>OLOX01002978.1_pt1 | contig 13349 bp, 13 predicted proteins | sample 1672091 | NCBI WGS metagenome assembly OLOX01 (sample SAMEA3136644, study PRJEB25190) | human gut metagenome | reverse complement strand
AAAGGGAAAGCTCATTCCGCTTACGGGCTTCAGCAGCGGAATACGGGTAGGGATAAGTATTGTTCATCCCGAGATATCCTCCTTTTCCAACAGACGGCATACGCCCTCCAGCTGCACACCGGAATTCTCCAGCATGGTGCGAACATCATCGTCCAGCTCGTCGATGAGCACATCTGCGGCGGTTTTCTCCGCTGCCTGCACGATGACTCTGCCCTCCTCTACAAAGGACTCCAGCGCGGCAGTGGGCGAGATCCCTGCCTCCGCCAGCTGGCAGGGCGGAATTTCAAGGCCGGAGCAGTGAGGTTCGTGTTCACAGGCGCCGCACGCCGTTTCCGTCATTCCGGCTTCCATTGCCATCTGGCTTCTCTCCGCCAGACGGGAGATCAGCTGCGGTGCAACGGCGGAGATGAGAGAAATGGTTTTCAGCAGTTCCGCCACGGTGGGATCTCCCGGCAGCAGCAGAATACAGCCGCTGTCGGTATGGAGGATCAGGTCGCTGACGCCTGCAAGGCCGGAGAGCTGCAAAGCGGCGCGGGGGATGGCAAGAGTTTTATTGTTAGGATCATGATTCAAATTGAATTTCATGCTGTTTTCCTCCTTGGTGGATATTTTGGGATATGGACCAGCTTCAGCTCCCATTCGCCCAACGGCTCGTCGAAGAGGTTTAGCTGGCTGGTCATATAGGGGCGGGGATCGTAGTTGGTGATGATAAGTTCGCCAAAGGACGAACCCTTTTTCTGGGAGAGCGGGTTGCTGCGCTGAAAAGATAAAATGTACCAATCCTGATAGAGCTTACGGATAAAGGGACAGTCGTTGTAGGACAGTACCACATAACTGTCACGGCCAGTTAGTACCTGCCAGAGCCGGACATGGAATCTGCGGAAACGTCCCAGCTTCCCAGCGACACGGTAGAGCCGCTCTGTTTTGACATAGGGCGGATCGGCATAGATAAGACTGCCTTTTTTATCTCGTTCCCGAATGAGCTGCAAGGCGTTTTTGTTCTCCAGCGGCACATCTTTTAACCGTGCGGACACCGGTGGAAACAGCTTTAGGAAGCGTTCGACATCCAACCCTTTGACACCGAAAGAGTTGATCGTCCCGCTGAAGCTGCCGCGGATGGCAAGGTAATACGCCGCTGCCCGCTTTACATCGTAAAGCGCCAGCCGCTCCTGAAAAATGGGGAGCAGTTCTCCGGCCTGCTCCTCCGTAAAGCAGGACCGATCTCCGAGGCATTCGATCTCCGCCTGCACATTTTGAAAGTAGACCTCCTTGTGGGCGACAAAGTCCCGGTAATACTCGAAGAGCTTGCGGCCGTGGATGGGCAGGAATTTCAGTTCCCGCAGCAAAACATTGGAGCATTCCTTGATGCAAGAGAACAGGTTCACCAGCTCGGCATCCAAGTCGTTATAAATGTCCAATCGGTTTGGGTCCGGCGGCAGCGCGAGCAGCACCGCGCCGCTGCCGCCGAACGGTTCCACATACTGCGTCAGCTTGGGCGGGAAAAGCTGCAGGATGTACGGTGCGATCTTCTCCTTGCTGCCGATCCAGGGAAAGGGCGGCTTAGCCATGTCCGGCCTCCTCGTCCTCACGGAACCGATCCATAGACCGTTCCAGACCGTTGATGGCCGCTTCCAGTCCTGCCGCCATCCGTTTCAGCTGGCGGATGGTGTCGTAGACCTCACCGGCAGTTGTGGCGTAAAAGTAGCCACTGCGGTCGCTGGCGATGGGATGGGTCTTGCGCCGCAGCTGATTCACCAGCTTTCGCAGGTCGGTCCCGCTGACATGGAGTGTTCGCTCCAGTTCCGTCCCACCAACGCGGTTTTTCCTGCCGGAGCAGGAGCCTTTGAGGTATGCCAACAGTTGTTCATCGCGCATGTTTTCTCCTTTCCGGGGTGATTTCCCGAAAAAGGGCATAAAAAAAGAAGGGGCCGATCCCCTTTCGGAAAATCGGCCCCTAAAATGATTTTTAATGGCTTCTGCAAGCCAAGGTGGTATTACTTCATTTTTATCTTCATTTCCTGAGATTCCTGCACCGGCGTCAGCATGGGCTGATAGTCCGCACGGTGCAGCAGGCCGTAAGGTGTAAGGGCTGCGTTGTCCTCCTTGATGATATCGCAGCCGTAGGCGTAGAGGTTTACATGGGAGATCAGTAATTCCGCCGAGTGATCGTCCGTCATAAAGCGAAGCTGGTCGATGGCAGTCTCCTGCGGCGAACTGAGATTCGGCGTGAGGATATAGTCCTCCAGATGCTCCGTCAGACTTATGGCGGTTGCAATATCCCGCACCTCAAACTGCTCCAGCAGGGCCTTCAGCTTCGGAAGCTGCTTTTCAGGAAAAGGCATATCCTGCACTGCTTTGGCGAACTCATTGAACGCCTCCAGTTCAGAGGGGAGGTCTGCGAAAAAGGCAGCGTTGGGAAGAATGCCGTCATAGTTGAGGACAACGGTGTTTTCCCAATTCAGAGTGTCGAGCTGCTCCTGCGCCGCGGACAATTTCGCTTCGGTTGCAGGAAGGTCCAGTGTCACCGTGCGCGCATCTTTGAAGTCAGGATGCAGGCCAAGGGTCAGGCGGAACAAGTAGCTTGGCTTCGACTGCAGTCCCTTGGCGCAGGGCGGCGCAGCAGTCAGCTCACTGTCACGCAGCACATAACAGTTTCCAACAAAGACGCCGTTTTCCCCATGACGCATCATTCTGCCGATACCGGCAAAGTCCAGCATTTTAAAGACGGCATACGGCACTCCCTCCAATTCTGGAATAAAATCGTTTTCTGCGTAAAACCGGCCGAGGGCAGCATCGTCTGCGGCATCCACTACATGATAACAGTCGGTCTTTGCGCTGACAGCCAGATCTCTCATATCCTGCATTGTGATGATACCGCCGTTGGTGTTTACTTTTTTCTGCACCTCCATGGAGAACAGTCCCTCAAAGGCGATCCCCTGTACCTCATCCAACGTCGCAAGCCTTGCGGCAAGGTCGTTGAGCTCGTTGAGACTGATATCCAGCTCCTCTAAATGCGGGGCAAGATATTCGAAAGCATAGTAATCGTCGATCTCCATGTACAGTGCTTCGCCATCCTTCAGCCGCACCTTGTCCATCGCGTCCCACACCTCCCACGGGGAGGCGGGCAGCTCCAGCTTTGCGCATGCATCGCTGTTAGGATTGCCCTCCTTTGCCAGATAAACGGCAAACACTTTCTTAGCCAAACTTCATTCCTCCCATCTTCTGCTCATAGTAACCGGGGTCAGCACCGGGGACGCCCCAGCCGTGCATACTACCGCATTCCATGGCAAGGCGCTGCTCCTGCGTCACGCCAAGCCGCTCGTTGTTGTAGTCCGCCAGCTCTTGGTTCTGCGCTGGATCGTCCGTGGACCAGTCGCTGGGATAGTAGCCGCTCTCACCGCGCTTGATGCAGATGAGTTCGCCGGTGCTGGCAAGGGTGGAGAAGCACAGCTCCGGCAGCCCCTCCGCCAGCTTCGGCGTAAAACATTCCTGCTCCGTTTGGATACTCCAATCGTCGGAGTTCCAGAGGTGGACATACAGCTCACTTCCGCCATCCACGAGGATCTCCTGCTGTTCAAAGTGTTCTCCCCAGCCATCTGATGCCTGTCCGGCGATGTACTCTTTCAGGGTATCCATCTCCGCCGCATTCAGTTCACCGGCGATGCGGCATTCCGCAACGCCCCAGAGCTTTCGGTTACGCTCCTCTACGGTAAAGACCGCAGAGTGGACCTTGGTATTCACGCTATCAGCTTCGTGGTACCAATGCATGAGGCCACGCTCGGTTTCCTCCGGCACCCGATTTTTCATCAGCGCCGCCGTGATCTGAGCCTGATAGCCTCGCAATGCACGGCCATCCAGCTCAGTACTCTCCGGTTCCATATCCCCGTACTCGCTTCTCTCATAGAAATCCGCAGTCAGGGGCATATACAGCTTCAAGGTAGTCAACTTGGGCGGCAGCACCGAGAAGCTGTCCTCACCGGGGATGAGTGCCAGCGACCTGCCGTTATCCCACTTCATGTGGATAGTGCCAATGTCATCCACGAAGTCCACTTCACCTTCCGTACCGGGAGCGATGGGGGCGTAGGGGTCTTCCATCGAATTGAGCCGGATGCGGGTGCCGGGGGGATACTGCTCCTTGATAAAATTCACCATTTTTCTGTCCATCATCGTTTCCTCCATGTTTTGCTCTCTGTCGTAAAACTCCAGCTCGTAGATCACGCCGCGATCTTGCTTTCGGGCATCCTTCACCTTGACCGTCGTACCATCAAAGATGTAATTGCCGGCTTTTCCAAAATCGGTGTAGAAGCCCTTGCCGTGGTTGCAGGTGGAGAAGGGATGCTCCGGCTGATCCTTGATCTTGGAATAGAAGCCCACCGTCTGCACCGTGGTCACCACACGGGTCAGCCCCACCATATCCGCGTGATTGGCGTGGCTGACGGTCTTGAACTCCACACCGGGTCGGATGAACCGCTTCAGCTCGGCAAGGCTTTTGAACGCGACCGGCTCTCGCTGCTTTTTTGAGGCGTCCATTACATTCCCCCGAAGGTCATGCCCTGTTCGGGTCGAGGCTCGTGATCCTCCTGTCGGCAAGGGGCTTCCTCGCCATAAAGGTCGAAGATAATGTCATCCACCTGCCTGCGGACGCTGGGATCGTCGGCCAGCACTTCGTAACGGAAGCCTGTGGTGGGACGATACGGAAGTTCTTCTCTCACACACTTGAGAAAGGCTTCGGCATCGGTAAACTCCTGTGCATCGCCATTGGCATCGGTGACGACCACGTGTGCTTCACCGGTGGTTTGCGACGTTATCCTGAATGGCACGCCAACCAGGCGCTCATTGTTCACCTCGCGAACTTTGATGAAATTGAGATCGCCGCGTTTCACGAAATTCTTGAATGCCGGTTCATGCGCGCCTTCGACACTGTCGGAAAAGCGAACGATCTGTCCGTCGGCAGTTATGCTGAACGGCCGCGGGTTGCCATCCGAAAGGTTGTACCCATCGCCTGCGCTTACTTCGGTGAGCGTGTATTCACCGTAGGGCAGGGTAGTAGGCGCGAGTGCTGCTTTACCTTCCTTTGCAACGAGCGTGGCGCATACTTCTCCTGGCTGATAGAAGATGCCATCGACCTTGATCTCGTGGCTGTTGCTATTGGTGATGGTGAAGGTGGTGTTGTCTAGCGTGCCTGATCCGAGAGCGCTTTGCAGCCTCGATTCTGCATCACGCTTTTCAAGCTCAAGACCGCCGCGCATGATGCTATCAGCAATGATCGGCGTATTGTAGCTCGAGACTGCTTCCACGCTGTTCGCGCATCCCGTGACCGTCCGTACGACGGCCGACTCATTGATCTTGTAGCCGGTGGGCGCTTTTGTCTCACGGATCTCATACGTGCCTATCGGCAGCGTGATCGTGCCCGTGGTGTCGTGGAAGAAACCATCGCCGCTTACTTTGCAACCATCCCCCTTGCGTAGATCGACGATGCCGCGCTCATCGGTTCTTACGACCCAGGTGCGCAGCGGTTCGACCTTGCCATAATCACTCTCGAGCGTGGGGAAGAAGCGAATCGTGAATTCTGCGCCTGCGAACGAGCTCGCGCCTCCTTGAATGTTGTTGTAGCTGTCATTGTAGACGTAGTCGGAGTCGTGCTTGGCAAGCAGGATGGGGGTTGGATCGTTTTGAGGCACTTCGTTAAGTGTTACCTCATTCGTTTTACCAGCTGAAACGGTTGCCTCATGAACGCTAGAATCGAGTGCAAAACCCTCCGGAGTTGAAAGCTCCTTTACATAATAGGTGCCGACGGGGAGCGCTTTCGATCGTACGCATCCTTGTGCATCGGTAGTGAGCGTTTGCTTGAGATCAGTGCATGCTTCGTCTGCGTAGATGCCGTACTTTGCTCCTGCAAGCGAATAGCAAGGATTGTTGTTCGAAATATCAGGCAGTATGCTCTGTTTGTTCAATTTGAGGTACCCAACAAGATCTTCGTGAACTTGAAAGGTGCCCACGATGTTCTGCATGTTGTGCCCATCGATATCGGAGCAAACATCTAGGAAGAATCGATAGCTCACTGTTTGAGTGGCATAATCGACCGCAGTTACTTCGACCCAGCCGCTCTGCACTTTTGGTTCTCCGGCACCGTTGTTGTCGACGTTTCCACCGCAATCGCCCCAGGCGAAATGCATGCCTTTTACATAGTTGTAGTCGTAGGATCCTCCGCCAGGGGTATGAACAATACCACCCGGGGCAACATGGTTTTGATCAGCATTAACGACTTCGGGATTGATGCAATGGTTGAAGTGCACCGCAAAGCCATAGGTGCCGCTCTTCTCGGGCCAGCCCATCACTGCTGCCATATTGCCGCCTGATTCACACGTGCGGATGAGCGCAGAATCAGCATCGAGAGAAAAGCGTTCACCAACTACAGGATTTGCAGCGCTGAAAAGGCTGAATAGGGGAGGTTCTGTATTGAAAGCACTTTCCTGGTCTTCGCTTTGTGTCTGTGTTTCGCTCCCATCGTCCAGCACTATTTCTATTGTTCCTCCGAGCGGCGAAGTGCTTATGCATATCGAGCCGTTTTGATAGACATATTGCGAAAGTTCACTGCCTCCTTGCATAACGCGAATGGTCTCGACATGCGAGGCCTTCTCTTCGTCATCGAAGAGCTTGAGGTTGATCGTGGGAGCATCAGCGCTGAAAACCTGCTCGAGGGCCTTCTCGGAAGCAACGCCATCGATCGATTTTGCGATCTTCACGTTTACGGGAAGCTCGGTGTGCTTTTGGTCGATCGGCACATACCACGCAACAGTGAGATCGTCCTCAGCATAGTGAGCGGGAAGCTCTATGATGCCCTCTTCGGCGTTATAGGTTGCTTCGGCGGTGATATCCTGCGTGCCTTTCCCCATTTCGCTCGTGCTCGCATAGTCTTTGAGCACACGAAAGCACCCTTCATCGCTTGAGGTGGCAAGAAGCGCGGGGTGGCAGTTCGCGCAGACATAGGTATGTTCGCTGTCGCTCCACCTTTCGCCTGAGTTAACAGAGGTGAGATCGATGGTTCGATCGGTGAAGGGCACGTTCGGCCCTATCTGATCGGGTTCGGCGAAATGATAGAGCATGCGAGCCGCAGAAGGGTGCACTTCATCAGCTTTCGCAGGCGAAGCGATTCCCGGAAAGGCCAGGCAGGCAAGGCATGCTCCTAGGCAGAGCGCCATGAAAAGGCGCACGAAGCGTTTTGTTCGCCAGGGGTGTTCTTCGCGTTCAGCGTGCAGATGGCAGCAGCGAGAAGCAATCTGCGTTTGCACAGATGATCGTAAGAGGGCGTAGAACTGGAGTGGCGAACCAAAATGAGGCATAAGAACTTCCTTCACTCAGGGCGGAATGCTTGTTTACGCTTTAGTGTGAAAGTCGAACCTCAATAAAACTTGAAAAATATCTGATGTAATATGAAGAGCTAACTTACAAAAATTTGAACTTTTTCTGAATTGCGTAAGGGGAAACCATGACGGAAGCTGAAAAGAATCGCTCATCGCTCATCGCATATTTCGAATCAGGATCGAAGGATAACGATCAAAAACTTGGCGTCGAGGTCGAGCATTTCATCATTGTGAGCAGCGACGGGACCCCTTTCACCTATGCTGCGCAAGGCTCTATTCCTGGGGTGCATGAGGTGCTCGAACATCTGCTTTCCACCTATCCGATCATCTATCAGAATTCAGAAGGCGAACTGATCGGGGCAATTACAAAGGATGAGGAAGAAACAATAGTCCTGATTCGAAAAAATGTCGAAGAGACAATTGCCTTGATTTTTAATTGCAGCAGTAATGCAAAGAACTTTAGCGAGTATGAGGGAAAATATAATTTGCTTAGAGATGAACCGTTTAATGGAAAAGTTGAGGGGCTTGATGCTGCGGTAATCAACTTCGACAACATCATCGTCATCTGATTTTAAAGCAGACAGCGACATCACAGTTGTATCAAGAGAAAACGGCAGTGGTACAAGAGGCGCATTCACAGAGCTTATGGGAATAGAGGAAAAAGGTGCAGACGGCACAAAGACTGACAAGACAACAAACGAGGCAGTAATCGCAAACAAGACTGACGTTATGCTTACAAACGTTGCGGGTGACGAATACGGTATCGGTTATGTATCGCTTGGCTCACTTTCATCAAGCGTCAAGGCAGTCAAGGTTGACGGAGTAGAGGCAACAGCCGAAAACGTAAAGAACGGTACATACAAGGTTGCAAGACCTTTTAACATAGCAACAAAATCTGATATTTCAGAGGTTGCACAAGACTTTATCGACTATATCCTATCAAGTGAGGGACAGGAAATAGTTTCAGACGGATATATTAAAATCAACGATGATGCTCAACCATATGCAGGTTCAAAGCCGGCAGGCAAAATCGTTGTAGCAGGTTCATCTTCGGTATCACCTGTAATGGAAAAACTTAAAGAAGCTTATCTAAAAGTCAACACAAATGCAGAAATCGAACTTCAAACAAGTGACTCAACTGCCGGTATGACAGGTGCAATGGAAGGTACTTGTGACATCGGTATGGCTTCAAGAGAATTAAAAGACAGTGAAAGCACTACATTGACAGCAACACCGATTGCACTTGACGGTATTGCAGTAATCGTAAACCCTCAAAATCCGACAGACGATATGTCAACAGAGGATATAAAGGACATCTTTACAGGTACAAAGACAATGTGGAGTGAAATAGCATGAGAAAATACAAAGAGAAGATAATGGGCGGCGTATTTTTCACCGCCGCCCTTACTTCAATACTTGCCGTATTGCTGATATGCGTATTCCTTTTTGCAAACGGAATACCTGCAATGGGTAAGGTAGGACTTTTCAAATTCCTTGCGGGTACTAACTGGGCTCCGACAGATAGTCCTGCGTCATTCGGAATCTTCCCGATGATTTTGGGAAGTATATATGTGACCGCCGGTGCAATCGTCATTGGTGTACCGGTAGGTATCCTGACATCAATATTTATGTCGAGATATTGTCCAAACCCCTTATATAAAATCCTCAAACCTGCTACGGAGCTTTTAGCAGGTATTCCTTCGATAGTTTACGGCTTTTTCGGACTTGTGGTACTTGTTCCGTTTGTAAAAACGGTTTTCGGCGGAAACGGAAACAGTATGCTTACAGCCTCGATTTTGCTTGGAATAATGATTTTGCCGACAATTATCGGTGTATCGGAAAGTGCGATAAGAAGTGTACCCGAAAGCTATTATGAGGGTGCATTGGCACTCGGTGCAACAAAGGAAAGAAGTATATTTACAGTTATATTACCTGCGGCAAAATCGGGAATACTTGCAGGAGTTATTCTTGGTATAGGCCGTGCGATTGGTGAAACAATGGCGGTAATTATGGTTGCCGGTAATCAGGCGAGAATTCCGTCAAGCATTTTAAAAGGTGTCAGAACTTTGACTTCAAATATCGTAATCGAAATGGGTTATGCGGCAGATTTACATCGTGAAGTGCTTATTGCAACGGGTGTTGTGTTGTTTGTGTTTATACTTCTTATCAACATATCATTTAGTATCGTAAAGGGAAGGAACAAGCAATGAAACATTTAGGCTCAAAAATATTAAAGGGAACAGTAATCCTTGCAAGCTGTTTGACGTTCGGTGTATTGCTGTTTTTGATTGCGTACATATTGATAAAGGGTTTGCCTAATTTAAGCCCTAAACTTTTCAGCTTACATTACACAACCGAAAATGTATCAATGTTACCGGCGATAATAAACACGATTGAAATGACGCTCTGTTCGCTTATAGTTGCAGTACCGCTCGGAATATGTACTGCTATATACCTTGTCGAATATGCGAAAAAGGGCAACAAGGTTGTAGGTATTATAAGGCTTACCGCTGAAACGCTTTCGGGAATACCGTCAATCGTATATGGTTTGTTCGGAATGTTGTTCTTTGTAACATATTTAAAGTGGGGATATTCAATACTTGCCGGTGCGGCAACGTTGGCAATAATGGTACTTCCGCTTATTATGAGAACAACAGAAGAGGCACTTCTTGCAGTATCCGATTCATATCGTGAGGCAAGCTTCGGAGTCGGTGCAGGCAAGCTTAGAACTGTGTTTAAAATTGTTCTTCCGGCGGCAATGCCGGGTATATTGTCAGGAGTTATCCTTGCAATAGGAAGAATTGTCGGTGAAACGGCGGCACTTATTTATACGGCAGGTACTGTTGCGGAGGTTTCAAAAGGACTTCTGTCATCGGGACGTACACTTGCAATACATATGTATGTACTGTCAAGCGAGGGCTTGTACACAAATCAAGCATATGCAACGGCGGTTGTATTGTTGATATTTGTGTTGATAATTAACTTTATGTCATCACTTGTTGCAAAGAAGTTTGCGGCAAAGGATTGATGATATGGAAAGGAATGGAATTTTAAAGTGAAATTTGATATAAAGAATTTACATTTGCATTACGGTGATTTCCACGCTTTAAAAGGGATTGATATGCAGATTCCCGAAAATAAAGTTACGGCATTTATAGGCCCGTCGGGGGCAGGTAAGACGACAATGGTTGACATTATGCTCGGAGTGCTCAAGCCACAGAAAGGTGCGGTGAAGGTAGACGGAAGCAACATTGCCGACTGCATGGATGCATGGCATAAAAAGGTCGGATATATACCTCAGAATATCTATCTGATGGACGAGTCATTGAGAAAAAATATTGCCTTTGGTGTACCTGAGGATGAGATAGACGACGAGAAAGTATGGAAGGTCTTAAGGGAGGCTCAGCTTGAAAGTGTCGTAAAAGAGATGGATGAGAAACTCGATACCGTTATCGGCGAGATGGGGGTGCGTCTATCAGGCGGTCAGAGACAGAGAATAGGTATTGCGAGGGCGTTATACAGAGATCCTGAGATACTTGTACTTGACGAGGCTACATCAGCTCTTGACACGGAAACCGAGAAGGCGGTAATGGAGGCTATTGACAGCCTGCATGGAAGAATGACACTTATAATTATTGCGCACAGACTTTCGACCATCAAAAACTGTGATGTTGTATATGAGGTAAAAGAAGGTAAGGTAACAAGGAGCAATGAATCATTTAATTGATGGAAGGGTAAGTATAGTGCTTCCCGTCTATAACACGGATGAAAGATTTTTGAGTGAATGCATTGAGTCTGTCAGGATGCAGGATTATGAGGATATAGAACTCATTGTCGTAGATGACGGAAGCACGGATGAGAACACAAAAAAATGCTGCGAAAGATATGCTGCCGGGTGGGAGAGACTCATACTTATAACAACGCCTAATTCCGGAGTATCATCGGCGAGAAAGACCGGGTTAGACAGGGCGTCGGGAAGCCGGGTAATGTTCCTTGACAGCGATGACCGTTTAGAGCCGGGAGCCGTAAAAAGACTTGTGGCTGTGATGACCGGGCAGCATTCAGATGCTGTGATTTCCCAGTCGGAGAGTGGTAAGAACATTCCCTCGGTACAGAAATATTGTGGGAAAGAGATTCTCAGGGCACTTCTTGACAACACAGAGGCGGCATTTGGCTGGGCTCTGTGGGCAAAGCTGTTTGACACTACTCTTATGAAAGAGTGCTACAGAGTATACAGTGATATATATTATGGTGAGGATCTTCTCGTGAATGCGCTTTTCTTTGCAAAGGCTGAATCGGTGGTTGTGATTGATGATAAGCTGTATTTTTACAGGACGGATAATCCGGACAGTGCAATGGCACAGGCACGCTCGGTAAAAAAATTAAGCCTTATTTCAATGTGGAAGGAAATGGCGGAGATATACGGCGAAAACGGTATGACTGAGGTAATGGACAGAATATGGGCAAACTATTACGACTCACTTCTTTCCGGTTATCTGCAGTGCGAATATTACAGGTATGATAATTACAAGGTGCTGATGGCTGATTTCAGAAAAAAGCTTAAGAGTTCCCTTGGAAGAATTATGAAAAATAAGTATGTTGCGTGCAAGTATAAATACCTGATGGCAATTTATTTCAGATGGGTATTCAGATTAAAAAGATTTATTACGAACAGAGGGTAGATAAGATGGCCGGTCAGTTGGACAGATTATATTACGGTGCCAGGGGAGTTCTTTACAATAAGCTTCACCTTGACCCGTTCAGGTATGATTTTATAAAAAAATATGCCGGGGTTCCTATAAAAAGCCCGGAGCTTATGAATGAGGCCATAAGGGATGGAATTATGAGCGGTGAGCCGTTCATGACGGGAAGATTCGGAGGCTTTGAGGTGTTTGCAATGCAGAGCGCTGAATTTGATGATATGGAGAAGATGAAAAGAGCAATAGATTTTCTCGACAAGAGTGCAGGCTTCTTCCCGAAGGATGAAAAACTCCTGTACAGATTTAATGATATTATGAAGGAAGCTTGTACGCAGATTGATATACTTGGATGCTGGCTTGTAAATTATGAGGATTATTATATAAGACATTATTGCAGGAACATAAAGAGTGTCGGAAAGCTTATGGCTATTGAGCCGTGGAATGTGATGGAAAAGCCTTGGAGTGAGAGTCTGGAAGGAAAGAGGGTGCTGGTTATACATCCTTTTGAGAAGACGATTCTGTCACAGTATGAAAAGCATGACAGATTGTTTGATAATCCGAAGCTGCTTCCTCAGTTTGAGCTTAAGACCTTAAAAGCGGTGCAGACAAGCGGAAGTGCGGTGGATTCGAGATTTGATACATGGTTTGATGCACTTGATTATATGTGCGCCGAGTGTGAAAAGATAGATTTTGATGTGGCACTTATCGGCTGCGGTGCATACGGATTTCCGCTTGCGGCTCATATTAAGCGTATGGGAAAGCAGGCGATACACATTGGAGGAGCACTGCAGATTCTTTTCGGCATAAAGGGCAGAAGGTGGGATGAGTCAGATACGCACCTGCTGTACAATGAGAACTGGGTATATCCTGATGAGAGTGAGATACCGGCAGGAGCGGAAAAGGTTGAAAATGCGTGCTATTGGGAAGTGAAGGAAGAGAAAAAAGATGAAGTCAAATAATAATACAATAAACAGACCGGTCTTTGATATGCTGAGGGTTATTGCGGCAGCAATGGTGTTTATGATTCATTTTGCAGGCTTCAGAAATCTGCCTAAGCCACAGTTCGTGTTTACTTTATTCAGACATTTTAATTATGGTGTGTGTATGTTCTTTGCGATGAGCGGATATCTTATATTGCAGTCTGTTGACACAAGCAGTTCGATTAAAGAGTATTTTGCAAAGAGGGTGTCAAGAATTGTTCCGGCGTACTTTGCGATTCTCGTCTTCGGAATAATAGTGTGGGATGTGATTCTCGGACAGATGCCGGAAGATTCAATGCTGGGGC
>OLOX01002974.1_pt1 | contig 13362 bp, 9 predicted proteins | sample 1672091 | NCBI WGS metagenome assembly OLOX01 (sample SAMEA3136644, study PRJEB25190) | human gut metagenome | reverse complement strand
TCTGCCTTATATGACTTCTTATCAATTTTGTTTATTAAAGACCTTTATCCATATAGCTGTAAATGTTACTTACAACCTTCTTCTTTCCATTCTTACCAACATATCTTAACTGTACATAATACTTCTGACCCTTTTTCAGTTTCTTCTTATTGTATTTTGTAATAGTATAGCTTGTCTTCTTAGAACTTACGGTTGCAGCCTTCTTGTAACCCTTCTTTTCCTTAGTTGAAACATAAATCTGGTATTCTGATACACCACTTACCTTCTTCCATTTTAATGTGATCTTCTTTCCATCTTTACTTCTCTTTCCTGTAACTTTCTTACTGCAGGCAACATATTCATAATCTGACCATGGACCATATGTTTTCTTTCCGTTAATTTCAACATATGCTCTTACTCTTGCCTTTGTAAATGTTCCAACCGGATATGCATCACCGAAGAAATTATCAGATGTAGTTGTCTTTTTATAATATTTCTTCTTTCCGTTTAAGCTTGTAACCTCATACTGATATCCGTCTGCATTCTCAACAGTTGTCCATTTATACTGGCAGGATCTGATATTTGCCCAAAGGTTATTAATTGCCATTCTGGTTACTTTTTTTGGTAATGTCTTAGCATATAAGTCATCCGATTTTGATCCAACTGCATCATATCCATTTACATTCTTTACTGATGCCACATAGTATGATCTCCTGCTTGATGCTGATAATCCCTTAATTGTTACAGAATTTGTATTTGATGCTCCAACTAATTGATAAGACCAATCTTCCCATATAAAAATCTGATAAGATGTTGCACCCGGAACAGCATTCCATGTCATGGTAATAGAGTTTTTAGTTGCTTTTGTCTGCTTCAGATTTGTTGGCTTATTTGGTGCGGTACATACTAATATAGATTCTGAAACCAATGCTGTACTTTCATCATGATCTCCAAGAATATGGCCCTGCTTATATGCCTTTACACGAGCATAATATGTACTTCCTGTAGACAGATTATTATAAATAGTTACCTTTGGTGAAGATGTGTCTTCCATGTATGCCCAGTTTACTCCATCCTGACTGAACTCAACATCATAATGGTCATATCCAAGACGTGAACTCCATTCAAGTGTAATAGTATCATCATCTCCACCTGTCTGATGTACATTCATAGTTTGGTTTGTTGCTGCCATAGATGTAATGCTCATCGCAAACAGCATAATACTTGTAATTGCCAGTAAAAGTAATGATTTACTGAATACTCTCTTCTTTTCCATAGAACTCTCCTTTTTTATGTTTAAAACCTGTTGTATCAACTGATTCAGTCTTAGAATCAGCCTATAATAATAATTTACGATATATTTGATCTCGTGTCAATTTGATGTGATTAGTGAATACTGCCAATTTTATTTATGCAGTTTGTACACATTTACACAGATTTTAAATACACCTTGCATGTACTTTATATAAGCGTACGCATTCAAAGCATTTCCTTTTTATACAGTATTTTTTACTAAACGATTTATTTTTCGTACGAGATCAACTGATTGATTGCATCCTCTCCTTCCTGATAGAATACCTTGATAGAATCTCCTGGCTGAATGAGGATCAGACTTTCATTTTCAGCAAAATCCTGCTTGTAGACATTTCGTTTTTCATCTGTAATATACACATAGGTACTATCCTCTAACTGGATGAACTGAATGTCTTTGACCGTGATCTGCTTATTTGGAAGATCATCGGACAAATCTTTACCTGTCTTTAGTCCATTCTGTGCCAGCAGTTTATTATAAGATGCCAATGTTTCTCTCTGTGTATTTCCGGTTGCTACGATATTGTATTTTTCAACGTCAACCAGTGCATACATTTTGACAAGACCACCGTTATCTTTTAATACCATGATATAAGTAGGAATACCTCCAATATTTATCAATGAAGGGAAGGATGCTTTATATCCAAGGTGCTGTACCTGTCCTTCTGCAGATGCCATTGCCGAGTGTTCTTCTGCACCTGCGATAGAATAATATTTGCTTTCTCCGGTACGAAGGTTGATCATAACAAAACCGATGTTGGATTCATCTCCATTTACAGAAGTTACACCGGTGTATACCCACACATCTCCGTTCATTACCTTATAACCATAATCGTCTGTTGTTGTTTTACATCCCTTATTGCCAAATACGCTGTTCCAGTAACCACCGGATAATTTTCCGTACCAGTCATATTTTCTGCATGCAAGATCTCCATCGTAGACACGGTCTACCCAGTTTGGCACGTCACCGACTTCATGATATTCTGTATCACCGGTACATGGATCACAGATCACAATACCCTTTACATCCTTTGCACCGAACAAACCTGCATTTGCTGTCAGTACCGGACAGATATAATATGGATCTCCGTTATCATCGAGTTCCAGATAAAAGCCTTCAAACATAGCTGTCGGGTATGCCATCTGTACATGACGATAAAGATTCTGATTAAAATATGCAGAAGGTGAATAGATCATTGGCTTTTCAAGCTTTACATATTTTGCTTCATTCTTTACCGGATCGACGAGTACATATCCCGGTATACCGTTCTTTTTATTATTCATATATTTGATGAATCCGGCATATTCCAGAGCTGCTACCTTCATCGGACTGCCATTATAATCGATCGTACTGTAGTCACTGCTTACTTCGTACTGGCTGACCACATCAGATAAAGAACCGATCGCACGTTCACCGATAATAACTGCCGTATCTGTGTCCATCAGTGCTATATCATTGATCTCTTTACTCTCAACAATATCCGTCTCAAAATTTCCATCTTCAATCCGGATCAGGCCGGCATATTTGGAAGCTGCAAATAATTTAGATGATCCGATCCATCCAACAAGTGCTGCCAGGATCATGATTCCGATCACGATACCAAATATCTTCGTCAGTTTTGGTGATACAGGCATATCATCCATCTGTTCTGCCTTTAAATTCAATGTACAAATAAAAAGTGCAACAACTGTTACGATCATCCATATCCAGAATTCAACACTGTGAAGATTGATTGTTGGCGTTAATACATAATATAATACTGCTTCTATTACGATGATTACTGCCAGCATGATAAAATTCCATTTACCAAATTTTCTGCCGGATTGGTCTGCATCATAATAACTTTCTTTTTTCTTTTTGTTCTTACCCATATCCATCACTCTCCTTTTTTACGGAAAAAATGCGCCAGGAACATCCCAGCGCATCTCTCTTAAACATTTACTATTTAAATGGCTTTGAACATCACAATGCTATTGTAACCTGATGCACATAATTATGTATAGCTGTGAATATCCCTATTATAATTCTTTAATATATCAATTTTGATATAATAGAACGAAAACAGCCTTATTCTATATTATTCCTGCTGTTTCAGATAATCTGCAACCGCTGTTTCGTACAGATTATTTCCTTTGCTGTCAATTACTACAATAACAGGCAGATTTTCAACTGTCATCTTACGGATGGCTTCTGTTCCCAGATCATCATATGCAACGACCTCTGATTTCTTGATACATTTGGAAAGGAGTGCACCTGCACCGCCTACCGCAGCAAAATATACTGCCTTGTTTTCTACGATGGCATCAATAACTGCCTGACTTCTCTTTCCTTTTCCGATCATTCCATTCAAACCTTTTGAAAGAATGAGTGGTGTGTATTTGTCCATACGACTGCTGGTTGTTGGTCCTGCCGATCCGATGACCTGACCTTCTCTTGCAGGTGTTGGTCCCAGATAATAGATCACATTTCCTTCCAACTGAATTGGAAGCTTTGATTCATCATTTTCATTCTCGATCAATGTATCATACATTCTCTTATGTGCAGCATCTCTGGCACTGTAGATCACACCTGATATATATACATAATCTCCTGCATGAAGGTCTTCAACCTGTTTTTTATCAAATGGTGCTGTAATATGCTTATCCATTTTTCTCATCTCTCTCTTTTTATTCTTCTATAAAATAAATTCTGTAATTCATATTTGCCATGTATTGACCTTAATGACAGCTTTTGAGATTCATTACAGAATCCTCGTTACATGTCTGTTGACATGACAGCACATATTTACTGCAAGCGGCATACCTGCGATATGTGTTGCATAAGTCTCGATATTAACTGCAAGTGCTGTTGTCTTACCGCCCAGACCACCTGGTCCGATTCCTGTATGATTAACGGCATCCAGAATTTCATTTTCAATTCTTGCAATATGCTCATATGGTGAATGTTCTCCGGCTTTTCTGGTAAGAGCTTTCTTTGCAAGCTTTGCAGCCATTTCAAAATCTCCGCCCAGACCTACACCTACAAACATCGGAGGACATGCATTTGGACCTGCATCCTTGACTGCCTGAAGAACGGCTGCTTTTACGCCTTCTTCTCCATCGGCAGGCTTTAACATGAACACACGGCTCATATTCTCGCTTCCGAATCCCTTTGGTGCAATCGTAATCTCTATATTTTCACCCGGTACAATATCATAATGGATGATTGCCGGTGTATTGTCCTTTGTATTTTCACGGATCAGCGGATCTCTTACAACAGATTTACGAAGATATCCTTCTGTATATCCCTGTCTGACTCCTTCGTTCACTGCATCAGTCAGATTCATGCCTTCTACATGAACATCTTGTCCGACATTAATGAAAAATACCGCCATTCCTGTATCCTGACAGATCGGTATCTGATCCTCTGCTGCTATATCCAAATTCTCACATAACTGCGAAAGAATCTGTCTTCCAAGTACACTGTCCTCTTCTTCTGCAGCATTTCTGACTGCCTGTTCCATATCCTCTGACAGCTTCAGATTTGCCTCAATACACATTTCTTTTACAGTCTGAATAATCTCATCTGTATTAATTGTACGCATTTTCTTATCCTCTTTTTTTAGTTATCCAGAAAATCATCATCATTCTTTTTGTAATATGGATCTTTTCTTCGTTTCATATATCTGTATATATGAGCCATCAGTGTCAGAAATGCCAGTGCAATGACTAGTACGATCATTATATACAGGATATCCATAATATAACTGGAAAGACCTGCCGTATTATTGGATGATTCCAAAAATTTACTTAATCTGTCATTTTTGGTAATAATATTCTGTGCTTCCGTTGTTGCCTCTGTTGTAGCCTGTGTCATTTTCTGTGTTGTGGCAGCTGCCTTTTGATCTGCCTGCATTACTTTTGCGTCTTGTGAATCATTATTAGCGTTCATCCGCCATATAAACATAGCGATTCCAATAATAAGAATGAGAATCGTCGCCATCAAAATACCAATAACCGCATTATTTGATTTATTGTTGTTTTGTGTTCCGTAGTTTTGGCTGTAATCCGCATTTGGATTATATGGACTTTGATTATATCCATTCTGGCTATAATTTTGGCTATAGTTTTGACTATAATTTGAATTACTACCCTGACTGTAACCATTTTGATTATAGGAAACATTGGCATAGGCATTCGGATCGTATGCGGTCTGATTTGGTGATGCTACCGCGTCATAATTGATATTACTGCCATCTCCATATAAGTCATCACAGAGTTCACCGATATTCTGGTAACGGTCTTTCTGAAAAACAGCCATCCCCTTCATCAGCGCATACTCTACCCACGGCGGAATCGGAATACCAAGCTGTGATGGTCTTTGCAGCGTATCTCCCTGCATTCTCTGTAAAGATTCTACCGGAGTGATGCCGGTAATACATTTGTACATTGTCGCACAAAGGGCATAAATATCCGTCCACGGCCCCTGTACGCCATGTGTACGATACTGCTCCTCTGGGGCATAACCATGTTTTAATACAACAGAAAGACTCTTTTCACCAAATTCTGTGTAAGCTCGTGCTGCACCAAAGTCCATTAACTTTACGCCGCCATTCTCTAACAGCATTATGTTGTCCGGGCTGATATCACGATGAATCAGTCCCACATTATGTACTTCATCTAATGCTTCCATTAAAGGTGCCATAAGATCTAAAATTTCTGCTGGTGTAAGTAATCCCTGTGTGTCAATGTACTGCTTTAATGTAATTCCATCCAGGAATTCCATAACGATATATGCGGTATTATTTGTCTCAAAAAAGTCTGTTACACTTACAACACCTTCCTGTCTGTTAAAACGTGCAAGCGTTCTCGCCTCACTTAAAAACTTTTCCTTTCCTTTTTGAAACATTTCCGTGTATTTTGACTGGGATACGGTAAGTTCTTCACTATATGTTGTATTCCTGGTCACAAATCCCTGTGGATAGTACTCTTTTATGGCAACTTCTACATCAAGAGTCTTATCATGTCCTCTGTAGGTGATTCCAAATCCACCTTCACCAAGAACGCCCTCTATGACGTAACGGCTGCCTAATGTTCTTCCATTTTTCAGGAGATGAACACTGTTTTCTTCCATAAACTTTCCCTCATTTCTCTCTCAATCTGTACTTTGCATCTGCATAAGATTATAAAAATTATATCATAAATCAATATTTTTTAGTAGAAACTTTTCTGCTTATTTCACTTTAACGGCTTTTGCATGACTCCATACGCTGTAGATTTTCGTACCATTTACTTTTTTATATGTTCTTACGAATATGCCTTAATATAAAAAGAATACCAGAGCTATATGTTTTCTACTCTGGTATCCCTCTTCCTATTTAGTTTACGAGATTCCAGTTATTGATGCTGTCCCCGCCGCCAGAAGATTTCTTTTTACTGCCGGATGATTTCCTGCTCGAACTACTGGAGCTGCCTGAACGTCTATAAGACTTCCTGCCTGAGCTGCTGCTTCCTGAAGAAGAACTAGAGCTGCTTGGACGATAAACTGGCTCTGGTTCTGGCTCTTTTCCAAGACTTATCACGACTTTTACTGTCGTATTCTTATCAACGGTTTTACCAGAAGCAATGGACTGGCTGATTATTTTCCCTTCTTCTACACTACTACTGTATGTACGAGAAGAATCAACTTTTAATTTTGCCTTTTTCAAAGCTTTTTGTGCTTCTTCTAACGTTTTGCCCTCTACTTTTGGAACTTTAACCTGCTCAACACCTTTGCTGATTACTACAGAGATTGTATTGCCCTCTTCTATCTTCTCTCCAGCCTTTTTATCTTGAGAAATAACCTTTCCTTTTGCAACTTTATCTGACCATTTTCTATCTGAAACTTTCATAATAAGCTTCGCATTAGTAATCGTTTCTTTAGCCTTCGCTTTTTTCTTACCAGCTACATCAGGAATGGTAACCAGTGCTCCCTTGCTGACAGTTACCCGGATGGTATCTCCCTTTTTTAAAATAGTTCCTGCCTTAATATCCTGTGAAATAATATTTCCTTTTTTTACAGTATCAGAATAAGCCTGATCAAGTTCTACTAAAACAAGAGAGTCATCATCTCCGGCCGCTTCTGCTTTTGCACTGTCAAAACTTTTATTTACGAGATTTGGAACTTCTCTTTCAAGAGATTTCTGGTAAAAATGATAGCCAGCGCCTGCAATAAGGAAGCACAAAATTACTGCAATAAGGAGACCTTTTTTTGAACGCTTTTTTTTCGTCTGTTTTGAGGAATCCTGAGAATTCTTTTGGGAATCTGTCTCTCCCTCAGGCTCCTTTTGCATCTTAACTTTTGTATTTTCCTTTGTCTCTTCTTCAAAAGACTGTTCTGCTTCCACTGTGTTATGCTCTTTTAGGCTTTCCGGCTGGGTATCTCCCTTAAAAATCTTTGAATTTTTCTGTACACGCTTAAATCAGATGATATAGGGCTATTAAATATATTTTGAGAATCTTTTTCTTTTTTTAAAGCTTCTGACTCCTCTTCAAAGATTTCCTGACTTTCCTTAGAAGTTTCTGACTCTCTTTTAGAAGTTTCCTGACTTTCTGACGAACTCTTTTCTAAAATTTCCGCTGGCTCCACTTCCGTTTCTTTCTGGCTTTCTTCTAAGGATTCTTCCTCTTCCATATAGTCTTTATAGAGATCCTCGCAGAGATCCTTTAAGTTCTGATAACGGTCTTTGGGTGCGATGCTCATTCCCTTTAACAGTGTTTTTTCTATCTGTGGGGAAATGTCCACACCAAGTTCTGATGGCTTTTTAAGCTCATCTTCCATCACTCTTTGAATCGAATCTTCCGGCGTCTTTCCGGTGATACATTTGTAAATAGTCGCACACAGCGCATAAATATCTGTCCACGGTCCCTGTACTCCCCGGCTCTGATACTGTTCTGCCGGTGCATATCCCGGTTTTAACACGATGGAAAGACTTTTTTCACCAAATTCTGTATAGTCTCTGGCAGCTCCAAAGTCCATCAGTTTTACACTGCCATCTTTTAAAACCATGATATTATCTGGGCTGATATCCCTGTGAATCAGCCCAGATTGATGGACATCGTCTAAAGATTCTAACAAAGGAGCAAGAAGTCCCATCAGTTCATCCACTGGAATCTGACGATTTCCCTTTAAATATTCTTTTAAAGTAATTCCGTCAAGGTATTCCATTACAATGTATGCTGTATTATTCGCCTCAAAAAAATCAGTTACATTGACGATTCCCTGATCGCCATTAAACTTGGCCATCACACGGGCTTCACCAATAAATCGTTTTTTTCCTGCTAAAAAGGCCTCATCCTGCTTCGCGTAAGTTACGGTAACATTATCGGTATATTCGTTGTTTCTCGTAACAATTCCCTGCGGGAAAAATTCTTTTATAGCAACTTCGTTACCAAATAAGTCATCCACACCATAATAAGTGATACCAAAACCGCCCTCACCCAAAACAGACGTTATAATATAGCGTCCATTTAACTTTGTTTCTTTTTTTAGATAATGAAGGTCTCTTTCATCCAATGTTTTCTTCCTTCGCCTTTCTAACTAGAGCATATTTCAAACACGCTCTAGTGTACTGCCTCATTGATTTTCAGCGAAATATCAATAATATAGTATTCCAGTCTCTATTTCTTTTCTTTGGCTGTTTCTGCATTCGCTCTTTCAATCTGGTCTTCCCAGCAGAAAGATTCGCCACAGCAAGGAATAAACATTAATTCTGTTTTACCGATTGCAAGAATGTCGTGACTTCCGATTGCTTCTACACCAAGGACAACCTTATCATTTAAGTAGAATAATTCTCTGGATGTTCCAGGCTGAACGAGGAACATTCTGCTTCTTGGGTCATAGATTACGATTGCATGGCATTCGCGGGATACGCTCTTATCTCCTGTAAGTGCTACGTCCATCTTTCTGTCTCTTCCGATAAAGTTTTTACCGCTCTTTAACACAAAGCTGCTTCCAAAAGCATCTCCCTTAATACATACAAGCCATCCTACAACAGGATCAATCACCTTATCTTTTTCTGAAAGCGCCCCGTCATAGAAGCCGATAGTCTTTCCATCATCTGTGGAGGTTGTTGTTGCATTGGCAACCGTTTCAATTACATCTTTTAAGCTTTTTCCAGTGTCTTGTGGAATAATCGGATCAATAGTACCCTGCATCACTTTTTGAGGCTGTGTTCTTGGCGGCATAGAAGATAATGGCTCTGTTGGATCTTCTCCTGCGAAATTCTGAAAACCTGGATTTTTGGCAGGTGCAAACGGATTTGGATTAGAAATCTTCTGGAATGCTGCCTCTGTTTTTTCTTCTGTTGCATCAATTGGTTTTCCTAATCCTGTATTTACTTCATCTAATGGACTTGTCATTCCTACAGGAACTGTCACATCTCCTGCATTGCCAGAATATGGCTCTGTTGCTCCTGCTGTACCTCCAGTAAGTCCCACGGTTGCCTCTGCTGCTGCCCCAGCCCCATTATTTTTACAGTGTGGGCAGCTCTCAAACTTGTCCATATCATAAAAGTGTCCGTGATTACATCTTGTTAAATTCATATTGAATTCCTCCTTATACGTTTGGTCTGTATGATAACACCACAATGGATGTATTATCCTGTACTCTTCCGGCAGATATTTGTGCCTGCATTTGTAGTTCCTGAACAGCCGCTTCTAAGTCGTCTGCATTTTTACTAATAATTTCATAAATCTGTGCATCAGAAAGTGCCTTATATAATCCGTCGCTGCACAAAACAACAATATCACCATCCTCCAATGGCAGTGGATTTGGATTAGCATCCATAAGATTCACATTACCCATTCCAAGATAACTAATGAGTGCCGCTCCTCTTTTTACCTCTCTTGCATATTCTTCCTCATCAATGGTGCCTTCTTCTAACTGTTTATTAAGGAGCATCAGGTAATTATGTTCCTTAGTAACACAGACCATATCATCCCTGCGGATTACATAAATTTTACTGTCTCCTACAGAAATCCACTGTAAAAATCCATTTTTAATGGCAACGCCCACTAAGGTTGTTCCGGCAGAAAGAAGTTCGCCCCGCTCATCTGTAAGTCCGGCAACCATGTCATCAATCTCTATCATCTCATTGCAGAAAAAATGATAAAAGTTATTCTCTGTTTTTCGAACCTGTTCAAAGTCCTCCACAAACATACATACTGCCTGCTGGCTCGCTATTTCTCCACCTTTTAGTCCTCCCATTCCATCACAAACGATACCAATGGAATTTCCGTCAGGTTCTATATCCATATAGCAGCTATCCTGCTGATTCTCCCTTGCTCCTATTACAGAACTGATCGCACCACAAACAAGGTTCTCATTCTCTGGCTGCTGCCATACATGTCCCCTCAGCAATGTCTCGCTTTCTGCGGGAGTAAGCTCAGCAGTTCTTTCCATTGAATTATCCTCTATATTCTTCATTTACTACTCCTAACTGAAACACACAGGAATTCCCCGCTAACCGAAGATAACTTCCTGGTTTTACCGGGTATATCACTTCTGGCTCACATAATTTGTTATTAATATATGTATGATTTACGGAGTGATTGTCCATCAAAAAGAATAATCCACTATCCGTATCATAAAAAACTTCCAGATGCTTTCTTCCTATTACTCCCATATTTATAACAATATTGCTTTCCTTTGATCTGCCTACCGTCACCATTGTATTCAATGGTATATAATAGCGGTATCCATAAATCGGATCAGTCTTTCCCTCAAGATAAGGATAAATCCGCGTAATCTTTTTTGACGATTCTATCTTTTTATTGTCTCTTTTCTTTCCATCCCCTTCATCTAATACCGTCCGCTCTTCTGAATGTACAAAAGAAGAGTCAGATTTTTGTCCAGTAATAGAACTGTGAAAAGACTTCAGGCGACTCGCAAACTCCTCCATTGTCTGAATACGCTTTTTAACACTGGTTCTTAACGCATCTTTTAAAACAAGAGTCAGTCCTGCATACTGTTCGCCCAGAAAATCATAGTCTTCTAGTGGGACAAAGTCTTCATTCACTAACCGATCTGGTGCAGCCGGAATTTTCTTACCAGTTAATACATAATAAAAGGTAGATGCCAATGCGTAAACATCCGTAAATGCTCCCTGCTTTGAAGTCGTACTGTACTGCTCCGGTGGCGCATATCCTGGCTTTAATACAACCGACAATGTCTGGCTTTTTTGATTATTGATATATTTGGCTGTACCAAAATCAATAATTTTTACTTCAAGATCCGCTGTGACCATAATATTTTCCGGGCTGATATCTCTATGAAAAATATTTCCTTCCTCATGAATCTTTCCAAGACTTTCCGCTGCCTGCAAAATGATTCCATAAGCTACCGAATATTCTATTCTGCCGCCATAGGCTTTTTTAATGCCATTTAAAGTGGAGCCTGACAAAAACTCCATCACAAAATAAGCGGTTCCATTCATCTCAAAGCAGTCCCAGATTTTTACTACATCCGGGATATCCTGAAGCTGGCTTAATGTTGCAGCCTCTCCTAAAAACTTCTCCCGGCCATGTTCAAAAATCTCCTGTCTGCTCACACTTGTTGCTGTAAGTGTAAGTGAATCGCTTAAACGAGTGGCTGAAGTAGACGGTGCATACTCTTTAATCGCACAGATCTTGCGTTCTTTTAAATCGTAACACTTATAGGTAATTCCGAATCCACCAGCGCCAAGCATTCTCCCAACAACATATCGATTTTTTAAAACGACATTTACCGGGAGCGCCAGCGGATTCTTTCTATCAAACTGTTCATTTCCACAATACGGACAGGGTCTCATCGAACCAATTGCATTAAAACAGTTCGGACAATATTCTTTTTTTATTGTCACATTTTCTGACTTCATCGTTTCACCACCTTATTACAAAGGTAACACTTCCCGCCTCAATGGTACTTCCATTGGCTACAGGTACCGTTACTTCCGGGCCTGCCTCAACGGGCTTTCCATCCACAAATGTTCCATTTGTAGAATTTAAGTCACTCAAAAAGATATCGCCGTTTTGTACTAAAAGTGCAAAATGCTGTCCAGACATCTTAAGATCATCAAAATAAATGTCGCAAAAACTCGCTCTTCCGATAATAATGCTTCCATTAATCTGAACCGCCATCTCTTTTTCATCTGCGGCAATGCCACTTACAGAAAGTATAACATTTTTTGTCGTAGATTGGTCACTTTTTATATGCTTTTTTTGCTCCATTTTGTCGCCAAGAACCATCTTGTCCTGTACAACCATAATTCCTCTGTGTTTTCGTATATAAAGATAGATTCCAAGAAGTACCGCAAACACAATAATTGCCAGTATAATTGCCCAGAACTTTCCAAGACTTGTATAAAAAGCTTTAAAAGCACCCTCACCATCTAATTCTCCACTCCAGGAAGCATCTAAAGGATTCTCCTCATTTGTATTATCTACAATATTGTGTGTCTCTACAGTATACTTTCCCTTTACAAGCTTATCATTAAGAACCAGTTTCGCCTGATACTTTTCATTATCTGATGTATAGGTCGCCTCTGAAACAGTATAGGTGTGTTTTCCACCTCTCAAAATAGAATAATTATTCTTATTATCCGCTGATAACACATCTTCACTAAAGGTAACCACGATTGTCTTTGCATCTTTCCCTTTTTGTTTTACCGAAGTAATCGTTGGCTTTTTTGAATCGCTCTGTGCACGATTTAAATATAAATGTTCCTTTTTTACTGTCTCCTCTCCAGCTTCTAATTCCAAAACCTTTTCTTCATCATAGGTTTTATTTGAAGAAGAATGGATGAGTAATACATTATCTTTCAAACGCTCTTTATTTAAATCCGTAAGCTGGGTATCTTTCTTTCCCTCATTAAATATCTGAAAACTTCCTCCTGTTTTTCGAAGGAACGCTCCCATATCATCCTGAAGGGTGTCTTTTGCTGTTTTTAAACAAAAGCCATATAAAGGAGTCCCTGTTTCCTGCAAGGATTTTAAAGATTCTTCCTGCGAAGTGATTCCACCGGCATCCTTAATTTCCTGCCAGTCCGTAAGGATAATTCCAATATTACGCATGGA
>OLOX01002971.1_pt1 | contig 13364 bp, 9 predicted proteins | sample 1672091 | NCBI WGS metagenome assembly OLOX01 (sample SAMEA3136644, study PRJEB25190) | human gut metagenome | reverse complement strand
TACGGCCTGCGATCATGCCCTGGATAACCTTTTCCGGTTTCTGGGATTCTTTCGGATCGTTCATGATCTGAGCCAGCAGGATTTCTTTTTCATGAGCAATGTATTCTGCACTTACTTCGCTGTCGTTTGTGTACAGCGGTTTCAGAGCTGCAACCTGCATTGCTACGTTTTTAGCCATTTCTTTTACTGCATCGTTTACAACGTCTGTCTCAACGTCAACCAGAACACCGATCTTACCGCCCATGTGTGTATAAGAAGCTACAAAACCGTTTTCTTCTGCAACCTGTGCAAAACGACGGATGTTCATGTTCTCGCCGATGGTTGCTACCATCGGTGAGAACATGAATATCCGTCGTTTTGAGAAAGTAACCTGCGACAATGGTATTGTTGTTGATTACATTCACGCGGGCGGTAAAATCGGTGTTTTGATTGCTGCTGAGACAGATAACACCGGAGCAGAAGTAGTTGAGTGCTTGAAAAACGTAGCAATGCAGATTGCTGCTATGAATCCTCAGTATCTTTCATCCGATGATGTATCCGATGAATACAAAGAGAGAGAAAAAGCAGTTCTTCTTGCTCAGGCGAAAAACGACACTAAGAATGCAAACAAACCGGATAACATCATTGAGAAAATGATTATCGGACGTTTGAACAAAGAGTTGAAAGAAGTATGTCTGACCGAGCAGGTTTATGTAAAAGCTGAGAACAAAGAGACCGTTGCTAAGTATGTAGAATCTGTTGCAAAAGCAGTTGGATGCAACCTGACACTTAAGAGCTTCGTTCGTTTCGAGACCGGTGAAGGCCTTGAGAAGAAAGAAGAAGACTTCGCAGCAGAAGTTGCCGCTCAGATGGGTAACTAAGAAATATTTCTTGGTACAGATAAGGCAAGAGAATATAGCATTTTTTAGTTCAATATTTGATTGAAATAATAAGACATCATTGTTTGCTAAGATGTAGACGATGATGTCTTTTTGCTTCCTGTAATTTAGAAAAGAAAAGTTTGTGATGAGTGGGTACAAACACGTGGGTATCAAGCGTGCGTATTTGGCACGCCGATACCCTTACGCGTTTGTTTAACGGGAGTGCCCACTTAACGTAACCGTTTTCTTGATGATTTACGGAACATGAAAAAATGCCACCTTGCAAAACTTATATAAACCCCATATAATATAAATACAAAATTATAAAGGAGGTCAATTATGGGTTGCGCAAAAATGAAGAAGTTACTTTGCCACGGACTGGCTGTGGCGATGGTTGTGTCATTAACGGCCACAGCATCGGACAGCAGTGCGGCAGCAAAGAAAGCAAAACCTGCGAAGAAAACAATTACGATTGAGCAGGGAAAATCAAAAAAGATTGTGGTAAAGAATAAGAAGAAAAAAGCAAAATACAAATTTACCGCATCAAACAAAAGAATTAAAGTTTCGGCTTCCGGCAAGGTCAAAGCAGTAAAAGTCGGAACTGCCAAAGTTACGGTGAAGGAAAAGTATAAGAAAAAGACAAAGAAAATTGGAACCGTAAAGATTATTGTAACAAAGAAAAAGACAGTTAAGGGAACGAAGGCACCGGTGCAGACGAGTAAACCAACAAATCAGCCGACAAGCACACCATCGGAGAAACCACAGGTGACCAAAGTGCCGATTAAGACGCCGGAACCGGTTGCGTCGGAAGTATACAGTAACTATTTTGAAGACGGGGACCTCAAAGGATTTGCGCCGATTGGTGGCAAACTGGAAGTTTCCAATTCACAGAACTACACAGAAGGCGGTATGAACAGTCTTCTTGTGAAAGACAGAACGAGTGAAACAGATGGTGCAAAACTTCCAATTCCCGAGTATGTGATTGCGGGTGAACATTATCAGTTCAGCGTTGTTGTAAAGCAGGATACCGGAAAAAGCCAGAAGATTGCACTTCGTATGACTTATACTGACCAGAATGGAATGGCAAGAGACGTTACGCTGATTACAAACGCAGATGCAGGAAAAGCATGCGCAAGCGGTAAATGGACTACGCTCAAAGGCGAGATTACGATTCCGAAAAATCAGGGTGATGCAGCGATGACACTCACCATGACTACCGCGACAGATTCATTCCTTGTGGATGATGTTATCATTAGCGGAAAAGCACAGAATAATGTCTATAAAGTCAGTGACGAAGAGTATGAGAAAATGCTTGAAGACAGTGTGTACTCAACCGGAAACAATGCAAGAATCAAGCAGGTAATCCAAAATGCGAGAGACGGAAAAGATGTCACACTTGCTTACATTGGTGGTTCCATTACAGAGGGCGCATTGGCAAAACCAAACAGCATGTGTTATGCGGAAGTTTCGGCAAAAACATTTGGTGTGAAATATGGAAAGAACAATGGAGAAAATGTTCACTTTATTAATGCCGGAATGAGCGGAACGCCATCCGATATTGGTGTGGTCCGTTACAATCGTGATGTGATTGACCGTTTACCGGAAGGAAACGATCATCCGGATGTGCTGTTCATTGAATTTGCCGTAAATGATTATGGTACGGCAACTGCAGGAAAAGGTTATGAAGGACTGATTCGTCAGGCGTTGAAATCCGGATCTGCTGTTGTGCTTGTATTCTCAGTATTTCAGAAGGCGAGTGGCGGTGTTGTCTGTGAAAACGATTATCGCCCATTTGGTACGCATTATGATTTACCGATGATTAGTATGGGAAATGCGATTTCGTCTTATTTTGATGGAAATGACCAGAAAGCGTTTTATAAATGGTACTTTGGTGATTCCCTGCATCCAAACAACACCGGTTATCAGTTGATGGCAGACTGCATTACACGCATGTTTGATAAGATGGACAAAGAAACGGCAGAAGAAGATAATATCACCGATATGGATGCGATGGCACCGGTTAAGTCATCTGCTTACCAGGGAATGAAGATGTTGGATTCCAAGACTGATGTTACAAAGGACAATGCAATTACATCATTTACTTCCGGCGGATTTAATCAGAATGATAATGCAACGGGCTCTTTCCAGTACGAGTATAAGGGACAAAAAGGTGCGGCATGGTTCCCGGATAACTGGATGCATACGTCAACAAGCGGCACGGACGCTTTGAAATTAAAAGTAAAATGTAAAGCACTTACGTTAATTTACAAATTGAGCAATTCAGTGGAATATGGTTCTGCCGATTTGTATGTAGATGGCAAACTTCAAGCAACTCTGAGTGGTTATGATACCAGCGGATGGAACAACGGTAAAGTATATGTAGCCATCGAAGAGGATGCCGAGGCAGAGCATACAATTGAACTTCGCATGAATGATGAAAGTGAATCAAAGAAGTTCACCCTGATGGCAATCGGATATAACTAGATAGTTGAAAGGAAGAAAAACCTGTGGTACACTATGGTTGAAAATGAAGCAAGGATATGAGAATTATGATGTACACAGGAAAACAGCTAAGGGCACTTGTGATGCCTCTTATGTTTGAGCAGTTTTTAAATGTAATGGTCGGCATGGTGGATACGCTGATGGTTTCCAAGGCGGGAGAAGCAGCGGTATCCGGCGTGGCACTTACGACTAATATTAATCTATTGATTATTCAGGTAATGGCGGCACTTGCGACAGGAGGTGCCGTCGTTTGCAGTCAGTACAACGGACGGCGTGATACAAAAGATGCTGCTTATGCGGCAGGACAGTTGGAAACGGTGTTGTTTATTTTCTCCATGGCAGCAGCGTTTATTTGTGCTGTTTTTGGAAAACAGATGTTACCGGCAATCTTTGGAAGTGTAGAAGATTCGGTTATGCACAGTGCATGGATTTATATGTTTGTAACGGCACTTTCTTATCCATTTCTTGGAATTTATAATGCGGGAGCCGCCATTTTCAGAAGTGTGGGAAACAGCAAGGTCAGCATGGGACTCAGTGTGTTAATGAATGCGATTAATATTGCGCTGAATGCGGTTTTGGTGGCACTCGGCTATGGGGTGCTTGGTGTGGCTCTTGCAACGCTTGTGAGCCGCGTTGTCTGTGGAATCTGTATGACCGTTTTGGTTGCCCACCCGTATAATCCTTTGCAGATAAAGAAATTTTCTTCACTGCTTCCGAATAAAAAAATGATTCTTCGGATTCTCCGTATCGGAATTCCAAGCGGTATTGAAAATAGCATGTTTCAGGTCGGAAAATTAATGGTAGTAAGTATGATCACATCATTTGGAACGGCGGCAATCGCGGCCAATTCAGTCAGTTATTCCATTATTGAATTTCCCAATATTCCGGGGATGTCGATGGGGCTTGCCCTGATTACCGTGGTGGGAACCTGCCTTGGAGCCGGTGAGGTGGCACAGGCAAAAAAATACACGAAAAAACTGATGTTGTTTGCTTATTTGGGAGATTGGATCATGAATCTAGTTTTGTTTGTATTTGCCGTTCCGATTGTATCGGTATTTTCTCTTTCGCCGGAAGCAACCCGGATGGCGGCGGAGGTGCTTCGCTGGTTTAGTACAATTGCTGTTTTTATCTGGCCACTCAGTTTTACCCTGCCAAATGCATTGCGGGCAGCAGGCGATGTGAAATTTACGATGCTGACAGGAATTATTTCCATGTGGCTGTTCCGCGTGCTTTGCAGTTATTTACTTGCGGTGGTATGTAACATGGGTATTTTAGGCGTGTGGTTTGGTATGTTTATTGACTGGGCGGTCCGCTCGCTGTTATTTGCTGTGAGATATTTGTCCGGGCGCTGGCAGATGAAAAAAGTGATTTAAGATATTTACTGATTTTAAGGAGAACTGGTTATGATACAAGAAATTGCACCAAAAAAGTTTGATAATGCTTATCATGCAAAAAGTCCAAAACCGGATGATTTTGTGCTTGTTTTTCGTGGACGTGGGAAACCGGATGACAAAATTTTGTGCCGTATTGAAGATGGAAAAATTGTGCTTCCCACCTGCAGTGAATTGGGGTGTGAAAAGCATTTATTACAATATTTATTTTCGATTGATGAAACCTGTTATTTTCTTTATATGCCGGGGGATTTATCAGCGGGTTTGTTTATATCAGACATTTTTTCTTTTTCCTATGAACCAATTCGGAGCCTTCGTAGAAATGACCCGGTATACACCTGCTTTGCCGGGATGACAGGGTATCATTTGTATGTTTGGTACCGCGATAATGTTTTCTGTGGCCGCTGTGGAACAAAAACCGTGCATGATAAAAAGGAGCGGATGAAGAGGTGCCCGCATTGTGGAAATTTGATTTTTCCAAAGATTGCCCCGGCGGTGATTATCGGGTTAATTTATGAGGATTCTATTTTGATTTCCACGTATGCAGACCGTCCCTACAAAGGGCGTGCGCTGCTTGCCGGTTTCTGCGAAATTGGTGAGACACCAGAGCAGACGGTCGTTCGTGAGGTGCAGGAAGAAGTGGGGCTTCGTGTGAAAAATATTCGTTATTTTGACAGCCAGCCGTGGGGATTTGACTCGAATCTTTTACTTGGCTATTACTGTGAAGTAGATGGCGGTACTTCGATTACAATGGACGAAACGGAACTTGCAACGGCACGCTTTGTTAAGCGGGATAAAATTGAAGAAGATAAAAATCTTTTAAGCCTTACGGCAACGATGATTGACCGGTTTCGCAAAGGCCTGGAATAGCTTTTTTATGGCGATTCATTGACCCGGTGGCTGCGTTGCGTCAGGTTTCCTATCTTTTGTGGGTGATTTTTGCAGCGGTCTTAAATGCATCGGTGTGGTGGGTGAAAAAACAGAAAACGAACAAATGTTCATTTTCTCATTGCAATACAATTTTCAATGTGCTATACTTGTATCACGAGTAGTGAACGACCTATCGATAGGGAATGAATCATATGATTTGTTCCCTATGTTGTTATATCAATTCATCCAAACGGAGGTGGACAAATAAACGATGGACCATTTCGTATTACATTCCGAATACCAGCCGACCGGTGACCAGCCGCAGGCGATTGATGCTCTTGTAAAAGGCTTTCAGGAAGGAAATCAGTTTCAGACACTTCTTGGTGTTACCGGTTCCGGTAAAACTTTTACGATGGCAAATGTGATTGAAAAATTGAATAAGCCGACGCTTGTGATTGCACATAATAAGACACTGGCGGCACAGCTGTATGGGGAATTTAAAGAATTTTTCCCAGAGAATGCGGTAGAATATTTTGTGTCATACTATGATTATTACCAGCCGGAAGCCTATGTGCCTTCGACGGATACCTATATAGAAAAGGACTCGGCAATCAATGACGAAATTGATAAACTCCGCCATTCGGCGACAGCGGCACTGACTGAGCGCAGTGACGTGGTTATTATTGCGAGTGTTTCCTGCATTTATGGACTGGGTAGTCCAATCGATTATCAAAATATGACGGTCTCTCTGCGTCCGGGCATGGAAAAGGATAGGGATGAGGTGATTCGGCGTCTGATTGATATACAGTACACGCGTAATGATATGGATTTTCATCGTGGCACATTTCGTGTGCGTGGTGATGTAGTTGAGATTTTTCCGGCATCGGCAAGTGACCGTGCGATTCGGGTTGAGTTTTTTGGGGATGAAGTGGACAGGATACAGGAAATTGATGTTGTGACCGGAGAGGCGACGGCGGACTTAGAGCATATGGTTGTTTTTCCGGCATCTCATTATGTAGTGGCACCGGATAAGATGGAGCGTGCGATTGCGGGAATTGAAAAAGAACTGGATGAGCGCGTGAAGTATTTTAAGAGTGAGGATAAATTGATTGAGGCGCAGCGGATTTCCGAGAGGACACATTTTGATGTTGAGATGTTACGAGAGACCGGTTTTTGCTCCGGTATTGAGAATTATTCCATGCATTTGAACGGGCTGCAGCCGATGGAAACGCCGATGACTTTGATGGATTATTTTCCGGATGATTTTTTGATTATTGTGGACGAGTCGCATATTACGATTCCACAGATTGGCGGGATGTTTGCCGGGGACCAGTCAAGGAAATCTACACTTGTAGAATACGGATTCCGCTTGCCTTCTGCCAAAAGTAACCGCCCTCTGAACTTTGAAGAATTTGAGGGGCATATTAATCAGATGATGTTTGTTTCGGCAACGCCTTCGACGTATGAAACAGAGCATGAGCTGCTTCGTACCGAGCAGATTATTCGTCCGACGGGGCTGTTGGATCCGGAACTTGATGTAAGACCGGTTAAAGGACAGGTGGATGATTTGCTCGGAGAGATTCGAAAGGTTACCGAGAAGAAGGGAAAGGTTCTCGTTACGACACTGACAAAACGAATGGCAGAGGATTTAACAAAGTATCTGAAGGAAGTCGGGGTGCGCGTGCGGTATCTGCATTCGGATATTGATACGCTGGAGCGTTCAGAAATTATCCGCGATATGCGTCTGGATGTGTTTGATGTCTTAGTCGGAATTAACCTATTGCGAGAGGGGCTTGATATTCCGGAGATTCAGTTGGTAGCGATTCTGGATGCGGACAAAGAAGGTTTCTTACGTTCGGAGACTTCTTTGATTCAGACGATTGGACGTGCGGCACGAAACTCGGAAGGACATGTTATTATGTATGCGGATAAGATTACCGATTCCATGCGTAAGGCAATTGATGAAACCGAGCGGCGCCGCAAGATACAAAAAGAATATAATGAAGAACACGGCATTGTGCCAAAGACAATTCAGAAGGCGGTGCGCGATCGAATCCGTATTTCAAAGAAAGCAGGTACGGATATTACGGAAGAAGAGAAAGATCCGGAATCCATGAGTTTTGAGGAATTGCAGCGTCATATTGCTAAGATGATGAAACAGATGAATCAGGCAGCGGCTGAGTTGAATTTTGAAAAGGCTGCCAAACTGCGTGACCGGATGATTGAATATAAAAAGCATTTAGAGGAAATCCGCAGTGAACTTTAGAAGCAAAAAAGCGATGGAGGTTAGTATGGATACAAAGCGAGAAATACGGATACGAGGTGCCAAAGAGCATAATCTTCAAAATATTGATTTGGATATTCCAAGAGATAAATTTGTGGTGTTGACCGGTTTAAGCGGTTCCGGAAAGTCATCGTTAGCGTTTGACACCATTTACGCCGAAGGACAGAGAAGATATATGGAGTCATTATCTTCTTATGCCAGACAGTTTTTAGGTCAGATGGAGAAGCCGGATGTTGAGAGTTTAGAAGGGCTTCCACCGGCAATTTCGATTGACCAGAAATCGACGAATCGTAATCCACGTTCTACGGTTGGTACGGTTACGGAAATTTATGATTATTTCCGTCTTTTATATGCCAGAATTGGAATTCCTCATTGCCCGAAGTGTGGCAAGGAAATCCAAAAACAGTCGGTAGACCAGATGGTGGATGAAATTATGAAGTTGCCGGAGCGTACGAAAATTATGCTGCTTGCCCCGGTTGTGCGTGGCCGCAAAGGAGAGCATGTAAAAGTATTAGACAAGGCAAAGCGCAGCGGTTATGTGCGCGTTGTCGTGGATGGTAATTTGTATTCGCTGGATGAAGAAATCAAGTTAGAGAAAAATAAAAAACACAACATTGAAATTGTAGTGGACCGACTTTCTATTCGCGAAGGAATTGAAAAACGAATGACCGATTCTATTGAAACGGTGCTTAAGTTAGCTGATGGTTTATTGGTTGTCGATGTGATTGGAGGAGAAAAAATTTCTTTCAGTCAGAGTTTTTCCTGTCCGGACTGTGGAATTAGTGTAGATGAAATTGAGCCACGCAGTTTTTCGTTTAACAATCCATTTGGTGCGTGCCCTGAATGTCATGGAATCGGTTACCGGATGGAGTTTGATGAGGATTTGATTATTCCGGATAAGATGCTTAGTATTGCACAGGGAGCGATTGCAGCACCGGGATGGCAGTCTGTGGTAAATCCGGATAGCTACAGTCGTGCAATTTTGGATGCGATGGCAGAGTTTTATGGATTTGATTTAGATACACCATATGGGGAATATCCGGAGGATGTTCATGACTTAATCTGGTATGGTACCGGCGGTCAGCGTGTGGAAGTTCATTATACCGGCAGACATGGACACGGTGTTTATAATATTGCGTTTGAGGGACTGCTTGGTAATTTACAGAAGCGGTATCGTGAGACTGGTTCGGAGACTACGAAGCAGGAATATGAGTCATTTATGCAGATTACGCCCTGCCACGTCTGCGGCGGCAAGCGGTTGAAAAAAGAATCCCTTGCGGTTACGGTTGGGGATAAAAACATTGCAGAAATTAGTGAATATTCCATTATTGATTTGAAGAAATTTATGGATGAATTGACATTGACCGACAGACAAAAGCAGATTGGGCGTCTTGTGTTAAAGGAAATTCGTTCGCGTCTGGGATTTTTGGTGGATGTTGGTCTTGATTATTTATCACTGGCGCGTGCGACGGCTACACTTTCCGGCGGAGAGGCACAGCGAATCCGACTGGCGACACAGATTGGTTCGGGACTTGTCGGTGTGGCTTATATTTTGGATGAGCCGAGTATTGGTCTGCATCAGCGTGATAATGACCGCTTGATTGCTACGTTAAAGAAACTTCGTGACCTTGGTAATACGCTGATTGTCGTGGAACATGATGAGGATACCATGCGTGAGGCGGATTATATTGTGGACATCGGACCGGGAGCAGGAAAAAATGGCGGACACGTGGTTGCATGCGGTACGGCAGAAGATTTGATGAAAGTGCCGGAGTCGATTACAGGTGCTTATTTAAGTGGGAAAAAGCAGATTCCTGTGCCGGCAAAGAGACGCAAACCGACAGGTTATCTGAAAGTAAAAGGTGCCAGCGAAAATAATTTGAAAAATATTAATGTCAAGATTCCTCTGGGGGTAATGACCTGCGTGACCGGTGTCTCCGGTTCCGGAAAGAGTTCTCTTGTGAATGAAATTTTGTGTAAGAGTCTGACCCGCACATTAAACCGGGCTCGCTGTATCCCGGGAAAGCATAAAGGAATTGAAGGCGTGGAGCAGTTAGATAAGGTAATTAATATTGACCAGTCTCCGATTGGACGAACCCCTCGTTCAAACCCGGCAACTTATACCGGTGTATTTGATATGATACGAGATTTATTTGCTTCGACACCGGATGCGAAAGCAAAAGGATACAAGAAGGGGCGTTTCAGTTTTAATGTGAAAGGCGGCCGTTGTGAAGCGTGCAGTGGTGACGGTATATTGAAAATTGAGATGAACTTCCTTCCGGATATTTATGTCCCTTGCGAAGTTTGTGGTGGAAAGCGGTATAATCGTGAGACACTGGATGTTAAGTATAAGGGAAAAAGTATTTACGATGTGTTAGATATGACGGTAGAAGATGCCCTTGAATTTTTCCGAAATATTCCGACGATTCACCGCAAGATTCAGACGTTGTATGATGTGGGATTGTCATATGTCAAATTAGGGCAGCCATCGACTACGTTGTCCGGTGGTGAGGCTCAGCGCATTAAACTTGCGACAGAATTGAGTAAGAGAAGTACCGGACGGACCATTTATATTTTGGACGAGCCGACGACAGGACTGCATTTTGCGGATGTCCATAAGCTGATTGAAATCTTGCAGCGGCTGACTGAAGGCGGTAACTCTGTGGTTGTTATTGAACACAATCTGGATGTGATTAAGACGGCAGATTATATCGTTGACATGGGACCGGAAGGCGGTGACCGCGGCGGCACGGTTGTTACGCAGGGAACGCCGGAACAGGTGGCAAACTGCGAAGAATCCTATACGGGTTACTATATGAAAAAGATGTTGAAGGAGAAATAGGATGTATTCATTTTTTGCGATGATGGCGCGCATGAAAAATATTGAGCGGTGGGCACTTATGCGAAATTCTATTCAGGAAAATATTAGTGAACACTCGCTGGAAGTTGCGATGTTAGCGCACGGACTTTCACTCATAGCTAATGAGAAATGCGGAAAACACGTGGATTCCAATGAAATTGCTCTCATGGGAATGTATCACGATGCGAATGAAATCATTACCGGAGACATGCCTACGCCTGTTAAGTATTATGATGATGATATCAAAGAAGCTTATAAACGGGTGGAGTATGTTGCGAGTAAAAAGATGGTGGATAAACTGCCGGATTATATGAAAAAGCATTATGAGAAATTGTTTTTCCCGCAGGAGGACAAAGCATATGAGTGGCGTCTTGTGAAAGCGGCAGATAAGTTATCTGCACTGATTAAATGTAAGCAGGAATTAAATTCCGGCAATCAGGAATTTAAGACGGCATACGAAACAACGAAAAAAGCACTGCATGATATGAATATGGAAGAAGTTGAAGTGTTTATGCAGGATTTTCTGCCTGCCTATGATTTGACACTGGACGAATTGCAGGCAAAATAATCGGTCACACATTTTACACAGACTAAACACAGAGTTGACCATTTCCGAATGTGGTTTAAAGGATAGTGAGAAGGCAACAAGCATTACCGTTTCCAATATGTCTGCCATGGGGCAGCCCGGTCAAAATTCGCAGGACACTTCTTCCGGCAAATAGCCATGTCAGACCTTTTGTGTAGCATGATTTGACTCGGGATGATTTTGGTCTGAAAGATTTTGGCTTGGAAGATGAATAAGCCGAATGGATTTGCTGCCGTCTGCTTCTTTGATAACGAGGTAGAGAGAATCGGCAGAACCGGAAAACATGGTTAAAATGTTGCTTTGCGGTGGTAATTGTAATTCGCAGAATGCAAGCAGTTTTTGCAGGGAACTGCTTTTGCATTCTCCGCGAAATAAGCCACGAGGTGTCAGAACATAAAGAGTATTTCCAAGATTTGTGATGTGGAAATCCTCTTTTTTTTGTGCAAAACTGCCCAGTGGAAATGTGTGTGTGACCTCACCGGAGCGGATATCATAGTCGCGCAGATAAATTTCTTCGGTCGTTTTTTTTGTTTCAATCGTTAAATAATGCAAATCATAAAAAATATTTTCCCTTGGCGTACCGCTTATAGAACTGCCGCCAAATGCCTGCCGTTCTAATAAATTGTATATTTTTACATTTCCGTATTGATAGGTGATGGCGATGGAAGTGCCATTGCATCGGATATCTTTGATTTCATCCGTGTTTTTTTTGTTGTTTAAGTGGATGAGATTTATATTTTTTATGTTGCCGTTATTTCGCAGACAGACAATGGATTGCTTTACTAATTTACCTTTTGACCATTTTTTTTTGCAGGCATAGAGAGCCCCGTTCGTATTATACGAAAAATGCTCTAGCGTTTCGGATTTCTTTATTTTCCATGATTCTACGTTAGTCGTCCAACCGGATTTCTCATCCCAGGTATTTCGGATATATTGATTCTTTTTGCGAATAAACTGAGACAAAACACGTTCCGTCGGATGATAAATCAATGTCGATTCTTCTTCATCAGAAAGAGAAGTCACACAATAAGAAATGGACGTTGGTTTGTCCGCAGTTGTTTTTGCTGCCGTTTGCTTTTTCTTTGTTATGAGCTTGTCCGATTTTATGTAAAAAATAAGAAGAAAAGCAGTGCAGCATAAAAAAAAAAATAAAAAAAAAAAATTTTTTTTTTTTTTTTTTTTTTTTTGAAAATTTGTATCATAATATTCCTCCTTGCTGAATTGCAAACAATGATACGGATTGCTCCGTTGTTTCACAACTTTCGCAATCCTGCAAACATTCGAAATCCGCAGATTTATTGCATAAATCGCTACTTTCTCATGTTTGGCGGGTACCAAGGTCCAACCTCTTATCATGCAAGCATGAACGAGTTTGGACTTTGGTACCCTTGTATCATTGTATGCGCAGCGAGGGGAAACTATGACAGGCTATGCCATATTGTTTGCCGTTTTGTATTTATAAATCATCTCTGCGTGATTTTGTTCTTCTGTCTGGATGTGATTTAAGAGTCTTCGGATATTGCTGGCAGAAAAACGGAAAACATCATCATTATAGGTGGATGAAACGAGTTCGGTACATAAAAATTGGTCATGTTTTTTCTCTTCGGAGTTGTTACCTGCTGCGTAACTTTCGGAAGGCGTGTATCCCTCCATACCGCTGCGGGCGGCACTTACATTTGGTACATCACCCTTGAGCACCATGCCTAAGGAGTCAAAATGTTCCTGCTCCTCATCACCAATGCGGTGAAATAAGTTTTTTAGTTCTTCGTCATGGGCAGACTGCTCATAAAAGCGGTATTTGTCAACACATGCTTTCTCCTGTGTCTGTAAATCTTTGATTACGTTGGTTTCCTGTTCTGTTAATTGCATCGTAATTACCTCCATTTCCTCTGTTAGTATGCACAAAGGATGAAAAAATATTCATGACTGATTGTGATATTAAAGGATGAATTTTACCAGTAAAAATAAGAAAAACTGAGTTTGGAATGACGGGTTTGTGACAAATGTTCGC
>OLOX01002970.1_pt1 | contig 13365 bp, 11 predicted proteins | sample 1672091 | NCBI WGS metagenome assembly OLOX01 (sample SAMEA3136644, study PRJEB25190) | human gut metagenome | reverse complement strand
ACGGCTTCAAGAATCATGCGCACCACCTCCTGTTCACCTTTATGACAGGAAGGGAAGTCCCTATGTCTTGCGGCGGCGGGGACGGCGTGTTAAAATGGCAGAAAAGGGGGTGGGAGAATGGCCTGGTATGTCTATATGCTCCGCTGCGGGGACGGCAGCCTGTACACCGGCTACACGCCCGACGTTGAAGCACGCTTGGCGGCGCATCGCGCGGGCACCGGCGCAAAATACACGCGCGGCCGCGGGCCGCTCAACTTGCTGGCCGTTGCCCAGTTCGCCACGAAGCACGACGCCATGAGCGCCGAATACCGCTTCAAGCGCCTCGCCCGCGACCAAAAAGACGCCCTGCTAGCACAAGCCGCCAAGCCCGGCGCCGACTTCGCCGCAATCCTACGCGAAGTATTCGAAAGCTAGCAACTCAAAAGCACCTTACAGCTCGTCGAACAGGCTCTTCATGTCCGTTTCCTTCATGGGCGCTCCCGACGAAGGCAAGCTGGCGGCGCGGAACTTGTCAAGCGGCGCCTTCTCGCCCAGGAATTCCTCGGCCGTGCCCACCATGGTAACGGTGCGGCTGCCCTTAACGGTGAACGCCTGCACGCCCTGCGTGGAGTTCGTGGTCTTCGTCTTCAGCAGCGATGTGTTGAAGTTCACCAGACGGTTATCGCTGGACACCAGCGCCAGGTCGCGCTCTTCGGTCAGCACCGTGGCAAACAGCAGCTTGCTGCCGCCGTAGATGGCGTTCTTCAGACGCTTGCGGTTCGTCTTCGTGACGTAGCCCGACAGCGCCACGCGCGCCACGCGGCCGTTTTCGAACGCGAACAGCACGTCGGCCTTATAGTCGCCCGGGTCGATAACCCACGTGACGCTTTCATCGGCGTCCATGTCCAAATCGGTGGGCAGATACGACCCCAGCTGGGCCGACTTCGTGTCCTCGAACGACGACACCTTGCACTTGTACACCTGGCACTTGTTCGTGAACACCAAAAGCTCGTGGGTGTTGAACGACTCGAACTCGATGAACGGCTCGTCGCCATCTTTGTACTTCAGCGTGGTGGCCTTGCGCAGCACGCGATCAGTCATCTTCTTCAGATAGCCGTCGCGCGACAACATCATGGTAACGGGATATTCCTCCACCTCGGGTTCCAGGCTAACCTCGACTACCTCGGACGGATTCACCAGACCGGTTTTGCGCGGCATGACGTACTTCTTGTTCACCTGCGCCAGCTCGTCATGAATGACCTGCTTGATCTTCTTCTCGCTGGCAAGGGTATCGCGCAGCTCGGCGATATCACGCTCAAGGTTGGCGATGTCGGCCGTGCGCTTCATGATGTACTCTTCGTTGATGTTGCGCAGCTTGATCTCGGCCACGAACTCGGCCTGCACCTCGTCGATGCCGAAGCCCTTCATAAGGTTGGGCACCACGTCGGCTTCCAGCTTCGTGTTACGGATGATGGCGATGGCTTTGTCGATGTCAAGCAGGATGGCTTCCAAGCCGTGCAGCAAGTGCAGGCGGTCGGTTTTCTTCCCCAGGTCGAAATTCATGCGGCGGCGCGTGGAATCGACGCGCCAGTTCACCCATTCCTGCAGGATTTGACGCACGCCCATGACGCGCGGATAGCCGTCTACCAGCACGTTGAAGTTGCATGAAAACGAATCTTGCAACGTGGTGGACTTGAACAGCTTCGCCATAAGCATTTCGGGGTCCACGCCGCGCTTCAGGTCGATGGCGATGCGCAGGCCCGACAGGTCCGTTTCGTCGCGGATATCGGCAATCTCGCGCACCTTGCCCTCTTTCGACAGCTTCACGATGCGCTCGATGATGATGTCGGTTTTCGTGGTGTAGGGAATCTCGTACACCTCGATGATGCGCTCGTCGGGCAAATAGCGCCAACGCGAGCGAATCTGGAAGCCGCCCGTGCCCGTGTTGTAGATGCGCTCCATTTCCTCGCGGCGGTAGATGATTTCGCCGCCGGTGGAGAAATCGGGCGCGGGCATGTACTCCAGCAGGTCGCAGTCAGGGTCTTCCAGGAAGTGCATGGTGGCCGTACACACTTCGTTCAGGTTGAAGCCGCAAATGTCCGACGCCATGGCAACGCCGATGCCCTTGTTCGCCGACACCAAGATGTTGGGGAACGTGGTGGGAAGCAGGCGCGGCTCCTTCATGGCGCCGTCGTAGCTGTCCACGAAATCCACCGGGTCTTTGTCGATGTCCTTGAAGATTTCGGCGCAGATGGGCGAAAGCTTTGCCTCGGTATAACGCGAGGCAGCGTAGCTCAAGTCGCCCGAGTAGTATTTGCCGAAGTTGCCCTTCGATTCCACGAACGGCGCCAGCAGCGCTTCGTTCCCCGTGGCCAGGCGCACCATGGTTTCGTAGATGGCGGCGTCGCCGTGGGGGTTCAGCTTCATGGTTTGACCGACGATGTTCGCGCTTTTCTGGCGTGCGCCGTTGAGCAGGCCCATCTTGTACATGGTGTACAGCAGCTTGCGGTGCGACGGCTTGAACCCGTCGATTTCCGGGAATGCGCGCGACACGTTCGTGCTCATGGCGTAGGGCATGTAGTTCACTTCAAGCGTGCGCGTGATGGGCTGCGCCACCACCTCGGAGTGCAGGCCGATGACGTTCGGATTGTCGACGTGCTTTTTCTTCGGTGCGGTTTTCGTTTTCTTCTTTGCCACGGTTTCCCCTTGGTGCGTGTGTGAGGCGGCCGCGCGGGCCGCCCGGGTGCTTCATTTGCGTATGGCGCTTAGCGCGCGAGCGCGTTACTGCAGGTCAAGCTGGTCGAGGTATTCCTTGCCATGCTCGGCGATATGCCGCTTACGACCTTCGTCGTCGTTGCCCAAAAGCAGGTTGAACATCGATTCCATAATGGCCATGTCCTCGGGCTCCACCTTGATAAGGCGGCGCGTTTCGGGGTTCATGGTGGTCAGCCACATCATGTCCGGGTCGTTTTCACCAAGACCCTTCGACCGGTTGATGGAGCATTTCTGGTCGCCGATTTCCTTCAGGATGTTGTTCTTCTCCAGGTCGGTGTAGGCGAAGTACGTTTTCTCCTTGCAGTTGATCTCGTACAGCGGCGACTCGGCGATGTACACGTAACCCTCGTCGATAAGCGTGGGCACGAGGCGGTACAGCATGGTGAGGATAAGCGTGCGAATGTGGTAACCGTCAACGTCGGCATCGGTGCAGATGATGACCTTGCTCCAGTTCAGGTTGTCCAGATCGAACGTGCCAAGGTTCTTCATGCGCTTGTCTTTGACCTCGACGCCGCAGCCGAGCACGCGCAGCAGGTCCATGATGATGTCGGACTTGAAGATGCGCGGGTAATCCTCCTTCAGACAGTTGAGAATCTTACCGCGAACAGGCATAACGCCCTGGAACTCGGCATCGCGCGACGTGCGGATGGCGCCTGCAGCCGAATCGCCCTCTACGATGTAGATTTCGCGGCGCGCTTTGTCCTTCGAGCGGCAATCAATGAACTTCTGCACGCGGTTGGCCATGTCGGTTTTCTGCTGCAGGTTCGTCTTGATGCTCTGGCGCGTTTTCTCGGCGTTTTCGCGCGAACGCTTGTTGATGAGCACCTGCTCCATGATTTTGTTGGCCGCATCCTTGTTCTCGATAAGGTACGTGGTCAGGCGCTCCTTGAAGAACGCCGTCATGGCCTGCTGAATGAAGCGGTTGTTGATGGCCTTCTTCGTTTGGTTCTCGTACGACGTTTGCGTGGAGAAGCAGTTCGTCACCAGCACCAGGCAGTCCTGCACGTCCTGCCACTTGATAGCCGATTCGTTTTTGTTGTACTTGTCCTGCGACTTGATGTACGAGTCGATGGCGCTGGTCAGCGCGCTGCGGGCCGCCTTTTCGGGCGAGCCGCCGTTTTCCAGCCATGACGAGTTGTGGTAGTACTCCTGCATCTGGAACGTGCGCGAGAAGCACAGGCACGCGGTGATCTTCACGTTGTAATCGGGCAGGTCGTCGCGGTCGCGGCCACGGCGGTCGGCCTGGATGAAGAACGGCTCGGTCAGGTAGTCGGTGCCCACCTTTTCCAACACGTAGTCCTCGATGCCCTTCGGGTAGCAGAACTCCTCTTCAGTGAATCCTTCCGGGCCCTCAAGACGCAGGCGGAACGTGACGTTGGCGTTCACGACCGCCTGGCGGCGCATCGTTTCGCGATACCATTCGGCCGGAATATCGATGGACGTGAATACTTCCAGGTCAGGGCGCCATTTGATAGTGGTACCCGTGCGGGTTTCGTCCGTGGGCTCAACCTGCAGCGCCTTCTTCTTCGCGCCAACGACCTTGCCCTTCTTGAAGTGCAGCTGATACTTGTTGCCGTCGCGCCACACGGTGACGTCCATGTATTCGGAAGCGTATTGCGTGGCGCACGAGCCCAAGCCGTTCGTGCCCAACGAGAAGTCGTAGTCGCCGCCTTCGTTGTTGTTGTATTTGCCGCCGGCGTACAGCTCGCAGAACACCAGTTCCCAGTTGAAGCGCTTTTCGGTGGGGTTCCAATCCAGCGGGCAGCCGCGGCCATTGTCCTCCACCTGAATGGAGCCGTCGGCGAAAGCGGTGAGCGTGATAAGGTTGCCATATCCCTGGCGCGCCTCGTCGACCGAGTTCGACAGGATCTCGAAGGCGGCGTGCGCGCAGCCGTCCAAACCGTCGGAGCCGAAAATAACCGCAGGGCGCAGACGAACGCGCTCCTCGTCCTTCAACTGCCGAATACTGTCGTTGCCGTAATTGGCCGTGCTTTTTGCCATGCTCACTCTTTCGATGCTGATGTTTCCCGTACGGCTTGCCGCCCTTTCGGCTGCCGTTTATTGCCCGCAGCAGCGCGCCGGCGCCAAGGCAGGCCGCACTGCAAGATGTTGCCGCCGGGCCAGAATTGCCGGCGACCGTTTTCCAAGAGTGAAACTTTAACACGATGTTTCGCCGCGCAGAAATATGTTCACAGCAAAACTACCAAACAGACGTTCGCTGATCACCCCAACCGACGAAACCCGGCATCGCCCGTCAGCCTCAAACCCAGACCGCAAGCCGCACACAAGGAAGGATCACCCGCACCACGTAAATACCCCCCATTAGCTCGGCCCCATCCGACTCGGTTCCAACCGAACTAACCTTGTGACCTTGAATTTCATTGGCAATTAAATCGCCGCTTTACACCACACGGCTTGGACAGCGAGCGTCGCCGCGCGAAGCTCGCCACTTCGGCAAGGCGAACGGTACGAATTCTGGTATAAATCGTCTCAAGAGGGGCACTTTCGATGCCGCGAAACGCCGTTCAATCCGAAAGAAAATCGGCGCTTGAGCAGGAAAAACATTGATTAGCAACAATTAGCAATCTGAGAACAGTCATAGCCGCCAGCTAATGATTGCAAGGCGAAAAGCCGCTAAGCTGAGACGCATACCAAGAGGCAGCAAAGCGAAAAGCACAGGCAACAACCATCCCGCAGTAAAAGGAGCAGCAGTGGAAGACTTCGCCAGAAACTTCATCATCGCCTTCATATCGTTCCAGATATTTCGCGCAGGCCGCGAAAGGCGCAAACTCGAAAAATGCCGGCACGCACATCGAAGCTAGAACGGAGCGCCCATGAAAACGATCGCACTATCCGTTGCCGTCTCGCTCGCAACGATTTTCGTCTTGAAGCTGCTGCGCAACGCAAGAAAGTAAGTCGCCCAAAGAAAGGATTTCGCCATGACATGGCTCATCTACTTCCTCTTAGCACCGGTTTTCATCCTCATGCACTTGCTCAAGGTGCAGTAATCACCCCACGGCATGAGGCGAAAATCGACCCTTGTCCTATGGCGTCAACAGATTAAACATTAGTTCGGGCGTAACCGACTCGGTTTCAACTGAACTAACGCGGTCACGCGCGACCCGGAAGGCTGTATCCTTTTCGAGGGGAAATTCCGGAAGACGCCTATCGACCAGGCGATGATTCGCGAAGAGATCGCCCAGGTGGAGCGAACCGAGTTGCGCTGCCGCAAATACGGTTTTTCTCGCAATCGGAATTTGCAGCAGAGCCAAACGAAAGCATCCTGCTCATCCGCCTGAAAGACGCGTTCAAGTAAGGCGCAGACGCCTCGTGGACTTGTTCATTAATGAAACAACCTTTACCACGAGACCAAGCACCGCGCGCAAGCAAGTAGGCAAGAGCAGAGGGGCAACGGAGAAGGCCGGCAATAAAGCCGCCTGCCGAAGCGCAGGAAAATCTGCTGCAAACATTGGGGTTTCCCGTGGCGTTCGAAAACCTGAACAATGCCAAGTTGACACGCATCGAAGACGCGCTTTCGAACGAAATACAGACGCACGGCATCAACGAAACGAGCAACGGACTGAACGACTACGGCGAGTTATACCGCTCGTGCATAATAGCACTACCGGACTAACGGCGGTCACCTCGCAAGCTAAATACCCTTCGAGATGAATGCCACAGAGCGAGTCGCAAACAATTTCATTGACGCCGACGACAAACAACCACCTCAAGCAGATTAGGCACCGCCAACAGCGTAAAGTGGCACCCTTCGCATCAGTAGGGCTTCTCATCAGGTAATATCGATATATCGATACCATTCAGAGTATCAATCACACATGAGAAGGTGGGAACAGCATGAAAATGAAGCAATTACGCACCGGCATTGTAACTGCAGCGGTGGCTTGTGCGTTATGCGCGACGATGGCGGGCTGCGCAAGCCAAAACGCGGGCAACATTACAAGCGAGCAAGACGAGAACAGCAACGTGGAAGCAGCCACCATAACAACTCGCACGGTGACGTTCCCCTCAATGTACTTTCAAGACCAGGCAACCGAAGACGTGCAGGCAAAATTGCAGGAGCAAGGCTACTCGGACATTACCGCCAATGAAGACGGGTCGTACACCGTCACCATGTCCATCGACAAGTACAACGATTTAGTGGATAGCATGCACGACACCGTCGCCAATCAGCTTGACGGCATGCCCAACAGCGAAAACTGGCAAACCATCACCGCAATTCAGTACGACGATCAATTTTCCAACGTAACTCTAACCACCAGCAGCAGCCAAGTTGGCCTGCGGGAAGCCTTCGCCCCTCTCCAAGCCGGAATCATTTCTTGCATGTACCAGCAAATTGCCGGCCAACCCGTCAAATGCACCGTCAGCATTGTTGACGAATCTGGAGCTGAACTCTCCAGCAGCGTCTACCCCGATGCGCTTGACAGCGAACAAAAAGACGCTGTTGTAGCGAATTAAGGCAGGTAGTCAAATGGATGCGGTCATGAAGAAGCACGTGCTTATCCCCCTATGCACGATCATCGCGTGCGCTCTCCTGTTAGCTGGTTGCGCCAATCAAAGTTCAAATCAAAGCGAGCCTCAATATGCCGACGAAGCCTTTATCGCCTCGCTTGCAAAAGGCTACGAAGCTCGTGATGCGCTAGTCAATCAGTCGCCCAACGCGGAAAAGTCGGTTGAGTACTACGAGAAAATCGTTGATGCCGAGCTGTCTCAAGTTGAGCAATATCAAACAGCACAATTCCAAGACAGCAAACTGCAAGAAAACGCGATTGCATACATCAACGCTTTGAAGGACCAGCGCGCTGCCGCAGGGCTGTATGAAACCGACAAGGATAAATGTACGCAAGATTGGCAAAAAGCCTATGACAAGCGAACCGAGCTGCTTCGCCTATTCGTCGACGATTACGGGCTCACCGTATCAGGCCCACACCAAGACAGCCTGAACGATCTTGTAAGCCACGGCAAGAAAGTCACGCGTGAGAATGACGAAAGAGCCGCCGTGGAATCGCTTGCAGCATCAATTGTCCCAGAATTCACCGAACAGTATTCGACCTATACCGGCAAGGCAACGGTGACGAACAATACGGGATATGATTTCGACACCATCTCGTTCAAGGTCGAGCTGTTCGATGAAAGCAATGTGAAAGTCGAAACAACAGGAATGTACGCCAGTCACTGGCTGAACGGCGAGACCATCGTTCTCGATTGCTACACATCAGTACAAGAACCCCCAGCAACGGTGAAGGTGGCAGCCGACTACTATCAAGTTGCTGAAAGCAATTAAGGCAACGGGCTCTTGCTATAGCCCTCTATTCAATCAAGGAATCAATGAACGAAGCGCGGAATGCTTCAAATGCAGCGAATTCACGAAATCAAGCCGACAGCCCTCGCCGTCATTTCGGAAAACTCGCAATCTGAGCCACGAAACCCGATGAAACTTCCTTTAGCAGCTTAAGCTTCGAGGCAAAACCTTTCGGAATGCGAAAACAGCAGGCGCCGCTGTGTTGGAAAGCTTGCCGAGAGATAGAATCAATGCAATAACGATTCCGCTTCGGAAAGCAAGAACGTTCGCAAGCAATGGAAGGCAGGGCAGGTATGAGCAGCAAGGATTATTCAATCGTGTTCAGCAGCAGAACGGGGAATACAGCCGAGCTTGCGGAGGCTGTTCGCAAGACGCTGCCGGAAGGGACATGCGAGTATTTCGGGAGCGTGAATGGGAACGACGGCGGCAGTGGCGGTAACCTCGATCGCAGCGAATGCAGCATAGCCAACGGCAACAACAAGAGCGGCTTCGATGGCGGCGACAACAGCCACGATGACGGCAGCTGCGCCAGCAGCGCAATCCCTGCGTCGGAGACGCTGTTCGTGGGCTTTTGGACGAACCAGGGCGTAGCGGACCAGGCAACGCAGCAGCTGCTGGGGCAGCTGAAGAACAGGAAGGTCTTCCTGTTCGGCACCGCCGGCTTTGGCGGCAGCGAGGCATATTTCCAAGCGATTCTGGACAAGACGAAAGCATTCATCGATAACAGCAACACCGTGATCGGTACCTACATGTGCCAGGGCAAAATGCCGCTTTCCGTGCGCGAACGCTACGTGAAAATGAGGGAACAGCCTGACCACATGCCCAACATCGACGCCATGATCGAGAACTTCGACAAAGCCCTATCCCACCCCGATGCCAACGACCTGGAGAAGCTGGCGAAACTAGTGAGCGAAACCGTCGAACAGTAGAGAAAACCAATCGAGCGCATTTAAGCCGCAACCAACCGCCTCCCCACATGCGGATCCCCTCCCACCCTCGCACAGCAAAAGCGCGCCGCTTGCAACTTTTAACCGGCGGGGCACATAGGCATTGGTAGAATCGATTGCAGGTCCAATCATTCGCACAGCAAGGAGCGCCGTGTTCTCGGTCGAAACGTGGCCGCGCCTGTTCCTTGCGGCTAGCGGCCTTGCCGCCGGCGCCCCGTTCGACATCCGCGAGCGCCGCTACATGGGGTTCATCATGTTCGCGGTCACGGTGCTGTCCACTATATCGATCCTGGCCGTTGAGGCCGGGGCAAGCCCCGTGATCGGGCTGATCGTGTTCTATCTGAGCTCCGGGTTCTTCGTCACGTTCTTCACCACCACGTTTTTGCAGCTGGCGCCGCGCATGCGCACGCCGCAGCTGTGGGCAGGCATGGGCCGCGCCGCCAACAACCTGTGCACGTTCACCGTGTCAGGGGTCTCCATGATGCTGACGCAATCGGGCATCGCGGCCGTGATGATCGCGTCGCTGATCCTGTTCGTGCTGGTCAGCGTTGCGTTCGTGGGCGCCGGGCTGTTCCGCCTGCCGTCGACGATCGAGGAACGCGAGGCCATCAAGGCGGGCCTTGCCGCCGCGGCTGCGCCGACTGTGGAGGAGATGCAGGCCGAGTTCATCAGCCGAAGCGGCCTGACGCCGCGCGAGGAAGAAGTGCTGCGCGCCGTGACCGCCGACGAGCGCCCGCTCAAGCAAGTGGCCGATGACCTGGGCATTTCGCTGCGTATGGTGCAACGTCACCTGACCAACATCTACAGCAAGACCGACACGCAAACCCGAGCCGGCCTCACCCGCGCATTCTTCGGGAAATAGGACGGCTTCCCGCCGTCCAAGCTCGATCAGGCAATAGGATCAGTCAGAGCGGCAAGCTTTCCGGCCGCACAAAAGCGACCGCTTTTCGGCTTTGAATAGGAATAGGCCTTTTGAGCCCACTAGCTCAAAAGGCCTATTCTTGCTCGCTCTGCGAGTCTTGCTGGTCGATTTCGCCATCCATTGCGGTAGCGATGTAGGTATTGCTCAGCTGCGTGCCGTCCTCCCCGAAGCGCGCATGCGACACGATGAGCCCCTCTTCGCGCAAGCGATGTATCGCGAGGTCCACCGTTTTCAAGCTGATTTGCAGCTTAACCGCTAATGCCTGCTTAGTCTCGGAGCAACCATCAGCACCGCAAGCAGCGACGAAGCCGAGCAGACGCAATTGGGAATTGGTCAGCTTCCCCTTCTTCCCCTTGGAGGCAAGGTTGCCATCCAATTGATCTGCCATCGACCCCCCTTTCAGCGATCCGTTATCAACCCTTTATGACCCCCTGATGCCCTCAGCTTGCCCCGTCCGCCTTGCGCGGCGGCCGATATATCTTGCAAGCAGCAAGCCATTCGTTTGATAAGGGCAACATCTTATCCTGCATACTACATCCGTCACGCAAGCTGTAACGCTTTTGATGCCGTATTGTGACGAAATGTAACATCTATGTCACCGGGCTTACAATAAACCAGCAAGCCAATCCACTACAAGACGGCAAGCCCTGATTAGCGGCTTACGGTCGCAAAACCGAGACGGACACGCAGCAGCATCCCCATGAATGCCGCCAAAGCCCGTTGCTCGCCCCACGATTGCGCTTGGACGTTTTCGCCGTGTGAAACTATAGCGTACGACTTCGCTTTTTGACAACAACAAGCCGCCGCCCGACCGGTGCGCGATTCGCGCATGCAAATCGGACAACGGCCTGTTGCGGCAGGTGGCTTCGGTGAAAGCTCGCAGGGTTTCGGCACCGAGCCCACGCCCGGGAACTCGGTGCAAACCCAGCCCCTACGCGTGGGAGCGCTTCGAGGTGAGCAGCAGCGCCAGGGCCAGGACGGCTACCACACCGGCAGCTGCGGCAAGAGCGATGGGGTCGGAAACATGAAACGCGGGGATGCCGATGAGCATGCCGACGAAGTACGGGACCAGCCATACCAGCCACACGCCGATGCTGAACGTATGGAAGCCGCGGCGGGTCTTCTCGACGGCGGGAAGCGCGTCGATGCCGCGCAGCCAGCATTCGCGGAAGTGCTTAGTGGCCTCGCGCATGCTTGCATGCATCTCGCGGCAATAGTCCACGAACCCGACCTGCGGGTCGACATGGCAGAACCGCTCGTAGAACGCGTGCTTGAAGTACAGCTGGATGGTGGCGGTGGTCAGCTCGTCCTTCGCCGAGAAATGGCGGTACACCGTTCCCACGCTGACGCCCGTAGCGTTGGCAAGGCCGCGAACCGAAAGCGCCGACACCCCGTTTTTCTCCGCGATCCGATACGCGTTCTCCAGCAATTCGTCTCGGGAAACAATGCTCTGAGCCATAAGATGCCCCTCGCAATCGAACCATCGAACCTGCAAACCGGATGGGTTTAGGGAACCATAGTAACCTGGTTACGCACAACTCTACGGCATCGTTACCTGTTCCATAGAGGCGGACGGACACTTCGGGGACGCAGCATTATGTGTCAGGAATCGGGGCCAGGAGACGCAATGGGCCGCAGGAGCAGAACCCGGACAGTTAATGCTACGTCCCGAAGTGTCCGGAAACGTGCCCGAACGCAAAACGGCCGGGCACGCAATGCGTCCCGGCCGTTTCGAGGGAATCCCGCCCGAAGTGCGGGCGAGGATGCTACTTCAGGGTCACGTTCTGCATCATGGGCATAGCGTCTTCCCAGGTGATGCCGCTGTCGATGAACATGCGGACCGTGGTACCGTACGGGGCCACGGTGAACATGTAGTACGTGCCGGTCTGGGTGTAGCGCGTCCAGGTGGCGCCGTTGATGTCGACCTCGTCGATCTCGCCCTTGCCGCCGAAGTTGCCCTGCAGGGCCTCAGCTTCCTTCTGCGGGGCGCGCGAGCAGGTGCTGGTGCTGAAGCGCTTCGTGGAGCCCTCGGGGTTGAACGTGGCGTCGCTGCTCTTCTCCTTGGTCTCGACAAGCGACCAACCGTCGGCAGCCTTCACGCTGTATGCAGCATAATCGACGCCGCCCTTGGCCTTGATGGCCTCGGCAGCCTCGACCGCGGCCTTGTAGCCGTCGGATTCCTTGCCGGTGGTGTCGAAACGCATGGTGCGCGGGTCGGTGCCGCCCGTGGCGTTCTTGTCGAACTGGACGGTGATCGGGCCGTAGTAGTTGTCCTTGGTGGTCCAGAAGTAGACCCACTCGATGCTCTCACCAGGCTCGATAACGGGATCGCCGTCCGTTTCCGCGCCTTCGCACAGCTCGGCGGGCGGGTTCTTGATGTCGTAGCTCAGCGTGTCGTGCGAGTCGAACACCGGGTCGCCGGCCTCATAGCCGCCGGGAGCGCCGGTCGTGATGAAGCTGAAGCGCTTCATGGCCTTGTCGTTGTTGTTCGTGATCTTCACGCGCAGCCAGAAGCCGTCCTCCTTGTAGACGTCGCCGCGGTAGTACGTGCCGTCAGCCAGCGATTCGACGGTGAAGCCCTCGACGTCGATCGACTGACCGCCGAGGCCAAGGACCTTGAAGTGAAAGCGGCCGAACCCGGATTGTGGGACGATCCGGAAAACGCACAGAAAGTGACCAGCAAGCTGTCTGCGGTGCAGTCGCAGCTCAAGCGTCTGGCATCCGCCGACCAGCGCATCGAGGACGTGGAGACCCTGGTCGAGCTTGGCCAGGAGGAAGAGGACGCCGACACGTTGGCCGAGGCGAAGGCCGAAGTCGAAAGCATCCAAAAGGATCTCGACGATATGGAGATCCAGACGCTGCTTGACGGCGAATACGACGAACGTTCCGCCGTGGTGACGATCCGTTCCGGCGCCGGCGGCGTGGATGCGGCCGATTTCGCGCAGATGCTGCTGCGCATGTACCTGCGTTGGGCGGAACGCAACGGATACAAGGCCAAGGTCATGGACACCTCCTACGCGGAAGAAGCCGGCATCAAGTCGGCCACGTTCCAGGTGGACGCCCCGTACGCATACGGGCGACTGAGCGTGGAGGGTGGCACCCACCGTCTGGTGCGTATCTCCCCGTTCGACAACCAGGGCCGCCGTCAGACCAGCTTCGCCGCCGTGGAAGTGGTTCCGCTGGTCGAAGCGACCGATCACATCGACGTGCCGGATTCCGAAATCCGCGTCGACACCTACTGCTCGTCCGGTCCTGGCGGACAGGGCGTGAACACCACGTATTCCGCGGTGCGCATCACCCACATCCCGACCGGCATCGTGGTGACCATGCAGGACGAACGCTCTCAGATTCAGAACCGCGCCGCCGCCATGGCCGTGCTGCAGTCCCGACTGCTGGTGCTGCGCCACGAGGAGGAAGCCAAG
>OLOX01002964.1_pt1 | contig 13392 bp, 8 predicted proteins | sample 1672091 | NCBI WGS metagenome assembly OLOX01 (sample SAMEA3136644, study PRJEB25190) | human gut metagenome | reverse complement strand
AGAAGAGCTTGGTCTGCCGGTCGCCGCGGCCGATGTCGTTATCCAGCTTGCGGCAACGCGCGTAACACAGCGCCTGCGCGCCGTTGAGGCGGCAGACGCCCTCGGAAAGCAGATATTCAGGATATACGCCCTCCTTGTTATCAATATAATGCGCCTCGGCGTCGGTCAATTCGACCTCCACGCCGCCCATTGCGTCGATGATGGTGATGACGGAAGAAAAATTGACGCGGAACCAGCCGTCGATGTTCAGATCAAACACGCGGTTCATGGTATTCACCAGCGCGTCTTCATCCTGTGTGCGGACGACGGTATTGAGCTTGACGTTTTTGCCGGATTCATTGGGCACGACAATGTCGCGCGCAAAGGTTACGGTGTGAATCTTTCCGGAATCAAAGCCGACCTGCACGAGCATCATCACGTCGCTGCGGCCGCTGTCGTTGAGCGAGCCGTAGTTATCGATGCCCATGATGAGGAAAGTCTTGGCGCCGTGCGGATGGCAGATCAGCACCAGCGCCAGCAGAATGACGGCGGCGGCGAGCATAACGCGCGCCGCTTTATGCGCGGCGAAAAAGGATTTGGCTTTTGAAAAAACAGACATGGCGTTCCAGCTTTCTTGTATTCTTAAGTGAAATAAACGGATGAGCCCTGGAAAATGATATGCATGAAAAATCTAAGTTACAACATAACATAAATAAGGCTGAAAATCAAGTGAACGGGCGCGGAAAGCAGATAAATTGAGCGGATCAGTCGATTTTTATTGCGGTAAGACAGCTTTTCGTGTATAATAAAAATGTTATGGATTTTTGCGCGTCGCCGAATACCGGCCTCGCTCAAGATAGATGTGCTTCGTCGGGATGACCTCCGCCGGCACGGCAATGCAATCAAATCCCAAAAGGCGCTTGCATCAAAGCGTCTGTTTGAAGCTGCGCGGGCAAAGCCACGCGCAGAAAAAGAAAGGAAATTTTTGTGGCAGAAAACGAAAACAGAGACTTGAATAAGCCCAATCAGAATCAAACCGGAAGCAATGCCGGCAATCCAAACAATAACCATGCGGATCAGCCCCAGCGCGCGCCGCGCCGCCGCCCGATGCCCAGAAGAAACGCCGCCAGGCAGACATCGGAGGGCGAAGAGCAGACGGCCAACGCCGCGCCGAGAAAGCCGCGCATGCCCAGAAAGCCGCGCGCTCAGCAGCCGCAGCCTGTCGGGCAGGCGGCGGATAAGCCGCAGGAAGCCGCGAAGCCGCGCCGCCCGCGCATGCCGCGCAAGCCGATGAACCAGAATCCGGCCCCGGCGGCAAACGGCGAAGCACAGGCGGCCGCTCAGGCCCCGCGCGCGCCGAAAGCGAACACCCGCACCGCCAGACCGCGCGCGACGGCCGCGGTCGGCAGCACGGGCAACGCGCCGCAGATTGCCGCGCCGCAGCAGGCCGCCAAGCCTATGCAGCCGCGCCGCAACCCGCCTCGCCCGCGCGCAAACAGCGCCCGTCCGGCAGAGCGCCCGCAGACGGGCATGCGCCGCCGCATCGTCGCGCCGGTCACCCTGGAGGAGAAGCCCTGCATCTCCCAGACGCTGCAATGGGTCGGCAAAAAGCCGCCGACGATGCGCTCCCGCGCCAGCGAACACCCCAGCCGCGCGACCCTGCGCATGATCCCGCTGGGCGGCATGTGCGAAATCGGCAAGAACATGACGGCCTACGAATACGGCAACGACATCATCATCGTCGATTGCGGCCAGATCTTCCCGGATGAAACCATGCCGGGCGTGGACGCGGTGATTCCGGATTTCACCTACGTGCTCCAAAACCGAGACCGTGTGCGCGGCATCTTCATCACCCACGGCCACGAGGATCACATCGGCGGCCTGCCCTACCTGCTGCGCGAATTCCGCGCGCCGGTCTACGGCGGCCGCATGACCATCGAGCTGCTCAAGTATAAGCTGGATGACCGCGTGCCGGGGCTGACCAAGAGCTGCGAGCTGCACGTCGTCGAGGCGGGCGAAACCATCCGCTCGGGCTGCTTCGCCGTGGAGTTCATCCACGTGAACCACTCCATCGCGGATGCGTTCATGTTCGCCATCCGCACGCCGATCGGCATCATCATGCACTCCGGCGACTTCAAGATCGACTATACCCCGATCAACGGCGCGATCATGGATCTCCAGCGCATCGCGCAGATCGGCCGCGAGGGCGTGCTGCTCTTCGTCTGCGAATCCACGAACATCGAGGTGCCGGGCTTCTCCAAGAGCGAGCGCCACGTCGGCGAATCCATGGCCGATATGTTCAAGGACGCGAAGGGGCGCATCTTCGTGGCGACGTTCTCCTCGAACGTCTCCCGTTTGCAGCAGATCTTCACCGCCGCCGAGCGCCATGGCCGCAAGGTCGCGCTGGTCGGCCGCAGCATGCTCAACGTGTTCAACGCGGCCAACAATCTGGGCTACATCCAGAAAAAGCCGGATACGCTGATCGAAATCTCTCAGGTGGACAACTACCCGCCGGAGCAGGTCGTGATCATCTCCACCGGCTCTCAGGGCGAGCCGATGAGCGCGCTGACCCGCATCGCGTTCTCCAACCACCGCGAAATCGAGATTCAGCCGGGCGATACCGTCATCATCTCCGCGACCCCGATTCCGGGCAACGAGAAGCCGATTTACAAGGTCATCAACGAGCTTTACCGCCGCGGCGCGAAGGTGTATTATTCCGCGCTGGCGGATGTGCACGTCTCCGGCCACGCCTCTCAGGAGGAGATCAAGCTGGTGCACGCGCTCGTCCGCCCGAAGTTCTTCATCCCGGCGCACGGCGAAACCCGCATGCTCTATCAGCACGCGGAGCTGGCGCACAAGCTGGGCGTGCCGTTTGAAAACATCTTCATTCTGGCCAACGGCGATATCTTTGAGATTTCCAAGGGCTCGGCGCGCGTGACCGGCTTCACCAACGGCGACGCGGTGCTCATCGACGGCGCTTCCGTCGGCGAGGTGGATAACAGCGTGCTCCGCGAGCGCAAGCTGCTCTCCGACGACGGCGTGGTGGCGATTTCGCTGGCCGTCAACCGGAAGACCGGCGCGATGATGGCGCAGCCCGTGGTCAGCGCGATGGGCTTCCTCTACGACAGCGAGCATGTCAAGATCGAGGCGGCTTGCCGCCAGCACGCGGCCAACGCGGTCGCCCGCATCGCGGCCAGCGGCAAGAAGGTGCAGGAGGCGGTTTCCTCCGGCCAGCTTCAGGGTCAGCTCCGCTCCTTCCTCTATGAGCGCACCAAGCGCCGCCCGGTCGTGATGATTAACCTGATCGAGGTCGATTCCTGACGGCGGCTTCAAAACCATGATTGAATAAACGCAGCGCCCGCGAGACGGTGAAAAGCCGGATCGCGGGCGCTTTTGGTATGACTTCAAAGGCCGTCAAAACGGCGTGTGGATAACTTGTGGACGACGCTGTGGATAATGTGGGAAAACCTGTGGAAAGCCTGTGCATAAGCCGTGCGCGGACGGCCTCCCAAAAGAAGAAAAGCCCGGACGTTATCCATCGCAAGGGCGCGGGACACGTTCGGGCTTTTCGGGAAAAACATCAGACGATTCGGCGGGTTTTGTGGATAAGCCTGTCGATAACAGGGGGATAACTGTGGAAAAGGTGTGGATAAGCAGCCAAATCGAGCCGCCTAAAAGATTCAATCGGCGCGTTTGGGGGCGAACATCGCGCCCGCACAGAGCAGAACCATCATAAACTGGAAGAAGTAGCGTGCCCGCGTTTCCCAGATGCACAGGAACAGAAACGCGCCCAGCAGCGTCAGAAACAGCGGCGCGGCGCTCGTGTCGCGCCTGTGCACCGCCTGCGCGCAGGCCATGCAGGCCAGCAGCATCTGCGCCAGAAACAGCGCCGTCGCCAGATGCGTGTACGCCCGGTTCCAGCGCCCCTGAGCGAACACGACCTGCTTGAGGGCGTTGTTCGGCTCGTGCTCGTCGGCCTCGAAGATTTCGTTCAGCTCGAACGTGCCCCGGCCGAAGGTGGAGAGGTTTTTCCGGCTCAGGGAGCTGAGCAGCATATCCGGGTGATGCGCCAGCGTATAGGCGCGGTCGATGAATTTCTGCCGGAGCGCCGCGTCGCGCGCCTGCGGGCTGTCAAACGAGGTGGTGAAAATCAGCCAGCCGCCGTCGCCGTATTGGCCGTAGCCCTCGTCGCTCTGCACCGGCAGACCCATCAAAACGAAATGCAGCACGGGCAGCTTGTTGTTTCGGATGTTCTCCGCGCCGAGGTGCTTTTCATTTTCGGCCTGTATCGCCGCGCTGCCGAGGACGAAGCACAGCGCCAGCGGCACCGCCAGAATCGCCGTCAGCTTCACGCGCTTTTCAAAGAGCGCCGCAATCAGGCAGGCAATCGCCGCGATCACCGTGGTGAAGCGGAGCTGCGCGCCGAAAAATGCGCTCAGCGCGAACAGCAGGGCGTAACCCGCCCGTGCCCGCAGGCTTTCCGCATCCCGCGCCTTGAAATAGGCGAGGAGGATCATCGGCGAAAACGCGAGGGAGAACACGTCGGTGTACAGCTCGGAGGTGCAGTAGAGAAACGGCAGGCAGGTGGCAAACAGCAGCAACGCCCGCGCCTGCGCCTGCACGCCGCCCAAACGCCTGCAAAGCCGCGCGGCGCAGAGCAGGCCGGCCGTGAACAGCAGGCTGCAAACCAGCGCCGCGCAGAGAAGCTGATCCGCGCCCAGCAGATCGGCCGCGCGGAAGATGGCGCAGAAGAGATAGATGACGCCCATGTTGTGCGGGTTGCGGCCGAGATAGATCAGCGAGCGCTCGGAGAGGCCGGACTGATTCGCGTCCAGCAGGCGGCGCGCCGCCGAGACGCACTGCTCCAGATCCGTCATCGGGGTGAAGCGGAGCGCAAAGGCCGAAATCATCTGCGCGGCGAAATAGAACGCGGCGAAGCCGAGCAGCACCGCGCGCTCGTTCCGCTCAAAGCAGGCCGCCTTGGCGGCGCGGCGAAGCAGGAGCAGCAGCGCGAGGCACAGTGGCGTCAGAATTGCCAGCGCCAGACGGTTTCGCTCGTAGAGCGGCCACGGGGAAAGCGCCACGTTGCCCACGGTAAACAGATAGCACGGGATCATCAGCCCCATGCCGATCAAAAGAAGCGCGCGGAGAACGCCGCGCTTCGCGCGGGGCGGCGGGGTTTGAACGCCTTGCATTTACATCCCCTCCTCTGTCCGGAGCGCGCCGTGCGCCGCGAGCAGCAGCAGCACCGCGACAAAGCCGAAGAGATACCGGCCGCGCGCCTCCCAGAGCATCAGGAACAGCGCCGCGCCGAAGAACGCGACATACAGCGTCATGTATCGCAGGCTGCCGGCCTTTGCACCCGAGGCGGGGTCGGAGCGGCGGATATCCCGAACGCAGGCGAGCAGCGCCAGCGTCAACTGGGCGAGCCAGACGCCCGTGCAGAGCGTCATGTGCAGGCGGTATCGGCTCCGCCCTTCCAGCACGAAGGAGGAGACGACGTTTTCCCGAACGGGGCCGTCGTCCAGCATTTCGGTCATGCCGTATGTGCCGTCGCCCATGAACGCGCTGTCCTTGCGCAGCGCCGCGGAAATCAGCCGGTTGGGGTAGCGCAGGGTATAGATCTTGTCCTTCATGCGCGAGTAGATGGAGGCCATGACCTCCTCGTGCGTCGCGCCCTCCTCCATCATGCCCCATGTGATGGCGTAATCGCCCGAAAACCCGCCGTAGGGGTTGCTGCCGGAGGGGATGGACATCATAACCCAGTGAATTGCGGGCGTGTGGTGCTGCGCGACCATCTCCGGGTCGAGCACCTCGTTTTTCATATAATGCTGAACCGCCGCCGTGCCGCCCCCGACAATCGCCGCGCAGAGCGCCGTGCAGAGCATCGCGCGCCCCGGCTTCATCTCCAGCAGCCAGACGATCACGGCCGCCATCAGCGCGATGAGCACCGTCATTTTGATCTGGCAGCCGATCAGCACCACCGCGCCGCAGGCGGCGGACAGCGCGAGCTGCGCCCCCCGGCTTTGCGCATCCTTGATGCGAAGCGCCAGATCCAGCGCCACCATGATGAACGGCACGGAGAACGTATCCGTATACAGCACGGCGGCGGCGACGTACATCGGCAGGCAGCAGGCCAGCATCAGCAGCGTCATCAGTTCGCCCTTCGCGCCGGAGAGGCGACGGGCGATGCGCAGCGTCGCGCGCGTGCTGAAGACATACAGCACCGCCTGCACCAGCACCAGCGGGTAGAATGTCTGCGTTACGCCGAGGGCAAAAATCAGCTTGTAAAAGGCCGTCAGCATCAGCGTGAAGCCCCACTGGTTGGAAAAGCGGCTCAGATAGAGGTAAAAATACGGGTAGTTATCAAAATTGCCGTCCGTGGCCAGCATCTGCGAGCTCTTGTAGAGCATGAAATTGTCGCCGCTGGGCGTGTATTCCAGCAGATAGCCCATCAGCAGGTGAACGGCGAACAGCAGCATGGTGAACGCCGGGGCGAGCGCCCGCGCGGCGCGTTCCGCCCTGTCCGCGCGCATCCGGCTGACGGCGCGCCCGACCAGCGTCAGCAGCGCCAGCGCCGCCGCATAAGCCAGCCACAGGCCGATCAGGCCGTAGCCGTAGTTTTCCCGCGCGTAGGGGAAAACCAGCACGTTGACCAGGCTGATCCCCGCAGCGAAAGCGAAAAAGCCCAAACCGCTTCTCAGGAGTTTGGTTCGCAAGGCAATCCCTCCTTCAGCCGGAGAAGCTGGTACTGTCCGGCGGCATCCACAAATTCGTAATTCGTTTCAAAAATGGCCGCGACGCGCGCGTCGTAGGGCGGGTTAAAGGCGCGGTTGTAATAGATCACCAGCCAGCGCGGCGGGTCGGTTTCAAACGTCTGAACGATTTCGTCCATCACCGCGGGGTCGGCCTGCGCCAGCACCTCCTGAAGGAAGTAAAAGCGCATGCACGGCAGCGCCTCGGCCGCGACATACCAGCGCGGCTCGACGCGGTAGGCCATGAAGCGGTCGCGCTCGTCCTGCGGCACCTGCGCCATCAGCGCCTGCGCGTCGGCGGTGAACTGCGCCCAGTCCGCGCGCTCGGAAAGGCGCGTCTGGTTCGCCGCATGGCCGTTTATGCCCAGCCAGAGCGCGCAGCAGCAGGTCAGCACAATCGCGCTGACGGCGCGCACGCGCGGCTTTTGAATCGCGGCGAGCGCCGCCGCCAGCCCCAGCACCGCCATCGGCGCGCCGAGAATCAGGTAATGATCGTAAAACTTGCGGGAAAGGAAGGCCGCCAGCGCGCCCGCCGCCGCCGCCGCGACCATGCCCAGCGCCAGCATCGGGCTTTTTTTTCGCAGCGCCAGCGCGCCCAGACAGGCAAGCGCCGCCATCAGCATGGCCGCCAGCCCGTATCGGCTGTGCAGCAGCATGGCGACGCGCCCCGTGCCGCCCGTTTCGGTGTAGCGCATGTTGTGGACGATGGCGCCGTACCACGCGGCACGGAGCGCGCCGCGCGCCGCCAGCCAGATCACGACGGGCAGGGCGCAGAGCGCCAGCCCCGCGGCAAAGCCCGCCGCGCATTGCCCGAGCGGCGCGAATTGTTTTTTCGCCAGCAGGCAGAGCGCCAGCGCCAGCGTCAGCGCGGCCAGCGGCAGGGCGTTGTTGGCGCGCAGCAGAAACGCCGCCATCGTGCAGACGCCCATCAGCAGCGCGGGCGCGAACAGGCGCTTCGTCCAATCCGGCCGGAGGAATACGCGCAGCGCGGCATACGCGCCCAAAAGCGTCGGCAGGCTGGCGTATTCCTCCGTCAGGTTGCCGCCGCCGACCAGCGAGGCGATCAGCGCCAGATAGAAGAGCTGCGTCACGCCGCTGTACGCGCCCAGCGTCCGCGCGATGCGGCTGACGACGCGCAGGCACAGGAACAGCGCGATCACCTGCTGGATGAACACGGCCAGCGTGCTGTAGCCGCCCGAAAGGAGCTGGGGCAGCATCTGGAGCAGGTAGAGCATCGGCCCCTTGTGGTCAAAAATCTGCGTATACGGCGCGTAGCCCCTGGCCAGCGCCGTGCCGAGGGTCAGATACATCGCGTTGTCGCTGCCGATGCTCGGGCCGAGCGGCGTGTTGAAGGTGTAAAAAATCAGGCCGAACACAAGCGCCATCGCTGCGGAAAGCAGAACGTCGGCGGATCGCCTTTCGGTTTTCATGGCTTTTCCTCCTTGCGCGGGGGCAGCAGCGCCGCGCCCAGCATGACGGGCAGGATGTAGAGAATCGGCATCAGATAGCGGATTTCGCCGCTCTTGGGGGAGAGCAGGCAGATGCCCAGCGTGCCGAAAAAGAACATATACGGCACGGCGGCGCGAAGCCCGTCGCGCAGAACCAGCGCCGCGAGCAGCAGCAGAAAGACCCAGATGACGGAATCGACGTAAAACAGCCAGCCGACGCCCGGAATCCGCCTCAGCGTGAAATAAATCCGGTTGTGCAGCTCCAGCCGCGCGTCGGAAAGCGCCGGGTTCTGCCGCAGCGCAACGCCGCCCGCATCCGGCGAATTGAGGGTCAGGCAGACGATGGTGTTGCTGTCCGACGGATAAAAATAGCCGTAGATCATGTTCAGCCATGCGTCCAGATAGACGCCGGGGTGGCGCATCCCCATGCTCAGCCACGCCTGCATATACGGGCCGAGCCTGCCGGAAAGATCGGGGCTGCTCGTGTCCTTCACGGGGTCGGCCAGCCGGGGATCGTAATTCGGTACGCCGTTTTCCACGTCGAGCACCGCCGAAACGGCGCGCAGCTCCGATTCCGTCACGTCGTCGGGATAGGCGAGCAGACAGCGCGCCGTCTGCTGAAACGGCACGGAGAGCATCTCCCGCGTCTCGCCCGGAATCACGCCGAGCGCGGGCAGGAGCAGACCGTTATACAAAACGGCGAAGACCGCCGCCGCGCCCAGTAGCGCGCCCGCCAGCCGCGCCCGAACGCCGGGATAGCCGAGCAGCAGAAACAGCGCCGCAAAGCACAGCGCATACATCGCGGGTTTTCGGGTGAGCATCATCATCAGCGCGACAGCGAACAGCCCCGCGCAGAAGCGGCCGCTTTGCGCCGCCCGCCCGCGTGAAACACAGAGCCGGAACATCATCGTGCCGTAGAGCAGCACAAACGGCTCGACGCTCACATCCTTGCACATGTTGAACGCATACAGCGCCAGCACGGGATAGAGCGCGACAAACAGCGCCAGTCCGATCACCGCGCCGCGCGCCAGCCCCGCCTCCCGCAGCGTGACCAGCGCATATGCCCAGCAGACGGCCAGCGCGGCCATGCTCAGCAGGCTGTAAAGAAGCTGGCCGATGTTTGCGTCGCCAAGCAGCAGCCCCAGCTTCATAAATCCGCCGTAGATGAGGGTCAGAAACACGGGATGGTGGTCGCTGAGCGCGCTGCCGTCGCCGATGTAGCTGGGGAAGCCGAAAAACTGCAAAATCTGGTCGTGCGTGTCATAGATATTCAGCCCCGGCGCGTAGAGCAGCAGATAGGGGATAGAGCCGACGAAGATCAGCCCCGCGCAGAGCCAGAAGAGCCGGCGCTTCTCTTTTTGCGTCGCGGGCGCGCCGGCCTGCGCGTGCGCGCGGAGCGCGTCGAGCAGGCGGAAGAGCAAAACGACCGCGCAGAGCGCTGCCGCGAACAGCGCCGCCATCGCCGCCGCGCCGCGGAGCATCGTTTGGGCGTTTTTGAGCAGCAGATCGGAGGAATCCGTCGTATCATACGAATAGCCGACGGTTCTGAAAAAAGCGAACAGCGCGGCGGGAATCGCGCCCACGCCCCATTCGCGGCGCGTCGGGCGGACAGCGGCCGTCAGCAGGAACAGCAGGAAGCAGGCGGTCAAAACGCCCGCGCTGCCGGAGGAAAAATAGCCGCCCAGCGCCGACGCGCAGAAGACGGAGGCGGCGAAGAGCGGCGCGAGGAAGCGGAGACGCGGCAGCGTGATGGTCATGGCAGCCTCCTCACAGCTCCAGCGCGGCGCGCACCACGCGCATCACGCCGTTTTCGTCGTTGCTCGGGGCAATGTGACGCGCCAGCGCCTTGAGCGTCGGATGCGCGTTTTCCATGGCGTAGCTCTCGCCGACGGCCTGCAAAAGCTCGCAGTCGTTGAGATAGTCGCCGAAGGCCATGCACTCGGCGGCTGAAATGCCCAGCTTCTGCTGGATGCCGCGCATCGCGCAGCCCTTGTTCACGCCGGGCTTCATCACATCGACCCAGTACTCGCCGGAGAGGATGATCGAAAGCGGCCCTTCCAGCTTCGCTTGCAGCACGGGCAGCTCGTGCGTCTGCGCGTCGCCCTCGTCGTAAAAGGCGACCTTGCAGACGTCCGGCAGGCGGCCCAGCGCGGTCAGATCCTCCACAACCTCGACGCTGGGGTAATACATGCGCGTGTTGCGGATGAATTCATCCGACGCGGTCTTTTCAATCAGCGCCACGCCCGCGCGGCAGACGACGGGATAAACGCCCTCAAGCGATTTCGTTGCCGTCACGATGCTCGAAATAAAGCTCGGGTCGATGGGGTCGATGAGCATGCGCTGGTCGCGCTGCATGACCAGCGCGCCGTTTTCGCAGATAAAGAGCATATCGTCGGCGTATGCGTCGAAATCGCGGCGCAGGGAAGCATATTGCCGCCCGCTGGCGACGCAGAAGAGCACGCCCTTTTCCTTCAGCTTGGCGATGACCTCGGGCAGCTCGGCGGGCAGGCGCTTGGCGCTGTCCAGCAGGGTGCCGTCCATATCGCAGGCAATGAGTTTTATCATATCGTGTTCCTTTCTGATGGCGCGCGGCGCTCATCGTGCGGGGGCGCGCCGCGCGGGTCTCGCGTCGTCCTTGAGAATGGCGTAAAGCGCCACATCGACGAATTTTCCCTTGTTGTAGAGCCGCTGGCGCAGAACGCCCTCTTTGCGCATGCCGCATTTTTCCATGACGCGGCCGGAGGCGGGGTTGTCCAGCTCGTGCTGCGCCTCGATGCGGTTGATATCCATCGCGTCAAACGTGTAATCAATCACGCGCCGGAGCGCTTCGGTCATGTAGCCGCCGTTCCACATCCACTTGGCCAGCGAATAGCCGATTTCCACGCTGGCGTTGTCCATGTCGTAATTCATGTAGCCGATGGTGCCGACCAGGTGGCCGGTTTTCTTATCGACGATGCCCCAGCTGCTCGGCTCGTCGGCGCGGTAGCGGCGGGTCATGTAGCGGCAATAATCCTTGGCCTCGCCGATGTCCTTCTGCGCCGACCAGAGCACGTGGCGCGCCACGTCCGCGTCGCGGCTGTATTCAAAAACATCCTTCGCGTCCTTCATGGTCATGCGGCGCAGGATCAGGCGCGGGGTTTCCAGCGTCGGCATGGAGAAAAGGCCGTATTCGTTCGGGGTAAACATATCGCTTGATTCCCTTCGTTAAAGCCGGCTTTGGGTTGGCGCGGCGAGATGCGCGCAGCCGGTTCTTCTTATTATACACGAATCATCTCAAAAGCGAAACCCCTTGCCCCTGAACGAATTTTTTCTTGCGGAATTTTCGGATATCGTTTATACTCAATATGGAAAAAGAATGGTTTTGGCTGAAAGGAAGTGCGTTCCATGAAAAAAATCGCTGTGCTTTTGCTGACCGCGCTGCTTGCGCTTGCCGCCGGGGCTGCGACGGCCGAAAAGGAGAAGCCCGCCGCCCTGCCGTCGGCGGAGGGCGCGTGGCCGGAGATGGAGAGCGTCCGGGCGCTTTTGGACGACGATATTCAGAGAATTGAGATAGCCACCTATACCGAGGGCGGCGCGGGGCGGTTCGTCTTTACGGACAGCGCCGCCATCGCCGAGATTCACGCGCTCTGCTGCGCGCTGTCGCTCGGCGCGGAGACGAACATCGGCGTGGCCGACGACGGGCTGACGCTCGCGTTTGTCACGGCGGAGGGCGAAACGGCGCTGCGCTTTGAGGGCAGATATGCCGTCGTCGGCGAAAAGCGCTATGAAACGGAGCAGCTCGGCGCACTGAAAAAGGACCTGAGAGAGCGGATTCAAAGCGAGATTTTCGCGTCCGAATAAGACGCGGCGCGCCGTTTTTCGCCTTACTTGCCAAAGTGCGCCAATCCGTGTATAATATAGGGGTTAAAGATACAACCCCGGGCGACCGGCAATCATAAGGAGGATCATCATGGCAGAAGAAAGAATGCTCATCACGGGTGGGCAGCGGCTGGAGGGAACCGTGCGCGTCAGCGGCGGCAAGAATACTTCGGTCGCGGTGATTTCCGCCTCGATCCTCAGCGAAACGCCCTGCGTGATCGAAAATCTGCCGAACATCGAGGACGTCAACGTTTCGGTGGAGACGCTGCGCCATCTGGGCGCGAAGGTCAACTGGGATCCCGACGCGGGCGTGATGGAGGTCGATTCCAGCACCATCGACCGCACGGATGTGCCGCTGGAGCTCTGCCGCCGGATGCGCGCGTCGTCGTATTACATCGGCGCGCTGCTGGCGCGCTTCGGCCGGGCGCAGGTGCCCCTGCCGGGCGGATGCGACATCGGGCGCAGGCCGATTGACCAGCACATCAAGGGCATGCGCGCGCTCGGCGCGAAGGTGGAGACGACGCGCGGCCTCGTCGTGGCGCAGACGGACGGGCTGATCGGCTCGGATGTGTTCATGGATATGGTCACCGTCGGCGGCACGATCAACGTCATGCTGGCGGCCTCCCGCGCGAGCGGCACGACGACAATCTACAACGCCGCCAAGGAGCCGCACATCGTCGATCTGGCGAACTTCCTCAACTCGATGGGCTGCCGCGTCAAGGGCGCGGGCACGGATGTGATTCGCATCCGCGGCGTGCAACGGCTGCAAAGCCGCCGCCCGTATGCCGTCATTCCGGATCAGATCGAGACGGGCACGCTGATGATCGCTGCCGCCGCGACGCACGGCGACGTGACGATCTGCGGCTGCATCCCCACGCACATGGAGGCGCTGACCGCCAAGCTGCTGGAGATGGGCGCGCGCGTAGAGGAGCGGGACGACGCGATTCGCGTCCGTTCGATCGGCGACCACCGCGCGGTGACGTTCAAAACGCAGGTCTACCCCGGTTTCCCGACCGATTTGCAGCAGCCCATGAGCGCGCTGCTCTGCACCGCGACGGGCACATCGACCGTGGTGGAAAACATTTTCGAATCCCGCTTCCGCCACCTGTCGGAGATGGAGCGCATGGGCGCGCGGGTGCGCATCTACGAGCAGACCGCCGTGATCGAGGGCGTGCCCCAGCTGCACGGCGCGGCCGTCGAGGCCACCGACCTGCGCGCGGGCGCGGCGCTGGTGATCGCCGGATTGATGGCGCAGGGCACGACCGAAATCTATAACACGCATTTCATCGACCGCGGCTATGAGCATCTGGAAGAGAAGCTCAACAGCCTCGGCGCGAAAATTTCCAGAACGA
>OLOX01002952.1_pt1 | contig 13433 bp, 8 predicted proteins | sample 1672091 | NCBI WGS metagenome assembly OLOX01 (sample SAMEA3136644, study PRJEB25190) | human gut metagenome | reverse complement strand
TCCCAGTCCCCGGAGGACCCGTTTTTGCTGCTGCTCAACGGCGCGCAGCTTGTACCGCTGAACTTCTCCTGGGCGGTGCTGCTGTCCGAGTTCATGTACTGCATGGAGCCCTATGCCGACCTGGAGATCAGCGCCGATGACTGGGAGTCCATGCTGGAACAGGCTGTCCGGGCGGTGAAGAAGAAGGTCTATCCCTTTGTGAAGGCGTCCCTCCTCCGGGAGGACATGGGCACGCTCCTGCGCTCTCTGGTGGCCATTGCCCGGGGCCAGGAGCCGGAGGTGGAGGTAGCCCCCCTGTCTCTGGGCGAGTACGCGGATAAGATGTCCGCCCCGCATCGCATGGACCTGATGGTCAGCGCCATGACCCGGGACGGCCTGTGGCACTGCAACCAAAAGTGCCTGCACTGCTATGCCGCCGGGCAGCCCATGGGCGAGGTAAAGGAGCTGGACACCGCCCAGTGGAAGGAAATTTTGAAGCGACTTCAGGCCGCCAATATCCCCCAGGTGACCTTCACCGGCGGGGAGCCTACGCTGCGGGAGGACCTGGTGGAGCTGGTGGATGCCGCCCAGTGGTTCGTCACCCGGCTGAACACCAATGGCCGCCGCCTGACCCCGGAGCTGTGCAAGGCTCTGTACGAGGCCAGCCTCGACAGCGTCCAGGTGACCCTTTACAGCGACAAGGCCGCCGTGCATAACACCCTGGTGGGGGCTCAGGGCTTCGGCGACACCGTTGCGGGCATTAAAAATGCCGTGGCTGCCGGGCTCATCGTGTCCATCAATACCCCGCTGTGCAGCCTGAATCGTGACCTTGCCGATACCCTCCGCTTTGCCGCCTCCCTGGGCGTGCGGTACGCCACCTGCTCGGGCCTCATTCCCTCCGGCGCCGCCACCACCGGTGACAGCCTGGCCACCCGCCTTTCCGAGAGCGAGCTGGAGGATATTCTCCGCGCCGCCGTGGACACCGCCCGGAGCCTGAACATGGAGCTGGACTTCACCAGCCCCGGCTGGCTCCCGGAGGAGAAGCTCCGGGCTCTGGGCCTGCAGCTTATCCCCTCCTGTGGGGCGTGCCTGAGCAACATGGCCATCACCCCCGACGGCACCGTGGTTCCCTGTCAGAGCTGGCTGGAGGGCGTGTCCCTGGGCAATATGCTTACAGACCCCTGGGAGTCCATTTGGACAAATCCCCAGTGTGCCGCCATCCGTGCCGAAAGTGCTAAAATGGAGCATCTCTGCCAGCTCCAAACCGGCAACCGAAAGGAGGCAGCCCAATGAAAAAGAAGCTTTTGTCCCTACTTATGGGCCTGCTCCTGGTGGCGGCCCTGCTCCCTGCCGCCGTGCAGACGGCCTGGGCCAGCGACTATGACTATATCCATAGCTACCAGGTGGATGTCACTCCCAACACCAATGACGGCAGCCTCTCTATCCTGGTCAGCTTTCAGTGGCAGGCCCTGGAGAACCTGCCCGCCACCAACAGCCAGCAGGGCGGCGTGAAGATCGGTATTCCCAATGGCTCCATTCGGGAGCTTACCGCCCTCAGCGGCGACATTGCCGACATTCAGAATGACAACAGCTATGTTTATATCGACTTCACCCACGATTTCCAGGCGGGCGAGGTTTTCAGCTTCTCCTATTCCTGGGTGCAGGAGTATATGTATCAGCTCAGCACCAACGGCGTCATCGAGGACTATGACAATGTTCACTATGACTATGTGACCTACGACTACACCCCCGGCTGGTTCGACGAGGCGAAGATCGGACAGATGACACTGGTGTGGAACGACCCGGCCGGGCTTACCGGCCAGCTGGAGAGCACCGGCACCGCGTCGGCGGAGTTCGTCCGGAGCGGGGACAAGCTGATCTGCACCGCCGAGGATCTGGGCTACGGCGAGACCATGGGCGTTTCTGCCCGGTACGAGAACTGGCCGGTGCAGCTGTCCGAGGAGAACAGCCTGGACAACATTCCCTCCGACTACGACCCCTATGTGTATGTGCCATGCGAGCATTTTGAGGACGACACCGGTGATGCCATCGTCGGCATGATGGTGATGATCTTCGTGGTGATCTTTATTATCGTGCTGATCTCCGCCGCCCGCCGGGGCAGCGGCTACGCCGGCGGCTTCGGCACGCGGTACGTGTTCGTGAACCACCTGTGGTATCCGGCGGGGCCGGACGGCAGGCCGCGTCCCGGCAGTGTGGGCACCAAGACGAAGCCCAGACCGCCCAGAAGCGGCGGCGGGGGCTTCGGCGGCGGCAGCCGGGGCGGCGGCTTCGGCGGCGGAGGGTTCAGCGGAGGGAGCCACTGTGCCTGCGCCAGCAGCTGCGCCTGCGCCTGTGCCTGCGCCTGCGCCGGAGGAGGCCGGGCGGGGTGCTCGGCGAAGAATCTCTACGGCGTGGGCCTGGACGAAACACTGTCCGAAAAGCTCTGATACAAAAAACATCCCCCGACCGGGGGATGTTTTTTGCTTACGAGTATTGGAAACCTCTGCCCGGCTCCCTGAACTCCGCCACACGTTTGTTGAAGCTGGCGAAGGCCGCGTCCTCGAAGGCCAGCGTGTCCTCGGCGCCCATCTGCCGCAGCAGCCACTTGCACAGCGGAGGATTTAGGATCAGCAGCGGACCGATCAGCGCCGTGGCGTACAGCCCGCCCCGGCAAAAGCCCTCCGGCTTCGACTCCGGCGTGCGGCCCACGCCCCGCACGGTGTCAAACCAGCCCTCCGCCTCCGCTGCGTCGTAGTGGAAGCCGAACAGGCTCTTGAAGCCGACGACCTCCATACCGTCAAAGGTGCCCAGGAAGAAGCTGTTGTGCCGCTTCATCATGGTGTACCGCACCCGTCCGGGCAGAATGCCCAGCCCCTCTATGGTGTCGGCGCTGTCGCTTTCTATGGCGGCGGAAAACACGTCCGGCGCGTTGCCGGTCAGCAGGATCAGCTGTCCCGCGTCCGCCCTTGCGGCGATGTCCGCGGCATAGGGCCGCAGGGCGTCCGCCGCCAGACGCAGCCCTTGTTCCGTGGTGCTGCCCATATAGACCAGCGCCACATCCTCCGTGAGGAACCGGGGTTTGCTGTGCAGGTCCGTCTCTATGATCTCCAGCGCCGGGCAGCAGCGCTTCAGATAGTAGATGTTCTGCAGATCGCCGTACAGGTTGCAGACCTCCGGAAACAGAATTTCCGCCTTCATTGCGCGCCCTCCTTTGCCAGCAGCTTTTCCTTCAGCTTTTCCCTGACCCGGAAGGCCAGGGGCGTGCCGTCCACGCCGTAGAGCAGATACACATCGTCGCCGGGGGTCAGCGGCAGCAGCTCCAGGGCGGCGAACTCGTCCTCGGCCAGCCGTATCTTCTGCCGGGGGATGCCCGCCAGCAGCAGCCGCAGCTGGTAGTCATAGGCCCGCGGCCCGGCGCAGACCAGGCACGTCACATCGTCACTGTTCAGGAATTCAAAATCCGTGTCGTACATCCAGCTGGGGTTTTCCGACCAGCTTTTGGCCACGCCCAGGCAGTTCATCATCAGCAGCAGTTCCTTCTTCCCCGGCTTGGACCGGATATAGTCGAAGTTGCGGGAGCAGGCCAGAGCGTTCTTGTCCTTGGACATCTGCATAATGACCTTTACGCCGCCGATCTCCTCCTCGGACAGCCGGCTGGCGGGGATCTTCACCTCTGCCATGCGGCGGGCGATGGTGCCGTGGTCATAGCCCAGCTGCCGCAGGGCGGCGATCACCGTCACCGTGTTGTAGATGTTGTGCAGGCTGTCGGTGATGAGGGTGTACGGGTATTCCTGCCCCGCCTCCCGTATGCACATGGTGTGGGCGGCGGTGTCCACCTTTGTGGCCAGATAGTCGCAGTCGGGGGAGTGGAAGCCGCAGCTCTCGCACACGGCCCGGCCGATGTGGTGGTAGCGGCGGTATTCATACCGCAGCTTCCCGGCGCATCGGGGGCAGATACGCATATCGTTCAGCAGGTTCTCGCATTCCGTCACGTCGGTGGGCAGCCGGTCGATGCCGAAATATACCCGCTGGTTCTCCGGCGCCACCGTGCAGGAGATCAGGTCGTCGGCGTTGAGGATCAGCCTGCTCTCCTTAGGCAGGGACCGGGTCAGGATGTCCGCGATGTAGCCCGGATGGGCGTTCCGCATGATGGAGTCCCGGAACAGGTTGGTGATGACGATGTGCTCCGGCTTCACATAGGGATAGATCCTGGGCGCGGAGCGCTCGTCGATCTCCAGGATCGCCAGGTCGTACTCCGGCCTGATCCGGCCCAGCAGGCCGCAGCCCTTCAGCAGCGCCGTGCTGACGCCGGAGATGATGTTGCTGCCCGCCCGGTTGCTGAGTACGGTCTTGCCCTCGGCGGTGAGCACGTCGTTCAGCATATTGGCCACGGTGGTCTTGCCGTTGGTGCCGGTGACGGCTATGATGTGCTCCGGCTTGCCGATATACTTCAAAAAGTCCGGACACAGCTTCACCGCCAGACTGCCGGGAAAGTCCGTGCCGTTGTGGCGGGTGATCTTCAGCGCCGGGATGGACAGCTTTGCCATCCACAGCGCAAACAGGAACCGCAGTTTACCCATTGTCATTCCTCCAGAGCGATGGCGCGGCAGGAGCAGCCATCGGCATTCTCAAATTTCAGGGGCAGCGTAACGAACGTGAAGCGTCGGCCCAGCAGCTTGTCCAGCCCCTTGAGGTTCTCGGTGTTCACAAAGTCCGCGCCCAGCAGTGTCATGTGGTTGGGGAAATCCACGCTGTCGCAGGGGTCCAGCGAGATGGTGTCCTCGCCCACGCCCTTCAGCGGCAGGCCGGCCAGATATGACGCCGCCTCCGCCGTCAGGCAGGGAAAGCCCTCATAGTAGCCCGGCGTGCCCCACTTCTTGTCCCAGCCGGTGCAGAACAGCACGAAGTCCGCGCCGTTCAGGTCATAGCTCTGCAGCAGGGACAGAGTAATGGCGCGCTGCCCCCGGCAGTCCACCACCACGGCGGGACCGGCGAACTTCGCCGCGTCATAGCAGTCCAGCGCCGTACCGTCACGGAGCATATGGGCCGGGGCGTCCATGTGGGTGCCGGTATGGGAGAACATATGCAGCAGCGTCTCCCGGTAGCCGCACTGGTCGATGGTGCAGGCGGTGGTCAGCCGGGGCTGCTCCGTGCCGGGATACACCGGCATATCGTTCCGTATGGTGTGGGTCAGCTCATGTGCCGTCATGCGTCCGCCTCCTTGTCGTGTGTCTGCAGCCAGATCAGCAGCGCCGCCACATCCGCCGGTGACACGCCGGATACCCGCCCGGCCTGCCCCACGTTCAGGGGCCGCAGCGCGCTGAGCTTCTCCCGCGCCTCCAGCCGCAGACCCTGAATGTGGTCGTAGTCCATATCCGGCGGCAGCTTCCGGCGCTCCAGCTTCTCAAACTCCGCCACCTGCCGCTGCTGCCGCTGGATATAGCCCTCGTACTTCACGGTGATCTCCACCTGCTCCCGCACCTCCGCGGGCAGGTCGGGTCGATTTGCGTCGAATTCTGTCAGGTCCGCATAGGTCAGCTGGGGCCGCCGCAGCAGATCGATCAGGCGGCAGCCGCTGTCCACGGCGGCGGTGCTCCGTTCTGTTAGCAGGGCGTTCAGCTCCGGCGTACCGGGTATGCCCGTGTGCTCCAGCCGCCGTATCTCCTTTGCCACGGCCTCGTACTTGGCCTCCACCGCCGCCAGCCGTTCATCGCTGACCAGCCCCAGCTCGTGCCCAATAGGGCACAGCCGCGCGTCGGCGTTGTCCTGCCGCAGCAGCAGCCGGTATTCCGACCGGCTGGTCATCATGCGGTACGGCTCCTCGGTGCCCTTGGTCACCAGGTCGTCGATCAGCGTGCCGATATAGCTCTCGCTCCGCTTGAGCACCAGCGGCTCCCGACCCTGCAGCTTCAGCGCCGCGTTCACGCCGGCCACAAAGCCCTGCACCGCCGCCTCCTCGTAGCCGGAGGAGCCGTTGAACTGCCCCGCGCCGTACAGGCCGGGCACCGCCTTTACCTCCAGCGTGGGCAGCAGCGCCAGCGGGTCGATGCAGTCGTACTCAATGGCGTAGGCCGGCCGCATCATCACTGCGTGCTCCAGCCCCGGCACCGTGTGCAGCATCTCCAGCTGCACCTCCTCCGGCATGGAGGACGAGAAGCCCTGCACATACAGCTCCTCGGTGTCCAGCCCCATAGGCTCGATAAACAGCTGGTGCCGGGGCTTGTCCGCAAAGCGCACCACCTTCGTCTCGATGGACGGGCAGTACCGGGGGCCGATGCCCTCGATAACGCCGGAGTAAATGGGACTGCGGTCCAGATTTTCCCGTATGATCCGGTGCGTCTCCTCGTTGGTGTAGGTCAGGTAGCACACCGCCCGGTTTTCCGGCACGTTCTTTGTCTCAAAGCTGAAGGGCAGCGGATCCGGGTCGCCCTCCTGTATCTCCATTTTGCTGAAGTCCACACTGCCCCGGTGTATCCGCGGCGGTGTGCCGGTCTTGAACCGCCGCAGGGGCAGTCCCAGTGCCCGCAGGCTGTCCGTCAGGGCGTTGGCCGGGTGCAGGCCGTCCGGCCCGGAGGCCTCGATGCACTCGCCTACGATGGTCTGCCCGGTCAGGTAGGTGCCCGTGCACAGAATGACCGCCCGGGCGCCCAGCACCGCGCCGGTGCGGAGCACCACGGCGGCGGCATGGCCGTTCCCGTCGCAGCGTATCTCCGTTACCTCCGCCTGCCGCAGCGTCAGCCCCGGCTGCAATTCCAGCGTGTGCTTCATCACCTGCTGGTATTTCCGCCGATCCGCCTGGGCCCGCAGGGACCATACGGCGGGACCCTTGCCCCGGTTCAGCATCCGATACTGGATGCAGGCCCTGTCCGCCGCCCGGGCCATCTCGCCCCCCAGTGCGTCCAGCTCCCGGACCAGGTGACCCTTGCCGGTGCCGCCGATGGCCGGGTTGCAGGGCATATTCCCCACCGCGTCCAGGCTCACCGTCAGGCAGACGGTCTTCATGCCCATCCGGGCCGCCGCCAGGGCGGCCTCGATGCCCGCGTGCCCCGCGCCGATGACGGCCACATCATAGTCGCCGCCGTGAAACTCTCTCATCAGGTGCTCACCTCACCACATAAGACTGCTTGAACACTTTATTATACTATACAGCACACAACAGCGCAAGAGTGTTACACAGAAATAACCCATAGGTATTGTGCAATGTGCAATAAAAGTTTACAAAAGCTTTATACAGAATATCCAATTTTGCGCTTGTTATCCGGGCTGCCGCGGCATATAATAACACTGTAAAACGGAAGAAAGGAGCGTGATATCACCATGACGACAACTTGGATCTGGGGTGACCTGGATGACATGATCTTTGCCGACAGCGACTGGGAAGTGAGCCAGCGGTAAGGCATACCGATGAGGAAACCACGCGAAAGCGTGGTGATTTGCTTTTTTATGGGTGTTTTTCGACAGAAAACGCCTCCTGCACATAGATCGCAAAGCCTGATCCCCGCGCAGCAAAGATGAAAAGAGACGGCCAACGCCGTCTCTTATTTGTTATTTTCGGTTGCTCTTAATGAGATATTCGTGATACCTTAACGATATCTTAGCGTTACCTTAGCGATAATGTATGTTATAATAACGTCATCAAAAGGAGGGGAGGGCGGCTATGACCGGTAAACAAGCCCGCCGGAGACAGCTGCTGCGGACCATTGGTCTGCACTTTTCCGGCATGGATGTGCTGAAAGCACTGGGACTCTACCTGGTAGCCGTTATGTGCTGTCTGCTGCTTCGCAGCTTCGATATGCACAACGACACCAGCTACGTTGCCATGATCTTTCTGCTGGATGTGTTCCTTACCGCCTACTGGACGGACGGCTATCTGCTGGGCATCATCATGGCAGTGGTGGGGATGTTCAGCGTGGACATCATCTTTACCTACCCCTTCTGGCATATCAGCTTTACGCTGACGGGCTTTCCGCTGACGTTCCTGGTGATGATGACCATCTCCATCCTGACCGCCACCGTTACCAGCCGGGCCAAGCAGACCGAGCAGGTGCGCCGGGAGGCCGACCGCGAAAAGATGTATGCCGACCTGCTGCGCGCCGTGTCTCACGACATCCGCACGCCGCTGACCGGTATCGTGGGCGCCACCAACGTTCTGCTGGAGCAGGACGGCGGACTGACGCAGGAGCAGCGCCAGCAGCTGCTGCGATCCACCAACGAGGACGCCCAGTGGCTCATCCGCATTGTAGAGAATTTGCTGTCCATCACACGCATAAGCTCTGAGGAGGCTAAGGTCAAGAAAGAGCCGGAGCCGGCGGAGGAGGTCATCGAGTCCGCCGTGGCCAAGACCCACAAGCACTACCCGGAGGTGGATATCCGTGTCCATCTGCCGGATGAACTGATGATGGTGCCCATGGATCCCCTGCTGATGGAGCAGGTACTGGTGAACCTGATGGAGAACGCCGTCATCCACGGCGAGACCCACCATATCGACGTGACCCTGTCCAGCGAGGGCAACTGCGCGTTGTTCACTGTGGCGGACGACGGCCGCGGCATTCCCCAGCACCTGCTGCCCCGGCTGTTCGACGGCTCCGCCCGCAGCGACCGCAGCAGTGACGGTAAGCGCAGCATGGGAATTGGTCTGTCCGTGTGCCGCACCATTGTGCTGGCCCACGGCGGTGTGATACGGGGAGACAACAGACAGGAGGGCGGCGCGGTATTTACCGTGACCCTGCCCATGAAAGGAGAAAACGATGAAGATTAAAGACAAAGTCCTGATCGTGGAGGATGAGCAGTCCATCAGCAACTTTATCTCCATGATCCTCACCGCCAACGGCTTCGACACCATCATTGTCCGCACCGGCGAGGAGGCCCTGACCATGATCGCCTCCCATTGCCCGGACATGATCGTCCTGGACCTGGGCCTGCCCGACATGGACGGCATGGAGGTGCTGAAATCTGTCCGCAAGTGGTCCAATCTGCCGGTGGTGGTGGTTTCTGCCCGCAACCACGAGCACGACAAGGTGGAGGCCCTGGATTACGGTGCCGACGACTATCTGGTCAAGCCCTTCGGCACCTCCGAACTGCTGGCCCGCATCCGCACCGCCATCCGCCACACCCGCACCACCCTTTCCAACACCCAGATCGCCCAGTCCGGCAAGTTCGTCACCGGCGATCTGACCATCGACTATGATAAGCACCAGGTGCTGATGAACGGCGAGAACGCCGGATTGACCGTCAATGAGTACAAGATCGTGGCCCTGCTGGGCAAGTACGCCGGCAAGGTCCTGACCTACGACTTCATTATCCGGGAGCTGTGGGGCCCCAAGGCCAAGACCGACAATCAGATCCTCCGGGTAAATATGGCCAACATCCGCCGCAAGATCGAGCCTACCCCCGGCAACCCCCAGTATATTTTCACCGAGGTGGGCGTCGGCTACCGTATGCGCGAGGGAGACTGATACATACCGAGAAGAAAAGACCGCCTGCGGGCGGTCTTTTTCATATGCGGGGTATTTCTTTTGGAGAAAATATCTGCCGACACGAACCGACGCTTTACGGAAATTTTATAATGTATGGATAAAGAAAAACCGCATTTCCGCTGTCACCGTGTTAAGAAACGCCTGCCTGTATTTACAGGGCGGTTTTTTCGCAGTAAGATACAAACACGCCCGCCGCGGCGCGGCGGGGGAAACTTGTAAGGAGAGAAAACAATGGAAGAAAGAAAAGGCTTTGGATCCAATTTCGGATTCCTGATGGCCGCGGTCGGCTCGGCGGTCGGCCTGGGCAACATCTGGGGCTTCCCCAATAAGATGGGCGCCTGCGGCGGCTTCACGTTCCTCATCATTTACCTCATTTTGGCTGTTTGCTGCGGCTTCATCGTCATGGTGGGCGAGCTGGCCATTGGTCGTAAGACAGGCAAGGGCGCTGTGGCAGCATATAAGGCCCTTAGCAAGAAGTTCAGCTGGATGGGCTGGATGGGCATCCTGTCCGCGTTCTTCATCCTGTTCTTCTACTGCGCTCTGGGCGGCTACTGCATTAAGTATGTGGTGCTCAATGTAGGCGACCTGTTCGGCGCGGGCTTTGGCGCCAGTGCCATCGCCGCCGCGTCGGCGGACGCGGCCAGCGCCTCTCTGGGCGACGCGGTGTTCGGCGCTTTCATGTCCAGCACCACCGAGGCCATTATCTATGGCTTGATCTTCGTGGTGCTGACTATGCTTATCGTTCTCGGCGGCGTCGGCGGCGGCATCGAGAAGGTCTGCTCCGTGGGCATGCCTGCCCTGTTCGTGGCTCTGCTGATCTGCATCATCCGCGCCTGCACGCTGGACGGTGTGGACACCACCGTGCAGGTGCTCCAGGCGGACGGCTCCCTGGTGGAGCATGTGATCCACGGCAGCGCCCTGGATGGCCTGAAGTACATGTTTGCCCCCGGCTGGGCTACTGAAAATGGATACTATGTTCCCGCCTCCGCCGTCATCGATGGCGTGAAAATGTCCGCGGTGGAGATCAACGGCGTCATGCAGCGCATCGTGACCTTCAAGCAGGAGACACCCGACGTCCTGACTGTGCTGGCTACCGCCGGCGGCCAGATGTTCTTCTCCCTGTCCCTGGGTATGGGCGCCATGATCACCTACGGTTCCTATCTGCAGAAGAAGGAGAACATCCAGAAGAACGCGCTGCTGATCGTGGTCATGGATACGATGGTGGCTCTGATGGCCGGCCTGTGCGTGCTGCCCGGTCGCTTCGCTCTGGATCCCTCCGGCGCAGTGGGTGGCCCGTCCCTGCTGTTCGTCACCATGCAGAACGTGTTTAGCCGCATGGGCGGCCTCGGCCCCATCTTCGGCATCCTGTTCTATCTGCTGGTGGTCTTTGCCGCCATCTCCTCCTCTATCTCCCTGCTGGAGGTCATCGTGGCTCACTTTGTGGATAAGGCCCGCGACGAGGGCAAGGGCGACAAGCGCAAGAGCTATACCCTCATCGCCGCCGCCTGTGTGGGCCTGGGCTGCATCCTGGTCTGCGCTGACCGTCTGGGTGCCAGCAGCTTCTCGCCTGCGGAATTGCTGAACATTGCAAATCCCAAGACCTGGGCTGCCGACTGGCTGGACTTCTGGGATGCGCTGTCCGAGGGCGTTATGATGCCGCTGGGCGCGCTGCTGATGTCTCTGATGATCGGCTGGGAGATCGGCCCCGAGTTCGTCAAGGAAGAGACGGAACAGTCCGGTCATGTCATGGGCAGCTACGGCTTCTTCAAGGTCTGCGTCAAGTTCATCACGCCGCTGATCATGGTCCTCATCCTGTACGGTCAGATAAAGGAATTCTTCCTGTAAAGTCTCTTGACGAATTGTTAATAAACAAACTCTTACTTAACAGAGGGGACGCCGGTGCCGCCGCACCGGCGTCTCTTTTTGCGTCCGCGGACCCGGAAAGACTTGTGCCGCCTGCCGTAAAAAGCACACGATGCTGTGTTTGCCGCCCGGTTTCTCTTGTAAAAACGACGAAAACGGAGTTCACAATTTGTTAAAATAATGGAATATGACGTTAAGAACTTGACAATATCTTGGCGTGACGGTATGATACAGGAGGTTGGCGGGGCAGATACGCTGTTTCGCCGGCTGATGGTATTCACCACCAATTTGTGAGGAGGTAAATCACACACATGGAAAAGAAAAGCACCAAAATAGCGTATTTCGTAGCGCTGGGTGTTTTCATTGTCCTGCTGGTCATCCTGGGGATCCAGTTTAAGGGCAAGGAAAACCCCGTCTTCGTCGGCGACGGCGCGTTCTACACCACCGGCGACGGCGTGTTCCTGGATGGCATCCAGCGGACCGTGGACGACAGCGAGGGCTCTAAGTATGCGCTGGACGGCTCCTACTATGTGAGCCCCGAGGCCGGCACCTACTTCGAGCTGTCTGAGGATGGCAACACCATCGTCGGCGCCGACGGTACCGAGTACGTCAAGTCCGAAGAGAAGTCCAAGGACGTCAACGGCGTGGAGTACACCACCTATGAGGAGCAGGTCTACTCCGAGACTCCGTTTGCCGGCACCTTCTGGTCCCTGCTGCCCCCCATCGTGGCCATCGTGCTGGCCCTGATCAGCAAGGAAGTGTATTCTTCCCTGTTCCTGGGCTGCCTGGTCGGCGCGCTGCTGTACACCCAGTTCGCTCCCTGGGATACCATCGTGACCCTGGTGGGTGCCGATTACGGTATCATCTCCGTGCTGGCTGACGGCGGCAACATGGGTATTATCGTGTTCCTGGTCACCCTGGGCATCATGGTGGACCTGATGAACAAGGGCGGCGGCTCCGAGGCCTTCGGCCGCTGGGCCAAGAAGACCGTTCACACCCGCTGCGGCGCGCAGCTGCTGACCATGCTGTTGGGCGTGCTGATCTTCGTGGATGACTACTTTAACTGCCTGACCGTGGGCGCCGTTATGCGTCCCGTCACCGAGTCCCACAAGATCTCCCGTGCCAAGCTGGCGTACCTGATCGACGCCACCGCGGCTCCCGTCTGCATGATCGCCCCGGTGTCCTCCTGGGCCGCCGCCGTTTCCGGCTACGTGCAGTCCCCCAGCATCAACGGCATTGAGCTGTTCCTGAAGCAGATTCCCTGGAACTACTACTGCCTGCTGACTCTGCTGATGATCGTGGTCATCTCCGTGCTGAACATCGACTACGGTTCCATGCTGACCCATGAGTACAACGCCCAGGTCAAGGACGACCTGTTCACCACCCCCGAGCGTCCCTTCGCCGGCGACGATGAGTACGAGACCGGCTCCAAGGGCAAGTCCTCCGTGCTGGACCTGCTGGTGCCCGTGATCGTCCTGATCGCTGTCTGCATCATCTCTCTGGTCTACTCCGGCGGTTACTTCGATGGCGGCATGACCTTCATGGAGGCTTTCTCCGCTGCCGAGGCCGGTGCGGCGCTGGCCATCGGCGGTCTGATCGGCTGCGTGTTCACGTTCGTCTACTTCTGGCTGCGCGGCGCCATCGGCTTCGAGAAGTCCATGGAATCCGTTCCCCAGGGCTTCATCCAGATGATCGCCCCCATCCTGATCCTGACCTTCGCCTGGACCCTGTGCTCCTTCACCCGCAATGCCATGTACTCCGCTGACTTTGTCAGCAACGCCATGGCCAACGTTGGCGATCTGCGTATGTTCCTGCCCGCCATCATCTTCATCATCGGCGCGGCTATCGGCTTCGCTACCGGTACCTCTTGGGGTACCATCGGCATCATGGCCCCCATCGTTGTCTCCGTGTTCAACTACGACGTGGAGCCCATACTGTGCACCATCGGTCTGGCGGCTGCCTGCTCCGGCGGCGTTATGGGCGACCACTGCTCCCCCATCTCCGACACCACCATCATGGCTTCCGCCGGTGCCCACTGCTACCACCTGAACCACGTGTTCACCCAGCTGCCCTATGCGCTGACCGTGGCCGCAGTGTCCTTCGTCAGCTTCATCC
>OLOX01002946.1_pt1 | contig 13441 bp, 14 predicted proteins | sample 1672091 | NCBI WGS metagenome assembly OLOX01 (sample SAMEA3136644, study PRJEB25190) | human gut metagenome | reverse complement strand
GGCGGAAACGCCCGCGACCAGGGCGCCGCTTTGTGGAACCTCGGCTCAAGCACACGCCGTGGCAACACTTACCAGTGGTTCTTCGTGGGCGTAGGTCCTAACCTCGGCAATATGTATAACAAGGCAATGGCAGCCGGCGCTTACCACTATGCTGCAGCATCCCGCTTGATCAAGGCATACGGCTTTATGGTCATGACCGATATTTTTGGTGAGATGCCTTATACACAAGCTTTCCAGGACTACAACTCTCCTAAGTTCGACACAGGCAAAACAATCTTTATGGGTTGCTTGGCTGATATCGACGAGGCTATCGAGCTGTTCCAAAAAGCACAATCGCCGTCAGCGCAGCCATTGGCTGTCGGCGACAGCTGGAACAACGGTGATGCCCAGAAATGGTTGAAGTTTGCTTATCTTCTGAAGGCTCGTTGGTTGAACCACTTGAGCAAGAAGGCTGAAGGCCCTTGGAAAGAAGGCAAGTATGACACACAGGCTATCCTTGACTGCCTCGCAAAGGCTCAGCAGAGCAATGCCGACAACACAGTTATCCGCCACACGGATACCAACAGCAACACTCACGACGTGCTTGGTTGGAACGAGACTGTTGACTATTCTACAGTTTACTCATGCGTTGGTATGAACTCGAACTACTATGTTTCGAAAACATACTTTGAGAACTTGACCAACTTCGACGGCAAGGGTATTGAAGACCCACGTGCCGACCGCTTCATCCCATGGCAGCGCAGTGGAAAATCTGCCGATACTCCTGTAGAGGCATTCGGTCAGAAAATCAAATGGACTGCTGACGGCAAGTGGCGTCGTTCTGTAGGTGTTGACATCACATCAAACATCTTCAGCAACTCTGGTCCGTACCCGACTATCTGGGATAATGAAAAAAATCGTTGGTACTGCAAGACTGACAACGCTGAGCGTTGGGGCGACACCGTATTCGTACAGAGCAAATCGAGCAGCAAGGGATATTCAAAGAATGTAGACCTTCTTTGGCGTGGCAACGTTGGTAAAGACCAGTCTGCAATCAGCGGTATCTTCCAGGTTCGTCCGTCAAGCCCTACTTATCTTGGCACTTATTGGGAAGCCAACTTCATCAAGGCTGAGGTGCTGATGCGCAAGGGCGACAAGGCTGGTGCATTCGCTGCTTATCAGACTGCAGTGAAGGCTCACATGGAGGCTGTCAACGAACAGTTGAACACTTGGTGTACAGAAGACCCGGCATTGAAGGACTGCCCGTCGTTCACTCCGATGAAGCAAGCTGACATCGACGCTTACTGTGCTACAGGTGGCGCTCTCGGAACAGCCGACGACATCACAATGGGTAAGATTATGACTCAAAAACTCATGACCGAGTTGTTTATGATCGAGACTTGGAATGACTTCCGTCGCTTCGACTTCGATCCTAACATCTTCATGAACTGGAACAAGTCGTATGAGTACGAGCACAATCCAAATTATCTGACTTACTGTCCTATGGGCAAGGGTCCACGCCGTTGGCAACCAGCAGGCATTGAAATCAGCTACAACTCCGACAACCTGAAGGCTATCGGCGCTGAGATTCCTGGTGCTTCTGAACTTACTGGCGAAGTTTGGTACAACTCAGATCAGATTTGCACACTTAATGTTTGGTGGGATTCAGACCAACCATAGTGTTTACGGTTAAACATAAACTTTGAATTGGGGCGCTGCCGGCAACGGCGGCGCCCCTTTTTGGTACGCTCGGCGGCAAAACCCGGTTGAAATATTGAAAACGGTATCTGAATATATATTTGCATTTAATAAAATTGTCATTAATGACAGTTTTATTAAATGGTATGATTATAAGCCGTCGCTCCGCGACGATAGCCTGCCAGTGTTTCCATTGTTTCATGGCGCAAAGCTCGGAAATATTCCGTCGTTTTAACAATACCATTCTTACGTTACCTCTTTTTTCGATTTTCGTGAAATAGTGATAAATATGCGAACAGAGACGGAGTATATGATATATATCATTTGTAGATATGTCCCTATGCTATATATTTGTGCCAAAATTGTCGATTGGAAGCGGGAAAATGGCGAAAATGGAGGAAAAAACGAATTTTTTGAAAAAAAGTTGCCGGAAAATTTGTGGATTCAAAAAATAGTCGTACCTTTGCAACGCTTTCGGAAACAAACGGGTGTTTAGCTCAGCTGGTTCAGAGCATCTGCCTTACAAGCAGAGGGTCGGCGGTTCGAATCCGTCAACACCCACACAGAGGAATCGACAGAAAAGTCGGTTCCTTTTTTTGTTTATCTACTAAACTATTTTATACTCGCGATGAGACCCAACTCAATCAAGACAATCCTAATGGCGGCGTCAGTGGCTCTGGCGTCGACAGCCGTGGCTCAGACCACCACGCTGACCCTTGACGATGCTGTGCGTATAGCCCTATCCGACAACCCGACGGTGAAGGTTGCCGACAGTGAAATCACCAAGCAGGAGTATGCCAAGAAAGGCACGCTCGCCAACCTTATGCCAACCCTTGACTTCTCAGCTGGCTACAACCGCACGTTGAAGAAGCAAGTGATGTATATGGGCGACATGAAAGGATTCGGTGGCGGCTCTTCGGAAGGCACGGAGGGAGCGGAAGGCACGGAAGCCGCGTCGGCGATGCGCGACGGCATCAAGGTGGGAATGGACAATACGTGGTCGGCAGGCTTCGCGCTCTCGTTGCCCCTTGTCAACGCCCAACTGTGGAAACAGCTGAGCATCTCTGCCGACGATGTTGAGCTTGCGGTGGAAAAGTCGCGACAGTCGCGCATCTCCATGGTGTCGCAGGTGAAGCAGGCATACTATGCCGTGATGCTCGCCGAGGCAAGCCGCGACGCACTCAAGGAAAACTATGACAACGCAAAGAAGAAATATGACGACATCAACCAGAAATACCAGCAGGGACTGTCGTCGGAATACGACCTTATCCGCGCCGACGTCGCGGTGAAAAATGTGGAGCCAAGTCTGTTTGACGCCGAAAATTCCATTGTGCTTGCCAAATGGCGCCTGAAAGCGCTTATCGGAGTGGATCTCGACATGAGCATCGATTGCACGGGGTCGCTCAACGACTATACCGACCGCCTTTATGACGGCTATATGAAGGTAGACACCACGATGCTTGCCCAAAACTCATCGTTGCGGCAAATCGACCTGCAGCAGCGGCAGCTGCTCAAGTCGCGCGACGTGGCGAAGTCCGCTTATTATCCGACGCTCAACCTGTCGTTCGCATACCAATGGAACGCGATGGCAAACGATTTCCGCTTCAAGGACTATCGTTGGAATCCGTATTCAACGCTCGGACTGTCGCTCAACATCCCGATTTTTTCCGGCGGACGCCGCTACAACTCGTTGAAGCAGACAAAAGTGCAGATTGACCAACTTGCCCTCACGCGCCTCGACACCGAGCGCAACCTGATGGTGGGCGTGCGCCAGAGCGTCGACAAGATGCGCACAGGCATACGCCAGTATGAGTCGGCATGCAAAAGTGTCGACCAGGCGCGCAAGGGCTACGACATCGCCGTGAAGCGCTACGACACCGGCGCCGGCACGCTGCTCGAGGTCAATGATTCGCAGCTGGCGCTCACACAGTCGCAACTCAACCGCAGCCAGGCGGTCTACTCATATCTTGTGGCGCAGGCGCAGCTTGACGAGACTCTCGGCACGGAATACACTTACGAAAAATAAAACAGAACCCCAATGAATATCAAGACACTCAACAAGATTGCCATGACAATAGCTGTCGCCATCGCCGCTACGGCATGCTCCGGCGGCGACAAAGCCAAAGAGGAAAAGAAAGCCGCCGACGGCACAATGAATGTGGAGGTGGCAAAAACAGACTACCGCGAGGTGGACCAGGTCAATTCGTTCACAGGCACCGTGGAAGCCAACGTGACAAACAACATCGCCCCGCAGTCGCCTATGCGCATACGCAAGGTGTATGTGGAGGTGGGACAGCACGTGTCGGCAGGACAGAAACTTGCCGATATGGATCCGGCAAACCTCGACCAGGTGCGCCTGCAGATGGAAAACAACCATCTTGAGTTCAAGCGTGTGGACGAGCTGTTTAAAATCGGCGGATGCTCAAAGTCGGAATGGGACGCCAAAAAGATGGCATACGACATCTCGCGCCGCAACTATGAGAACCTTGCCGAGAACACGCGTCTCATCAGTCCTATCAGCGGCGTCGTGTCGCAGCGCAACTACGACAGCGGCGACATGTACAGCGGTGCCAGCCCGATTTTTGTGGTGGAGAAAATCCGCCCTGTCAAGATGAAGGTCAACGTCTCGGAGTCGCTCTTCACCAAGATAAAGAAAGGCATGAACGTAGACTTCACCCTCGATGTCTACGGCGACGAGGTGTTTACCGGCAAGGTCAATATCGTTTATCCGACCATTGACCCGTCGACCCGCACATTCACCGTCGAGCTTCTGATTGCCAATGCCGACGAGCGTGTGCGCCCGGGAATGTATGCCCGTGTCACTATCAATCACGGACGCGCCAAACACGTTGTGGTGTCCGACCGCGCCGTGCAGAAACTTGTAGGCTCTGGCGACCGCTATGTGTATGTTGTCAAGGGCGACAAGGCAGAGTACCGCAAAGTGGAGCTCGGACAGTGTCTCGACACCGAATATGAAATCCTCAGCGGAGTGAATCCCGGCGAAACGGTTGTCGTGGCTGGGCAGTCGCGTCTGAAAAACGGCGCCAAAGTGAAGATTGTGAAGAAATAACAAAAGGATTGCCCTATGAGTATATATCAGACAGCCGTCAAGCGGCCAATCACAACAATCCTGATTTTCCTCGGCATCGCCATCTTCGGACTGTTCTCGTTGACGCGGTTGAGCATCGACCTCTATCCCGACATCGAGACCAACTCCATCATGGTGATGACCACCTATTCAGGTGCGAGCGCGGAGGACATAGAAACCAATGTCACGCGTCCGCTGGAAAATATGCTTAACGGCGTGAGCGACTTGAAGCACATCACATCGCAGTCGAAGGAAAACATCTCCATCATCACGCTGACGTTTGAATACGGCATCGACATCGATGTGGCAACCAACGACGTGCGCGACAAACTCGACCGCGTCACCACGCTCCCCGACGGAGCGCAGAAGCCTATTCTGTTCAAGTTCGGCACCGACGACATCCCTATCCTCATCCTTTCCGTGTCGGCAAAGGAGAGCATGACGGGATTGTATAAGATTCTCGATGACCAGGTGGCAACGCCGCTGGCACGCGTGTCGGGCGTTGGCTCGGTCTCGATTTCCGGTATCCCCGACCGTGAGATACAGGTGCTTTGCGACCCTTACAAACTCGATGCCTATGGCATTTCGATAGAGCAGATAAGCCAAGTGCTTGCCGCCGAGAATCTCAATGTGCCGGCGGGCACAATCGACATCGGCTCGAATGTCTACTCAATGCGTGTGCAGAAAGAGTTTGCCGACGTCAACGAGATGCTTGACCTCGTGGTGGGCACCTACAGCGGAACGCCGGTCTATCTGCGCGACGTGGCGCATATCGACGATGCGCCGCAGGAGCGCGCCCAGGAGGCGTATACCAACGGCGAGCTTGGCGGCATGATTATCGTTCAGAAGCAGTCGGGAGCCAACTCTGTCGAGATTTCCAAGGCTGTTAAAGCCCGTCTGACACAGATAGCGAAAAACCTTCCGAGCGATGTGCATATCGGCTTGATTGTCGACACATCCGACTATATCATCAACACGATAGAATCGCTGAAGCACACCATCCTCATCACGATGCTCATTGTCAGCTTTGTGGTGCTGCTGTTCCTCGGACGCTGGCGCGCCACGTTTGTGATTGTGCTCACAATCCCAATCTCGCTACTTTCGGCGCTCATCTATCTGCTTGCCACCGGCAACACGATGAACATCATCTCGATGAGTGCGCTCTCGATAGCCATCGGTATGGTGGTCGACAACGCCATAGTGGTGCTTGAGAACATCACCACCCACATCGAGCGCGGCAGCCGTCCGCGCCAGGCGGCGATGTTTGCCACCAACGAGGTTGCAATCTCCGTAATCGCCTCCACGCTCACCACCATTGCCGTGTTCCTGCCGCTGACCATGATCAGCGGTATGGCAGGAATCATGTTCAAGCAGTTGGGATGGATGGTGACAATCATCCTGTCGGTATCGACCATCGGCGCCATCACGCTGACACCGACCCTCTGCTCGTTGATGCTGCGTCTTGACAAGAAATACAACCTGTTCCAGAAAATGGTGTCAAACCCGTTTGACGCATTCCTGAAAAAAGTGACCGACGGCTATGCCGCGCTTCTCCGCACAGCCTTGCGCCATCGCTGGGCGACGCTTGCCATCATCTTAGGCTTGTTTGTCGCGTCGATAGTGGTGCTGATGCCGCATATAAAGACGGAGTTCTTCCCGCAGCAGGACAACTCGCGAATCGGCATCACCGTCAAGCTGCCCGCCGGCACGCGTCAGGAAACGACGCGCGCTCTTGGTTTCCGCATCTATGAGCAGCTGAAAAGCAACTGTCCGGAGGTGACTACGGTAAGTTTCTCAGAGGGACAGGCCGGCGAGGACAACATCTTCGGCAGTATGCAGGACAACGGCAACAACATCCTGCAATACAACATCAGCACCGTGCGCTCGACGGAGCGCGAGCGGTCGCTCAGCGAGATTTGCGATGCTATCCGCCACGACCTGAACCAGTATCCTGAAATCCGCACGTTCAACGTTGCTGCCGGCGGCGGTGGCGGCGGAATCGGCGGCGAGGCGGCGGTGGAGATCGAAATCTATGGCTACGACTTCACTACGTCCGACCGCATTGCCTCCGACGTGTCGGCAAAGATGCTCAGCGAGGACTGCTGCTCGCAGGTGAGCATCAGCCGCGACGAGTATACTCCCGAATACCGCGTCGACTTCGACCGCCAGAAGCTCGCCCTCAACGGACTTAACATGCAGACAGCCGCTTCCTATCTCCGCAACCGCGTGACAGGCAGCGCGCTGACAAACTATCGCGAGGACGGCGACGAATATAAAATCCGTGTGCGCTACGACAAGAAGTTCCGCCAGTCGGTTGAGGACATCGAGAACATAACTATCTACAACAGTCAAGGCAAGGGCATCAAAATACGCGACCTTGGCAAGGTGGTCGAGTCGCAGACACCGCCAACCATCGAGCGTCGCGACCGCGAGCGCGTAATCACGGTGAAATGCATCGTGGCCAAAGGCTACGCTCTCTCTGATGTGGTCAAGGCAGCCAACAAGACGATGGGCGAGATAGACATGCCTGCCGACTTCACATGGCAGTTCGGCGGAACGTTTGAAGACCAGCAGGACACATTCACCGATATGATAATGCTCATGGCATTGATCATCGTACTCGTGTTCATCATCATGGCATCGCAGTTTGAGTCGTTGACCTATCCGTTTGTCATCATGTTCTCAATCCCGTTTGCGTTGACCGGCGTGCTGATGGGACTCTTTGTCACAGGCACACCGCTCAGCATTATGGCGATGCTCGGCTTGCTGATGCTTATCGGTATTGTGGTCAACAACGGTATTGTGCTTATCGACTATATCATGCTCTGCCGTGAGCGCGGCCTCGGTCTCGTCAACGCCATCGTGATTTCCGGACGCTCGCGTCTGCGCCCGATTCTTATGACCACCCTCACCACCGTCATCGGTATGATTCCTATGGCAGTGGGCAAGGGCGAAGGTTCCGAGATGTGGCGCGCCCTCGGTATGTCGGTGGCATGGGGATTGTCGTTCTCCACGCTCATCACCCTCATCATTATCCCGACGCTCTATAGCGTGTTTGCCCGCATCGGCATCAAGCGTGCACGCAAAAAAGAGTTGAAAACGTTAAAGAAATAAGACAATGAAAGCAGTATTTATAGCATACAACCAAGCGCACGAAGACGACGTGCTGACAGCGATGCGCGAACTCGACATCAAAGGATTCACCGGATGGCCGTCGCTCGTCGGGGCTGGACAGCGCGGCGGAGAGCCACACTTCGGTAGCCATGCGTGGCCAACGCTCAACGGGGCGTTGCTCACCGTGATTGACGACAGCAAGGTGGACACGTTGCTCGTCCGTTTGCGCGACATCGACGCAGCAAGCCCGCAGCTTGGACTGCGTGCCTTCACCTGGGCGGTGGAGCAGGCAATCTAAACGATTCAGAAAACAGCGCGCTGAAAAGTGAGCCAAAAAAACGGCATTCCGGACGTTCAACGTCCGGAATGCCGTTCCGCTTTTACGTCACCGGAAAATGGCTATTGGTCACGGCATTGTTTTATATTTGTGCTGGCTAAGAGGGGATTGCCAAAAACAACGCAGATATGTTGCATAACATATCTTATTTGTTTCACGTGTTCAAAAGATTACTTAATTTAGCAAAAAATAAGGAACTTTATGAGGCTGCAGAAAATATCCATTTTTTACCTTGTTGCCTTTTTCGCTTTGCTGTCTTCAATAGGCAATATTTGGTCTGGCGAGAACGGTCTCGACCTCTACAACAGCCACGCCCGCTTCTACGACTCTATGATCGGCAGGACAACATCCCAAGACCCCCTTGCTGAAAAATACTACCACCTCAGTCCCTACCTCTGGTGCGCAGCCAACCCAATAAAATTCGGAGATAAAAATGGAATGTATTTAAAGGGTATTGATGGAAACCCTGTGTTTTTTGATAAGAAAAGAGGATGGACATCAAATGCCACCCCAAGTATTGCTAAAATTGGTGGCACTATGATGAGAACCAAACAAGGAAAGAAAATTTTATCCCGAATGATGAAAACTGACTATCCAATCACCCTGCTTATCGACAGGACTTCTACTAGTAATAGAATGGGCGAAATTACCGCAGGAGAGACTTATTCAGATTACACATTTGATGACAACGCAAAGGCTCAAGATTTTAAAGAAGTGGTTATTGTAATTTATGAGAAAGTTATAAAAGACAACATGCAAAATGAAGAATTTTACAGAGATTCTGGCTTTTCAACATCGGATATAATTGGTACTGTAGCAGCACATGAGGGTGAGCACGGGACAAACAAAAAGGCCAATAGTGGTTTCGTGTCAGAGGAAGAAGCCGAGACTAAAGCTCTCAATAGTGAGAAGAAAGCTATAGATGATTTGAAAAAACGAAATAATAAGGCATCAAGATGAAATTATTTTTTGTTTTACTATTTACAGTTGCGTGCAACTTTTATTTTGAAGCAGCAACCAAAGAAACACTTGAAATTTTTGATATTATTTCATCATTGGAATATAGCCACTCTTATCCTTTAACTTATAAAGATGTAGAGCCAGTCACAGGTGACACAACTTGTTTGATTATTTCTGATGGAGCTGAATTTTTAGCAACTCCACAAAATCAACGTTTTTGGATTCGTGATTTAAAGACTGGAAAATATTGGAAAAAGGATAATCATGATTTTGATTTGAACTTTGGGCTTTATTCAGCATGTAATAGAAGAATATCACATGGAAGGACATATATTATTGTAATTTACAAAGGCGTTATTACGGTGTATGATTGGCATGATAGTATGGTTTTTGTGTCTATTGATAAAATTTTAAAAGAATTAAAGTATTCTCCTTTAGATAGATTGAAAACTTTAGAAAATGTCTTAAATGCCAAAATATCCACTCATATTTTTGAACAACCATTAATACAGAAAAAAAATAAATCTGCGTTAAAATATTAAATATGACCACTTCTGTTTCATACAACATTCTGAATCTGCCCAGTGAGGTGAAGTTCGACGACGGACACATCGTCCGCTACACCTACGATGCCGCTGGCACGAAGCTCAAAGTGGAGTATCTGCTGGGGTACATACGAGTTATGGACGACTGGAATACCGACAGACAGCCGGGAAAGGATGTGGGAGGAATTAAAGGTATAAACGGGATATCCGCCAAAGGCTTCGGTGGTATTGGAGACCTCGTTTCACCACCGGGTTCTGGCATGAAAGAGCCTATAACGCAGATGACGTTGCAATACAGTGTCGGCCATGTGTACCGCAACGGGAGGCTTGAGCGAGTGGACAACCCCTATGGATATTGGGCAGACGGCTCGTTCCATTACCACATCACCGACTACCAGGGCAACATCCGCGCCGTAATCGACGAAGACGGCACGTTGGAGGAAGTCAACAACTATTATCCTTACGGTGGGTTGATGGGCGCGGGTGCCATGGGCGTGCAACCATTGAAATACGGAGCGAAAGAGCTCGACCGCGAGAACGGTCTCGACCTCTACGACAGCCACGCCCGCTTCTACGACTCTATGATCGGCCGGACAACATCCCAAGACCCCCTTGCTGAAAAATACAGCGGTGTCAGTCCTTACCTCTGGTGCGCAGCCAACCCAATACGAAATATAGATGAAGGTGGCGACAGTATTGCTGTGCTATATTTCCATGGGTTAGTGGGGCACTTGGCTTTACTAATCCAAAACGATGATGGGAAATGGGCTTATTATTCCATGAATGGGGATTATAAATACAAAAAGACTCACGGCAAAAAAGGCGGAAAACCATATCATGATATTGGAGAACAAACATTTAACAGCCCTTCTGATTTTCTAAATAGCGATTATAATAGAGAGGGAACCGATAAAGAAGTACAGCAAGACAACATTAATAATTATGGATATAAAGAAGCATTTGTGATTCCAACAACACGAAAGCAAGATAAAGAAATTAGGAAAAAATTCCTACAAGAAACTTGTCAATCATATAATTTAGTAAACAGACAATGTGCGCAAGTTGTTCAAAGAGCTCTAGAAGCAGGAGGTATTAAAACAACAAAATTGGAATATTTGTATTTTGATGATTCTACCCATACAGAAGCAGTCCCATATATACCGTTAAGCACATTTAGCGCAATTCGAAATAATTATCTAAATGGAAAAATCTTTAAGAGAAAAATAAAATGAAAACAAAAATAATCACATATTTTATACTGTTTTGGTTCGCTTCCCAAGCTGTGTTCATGTTCTATTGGCCTTTGTACTTATACTGTCAAAATGGTTTAAAGTTTTATGAAATGTTGGCTTTAGGCTGTATCATATTGCTCGCTTCTATTTTTATCATAGTAAATAATAACATAATCAAAAAAATAGCGACTTGCTTATTGTGGGTCTATTCTATAGCTTTTGCAATTATTGGCACATTAGGCAATTTGGTCGCCAGTCCAAAACCAATGCTCGCATTGGTGTCAACAGTTATCATGATTGTGAATATAGCTTTGTTAATAGTCAATTATTTCCTCGTTTTAAATGAAAACCAACATTGAATAATTATAACAAGCGACTTTAACAAGAAATGCCTAAATGCTCACAGCAAAGCCAAGCAGGCAGATCCCAGATTTGTTGAGCCGGATATTTCAGTTGACAAAAATACTGGAATTTTTTACATTAACGATAAAGAAAAAGAAAGTGTATTGAAATGAAATCATTACCATATATTGTAATCGTCTATATGTTAGCACAGTCCTCTTGTACCCCGAAATTATTAAAAGAATATGCTGGATCGCCTCGTACCTTTTACGAAAAAGATACAACAGAATTGAAATTAGATATTGACAGTGTGAAACAATATAGCCGTGTATTAAGTTTTTTTGGGGTCAAGAACAATGAAAAATATTGTATTTTCATTGATAATGAAAAGTGTGGCCAAAACTTTAATAAGAGCCGATTTTATGGAATAGTGAGCGCTGTTCGGCGTGTCCATTTAAGCCCTATTGGTTATGGACATTATAAATATTATATGGTTTTCGGAGAAGACACAATTCCTGTAGATTTAAATATACAGTATTATGTTTGCCTAAAACAAAAATGATTGAATCAAACAAAAAGATAATTTTCAATATGGAGGGTTTAACGATGATTGGTATAAAAAATAATAACGGCTTTTTCAGAATCTCAGTAGCTGTTATAATGCTGTTAAGCACTTTAGGGCTTATTAGGTTGAGTGCTCAATCCCATGATACCGTAGACAGTTATAGCGAGACATTTTATGCTTTCTATGGCTTTTTCCCATATGAATTCTACTTTAGTGACAATAGAGCAAGGAGGTTAACCGTTAACTTTTATGGGAAAAACCGCTTAGTTATCGAGAACAATTCGTATGTGTTAGGCATAAAAATTGTGCGAGATAAAGATAGAGGTCTGTTCCCTTTTCGTGACACAATTTATTTTCATGTGATTGACCCTCCACAAAAAGAATTGAGTGTACGCCACAGGCAGATAATAGTTGACAGCGTTACTTCGACAAGGCATATTACTGCCTCTCAAACAGTCCCACCATACAGAGATATAAAATTTGAAGACACCAATATGGTTTTCCCGTTATTGCAAAAATCTGACACAATTTTTGTCAGCAGGAATAATCGACATTTGAGGATAAGAGATTTTGAATTTTCTGTTTACCAATACGTTACTCTGCCTAATGGAGAAGCATTAAAACAGGAGTCTGTGAAATTTCCTCCACAAGAAAGAATGCGTCCCATCATATATAAAAAGTTTTTAAAATGGGTCGAAGAAGAAAAAAGCAAGGACGATGGCTTAGTCCCTGATGAAACCATTCTGAAAATAATAGACAAATATTATGATTGGGATGCTAAATAACAGCATAAACGAGAGAATGACATTTCATGGGCAAATTCACGAATAGCTTTTGATTTATACGAAATGATTAGCAATCGACGAATAGGTGTTGAAGAGCCAGCTACAATAAATGCTGAATTTTTGGGCTGGCAAGATGGAAACTCTGTGTGGAGACAAAATTTTTCAAAAGGGCCAGTGCCAATTGATTGGTGAAATATAAAAAACGAATAAATGATGAAAAAAGGATGTATGTTTAACAAAAAAAACAAAGTAAGTGAGACCATGATATGCAGATATATATATATCACCCTCACCTTGATAGTCGGATTGAACGTTATTGCTTTTCCTTGCCTTTCGTTATTCCCCTTCCAATGGGCGCTAATATTAGGAGCATTATTTATTAATACCTTTACAAACAAAATGCCACTAAAATGCATCACAGTGATAATCATACTACTATCGTCAGTGGCGGTGTTCTTTATGGATATAGTAGGAAGTCTGTTTTTCAATCAAAATGTTTGGTTATTATCTTCTTTATCTTTTTTTTCGATTCTGAATATGTTGGTTAGCGTGAAAATCTTGATTGATATGTTGACTATTTTGTCACTAAAATAACTAAAATCCCTCAATATAAACGAAACGATTTTCAAGCCTTATGAAAAATCATGTCACAGATATGCCCCCTATCAAAGAAACCACTCCATATATGCCCAGAACCACATTTGGAGCTATTATTTATAACAATCCTAAAGGAATAAACAAAAGAAAAAATGGAAAATAAAATTTTAAGACTTACTACATCTTCATTGTTTGCTCT
>OLOX01002934.1_pt1 | contig 13476 bp, 12 predicted proteins | sample 1672091 | NCBI WGS metagenome assembly OLOX01 (sample SAMEA3136644, study PRJEB25190) | human gut metagenome | reverse complement strand
CCCGCCTCGACGAAGCGCTCGGCGAGCTCCTGCGCGCGCGTGAGGTCCAGGTCGAGATTCTCGTCAAACGGCGTCACGCTCGCGACGATCGTGCGCCCGAAAAACGGCTCTGTCATGCTCGGCTCCTAATCATTTCCATACGTTCGAACAAAGTAGGCGTTATGCAAGATTATACAGGCAAGGGCGCCGGTTAATCCATGAGCTTTTCGAGTCCGACCGTCACGCCCTGCATATCGACGACGGCACGCGTTGCCATGAGTATGCCCGGCATGTAGGATGCGCGGTCGATCGAGTCATGGCGTATGGTGAGCGTCTGGCCCATGCTGCCAAAGATGACCTCCTGGTGCGCGACGTAGCCCGCCGTACGCACCGCATGCACCGGCACGCCATCGACGAGGGCACCGCGAGCGCCCTCGAAGCCAGAAAGCTCGGTCTCCTTGCCGGGCGCGTCGCTCGCGCCATTGCGTGCGTCGGCGATGAGCCGCGCCGTGCGGATGGCAGTACCCGAAGGGGCGTCCTTCTTGCCGTCATGATGAAACTCGATGACCTCGATATCGGGGAAATACTTGGCCGCCTGTTGGGCAAAGAGCATCATGAGCACGGCACCGGTCGTGAAGTTGGGTGCGTGGAAGAGCGCGGCATCTCCCGTGGCGGACTCGTCGTATATCTCCTGGAGACGCTCCTCGGAAAGGCCCGTCGTGCCAAGCACGCAGTTGACACCCATGCTAAGCGCGCAGCGCACGTTTGCCTCGGCAACATCGGGGCGCGTGAAGTCGATGACGACATCAGGACGCGTTACCTCGATGGCCTCCTTGAGCGTGAGAAACACGGGGGCATTATCCGTGCCGACCGTGGTATCGTCGCTTGCGCTCGGATCGACGCCGGCGACGAGCCTCATGTCGTCCGCGCTATCGACGGCCTTGCAGATCTCCGTACCCATACGGCCGAGCGCACCGCTTACCAGCACCTGAATCATTTGAGCATCCTTTCGATCTTCTCTTGCTTGTAGGGACTCACGACTGCGAGCGTCATCTCCTGCGTGAATAGCTCGCGTGCCGCCTCGTTTACTTCTTCGAGCGTCACCGCACGGTATTTTTCGATGATCTCGTCAATGGAATCGATGGGCAGATCGAGCACGGCCAGGCGGCCCAAGCGCGACATGCGCGTACGCGTTGACTCGGTGCCAAGCACGAAGCTACCGGCGGCAAGCTCCTTGGCACGGGCGAGCTCGTCGGATGTCAGGCCGTCTTGGGCTGCCAGCGCGAATTGCTCCGTTGCCACCTTGACGACCTCGGCGATGTTCTCCGAACGCGTGCCCGCGTACATCTCGAAGATGCCGGCTCCTTCGTAGAGCTGCGATGATGCGTACACGGAATAGACGAGACCGCGCTTCTCGCGTATTTCCTGAAAGAGACGCGAGCTCATGCCCCCGCCGATAATGATGTCGAGCAGCGAGTAGGCAAAGCGACGCGGGTCATCGTTGACGATGGTGGGTGCGCCAAGCACGATGTTGGCCTGTTCGGAGTCCTTCTTGACGCAGGAAAGCATGACGCGTTCACGGGTATCGACGGGACCACGCTCAAGCCAGGGACCAACCGGAAGGCCCGAAAGGTAACGCGCGGCAAGATCGACGATGGCCGCATGATCAACGCTTCCGCAGGCGACAACCGTGATGTTGCCCGTGGTGTAGTGCGCGTCATGATAACGATGCATCTCGTCGGTATCGAAGGAGGAGACGGTATCGGGCGTGCCGAGCACGGGGCGACCGAGCGCGTCATGTGGATACATCGCCTCGGAGAACAGGTCATAGACGTAATCCTCGGGCGTATCTTGACTACGGGCAATCTCCTCGAGCACGACCTGACGCTCCGGGACTATGTCCTTGTGGGCAAAGGTCGAATTGACGAGCATGTCCGCGAGAATCTCGAAACCGAGTTTGAGACGCTCGTCAATGAGACGCGCGTAAAAGCACGTGAATTCGCGGGAAGTGAAGGCATTGAACTCCGCGCCCAATGCATCAAATGCGGTGGAGATATCGAGCGCGCTGCGTGTCGTGGTGCCCTTGAACAGCATGTGCTCCATAAAATGGGACATGCCACCTTCGACAGGGACTTCATCGCGCGAACCCACGCGCACCCAGAAGCCGAGAGCAACGGAGCGCACGCCCTCCATGTGCTCGGTGATGACCGTTATGCCGTTGTCGAGTACGGTTTTCTCGTAAAACATGAACTTCTCCGGTTGAGCATACGAATCTTTATTGTAGCCCAAGCCATCAGGGTCTAAAAATAATTCTTGTAGTGCACTTCCTCGTTGAGTGGATCATTGGGGAAAAGGAATGCGTAGAGGTCAATGAAATAGTCGTCTGTCATCGAGGCGATGAAGTCAACCGCGATGTCCTCGGGACGGTGATCCAACTCGAATGTATAGGGGTAGCGCAACATGGGCTGGTCGAGATAGTGCCTGAATATGGGCGACTCCTCACGCCCCATGCGGATATCGTCGACGAAGGTCATGAACATGCGCTCCATCATCGGCTGGACGAAGGTGATGCGCCCGGAGACCTCGTCGCTCTTATAGATTTTCTCGTAATTTTCCTTGCGCATCGCGTCAATCGCGGCAAAGACCTCCTCGTCCATGGCCAGGTAGTCATGGCCGAGCGAGTTCTTGATGATGTTACGCGTGATGTTCTGGATGATCTGGTGATTGAGCTTCCCGACAAGTGGGCTCTCGTCGTAATCGGACGTATCGAGCAGCTTGATACGTGCCGCGTCTTGGCGGTCCTTGCCGAGATAGGCGATGATGTCGCTGATGCGCACGACGCAACCTTCGAGCGTGGAGGGGCGCAAGTCGCGGATGTTGCTCTGGTCGATGTAACAGGACTCAATGAGATCGTTGAGTGCATCGAAATCCGGACATGGTGCGGGCCGGTATTCGAGGAAGGTCTTCTCTCCGCAGTGCGTGAGGATGCCGTTGTACGTCTGCAGGCACAAGTTGGTACGTGCGATGGTCTTGAGCAGGCGCACGCTATGCACGTTATGGTTGAAATAACGCCCCGTGCTGGCGTGATAGAGGTCCGAGAGGTAGTCCTCGCCCTGATGGCCAAACGGCGTATGCCCGAGATCATGACCCACGGCGATGGCCTCTATGAGATCGAGGTTGAGCCCGAGCGCCATACCGATGGTACGGCCGACACGGCTGACCACCTGCAAGTGGAAGGAGCGTCGCGTGATATCGTCGTTACGCACAAGCGAAAAGACCTGCGTCTTATCTGCACAACGAGAATAAAACGGGTTATGAACGATCTTCTCGACGTCTACCACGAAGCACGGACGCCCAAGGTAGACGTCAGGATCTTCATAACGTTGGTTGAACTCGCGTATGCCCTCGTCGTCACGGCATGCATATGGCGAGAGCATGGCCTGAACTGCGGCGTGACGCGCTCGCAGCTCTGCCTTCTCGTCCTCGGTAAACTCAAATAGCTTGGTATCGAATTCCACGGTGCTTCCTTGCTCGTGTCATCATCACGCACGTAGCTTAACGCGTGAGTGTGACATGAATTTCTTAGCGGAAGCTGGCCGACTGCGCCGATGCCGAATCCTTGAGTAGCACGTCATGCGCACCGCCCTCGACGATCGAGACGCTCGACACGCGCGTGATCTTGGCCTTCTCGCGCAGCTCGGGCAAGTCGAGCGCACCGACGTTGCACATGGTGTGCTTGACCTTGGAAAGCGAAAGCGTGACGTTGTCATGCAAGGAGCCGGCGTAGGGCACGTAGCTATCGACGCCCTCCTCGAAGGCGAGCTTGCCGCCTTCGCCGTCGTCGTAGCGCTGCCAGTTGCGGGCACGGGCCGAACCCTCCCCCCAGTATTCCTTCATGTAGTTGCCGTTGACGCTCACGCGCTTGGTGGGACTCTCGTCGAAACGCGCGAAATAGCGACCAAGCATCATGAAATCGGAGCCCATCGCAAGGGCCAGGGTCATATGATAGTCCTGCACGATGCCGCCATCCGAGCAGATGGGGATATAGATGCCCGTCTCGGCGAAGTACTGGTCACGCGCCTTGGCGACCTCGATGACAGCCGTAGCCTGACCACGACCGATGCCCTTCTGCTCACGGGTGATGCAGATGGAGCCGCCGCCGATGCCGATCTTGATGAAGTCGGCACCCGCCTCGGCCAGAAAGCGGAAGCCCTCGGCGTCGACGACATTACCGGCACCGACCTTGACCTCGTCGCCGTACTGCTTGCGCACCCACTCGAGCGTGAAGCGCTGCCAATCCGAGTAGCCTTCGGAGGAGTCGATGCACAGAACATCGGCACCTGCGTCGAGAAGCAGCGGCACACGCGTCTCGTAATCGCGGCTGTTGATGCCAGCACCCACGACATAGCGCTTCTGGCTGTCGAGAAGCTCGAGCGGATTTGCCTTGTGCGAGTCATAGTCCTTGCGAAAGACGAGCGAGGCAAGGTGTCCGTCCTTGGTGACAATGGGAAGCGTGTTGAGCTTGTGATCCCAGATGATGTCGTTGGCCTGGGAGAGCGTGATGCCGTCCTCCCCCGTCACGAGGCGATCACGCGGCGTCATGAAGTCAACGACCTTGGTAGACGGATCCATGCGGCTCGGGCGATAGTCGCGGCTCGTCACGATGCCGAGCAGCTTTCCCGTGGAGGAGCCGTCCTCGGTGACGGGCATCGTGGAATGGCCCGTCTTGCGCTTGAGCTCGACGACGTCCTTCATCGTCATATCCGGCGTGACGTTCGTGTCGCTCGGCACGAAGCCGGCCTTGTAGGACTTGACCTCGCGGATCATCTCGGCCTCGGACTCGGCAGACTGCGAGCCGTAGATGAACGAGCAGCCGCCCTCGCGGGCAAGTGCCTCGGCCATACGCGGGCCGGAGACGGACTGCATGATGGCGGACACCATGGGGATGTTGAGGGAGAGCGGGCACTCCTCGCCGCGCTTGTACTTGACGAGCGGGGTGCGCAAGCTGACGTCTGACGGGATGTTCTGTGCCGTCGTATAACCGGGAACCAGTAGGTACTCGCTAAAGGTATGGGATGGTTCGTCGTAGTAAAACGCCATGCTGCAGGCCTCCTCAATCGCTCGATGGTATTCTCAGCAGTGTACTACACGAAACGGTATATCGCACGCAGGCAAGCTGCTTCGCTCCGACGGTCGCTTCCCGACGGCCCGCTTCGCGGTCCTTACGGCGCGCTCCCTTGGACCTCCGCTTCGCAGCTTTCCTGCGTGCGTTCGGAACCAGACAAAACGTGCCTGGCACCTTTTGTCTGGTTCCGCAGGTCAGCCGCTATCGATGATGTCGATGAGGCTGTTGGCTATATAAGGAACGACAGGGTTTCCATCGAAAGTGGCGACGGATTAACCGGCTCGTTGAGCGCCTCGAAAAGCTCACGGGGAACGCAAGATGTGAGTAGCTCCGCAAACTCCTGAACCGAAAGCTCGTACCTGCCGCTTTCGAAGTTATTCGCCATGCTCCATTCGAGATGAGGCAACGCCTCGACTTGAAAAGCGAGCGTCTTGGTCAACTCGAGACCTTTCCATTCGGTTATGGTTTCAGTCAGATTTTGGCGTCGATGTCGAACGAAGAAGGGTACGCCAGCGCCATAGTCTCGTCTCAATCCCGCCTTGGTGAAGAGGTGCTTGTACTTGTTAATGCAATGGGTCGTGATGAGATTGCCTTCGAGCCAGGTGAACGTACGGCCAATCTCGTCGATTCCACTGTTATAGAACTGCCCGCAAAGCCAAGTTACAACTTCATTAAGGTCTGAAAAGTGATAGTAAAAACCCGAACGACTCACCTCTGCAAGCTTGGCAACTTCTTCGACCTTGATGTCATTGAAATCCATGACCGAGCATAAGGTGTTGAGCGTCGAGGCGATCTTGAGCTTGGTCTGATGGGAACGCGAATACGCACTTGCCGTGTCATCATGCTGCATGGCACCCTCCCCTTTTTGGCATGCCCTGACTCATTATATGAAAATGAAACGATTACTTCTGCCTGCATGACATCAGAAGGCCCGAGACGGGGGACGGAACTGGACAAGGGAGGGAAATTGTCCAGTTCCGTGAAAAAGGATGTCGCGAAAGCGACCGAATGAAATCGTTTGTATCTATCGAAACTTCACGAACGCTATCGCAACGGTTCCGAGGATTCCTATGACGCCGAGTACGACGCCTGCGAGCATCCACTGCGAGAGGTCGCTGCCGAGCAGCAGCTGGATGAGGAAGGTGCCGAGGAACTGACCCGTGCATTGCACGAGCGTCAGGACGCCCATGCCCTTGGCCACAAGATGCGGATTGGGGATGACCTCAATCCAGGCGGCGATGAGCAAGCCGACGCAGGCAAGCCCCATGACACCGAGTACAACAGCGGCAATCCAGAAAATAGGGCCCGTTTGCGTGTACATGAGAAAGACGCAGGGGCCGAGCACCGCCATCGTAATGATAAGCAGCTGCTTAACGCGCCCAATGCGACCAGCCAGGGCACCGATAAGTGGGGTGCTGGCCAGGGAGATAAGTGAAGGTAGTGTTGTTGCAAACCCTGACTCCCCGAGCGTGAAACCCTTCTCGGGCAGCTGTAACACAGATGGGAGCATGCCTAGAATCGCAAGCATAATGAGATTGAAAGCGAGAAAACCCACGAGGAAGAGCACGACGTTCGGCGTAAGCAAATCACGATATCTTGCGGGTTCTTGAAGTTCGTGATGCACCTCATCTCTTTCTTCTGATTCGATATCTGCGCGCTTTGGCGTCTTGATGCAAAAGAAAAGCAACAGGGCTGCCAGCACCGCAACTACGGCGAACACGAACCACACGCCCTCGAATCCGGCGACGCCAAAGATGTGCGGCGTGAGCACCGAGGCGATGACGGCACCGCCATTGCCCCAGCATCCCCAGATGCCCGTTGCGAGTGCCGTCTTCTTCGGGTCGACGCATTGCTGGATGGCGATGGGGCCGCACGTTGTGATAAAGGTAAGCGATATACCCTCGATCGCCCTCGAGATGATGAGGATGACGCTGCTCTCGCCCGAAAGCATGCCGAGAATCGACCCGAGTACGATGAGCCCTGATGAGGCAAGCATGAGGCGTTTGAAGCCGAAGCGCTGGGCCAAACCTCCTGCCGGCAGAGCAAAGAATATGCCGACGAGCGTGAATATCGACATGATCCATGCAGAGCTGTCGGCATTGAGCGAGAAGCGCGGGGCGATGGTGACGAGCAGCGTCGATGCCTTGTACTGAGCACACGCGGCTGACAGGCCAACGGCAAGCAAGACGAGTCCGACGACGATGGCGCTTTGATAGCGGGGCTTCCCCTGCTTTGACGTGGTTTCCTTCATGGTTCTCCTTTCGTTCCAGCATAGTTCTACTGGAATGGAGACACCTCCGAAAAGAGCCGCATCTTGACAATGAGGCTCTATCGTCCAGTCGCGTTACACGCTTTTGTCATTTTGGGGAAGCGCCCGTGGAAGCAGGCGTGAAGTAAACGCAATGGCTTCCCAGCGGCATGGGTTCACCATTTTTGCGACCACAGGGATTGGCGCATATCTCCCCCACACGCGTACAGAAGGCAGGAACGGGAAGCTTGCGCGGAGGGAGCTTCGCACCGCAGCGCTTGCACAACTCACTGTCCCCTCGCAAAGGATCATTCATCGTCTTGCACTCCGGACACTCGAGCAGCGGCTCGCGCGGAGGCTTGCACTTTCCGCAAAACGGACTGCATACATGCATCGATGTCGACATAGGGGCTTCTCTCAACATTTCGGCTGACGTGCGATTGCTCTGTCCATGCTACTGAAAGTACGCGAGTCATAATCCGTTTGAAGCGCGCAAATTAGACAAGAAGCCACTATTGTTCAGCACCTATAGACAGACGCGTCTCATAAAGCACGTATCTTGTAAGGAGCGCATCTCTTGCAGATTGTGCATGCATACGGTCCCTCCCCATACTCGATACCAAGGCGAACCGCGCGCTTGCGGCTCGTAAATTCGAGGAGAAGAGAGGGAAGACATGGCTAAACCGTGGATTCGCGAAGAGGACGGCGAGACCATTATCCGGTCTTGTGCGTGGTCGCCTCCGGGATGCCATCCCGTCGGATGCGGCGTTCAGCTTCATGTAAAGGATGGGAAGCTCGTTGAAGTCGAGGGCGACCCCGAACATCCCATCACGAAGGGCGCGCTCTGCCCACGTTGCTTGGCGCTCACCGATGTGACGTATCACAAGGACCGCATAACCAAACCCCTGAAGCGTGCGGTGGAAGATCGCGGCAAGGACAAATGGGAGGAGATCTCCCTCGACGAGGCCTTCGACATTCTCGAGGAGAAGACGCGCTACTTCACCGATACCTATGGCCCCGAGTCGATCATCGTCTTTTGCGGCACGGGTCGCGAGGCGACCAAGTACCATAACGAACTCGCGTTCATGGGTTTCGGTACCCCGAATGCCTGCTATGCTCAGTCAGGATGGGCGTGTTACGCGCCACGCGTCTCGTCCATGGCCTACCTGATGGGCGGCGGCTATCCCGAGGTCGACTATGCCGCACGTTATCCAGACCGCTATGACCATCCCGGCTGGACCGCGCCCAAGTACGTGATGCTCTGGGGCAAGGAACCCCTGGCCTCTAACCCCGACGGTTTCTGGGGCCATGCGATCATCGACATGATGAAGGACTGCGGCACCAAGCTCATCATGGTCGACCCGCGCGTCACCTGGCTCGCGACACGTGCCGACTACGTCTTGCAACTTCGTCCGGGCACGGATGCTGCCATGGCGCTCGGCCTGCTCAACGTCATCATCAACGAGGACCTCGTCGACCATGACTATATCGACAAATGGTGCTATGGATTCGACGAGCTCAAGGAACGCGTACAGGACTACCCGCCCGAGAAGGTTGCGGAGATCTGCTGGGTTGATGCCGAGGACATCATCGGCGCGGCTCGTGCATTCGCGATGAACAGCCCAAGTTCCATTGGCTGGGGTCTCTCGGTTGACCAGAACCCCAATGGCATCCAAGTTAGCCATGCCCTGCTTTCCATGATGGCAATTACCGGTAATCTCGACACTCCGGGTGGCAATACCCTTGGTTTGCCCATCGAGGATGACACGAACGTTGACATGATCAATCGCGCCATGGAGGCCGGCACCGTCACGTCCGAGCTCTTCGAAAAGCGCATCGGCGCCAAGGAGTTCCCCTTCGTCTGCCAGCTCATGTCGACCAATCATCCGGACTCGGTGCTCGATACGCTGGAATCCCAGGAGCCGTATCGCCTGCGCATGGGCGTGTTCCAGAGCTCGAACGTGGTCGGCGGTGCTATCACGGCGGCCCAGACACGCTGGCTCAACGCGATGAAGGAAAGCTTCGAGTTCTGCGTCGCCACCGAGCTCTTCCAGAACCCGACGACAATGGCACTTTGTGACCTCGTCATCCCGCTCAAGACCTACGCCGAGCACAACTGCCTCGTCGAGTCCCACTACGGCTTTAACGTTGCATTCGAAGGCGCCTGCAACAAGGCACTCGATGTGGTCGAGGGCGTCAGCGACCTCGAGTTCATGATGAAGATCGGCGAGCGCATGTTCCCCGAGTACTGGAAGCAGTATGACGGTGTCGAGGATTACATGACCAAGGTCGAGATTCCCGGTGACATGACTTGGGACGAGCTGCGTGACCAGGTCGTGCATCAGACCGAGGAAATCTATCACAAGGAATCCAAGGGCCTCATGCGTGCGGACGGCGAGCCGGGCTTCCAGACGACGACCGGCAAGCTCGAGCTCTATTCGTTCGCCTACGAGGCATTTGGTGACGACCCGCTCCCCTACTTCGTCGAGCCGCCGCAAAGCCCCAATAGCACGCCGGACCTCTATGCCGAGTATCCGCTCGTGCTCACCACCGGCGGTCGCAAGAACACCTTCTTCCATTCCGAGCATCGCCAGATCGAACGCCTGCGCGAGATCAATCCCTGGCCGACCGTCGAGATCAATCCCGAGACGGCTGCCGAGCTCGGCATCACGGATGGCGAGTGGGTCTGGATCGAGAACTGGATCGGACGTGTCAAGTCGATGGCTGACGTGACCAACGCGGTCAAGCCGGGCGTCGTGCACGAGCACCATGGCTGGTGGATGCCTGAGGATGATGGCGAGGAGCCGAATCTCTTCAGCTTCAGGACCTACAACATCAACGCGATCATGCCCCATAAGGTCATCGGTAAGCTCGGCTTTGGCAATACCTTCAAGTGCAGCCTGTGCAAGATCTATCGGGTCACGGACGAGTAGGAGACGGACATGAACGGACTTCTTATCAATTACGAGTACTGTTCCGGCTGCCGCTCCTGCGAGCTGGCATGCAAGAACGCCCACGACATTCCCCTCGGGATGTGGGGCATCAAGGTCGCGAGCGATGGTCCTTGGAAGCTGCCTGACGGCTCCTGGCATTTCGACCACGTGCCTATTCCCACGGAGCTATGCGACCTGTGCGCCAAGCGCGTTGCCAAGGGCAAGATGCCTGCATGCGTCCAGCATTGCCAGGCGCATGTCATGGAATATGGCAGCTTGGAAGAGCTCGAGAAGCGCACCGAGGAACTCGGCCACAAGGCTGTCATCTTCAGGCCGTAGAAGCTCATTACATCATGCCGGTTCATCTCATGTTCCGGCATGATGCACCCAACTTACAAGGAGGAAAAATGTATAGCTCTGAAAAGGGCCAGAAGATGACGATATGGAACATTATCGGTATCCTGGCCGTGTTTGGTGCCATGAGCGAATTTACCATCTTGACGCCATCTATCGCAGCATTTGCACAGCATTTCGCAAATACGGATATCACGACGATCATGCTTGCGAATAGCATTACAGGCATCGTGTCTGTTCCGGTGAGTATTCTATCTGGCGCATTGATGAATAAGATCGGCTTCAAGCCAACTGCTGTCGTCGGCATCGCCGTAATGACACTTTCAGGTGCAGCACCGTTCTTGTTCCCAGATCTAACGGATTATCTCTGGGTCATCATTTCTCGCGTAGGCGTCGGCATCGGGCTGGGCATCATGTTCCCCGTTGGAGCCGCAACCATCATCGCATTCTTTGATGGCGTTCAGCGTTCTCGCCTGCTCGGCCTGGGCTTCACCGTTCAGTTCGTGTTCAGTATTATTTACACAATTGTTGCAGGTTACCTGACAGAGATTGCCTGGAACTATTCCTTTCTTTCCTACCTCATCGCGTTCATCCCGATGATTCTCGTCGCGGTATTCATGCCCGAAGGCAAGTACGTTGCAACAAGGCAGCTTGAGGAGGATAAGAAGAACGATGTTCCGGACGCAGTGGCCAAACGCGTTCCGCATGGTATCTGGGGTTACGCTTTCTACGGTCTTGTCGTATGGATTTGCCTCGTAACCGTTCAGCTCGTATGCTCCACCGTCTTCCAGGAGCGTGCTCTTGGCGATGCGGGCATCGCAAGCGTCATCATCAGCTGCTGCGGAATCGGCATCATCGTGCAGGGCATACTCTTCCCGTACTTCGTCAAGTACCTGAAGAGCAAGATATTCGCCGTCATGGCTGCCTTGGTTGCCATCGGCATGATTCCGTGCTTCTTCGCGGATAGCCCCGCCATGTACGGTATCGGCGTATTCCTCATTGGCGTGGGTGGCTCTGCGTTCTTCAACGCGGCTCAGAATGCCGCGGGCAATATCACCCCGAAGGAGCGCGTACCCTTCGTCTCGGGCGTCATGACTTCGATGATGAACCTCGGTCCCTTCTTCGCGCCTTATATCTTCGCCGCAGGCGTTGGAGCCGTTCCGGCTCTTGGCACAGATATGGCATTTGTTATCTGCTTCGTGTTCGCTTTGGTTTCGTGTCTCTTTGGCTTGTTCTTGCCGCTCAAGGGCATAGTCAAGGACAATAAAGACTAGGCATCAGCAAGGAAAAATCTCTCGTAAGGTGGGGTGAGCTGCCACTCTCAAACTCCGCCGCCTTTTCCCGAGGGGCTCGCATCATCCCGATGCGAGCCCCTCATTTTGCTGGCCCCTCATTTTGTGGACCCCTCACTCTGACCTGCGCAATGAGACAAGCGTCCCGGAGACGCTTGTCTCAAGGTATCATCTCTGAGTGCATTGCTTTGGAAGGGGTAGAGAATGACACGCATCGGCTATCAAGGAGACATCGGCTCGAATGCCGAGGAGGCCGCACGACTCTTCGCATCGGAGCTTGCGATAGCCGGCGCTGAGTTCGTGCCTCTCGTCACGTCAACAGGCGTTGCAAACGCGCTTACCGACCGTTCCATAGACTATGGCGTGTGGGCAATCTCCAACTCCATCGCAGGAGATGTCGCAGGGACAGACAAGGCCTTACGGATGGCACAAGAGAAGGGATGCGGCATCGTCCCGCTCGCCGCGAAAGAGCTGCACATCCACCATTGCCTGTTCACGCTCAACGAGAGCACGGCGAAGAGCATCGATGCCATCGCGAGCCATGAGCAGGCGCTCGCGCAAACCGCCCGCTATCGCGCACGGCACTTCCCCAGCGCGAAGGCAGTCGCCACCATCGACACCGCCATCGCGGCAAAGATGCTCGCGTCAGGCGAGCTGCCCACAACGACGGCGATTATCTGCCGAAGGAACGCCGGGGAGATGTTCGGGCTTCACCTGGTTGCGGAGAACATCGAAGACGAGGAGTCCATCACGCGCTTTCAGCTCGTCGCGGTAGGGTGAGGAGCACACGGTGGTACCTTCCACTTGCCTAGGCAAGCGCCATAAGTTCGCGGTCTACGGCTCTACGATAGAACTCTGACTTGGTCAATCCGTGACTGGCGACGGCGGCATCTATTGCAGCAACGCGCGACTTGGAAAGGCGGAATGACACCACCGTCAACTCGTCAGCGTCATCTCGTTTCGGCACGCCCATCGTCACGTTCTCAAGATGCCCCACCCACTCGCCGCTTTCCCATTCGGCGGCCATATTCTCCAAATCATCGTCAGACAGAACGGTGCCATTTTCCATCTCGTACCTCATGTTATGCCCCTTTCTCATATGAGTCGGGTTTCTTTCATGGTCTTGGTCGATGGCGGGGTCATAGCGTGAAATACAATCATCTCACCTGAGCTTGTTCGTGCACCCACCATCTCGATCATGCGCCCCCTCGCGTCAAACCCCACAGCCACGGTCTGCTCCGTGTCACCAGCTATGCGATAACCCGTCGCGATTCGACTGCCCCATGCGTGTGCTATATCCTCGGGGGAAAGTTCTGGATGTCGCTCTATGATGCGTCCATGTATCGTGATGTTGTCTTCCATGCAACTCTCCCTATTTGTAATATACAAATTGTAATACATGATTGAAATACAATCAATCGTAAGACATGCGCAATCTATGCAGTTCGCAAGCTTGGACTTTTCGCTTCGGCCTGTCTGCGCATGTGATGAGGGATATAGGCAGAAAAGTGTGTAAGGATCTGCCTCATTTTCCCAGCTAGCGCC
>OLOX01002931.1_pt1 | contig 13486 bp, 15 predicted proteins | sample 1672091 | NCBI WGS metagenome assembly OLOX01 (sample SAMEA3136644, study PRJEB25190) | human gut metagenome | reverse complement strand
GTTGCCGAAGCAACCGCGCCTCGGCGCGAGAATGTGCCAAGGCACATTCTTTTTTTGACAATAGAATGCTCGCAGAGCGTGCATTCTATTGTTGGACGTGTGCGACGCTCAGATTGCTTCCAGCAGGAGCGCGTGGGCGATGCCTGGGACGCTCTGCCCCTCGTTGTAGCTCGTTTTGGAAAGCAGCGCACCGGTGGGAACGAATAGAATCCGCTTCCACTTTTTTTCGGAAAGCTGTTTTAACAAAAATGCAGACAGAACGGACGCGCTGCAGCCGCAGCCGGAGCCGCCCGCGTGCGTGTCCTGCTTTTTGCAGTCGTAAATTTCGATGCCGCAGTCCATATGGCGCTCCCCAAGGTCGATACCGGAGGTCTGTAAAAGGTCTAAGAGGACGCGCTGTCCGACTTTTCCGAGATCACCGGTCACAATTTTGTCATAATCGTTTGGTGCGGTGCCGAAATCTTCGAAATGCTGCCGGATGGTGTCCGCGGCGGCAGGAGCCATGCAGGCGCCCATGTTCATGGAATCCCGCAGACCGTAATCGACAATTTTTCCGGGAGTAAGGCCTGTGATCATCGCGCGATCATGCCCAGATGGAGCGTTTGCGAGGATGAACGCACCGCTTCCGGTCACAGTCCAGGAGGCGGAAAGCGGCCGCTGATTGCCGTAGCCGAGCGGAAAACGGAATTCCTTTTCTGCGCTGGCGAAATGGCTGCTTGTGACGCAGGCGGCAAAATCCGCAAAGCTGCCGGAAACGGCGAGGCTCGCGAGTGTGAGCGACAGCCCGCAGGTGGAGCAGGCGCCGTAGAGCCCGAAAAGCGGGCGTTCATACTGCATCAGACCAAAGCTTGTGGCGATACTCTGTCCGAGCAGGTCACCTGCAAAAAGATATCGGATATCCGTAGAATGCAGTCCAGCCTTTTGGAGCGCCAGATGCAGGGCGTCGCGCTGCAGACTGCTTTCCGCATCCTCCCAGGTATCGCAGCCAAACAGGTCGTCTTCTCCTGCAAAGTCAAACAGCTCCCCGAGCGGTCCCTGCTTTTCTCTGCTGCCGACGACAGAGGCGCTGGAGCGGATATAGACCGGGACAGGAAGACGGATGCTCTGCCTGCCGCAGGCAAACAGTGCTGCAGGGCGGGAACAGAAAGAAGTTTCAGTCGTTTTATTCATGGTAATTTTCTAATCTCCCTTTCGAAAACGTTTCTGAGAACAGTATTGGTTCATTTATGAATTTCATACCAAAAAAGAACTGTACAAACCGGAAAACCTACTATACAATAAGGGCTGATTAGATGCCGGGATGCGTAGGTGAAAAAATCCGTAAGGCATCTTTTGATACCTTATAACAGGAGCAAAAGAAGATGGCAAAGGATAGGACAAAAGATTTGACCCGGGGAACTCCCTGGAAGGTGATTGCCGGGTTTTCACTGCCGGTAATCGGCGGAAATCTGTTCCAGCTGTTCTATACGCTGGCAGACAGTATGATTGTCGGAAGGACGCTGGGGGCGGATGCGCTGGCTGCGGTCGGGGCGACGGCGACGATCGTATATTTTGTGCTGTGCTTCATTCAGGGACTGACCGGCGGATGTGGAATTTTACTGGGACAGGCATTCGGCGCGGGAAATGAAAAGCAGGTACGCGAATCCGTATCGGCGTCTGTATGGATCAGCGCGCTGTTTACAATCGTATTGACGGTTCTGTGCTGTAGCATGGTGCATCCGATTCTGCGGATGTTAAACACGCCGGTGGATATTTACGACCGGACGTATACCTACCTGTTTATTATCTTTCTGGGAAACGGCGCTACGGTCTTTTATAATATGATTTCCAATATTCTGCGCGCGTTGGGAGATTCCCGGACACCGCTGTATTTTCTGATTTTTTCTTCGCTGTTAAATGTTGTGCTGGACGTGGTATTTATCGTTCCGTTCGGCATGGACGTGGCGGGAGCTGCATGGGCGACCGTGCTGGCGCAGGCAATTTCCGCGGCATTGTGCATTGTGTTTGCGCTGAAACGTTTTACAATCCTGCATCTTTCTGCGAAAGAATGGCGGTTTTCTGCAGAGGCGGCATGGCGTCATTTAAAAGTCGGATTCCCGATGGGATTCCAGATGTCCGTCATGTGTATCGGTCAGCTTGCGATGCAGGCGGCGGTCAACCGGATCGGTACGAGTGCGATTGCAGGCTATACGGCGGCAAACAAGGTGGATCAGCTCTCCGTTTTAGTGGATAACGCGGTCGGAATCGGCATCGCCAACTATGTTGCGCAAAACTATGGTGCAGGCAAAATGGACCGGATCAAAAAAGGCGTATGGCATTGCTTTTTAATGCTGACGGCGATGAATTTTGCGATGGGAGCGCTGCTTTTACTGGGACAGAGCTTCGTTGTCCCGATGTTTGTCACAAACCCGACGGCGGAAATCATGCAGTATTCCAAAGATTATCTGTTCACGGTTGTGCCGTTTTATTTCTTTCTGGGGGCGCTGCTTGTTTACCGCACCGCGATCCAGAGCGTGGGCAATACTTGGGCACCGTTTGCAGCCTGCGTGATTGAGCTGGCTGCGAGAATTTTGTGTGCGTCTGTGTTGTCCATTCCGTTTGGCTACCGCGCCGTCTGCTTTGCAACGCCGTTTGCATGGCTGACCGCCCTTTCCTTACTGATTCCGGTTTATATCGTCCTGATCCGGAAGCTGGTCGGCGGACAAAGCACCCAAACAAAAGCCTGAACAGGAGGTATCAATGCAGAAAGCAATATTAGTAGGGGTTAATCTAAACGAAAATCTGGATTTTGACCATTCGATGGAGGAGCTGGAAAACCTTGCGGAGGCGTGTGAGATCGAAGCAGCGGCGCAGGTTGTGCAGAATCTTCCGATGGTCAATAATGCCTTTTATATCGGGACAGGAAAGGTGGAAGAGGTCAAAAATCTGGTTTCCATGCTGGATGCAGACTGCGTGATTTTTGACAACTCCCTGACACCGTCCCAACAGAGAAACCTGCAGAATCAGCTGGAGGTTCCGGTCTGGGATCGGACGAACCTGATTCTGGAAATTTTTGACAGGCGCGCTCGGACAAAAGAAGCCCGTCTGCAGGTCGAAAGTGCGAATCTGCAGTATCTTCTGCCGCGTCTGGTCGGAATGCGGGATGCGCTTTCCAGACAGGGCGGCGGCGCCGGAGCGGGCGGCGGTGCCGGTGCCGGCGGTGGTCTTTCCAACAAGGGTGCCGGTGAAAAGAAGCTGGAGCTCGACCGCAGAAGGATTGAAAAGCGTATCAGCGAGCTGAACCGGGAATTAAAGGTCATGGAAAAGGACCGGGAGACACAGCGCAAGCGCCGGAAAGAAAGCGAACTGCCGTCGGTGGCTCTGGTAGGCTATACAAACGCGGGTAAGTCGACGCTGATGAACAAAATGTTGGACATCTGGATGGGCGACACGGAGAAAAAGGTTCTGGAAAAGGATATGCTGTTTGCCACGCTGGATACGACGGTGCGCAGAATCAGCCCCGGAGATAACCGGGATTTTCTGCTGTCGGATACGGTAGGGTTTATCAGCCAGCTGCCGCATACGCTGGTCAAGGCATTCCGCTCCACGCTGGAAGAAGCATGCACGGCAGATCTGCTGCTGCAGGTGGTCGATTTTTCCGATCCGCATCACCGGGAGCAGATGCAGGTGACACAAGAGACGTTAAAAGAGCTGCAGGCGGGACAGATTCCTTGTCTGTATGTGATGAATAAAGCCGATCTCGTGATGGAAGAAAGCGAGCTTCCCAAAGTTTTAGGCGATCGGATTTATCTGTCTGCGAAGCAGGGAATTGGGCTTGCCGAATTGCTGGAGCTGATTCAGAAGAAGCTGTTTGGCGATTACCGGGAATGCTCGTTTTTGATTCCGTATACGGATGGTGCGGCGGTTTCGAGGCTGCAGGAGCAGGCGCTTGTGCGCAGCATTTCCTATGAGGCAGACGGCGTGCTGATTTCCGTGTCGTGTAAAGAAAGCGACGCCGGGCGGTATGCAGCGTATGCGGTAAGCACCTCGGACGATGCGGAAACGGCGTTTGAAAGGGAAGGCGCGTAGGGGGCGGCTGGCAGCTCATGACATGAGGCATGTGTGGATGGAAAGTGTGCAGCCACAGTGTTTCGAAAGCAGGCTTGCACAGAAAGAAGGCAAAGTATGGGTGTCAGAATGATGGAGTTTAAAATGGAGCGCCCGGGTCTGTTAAAAGAGGGCGACCATGTGACCGTGACGGAGGGCGTACTTCCGAGCAATTATTATTATACGATCGATCCGTCCCTTGCGATGTCGGGCAATTATCCGTTTCGGGAGCGTTTGCTTGCGAGGGAGGGCGATGTGACGAGCGTTGTAGAAAATCCAAGGGGATTTTATGTGACTGTGGCATTTTCGGAGTGACAGTACAGGAAAAAGCGTGCTATACTAAAAAACGAAAGCCCCGAAGCGGGACGTACCCAGAGGAGGAAAAAGACATGTTTAAAGTAATTTCAACTGTGAAAGCACCGGCTGCAATCGGCCCTTATTCTCAGGCGATCGTTGCAGGAGATTTCTTATTTGCATCCGGACAGATTCCGATCAACCCGGCAAACGGAGCGATCGAAGCGGAAGGCATCGAGGCGCAGACAGAGCAGGTCATGAAAAATATCGGCGCAATTTTGACTGAGGCCGGAACCAACTATACCCATGTGGTAAAGACAACCTGCTTTTTGGATGATATGGGCGATTTCGCTGCATTTAACGCAGTATACGAAAAATATTTTACCGGAAAGCCCGCAAGAAGCTGTGTTGCAGTGAAAAAGCTTCCCAAGGATGTTTTATGTGAAGTAGAAGTAGTCGCTTATTTAGGAGAATAATCCTATGAAAAATCTGATACTGATTGGCATGCCCGGCGCAGGAAAAAGCACGGTCGGTGTCGTGCTTGCAAAGCAGCAGGGATATCATTTCGTGGATTCCGATCTGGTCATTCAGGAGCAAACCGGACTTTTACTGCATGAGATCATCGAACAGCAGGGTGACGACGGTTTCCGGCAGGTGGAAAACCGGATCAATGCGGATCTGGCAGTCAAGCATTCTGTCATTGCGACCGGCGGCAGCGTGATTTATGGGCGGGAAGCCATGCAGCATCTGAAAAAAATCGGTGTTGTAATCTATCTGAAGCTGTCGTGCGAATCGATCGCAGCGCGTCTGGGCGATCTGCGCAAACGCGGCATTACGCTGCGGGAGGGACAGACGCTGCAGCAGCTTTACGATGAGCGTGTCCCGCTATACGAGCGTTATGCGGACATTACAGTGGACTGTGAAAACAAAAGTATTCGGGAGATTGTTGCAGAGATTGTGGCAAGACTGCCGAAGTGACAACAGGGGACAAGACAAATGAAACAGCAGTTTGAATCTGTGCGGAGCGGCTTTCTGCTGCTTCTTGCCGCATTTATCTGGGGCATTGCCTTTGTGGCGCAGAGCGTTGGAATGGATTACATGGGGCCGTGTACGTTTAATGCATCTCGGTTTTTAATTGGCGGCGTTGTGCTCCTGCCGGTGATCTGGACAAAAGAACGGATGGAAGCAAAAAAGGCGCAACAGGAGCTCCTGCGAAAAAAAATAAATCCGGTGCGCTTTTGCCTGGCGGCGTATGCTGCGGTATCGCGCTGTGTGCGGCAAGCCTTCTGCAGCAGTTTGGTATCCGGTATACGTCAGTGGGAAAAGCAGGATTCCTGACGACGCTCTATATCGTTATCGTGCCGCTGCTCGGGATTTTTGTGCGCCGCATTCCAGGTGTGAAGGTATGGTGCAGCGTTGTGGTTGCGTTAATCGGAATGTATCTTCTATGTATTTCCGGAAGCGTTCGGATCGGACTGGGGGATGCGCTGGTGATTGGCTGCGCGTTAGTATTTTCTATTCATATTCTGGTGGTGGATTATTTCGCAGAGCAGGTGGATGGCGTAAAGCTTTCGTGTCTGCAGTTTCTGACGAGCGGTGTCATCTGTCTGGTGCTTGCGTTTTTGACGGAGCATCCGTCCTGGGATGCATTGTTTGCCGGAATCGTGCCGGTTTTATACGCGGGCGTTCTGTCCAGCGGCGTTGGGTATACGCTTCAGGTTGTCGGACAGAAAAAAGTGGAGCCAACAGCGGCATCCCTGCTTTTGAGCATGGAATCTGTTTTTTCCGTGCTGGCGGGCTGGGTGATTCTGGGACAGAAGCTTTCGGCGCGGGAGCTTTTGGGCTGCGCGCTCGTGTTTGCAGCGGTGATCTGCGTACAGCTTCCGGATAAAAAGAAAGCAAAGCAGGTGGAAACAGCCTGAAAAGTGGCGTGTATTGCACAAAAAGCTGTATACTTCAGAAGGGAGAAGATGGGGATGAAGGAACTTTCAAAAGAAGTAAGGGAGATTATGAAAGAATACATCGGCGACAACAGTGTAGCGGGTGTGACAGTGCTGGCGGTGCAGGATGGAAAAGAAATCTGCGACTGCCAGGAAGGCATGGCGGATATCGAAAATGGACGTGTGATGAAGCGCGATACGATTTTTCGGTTATATTCCCAGACGAAACCGGTTACCGGAGCGGCTGCGATGATTTTGATGGAGCGCGGAAAGCTGGATCTGTATCAGCCGGTTGCAGAATATCTGCCTGCATTCCGTGAACAAAAAATCTGGCGCAACGGCAGATGCGAAGCACTTTTGCCCGGAGAACGGGAGATGCTGGTTGTCGATCTTTTACGGATGACGTCTGGGCTGATTTATGGCGATACCACGACGGAGCCGGGGCGGATGTATGAGCACGTTTTCGAAGAGGGAAAGGAACGGATGCATACGCCAGAGGCGATGACGACAAGGAATGTGGCGGATGCACTGGCAAAGTGCCCGCTGCTTTATGCGCCCGGGCAGGGCTGGCAGTACGGTTCCTCTGCAGATGTGCTCGGTGCGGTTATTGAAGCTGCGTCCGGCAAACGGTTCGGGGAATTTTTGCAAGAAGAAATTTTCGAGCCGCTTGGAATGAAGGATACGGCGTTCTGGGTACCGGAGGAAAAGCAGGACCGACTGGCGGCAGTCTACCAGACTGAAATTGACCAAAATGGTCAAAATGTACTGAAACGCTATACGCAGGATCATCTGGTCGTTGCAAACCGGATGGAAAAGTCCCCTGCCTTTGAGTCGGGCGGTGCGGGACTTGCTTCGACGCTGGATGATTATATGAAATTTGCACAGATGCTGATGCAGGGCGGAAGCTTAAACGGCGTGCGGGTGCTGAGCGAAAAGACGACGAAGTATTTTACCAGTCCGGAGCTGATGCCGGTTTCTCAGAAGGTATTTTCTGAATGGGTCGGACTGGATGGCTACAGCTACGGCAACCTGATGCGCGTCTGCAAAAATCCGGCGCAGTGCGGTTATCTTGCAATGCAGGATGAATATGGCTGGGACGGCTGGCTGGGCGTTTATTTTGCAAACCTGCCTAATGAAAAGACGACCATCCTGATGGGGATGCAGAAGGTGGACGCAGGCACGTTTTCCATGACCCGCAAAATCCGCAATCGGATTGTGAGCAAGCTGTAAAGAAAATAGAAAATTCCGTTCCGCCGGGAAATTGCTGCCTACCAGAAACAGGAGGAAAAGAGCGTATGAAGGAGTCCTTGTTTTTAAATTCCAACCCGGAGAAACCTGGTTTTCTGAAGTTTATTGCTGCCGGAAAAGTACGTTTTCACGGAATTGCATTGCAGTTTAAAACCGTGTAGAATGTATAATTAGCTTTTACAATCTTAATGGAAGGACTGTAAAAATGTATCAGAGAAGATCAAATCTGCAGAATCTGATGATTTTGCTGCTGGACTGTTTGACGATTGTCGTGAGCCTGATTCTGGCAAACTATATTCGAAACGGTCGGCTGTTTGAGAGCGATGATGCCCGGATGGATTTCGGTCTTTTGCTCGGAGCAGTGCTTGTCGTTTTTCTGGCGATGAACCTGTTTGGCAGCCTGTACCGGGATATGATGCTGCGGGGACCGCTGCATGAATGCATGTGTGTGATTCGCAATAATGCAATCAGTTTTGCGGGCGCGGCGGTTGTACTGTATTTTATGGGACTGCTGGATGCTTACTCGCGTCTGGTGTTCTTCTATTTTCTGCTGATTGACTGTATCCTGATGCTGATTGTGCACCAGCTCTGGAAAAAGTGTCTGCCGTCTTTGTACCGGATTTTTCGGGAGAGCAGGAAGACACTGTTGGTTGCGGACGATGTGTTCGCAGTGCCGCTCGTCATGGATATGAAAAATTTTAAGGATTACAGCTATGAGTTCTGCGGACTGGCATTTCTGGGCGAAAAACCGGAAAATGGAGAGGTAGGCGGAATGTCGGTCGTAGCCGGGGCAGATGATCTGATCGATTACTGTAAAAGCGCGTCCCTGGATGAAGTGATCGTTGCAGTTGCGGATACCCAGAGCAAAGAGATGAAGCATGTTTTGGAAACGCTGGCAGAAATGGGACTGACGATTCATTACCGGATTCCTGTTCCGGAGCTGTCCGGTGCGAGCCAGAAAGCTCTGACGCAGTTTGGGCGCTTTTATACGATTACCTATGCGAATCGTTTTGTACCGGTTGGGCAGCTGGCGATGAAGCGGCTGCTGGATCTGGTCGGAGCGCTGGTAGGCTGTGTATTTTTAGGAATATTGACGGTGATCGTCGGGCCAATGATCAAGCTGGAGTCTCCTGGACCGATTTTCTTTGCACAGAAACGGGTTGGACGGAACGGCAGAATTTTTAAAATGTACAAATTCCGTTCCATGTATGCGGATGCGGAAGAGCGCAAAAAAGAACTGATGGCGCAGAATGAAATGAACGGCCTGATGTTCAAGATGGAAAACGATCCGCGGATTACAAAGACGGGGGCTTTCTTACGGAAGACGAGCCTGGATGAATTTCCGCAGTTTATCAATATTTTAAAGGGCGATATGAGTCTTGTGGGAACCCGTCCGCCGACGTTGGATGAGTTTGCGCAGTACAGCCCGTATCATAAGAAACGCTTGAGCTTTCGTCCCGGTCTGACCGGAATGTGGCAGGTGAGCGGGCGCAGCGACATAACGGATTTCGAAGAAATTGTAAAGCTGGATGTAGAGTATATCGATAACTGGTCTTTCTGGCTGGACATTAAGATTTTATTGAAAACTTTCCTGGAGGTCTTTACACAAAAGGGCGCCAGATAAAAGACAGTTTTAATGATTCATAACAATAGAGTGTTCCCAAAGTGTACATTTTATTTATGACAATAGAATGCTCGCAGAGCGTGCATTCTATTGTTGTCTGGGTATTTGGCTGCGTATTGCGGCAGAATGTGAGGAGAATTTGAAAAAAAGAAAACCGGCAGCCTGTAACGGACTGTTGAGAGCAATTCTGACAGGCATCTGTGTTTTTGGAGTAACGCTGTCCGGATGCAGCTCTTCGAATCCGGAGACGGCGGATACGACAGGCGCTGAGACAATAACGCAGAGCAGCCCTGCAGAGGAAACTTCTATCGAAGAAGCAGAGGCAGCAGTGGACGCAGCACAGGTGGAAGCGGTTCTGCAGTCGGATGCAGAAATTTCTTTGAAACTGAACGAACTCTGTGCGTTGAATGCAGATGCATATGCGTGGCTGGAAATTCCTGGAACGGGCATCAGCCAGCCAATTCTGCAGAGCAGCATAGACGATGAATATTATCTAACCCATAACGCCGCAAAGGAAGAGGCGGAAGATGGGGCAATTTATACAGAGACAGCCAACGATATAGATTTTTCTGATGGAAATACCGTGATTTACGGACATAACACCTTGGATCGTTTTGGAAAGCTTCATGAGTATCAGGATCGTACTTTTTTTGATGAAAATCGGGAAGTGCGGATTTATCTGCCGGAGAAGATGCTTGTCTACCGCATTTTTGCAGCATATCCGTATGACGACAGGCATCTGATTGCCGCATATGATTTTTCAGATCCGATTATTTTCCGCAATTATCTGGAAGAAGTCTTTTCTATTCGTCAGATCGATGCTTTTATCGATGATACGATGGATGTGACGGAAGATGACAAGCTGATTACGTTGGAAACCGGTGTGAGCGACGAGCCGGATCAGAGGTATCTGGTGCAGGCAGTTTTGGTTGAGGAACAGTAATGGAGCAGGAAAAGAGAAAACGCAGGAAAAAAAGGACGAAAAAGCGTTCCGCAATTTCAAAAGTTGGTCTTTTTTTCTTGATTTTGTTACTTGTGCTTCTGGTACTTGGAATTACTGTATCGGCAGGGTGGCTGTGGATGAACCACAGCGGTCAGAGCAGGCTTTCCCAAAAACAGGAAGCGGTACCGGAGTTGATGCAGCAGGCTGAATCGGAAGCGGAAAGCGAGATGATACTGGAGGCGGGAAGTATCCGGTATCATGGAAAGGTTTATACCTACAAAAAGGATATTCTGACCTTTTTGTTTTTAGGAATTGATAAAGAAGGAGAAGTAAAGGCTTCTTCCAATCTCTTTAAGGGCGGCCAGGCGGATGCACTGTTTCTGGCTGTGCTCGATCCGGGAGAGAAAAAGATCAGCGTGATCGGAATCAACCGCGATACCATGGCTTCCATGAATGTGTATGATAAGAACGGGAGATATTCCGGAAGACAGACTGCACAGATTGCACTTTCCCACGCTTACGGGGACGGTTTGGAAGAAAGCTGCGAAAACAGCCTGGATGCGGTTTCCAATCTGTTCTATGGCCTTCCGATCCACGGTTACTGCGCGCTGAACATGCCGGTTGTGTCGAAGTTAAACGATGCGGTCGGCGGTGTGGACGTCGTGATTCCGGAATCTGCAAACGGACTGGAAAAGGGCTGGACAACCGGAGCCGAGGTGCATTTAAAGGGTGATGCGGCGTACCGGTTTATTCGTTATCGCGATACGGCGCAGGAACAGAGTGCAGAAGCACGCCTGGAGCGTCAAAAGCAGTATTTGAAGAAATTTATCCTTCAGGCAAAAGAAGCGATGAAGCAGGATATGACGCTTCCTTTGCAATTGTATACACAGATTACACCGTACATGGTAACGGATGTGACTGCGGATGAAGCAGTTTACCTGGCAGGTCAGGCGCTGTCCTACAGCTTTGGGGACGACGATTTTTATTCCATGACGGGAACGGTCAAAATGGGAGAAAAATTCGAAGAATTTTATCCCGATGAAACAGCACTGTATGAGCTGGTGCTGGATGTATTTTATGAAGAGGCGGCGGATTGACCTGCACGCCGGATAAAACGGTATTGGCAGACGGGAAACCGCCTGTTAATATAAAAACAGAAGCCACACAATTTTACGAAAGGGGGATGATTGACATGAAAAAGAAAATGGCAATTGTTCTTTCACTTGTACTCGCATGCTCTATGAGCATGACCGCATTTGCAGCTCCCAGCCCGTCTCTGAATACAGGTAATACGCCTGCAGAACAGATCGTGGTTGACAGCTCTGTAACAGGCACAACAGCACAGGCAGGCGTCGGCAATGTAACCGGCCCTAACAGCGCAGTTGCTCCTGGAACAACTTTCGCAACAGTAAAAGGAAATCGTACAATGGATGCAAGCGCTGTGCTGTTGGTCGTAGAACCGACTGTTGACACTGCATCTGCAAGCCATCTGGCAAGTGCCTTGAATACAAAAAAAGTCAAAGTAATTAACCAGAGCGGTGAGAAAAATATTTCCATCCTGAATAACGAAGGCAAGGTAAAATATCTGTGCACCAAGAAGATTTACCTGACCACTACGAACGGAGAACTGGTAGCGAGCAAGGGTTCCATCTCTGTTATGAGAAGCCTGAAAGAGATCGTTGGCAGCTATAAGCTTGCTGAAAACGAAACCATCAGAGCAATGTACAAGAGAGCAGACGGAAGCTACGCAGTACTGCCCGTTGTTATCAAGGGTGATGCAGTTTCTTTCGCACTTCCTTCCATCAGCGGCCCTGTTGAAGTTGTCTTTACAGCAGCAAGCGGAGTAAGACAGGAAACACTGCAGACTGCCAAAGCTCCCAAGCTTTGATGCATGGCCGACAGGCTAAGTTTTAGATCGAATAACAAATTAAATTTATTCGTGTGGTTTCCTTTGGAACACCGCCTCCTCTGAAACGGGGAAGCGGTGTTTTGCTTTTTGCTGCAAAAAAAGTCCTCCGCAAAAACGGAAGACTTTTCTGGATGTTGGCGTTGAGACTTATTCGTTCAAGGAATAACCGTAAGCGGTGCAATATTTTTGACTGTCTGCAGATTCGCCAATTTGGTGCTCTTCTTTTTCGGTATGACCGCAGAATTTACAGACCAGCTGATGATAGGATTCATCAAGACTTTGCCCGACGGTGTATTCATGTGTACAGGATTGACCACAGATCTCACAGATACCGTCCGGATCAAATACACATGCGCCATCCATTGTATGTCCACACACGGAACAGGTTCCCTTGTGAATCCGCACGCCGCCTTCGGCAGTCTCGGTTGTATAGGTATACAGATGGGATTCTTCTTTTATAACGCCGCCGCATGCACCACAGATTTCTTTATGGGAAGAATCATCAGCGGTATAATGATCAGCGGTACAGCTTTCTGCCTGTTCTTCGTTGATATATCCACAGAGGACACATACGGGACCGTGCATAGTTGTTCCGGTGATCTGTTTCCTGCCGTCGAACTCATGATTGCAGGGGATCTCCGGTTCTGGTGTTGTCGGCTCCGGTGTTGGTGCAGGTGTCGGCACTGGGGTTGGAGCGGCAGAAGATGGTAAGGTCAAAGAGGACAGGATGTTCGAAACAGAGCTGTTGTCCACACTGGAAGGGACGATCAGTCTGGGGGATGCAAGGATCTGTCCGTTCATTCCGCTGACTGTAAAGCCGGCTTTTGTCGTTGCGTCAATGGTCGTATATTTTCGGTTTTCTTTGATGCCGAAATTTACATAGTGAACATAGTATGCCAGAAGATCGTCGCCAAACGCCTTTTGCAGATCCGGATAAGCGGAACTGTATGCAAAAACATTGAAGTCAGAATTAATATCAGATCTTCCTTCGTTCAAACCGAAAATAACAAAATGGTTCCAAAGCGCTTCTGAGTCATTTCCAAAGGCCTTCGCAACTTGGACTGCGTCCCGGGAACGATGCCGGACATCATCCTCAGCAACATGTCATTCAGGTAAGGTCGTCGTCCTCCTGAAAACCATATGGAAACCGGCTCCCGCCCCATTTTGGAGCGGGAGAATCCGGCTTTTCGCAAAAAAACGGAGGTGGTGCCATGAAACGCAAAGCGCTCCGCATCATGGCAGGTCTGATTGCAGAAAAGCGGATTGCGATCACGCTTGCCAACAGCGACCAGGCCTTCTTGCACTGTTCGAGCGTGATGACCGTGCCTGCGCCCACGAGCATATCGGGGCACTCCTTGGCGACTGCCGCGATGGAGTCGGCTGCCGCCGCCGTGCGGAACGTGATCTCCATCACGTCCACGCCGCCCGCAAGCAGCGCCTTA
>OLOX01002930.1_pt1 | contig 13490 bp, 10 predicted proteins | sample 1672091 | NCBI WGS metagenome assembly OLOX01 (sample SAMEA3136644, study PRJEB25190) | human gut metagenome | reverse complement strand
TTCAAGTGTCTCTATCAGAGCTAGCGTCCCAAAAAGTGGCTATACGTCCCGAATGGTAATTTCTAATGTATCCAGTCTCTAAAATTCAGAAAAAAAATTCTCATTTTACACTCATAAAAAATTGAAAAACCGTTTTCTTTATGTTACAATTTTTCAATAAACAGTATTCGTCATAAAAGAGAGGACTAGACCTTGAAGATTTACCTATTAGAAGATAATTCTATTCAGATGGGTCGCTTGGAAGAGGCTGTGGCACATGAACTTAAATCCTTCGGAAAAGATCTATCTTGTGTCCAGTCTTTTGACAAACCTGACCAGTTGTTATCGGCTATCACTTCTAATACAAGCGATCAGATTTTCTTTCTTGATATTGAAATTAAAGGTGAAGATAAGAAGGGACTTGATATCGCTAAAATCATACGTCAAAATAACCCTTATGCTATCATTGCCTTTGTCACTACACATATAGAGTTCATGCCTCAAGCTTTTGGCGTTACAGCCTATAAATACATCAATAAAACCTTAGATGAAGCTAGCTTTAGAAAAGAAATAGGGGAAACCATTGCTCAAGTCTTCCCTATTAACGCAACTACCACGGATGAGTTTTTTCTCTACAAAACAGAGTCTCAATTAATAAACCTTCCTATGGATCAAATTCTATACCTATCCACATCAGATATCAAACACCATGTTCACCTCCAGACTATCCATACCCTCATGGATATCCGAGCAAATCTGGCAGACTTTAAAAAGATACACAAAAAGCTCTACCCATGCCATCGGTCCTATATCGTCAATACAGATATGATTATCTCTGTCAACTTGACCAATTATGAAGCTACCTTAATTAATGGTCAAGTCCTACCAGTATCCCGTATGAAGATAGGAAAGATTGCACAGATTGTTGAGGAAAGAGGCAGAGGATGTTAACAACGTTATGGCTACTTTTTCTCACCCTTTTAAGTGCAGGCCTAGAAATTATTCTTTTCCTTTATTTAATGGGACAGAAGATTCGTCTGAGGTATTTTTTCCTACTCCTTATTTTTAATTTAGCCTTTAATTTTATTTATAACCACTCTTCTTGGTTTATCATTAAATTCTGGGGTGAGGATATCTATTATCTTCTTCTCTCCTTCCTTTTATCCACTAAGACTAAAAAACCATTAAAAATAAAGATTTTCAATGGTCTCTTCCCTGATATCCTCAACAACCTTAGTTTAAGACTGATTACTTTTTTTATCTTTCCTTTTTTTAATATTAGTATCACCGATTATAAAAGCTCTCTATTAATATCCATCCCTTCATCTATCGCACCTCTTTGTCTATCATTTCTCTTTATTAAATTATTCAAGGGGAGTTTTACCATACTTCAAAAGCAGAAATCAAATTCTCCGATTCAACATATTATTATAGTTGCTAACTTTTTTATGTTTGGGTACACCCTACTGTTACAGTCCCTCATGTATCTTGAAAACACTACTCACTCTTCAACTTTGGAGCTTCGAAAACTCTGTGTTGTTATTTCACTTGTCCTCTTCTTCATTATGATTGTCTTTTTAGACAGAAACATTCGTGAAATGATTCAAGGACAATTGGACTTCCAGAAAAATCTCCAGCTAGAGAATCTCTACACCTACAATAAACATATTGAAGGTCTCTACAATTCTGTTCGTAGTTTTAGACACGATTATAGTAATCTCTTAGTCACATTACGATTGGGGATAGATAAAGACGATATGGATATTGTCAAAGAAGCCTATGATAGTGTGCTTCAAGAATCCGATAAACGATTAAATACAAGAAACTTTGACTTAGCTAGACTCGTTAATATTCAGGATAATACTTTGAAAAGCCTTCTGTCCGCAAAAGTTTTACAAGCAGAAGAAGAAGGTATTGAAGCTCAGATTAGCATCCCAGAACCCATCCACTTGATTGGGATGGAGACTCTGGACTTCATTATCGTCACTTCTATTTTTTTAGATAACGCTATTGAAGGTGCCATTCAAACTCAAAACCCTAAAATTACTATTAGCTTTTGGGAAGATCATTGTTCACAGCTATTATCTATTAGCAATACCATAAGTGAAGAACAAACAGAAACTAAAACCATATTTGAAAGAGGTGTCTCCAACAAGGGACGAGAGCGAGGCATTGGCCTTGCTAATGTCACAGAAATCTTAGATAACTATATCAATGTAAACTTAGAAACACAGAGTAACAATTTCTCATTCACACAACAATTAACAATAACTAAAAAGGCCTAACAGCCTTTTTTCTATACCTAAGCTTGAGGAATGTTATAGTCTTTTGTTGGAAGCGTTCTTTGCCCTCCGAATCCTTTTAGGAAACCATTTATATAATCCATCCACCCACTTCCACCTACGACTTGTTCAAGAGCGTGGTTATCAAGTGTTTCAAAGTTATTAATCGTATTGTTAGCCATCAGTAATTCTCCTCCTATTGGTCTTGCAAGTTTAGTAACTTGTCTTTAAAGTAATTGAAGTAGGTCTTTTGGTCAATAACGCTTGTCACACGACCTTCTAGACCGTAACGTAGATTTTGGGCTTCTTTTTCTGAAATACTTGCCCTAGCAGTTACTCTAAACACATTCCCCCTTTCTGTTTCCGTGGCAGAATTATCAATACTCTCAAGTTTTCCAATAATTGTGGTACCGTGATTACCAACCTTATCCAAGGTCAGTCGAACTGACTGGCCTTTTTGCAGTTTTGGCACATAATCCGAATTCACATAATAAGTAATGGCAACTTCCTGGGTTTGAGTCATATCGGGATAAAGCTGGGCCAACTCAGTTCCTGTCGCAGCCATGGTTGCTTTTTTATCAGCTTGACTCAAGTGTAAGATTCCATCTTCTGGTGACTGGATGAGGGTATTAGTCAGAAGGACATCTGCCTGATTGATTTTACTCTCGGTATCGGTAATTTGTGTTTCCACTGAGCTCAATTGCTGTCCTGCATTTTGCAAGAATTGATTTTTTAGAGCTTCTTTTTTAGTGCTATCACTATTGTCATAAGTTACAACTGTGCCTGTCCCAGCCTTTTGGATTTCTAGATTACCTATGGAAGCATTCAAGCTCGAAATATTGGTATTAACTTGAGATAGGTATTGGTCTGTTACACTGGCATCCGGTGTCGTAGCATACTGACTGTTATAGGCATTTAAGGTTGCCTGATGAGGATTGCCTTCAGGTAAAGTCGTTTCATGATTGGTAATAGCTTGAGAGAGCGCCTCATACTCTGAGACCTGAGTCTGCAATTGACTAATCTGGTTATCAATAGCAGAACCGGTATTACTCGCAATTGCTGCTTGGTTATTAACCTCTGTATTTGTTTTAGCCACACCCAAGTCAATAATCCTGTGCCTGACTTAGGTAGGTGTTAAAAGTACTCTGATAACCAAACTCGTCTTCCTGTTCTTGGAAAAGATTGGTTCCCTGCGTTAGGCTAGATTGCAAGGTCTTCAAACCTGATTCCTGTCTTTTTAAAAGTTCTAGTTGCTTTTGAAGCCCCTCTTTTTGCGATGCCTCCATGGTCTCTGAATACTGAACTAAGGTGTCCCCTTTTTTAACAACCTTATTAGCAACCAGTTGATTATCTATGATGGTATTGTCACTGGTTGATTGGATTACTGCGATAACCTTGGTTGGCTCTATACTTCCTCTAGACGTGACTGTAACTTCCTTCTTAGCAAAAAAAGCGAAAAGAAAAAGGAAAATAACTAACAAAATCAAGGGAGTAATCAAAACAGTAGACATATTGTGGTAGCGACGATGGTAAAACTCTGTGCTTTTAAACAACTGTGGATTCATCGTGTTTCCTTTTCCTCACTTTCTAAATAATTGATAATAGAAACCTGGATAAGACATCAGGTCTTGATGAGAACCTGTCTCCACTACGCGTCCCTGATCAATGACTACGATACGGTCGGTCCGCTCAGCGATACTAAGCCTGTGTGCTACAAAGATGATCGTTTTATCTTTTAGTGCTAGGAGGTTATCAATAACCTGCTTTTCTGTCAAAACATCCAATCCGCTAGTTGCTTCATCTAAGATTAGTACAGGAGATTTCGTTAGTAGTGCACGCGCCAAAGCGATACGTTGCTTTTGCCCTCCAGACAGACCTGCTCCATCAGACAGCTCTGTCTGAAACCCCATAGGCATGTTTTCAATATCTTGACGAATTTCTGCTATTTCACAAGCTTTCAAAATATCAGCTTGCGTAATACCCCGTGCTGCACCTAAAGTAAGATTTTCTAAAACACTACCACTAAATATATAGGATTGCTGAGGGAGATAGTTAATATGTTGACGAAGAGTTTTCTTGTCTATGCGACTAATATTTTGACCATTAAAATCTATGTGCCCCTTATATGGTTGATAAAAATTGACCAACATTTTAGCTAGAGTAGTCTTACCAGATCCACTGACACCAACAAAACTGATTTTTTCTCCTTGTCTAATCGTCAAACTGACATCAGTCAAAGTATCACGACCAAAACCATATTTATAAGATAAATCCGTAACAGTGATATCTCCATCCGCAATGCCTTCTTGATAGGTATCATCACTTTGTCCAAACTCTGATTCAATCAGATAGACCTCATTGAGCCTAGTATTAGCTACCTTAGCAGACTGTAACTTGGTTTGCAGGTTAATGATATTTTCCAAAGGATTCGTGAAGTAAGAAAGCAACATATTAAAAGTAATCAATTGTCCTATCGAAATGGTATTTCCCATCACCAACTGAGCACCTGTCCAGAGGATAAGTACATTTAAAATAAGTTGAGCACCTTGTTTCAATGATGTTTGTAGTATAGATAACTTAGAAAGGCGAAAAGAATTGTCTAGATAGTCAATAAACTCACCATCAATCTTTTGATAGCATACTTCTTCGCTGGTTAGTGACTTTATGGTTTCAATCCCATTAATGTCCTCAATGATGGCTGAATTAACCATAGCATTACTCTGCATGACGTCATGATTCATTAGCTCAAAAGGTTTCATAAAGGCAAAGACGATAAGGGTATAAATTGGAACCGAACAAAGAACTAGCTTGAAGAGATTGCTATTTTGTATCAATAACACGCCTCCTACGATAATCACAATAGAGAAATCAAGGAAAAGTGATAATATCGTCGAAGCCAGAGCATCGATAATAGAGTTAGCATCACTAAAACGTGAGATAACCTCCCCTGTACGTCTTGTGGCAAAAAAAGACATTGGGAGTTCAAAGATATGTCGTATGTAGGACAAGATAACGTCAATGGTCAATCGCTGACTCAGTATGGTTAAGAGATAATCTCTTGCAAAAGTCATCATTTGTTGTAAAACATAGGTCACAACTAATCCAATTGAGATAATTCCTAAGGTAGACTTCATTTGATTAGGGACATATTCGTCTAGAATACCTTGTAAATAATAGGAACCTAAAATATTTATTAAAGTAACCAAGAGACTGGCAAAGACAATATTAGCTATCAAGGACCTTTGTTTAAAGATCAAAGGGAGAAAGTCCCAGAGTCCATTTTTCTTATCCTTATGTGGTTTATAACTGGGTTCCGGTCCCATAAAAAGAGTAATACCTGTCCACTCTTTCTCAAAACGCTCTTTAGTCATTTTAGTTACTTTTACACTTGGATCAGGGTCTCCAATTATCAGATAATCCTTGGTGCTTTTATAAATAACATAATAATGTTGAAGCTTCCCATCTTTATTAACATGAGCAATAAAAGGATAAGGAACATCTTCCATCTCAAAGAGCGACATTTCAGCCTTTATAGCTCTCGTTTCAAAGCCAATTTTTTTAGCAGCCTCTACAAGACCTAAGGCAGTTGTCCCTTCTTTATTGGTCTTCGCCAACTCACGCAGATGTGCTAATGAATAATCTGAACCATAGTACTTGGCCACTGATGCCAAGGCAGCAACTCCACAATCCCTCATGTCTATTTGAGGGACAAAAGTCCTACGAAAACGAAACATACCAAACCCTTTCATCACAAATTATCATATGATTAGTATGTCATATTTTCAGGATAAAAAGAGCCAGCGTCCCAAAAAGTTGCCATACGTCCCAAACGGTAAGAAAAATCTTAAAGTCATCTCCACTATTACCATTTAAGCCGTATTTGGGGTCATTTAGGACAAGTTCATTGAAATCGATTTCAAAGTTATACAATAGTTATTAGAAGGAAACATTCTAAAATAGTCCTACAAGCATACGTATTTGATCTAACCATTATTACTGTGCCAGCCCTGGTATTTCCAAAGGAAACCATGACTGCTGATAGCCTCGGAGCCTATCTCTATCGTATGATGTCATAATTTGATTATTTTTATTCCGAAAAGGGATAACATTATGAAAAACGTCAATCCATATCTCAAAAAATCCTATCAAAAAAGGCTAAATCAGCCTCTTGAGATTCGATTACTCAATTATCGGTTTAATTTTCCTTAGCTTTGTAAGTGTATTTGTTATCACTGTCAATGCTATTTTTAGCGTCACTAGAGGGGTTCCCTTCCTTAATGCCCACCTTATTTCCACCTTGAGTAATTGTGCCTTCTATCTTTTGATTTACTCAACCTTGAGGTGGCACCATCTCAAAAAGCTCTATAATCTCTACAGTGGTTTTTCCCACTACAGAAATTATAGAGCCGAAGTTAAGTAGTTCTGTGGTAAACTGAGTCATAGGAATAAATCTCTTTCTAGTAATGTTTTGCAACTCTACTATAACGGATTTATTCCTTTTTGTGTTTACACAACTTATTTTACACTACCTCAACGTTTGCAAGTACCTCGAGATCGAGTGTTTCAAATGTATTATTTGTTTGCCTTGTCATTCTAACAACCTCCTAAATTATTTTTAGCTTTTTCTCTCAAGCTATGATTTTATTATAGGGTGGTAGCCAACAAAAAAGTAGTGACATAAATGTCACTACTCGATTTTGATTTTTAAGAAATCTTTTCGAATATAGAAGCTATGGTCTAGATTAGCTTACTCTCCTTCCATGGCGCCTGCTTGTAGGCTGTACATCTTGTGATAGGTGCCGCCGAGGGCTAGGAGCTCTTCGTGGCTACCGTGTTCAATGATGCGGCCCTTGTCTAAGACATAGATGCAGTTAGCATCTTGGATTGTTGATAGGCGGTGGGCAATGGCAATGGTTGTACGGCCTTGACGCATTTTTGCAAGAGAGTTTTGAACAATAGCCTCTGTCTCCGAATCAATATTGGCTGTCGCTTCATCCAAAATCAAGATTTTAGGCTGGCTAGCAACGGTTCTAGCAAAGGCTAGAAGCTGGCGTTGACCGGTTGAGAAACTTGAACCACGTTCGGAAACTGGGGAATCATAGCCTTCAGGAAGTTTATCAATAAAGTGATTGGCATCGACAAACTCAGCAGCAGCTTTAATCTCTTCATCAGTTAAATCTTGATACATGGCAATATTGGATTTGATTGTGCCATGATAGAGGAAGGGGTCCTGAAGGACAAGACCAATATTCTTGCGCAGCTCTGCCTGACTATAATCACGAATATCCACACCGTCTAGGAGAACTCGTCCTGATTGGAACTCATAGAATCGCATGAGCACGTTGATAATAGAGGATTTTCCAGAGCCTGTAGATCCCACAAAGGCGATGGTTTCACCTTTATTGACAGAGAAGGAAATATTATCCAAAATCTGGTGCTTGCCATCATAGGAGAAGGAGACATTCTCAAAGCGAACATTCCCCTCAGTAACCTTGGCAGCTGTGTCTCTCTGTTCAGGCTCATAGGTACGCTCGTCAATCAAGGCAAAGACCCGACCTGCTGAGACCATAGAGGTTTGTAGAGTCGAGAAGTTTTGTGTCACTTCAATCAAGGGATCAAAGAGGCGATTAATATACTGGATAAAGGCATACATGGTACCTGCTGTGATACCCAGATAGATACCTCGGTAGCCAAAATAGGCCATGAGAACAGCATAAGCCAGGAGCTTCAGTAGACTCATGGCTGGGCGTAGAAAGAGAGAATCCAGTGATATAGAACGGCTGGCATAAATCAGGTGTTCCTCATTAATGGCATCAAACTCTTTTTTAAGACGCTTCTCCTGGTTAAAGGCCTGAATGATGTGAATCCCTTCGATACTCTCTGACAGTTTGGCATTTATATCTGAAAGCAAGGCTCTGGTCTTTTCAATGATGGCCACTGATTTTTTGCGATAAAGGTTAACCAAAAGGACAATCAGAGGAAGAAAGAGGACAATAAGCCCGGTCAGACGAATGTCCAAGATCATCATGGTGTAAAGGGTGGTAACAAAGATAAAGATAGCCGAAATAAAACTAGACAGAATTCCTGAGAACATCTCGCTAATGGTCTCAGTATCATTGGTCAAGCGGGAAACGATGGAACCTGCTGGGGTCTTGTCAAAGTAAGACATACCCAGTTTTTCCATATTGGCAAAGGCATCTCGACGAATATCTCTGACAATGCTATAGGACACACGCGCAAAGAAGAGATTTCCCAGATACTGGACTAGTGTCTGCAAGAGGTAGAGACCATAGTAGCCAATCAGAATCATACTTGCCGCCTGATTCATATCATGAAGATAGTGATCAATAAAATAAGAGGCCACCAAGGGAATGATACTCTTGATAACCGTTGTGGACAAGAGGAAGGTCAAAGCTAGAAAGGTCAAGAACTTGTAAGGCTTGAGATAGGTCAAGAGACGCTTAAACACAGACCATTGGTTTTGATTAGGCATGAGCTTCTCCTCCTTCCATTTCTAACTGTTGAGACTCATAGGTCTTGGCATACCAACCACCTTGAGCTAGTAAGTCGTCATGACGCCCACGTTCAATGATACGACCATCTTGCATGACCAGGATGAGGTCAGCGTGCACCACCGCACTGAGACGGTGGGCGGTAATAATAGTTGTTTTGTTCTTGCGAGTATGCTTAAGATTATCAATAATGGCATGTTCTGTCTTAGCATCAACCGCAGATAAGGAGTCATCCAAAATCAAAATTTCTGGATTCAAAATCATGGCCCGGCTCATAGCCAGACGTTGTTTTTGACCACCTGATAGGCTGACACCCTTTTCACCAATGATTGTTTCAAAGCCTTCAGGCATATCCTTGATATCATCATAAACTTGAGCTAACTTAGTCGCTTCTTCCACCTTATCAATGGAGAAATCTGGATTACCAAAGCGGACATTGTCTAAAATAGAACTAGCAAAGAGAAACTGGTCTTGAGGAACATAACCAATCAAGCTACGCAAGTCTGATAGGCGATAGTCTCGGATGTCATGTCCATTCAAATAGATGGCTCCTTGATTGACATCGTGCTCCCGCAAGAGCAACTTGACAAGAGCCGTCTTTCCTGAGCCAGTCGGTCCAACCAAACCAAGGGTTTGCCCCTTGTCCAAGGTGAAATGAATATCTCGCAAAGTATCCTCATCCTCAAAAGCAAAGCGGTCAATCGCAAAGTCTAAACGACCATTTTCAATGCTTGGAAGAGGATAAGCGGGATCTTGAACATCTGATTCCTGCTCTAAAAGAGTCTCGATACGTTGGTAGGACACATTTCCCCTCTGCGTGATATTAAAGAGGAAGCCAATGGCCATTAGGGGCCAAACCAGCATGTCCAAATAGGTAATAAAGGTTACCAAATTTCCGACCGTTATCTGACCGGCCTGAATCATAAAGGCCCCGACAAGGAGGGTCAAAACATAAGATGAGCCAACAAAGAGCAAGACCAAAGGATCAAAAAGGCTGTCATACTTCATGGTATGCATATTCTTTTCAAAAGTCATCTTATTGGTCTCTTGGAAGGACTGAAGCTCAGCCTCCTGATAGCCAAAAGACTTGGTTACCTTGATACCTGATACCGACTCTTGGACCTTATTATTAAGTTCTGAAAAGGCTGCCTGGGATTCTCCAAAAGCTTTGTGGGTCTTACGTCCCAAACGACTAGTCGCAAAAGCCATGAAAGGTAGAGGTAAGACTGCCACCAGGGTCATCTGCCAGGAAATGCTGAAGAACATGGTGATTAAAGTCACCAAGGCTGTGATAGACGCATCCACGGCTGACATGACACCCCCACCAGCCAAACGGGTTAGAGAGTTGATATCATTGGTGGCATGGGCCATGAGATCACCAGTTCGGTACTTTTGGTAAAAAGAAGGCGACATCTTGGTAAAATGCTCAAAAAGCCGCGAACGCATAATCTGTCCCAAGCGATAAGACGTTGCCAAGATATACATCCGCCAAACATAGCGCAAATAGTACATTCCTAAAGCCGCCAAAAGCAAATAAACGAGATTCAAAAGCAAGATCTGATTGGTCAATTTTCCCGATGTGATAGCATCAATGACCCGACCCATAACCATAGGAGGAAGCAGATTGAGAACCGAAACCAAACTCAGTGCCAATATCCCGACAATATAACGGCGTTTTTCTAACTTGAAAAACCACCAAAGTTTTGCAATGATTGATTCTTTAAAAAACAAGTTATTCCCCCTATCCCTACAAAAGGATGATTATAAGTCTAATGAAAGTTATTTCCAATAGCGATAAATTGTACCATCTTCTAACTGAAAGTGACCAATATAAGTCAATTTTCCAAAATCAGTAGACTCTGGCAATTGATAAGCAAAGGAGTCAAAATTATAGACCTTGTGCCCATCATCAATAGAATCAGTTATCCTTATCGTGGATAACTGATTCGTCCTTCTTAGGGTTCCAAATACGTCTGATTTCATCAGATGTCTTATACTCTCTGACAAAATTGTACAATTCGAAGTTAGTTGTCTCACTGAGATAGCGACCATCAGTGTTGTAGTTAGCTAATTGAGACTCTCTCTTAACCTCAGAATAGCTCCAAACCTGCCCTCTTTCTCGCATAATATCAGCATCACGGCCACTTTTGATAAGTATCTACTTTAACCGTTGTCATTGTTGCTCCTAGTGTCAATACGGTGACTACTGTCACATTAAGTGTTTCATTGTTTCACTAAAAGTGTTTATTCATTTTTCCCTCTTTTGGATGTGTTGTATTTGTATGAGAGAAAATAAGTGAAACCTGGGACGCAAAGTGTCCTAGGTTTTTTACTCATTAAAATACGTTTGAATCAGTTTCACAAGGAGGCGGTAGGCACCTAGTGCCACCAAACCACCCAAAGTGTTGGTCCATAAATCATCTAGCTCAAAGACACGATTAGCATCAATGAGAAGATCAAGAATCACCTGCCCGATTTCAATCGTCAAAGACATGGCAAGCGTCGCTACAAGGACCTTTTTCCAAGACCTAAATCTTGGGTACAAGGCTAAGAGCCCTAAAATCAGCGGACTCAGCAAGAAAATGTTGGTCACATTTTGCCCAAGGACAAAGACAATCTCCTTAAGACTATCCAGCTGATTAAAATTAGTCAGACTGTTGAACGGCGTCAAAAGCACCACTACCCTACCAAAATGTTGAATACCAGGGGTTTCAACACCTTCAACTAGCCCATACTGGGGTGTCCAACAAAGGAGTACTAAACAAAGGAGATAAGAACAAACCAAAACTTGACTTAGCTTTCTTCCTTTTGGTGTTAGTTCTCCATTCTTATCTACCCAAGTCGTCAGCCGAAACATCTTACTTACCTTCTGATTTACCAGATGCTTCTGCCACAGCCTTTTGACGGTCACGTTTCATAGTGTTTGAGCGCAATTGTCCACAAGCAGCATCAATATCTGTACCATGCTCTTGACGAACGACACAGTTGACACCATTTTTCTTGAGCACATCGTAAAAGGCAGCCACACGTTCTTTAGTTGAACGGCTATAATGGTCGTGCTCTGATACTGGGTTGTAAGGAATCAAGTTGATGTATGACAACTTACGGATTTTCTTAGTCAAATCAGCCAACTCTTGAGCATTTTCAGGGTGGTCATTGACCTCATTAAGCATGATATACTCAAAAGTTACACGACGGTTGGTTGTCTGGATGTAATATTCAATAGCTTCAAAGAGTTTTTCAAGTGGAAATGAGCGGTTAATACGCATGATGCTTGAACGAAGGTCATTGTTAGGCGCGTGAAGTGATACGGCGAGGTTAACTTGAACACCTTCGTTGGCAAATTCCTTAATTTTTGGTGCCAAACCAGATGTTGACACTGTAATATGACGAGCTCCAATAGCAAGGCCATTATCATTGTTAATGGTACGCAAGAAGCGAAGCACATTGTCATAGTTATCGAAAGGTTCACCAATCCCCATAACAACCACGTGACTGACACGTTCACCATCACCACGGTCATCAAAGTACTTTTGTACCAACATGATTTGAGCAACAATCTCACCAGCAGTCAAGTCACGTTGTTTCTTAATCAAGCCACTAGCACAGAAAGTACAACCGATGTTACATCCAACCTGAGTTGTCACACAGACAGACAAACCATAGTGTTGACGCATCAAAACAGTCTCAATCAACATACCATCTGGCAATTCAAAAAGATACTTAACTGTACCATCTTTTGATTCTTGAACGATACGCTGTTTTAATGGGTTTACGCAGAAATTATCGTTCAATTTAGCAATGAAGTCCTTAGAAATGTTGGTCATTTCTTCGAAAGACTGCACACGCTTCTTGTAGAGCCAATCCCAAATTTGAGTAGCACGAAATTTCTTTTCACCGTGTTCCACAGCCCAGTCAATCAACTCATCACGAGTAAGACCGTAAATAGAAGGTTTGTAGCCCTCCATATCCTCTAATTTCTGACGTTTACGACGTTCTGGTTTTGATTGTGTTGTTACTTCTGACATAGTTTAATTTCCTTTTTTTCTGATTGTAAAATGCTGACCATCTGACTTGGCATTACTTTGCTTTTTCAGTGAGGGGATTTGATTTTTTGAAGCTTTCTTCTGACTCTTCTTGAAGTTAGGCTTTCGCTCACGACTACCATCCTCGGACCTAGATTTGAACTTAGATCGACGCTTGACTTTCTCAAAGCTTGCCCCTTCTTGGTCCCTGTCTCCTCGTTTGGACTTATCCCGCTTTTGCTTAGCAGAAACTTTTTGTCCCTTATTCTTTTGAGAAGCATTATGCTCCTTCTCTCTAGATTCCTGAGAAGAATTACGACGATTATTAGAACGACGACACTTGCGACGAGGCTCTGTCTCCTCTTCAAAGACGATTAATTGCGGCTTTTCATTTTTCAAAATAAAGTAGGCACAACCAAAGGCACAGTATTCGCGTAAATACTCTGACAATCGGCTAATACGATCTGTCTTACGCGTATTGGGACGATCGTCCTCGTAAAATCCCTTAAGGCGAAGCTGGTCATTAGACCAATCACCAACAATATAGTCATACTTGAGCATGATTTCAGAAAAACGTTGCCCAAAGCGGGTAGCGTCTAAAGCATCCTTGTGATTTTCAAGAACTGTAAACGAACCTTTTGCTCCCGGCAGGGTAACCGATTCGACTTCTCCTTTAAAAAGGATTTGTTCCG
>OLOX01002929.1_pt1 | contig 13490 bp, 10 predicted proteins | sample 1672091 | NCBI WGS metagenome assembly OLOX01 (sample SAMEA3136644, study PRJEB25190) | human gut metagenome | reverse complement strand
ACGTCTTGTATACCATTTGTAATATCGCTTGGTTTTACGTTTTGTATATGGCTGCATGGCGTGAATATTCATGCGTTTTTCATTCGTTTCTGGATGCATGGGGGCTTTCTTTGGCTTGCGTTTTGGTTTGGGGGAGGACGCTTTGAAATGGAATAGCGTTGACTACTTCCGACCCTTCGTGCTATACTGAAAACCGCCTTCCTTTTATTTAATCGTAAGAGGGATACACAAAGAAATCCACACAAGGGGGATAACTTCACTATGCGGGCAGTCGTGACAAGAGTCTCCTCCGCTTCGGTGGCCATCGAAGGGGAGACGGTAGGAAAGATCGGCAAGGGCTTTTTGATCCTGCTGGGCGTCGCGCCCGACGATACGGAGGAAAAATGCCGCAAGATGGCGGACAAGCTCTGCTCGCTGCGCATTTTTGACGACGAGAACGACAAGATCAACCTCTCCCTCGACGATGTCGGCGGCGAGCTTCTGGTCGTTTCGCAGTTCACGCTCTACGGCAACTGCCGCAAGGGCCGCCGTCCCGAATTTTTAAGCGCCGCGCGGCCTGAGATCGCCATCCCGATGTATGAAAAGTTCGTAGAGATCTGCCGCGAAAAGGGCTACCATGTCGAAACCGGCGAATTCGGCGCCTACATGGAGGTCGAATCGCTCAACGACGGGCCGTTCACGCTGATCGTGGACTCCGCCGACTTAGACGCACCGAAAAAGCAGTAAAGAAAGGGGTTATTTCTTCATGAAAGTCATCACCACTGTCGTCGGCTCCCTGCAGACGAATTGCTACCTGCTCATCGACGAGGAAACGAAGTCCGCCGCGCTCATCGACCCGGGCGACGAGGCGGAAAAACTGCTCGCGCTCGTCAAAAGCGAGGGCGTCACGCTCAAATACATTCTCCTGACCCACGGACACCGCGACCACACGCTCGCCGTGCCTGCGCTCAAAAAGGCGCTGCCGGACGTGCCCGTCTACATCGGCGAGGCCGACGCCCACTCCACCGGCATCTACCACTACCCGATGGCCGACCTCGTCCCCGATCTCAAATACTATGGCGAGGGCGATTCGCTGCCGCTCGGCTCGCTGACGATCAAGGTGCTCGCCACGCCAGGCCACACGCTCGGCGGTGTAACGCTGCTGGTCGGCGACGCGATGTTCCCCGGCGACACGCTGTTTGCAGGCTCGATGGGCCGCACCGACCTCCCCGGCGGCAACGACGCGCAGATGCTCGCCTCGCTGCGCCGTCTCGCCCAGATTGAAGGCGACTACACTGTTTACCCCGGCCACATGAATGCTACAACGCTCGCGCGTGAAAAGGCGATGAACCCGTATCTGCGCCATGCGCTGCGATAAAGGACAAGAAACCACATGAAACTCGAGCTCATTGGGCATGATGAAAAATACGCGCTGGAGCAGAGCTTACTCACGCTCTTCCCCGGCGAAAAGCCCGTTTACGGCACGGTCGACAAAACCGCCGACACGCGCTGGGCGCGCGTGACGCTCACCGAAGAGGATGAGCGCGTGCAGGTGACGACGGAGCTGGGCGTGGACGGCAAGTCCGCCGCCCACAGCTACGACTATCCCCTCTCCGGCACGGAGTATGAAAAAGAAGGACAGCGCCGTCACGCCGTCGGCATCAGCTTTTTCGGCGCGGCGAAGGACCTGCTCGGCATCTCCCCCGCGTGGGGGAGCCTGACCGGCGTGCGGCCCAGCAAGGTCGCGCTCTCGCTCATCCGCGAGGGCGGCAAAAAGCGCGCGGAAAAGGAATTGCAGGAGCTCTACTGCGTCACGCCCGCGCGCGCCCGCCTCGCCATTGAGGCGGCAGACGCCGGCATCCGCGCCGCGGCGGAGCTGGAGCCGAACGATATCTCGCTCTATGTCGGCATCCCGTTCTGCCCGACGCGGTGTGCGTATTGCAGCTTTGTGGCGCAGAGCGTCGAAAAGTCGTTCTCGCTCGTCGAGCCGTATTTAGAGGCGCTTTTCGACGAGATCACCGCGGCGGGACAGCTCGTGCGCGATTTGGGGCTGAACGTCAAGTCGTTCTACATGGGCGGCGGCACGCCGACCACGCTGACCGCCGATCAGATGGACCGTCTGCTCACGAAATTGGAGCAGAATTTTGACTTTAACGGTCTCGCCGAGCTGACGATCGAGGCGGGCCGCCCTGACACGATCGACGAAGAAAAGCTGCGCGTGCTGCGCGCGCACAACACCACGCGCGTTTCCATCAACCCCCAGACGATGGAGGACAACGTCCTCGCGGCCATCGGCCGCCGCCACACGGCGGACGACATCCGCCGCGCGATGGAGCAGGTACGCGCCGCCAACTTCCCGCACGTCAACATGGACCTCATCGCAGGTCTGCCCGAGGACACGCCCGAGGGCTTTGCAAGGAGTCTCGACGAGGTCATCTCGATGGGCGCGGACAACATCACGGTGCACACGCTGTCTCTCAAAAAGGGCAGCCGCATCATGCTCGAAGGCAGCCGCATCCCCGGCGCGGACGAGGTCGCGCAAATGCTGGACTATGCCGACCCCACGCTGCGTAAACATGGTTTTGCCCCCTATTATCTCTACCGCCAGAAGTACATGTCCGGCAGCTTTGAAAATGTCGGCTGGACGAAGCCCGGCGGCACGGGGCTCTACAACATCTACATCATGGAAGAGCTGCACTCCATCCTCTCGCTCGGCGCGGGCGGCTCGACCAAGATGGTCGGCGGCGGGCAGATCCGCCGCGCGTTCAACGCCAAATACCCGCGCGAATACATCGACCGGCCCGAAAAGCGACGCGCGAACCTGATGGACTTCGCCCGCTTTTACGCCGAACAAGGAGAATAACGATGAATAAGAGTGATTTCTTTACCGCCGACGCGGTCAAGCCGCACTTCACCTATGATGATTACTGCGAGAGCGCGGATATGATCGCGTCTCACCTCGGCGATTTCCGTCCCGAGGTACTGCTGGTGCTCGGCAGCGGCCTGGGCTTTCTCGGCGACCGCGTCGAGGCGCGCACCTGCGTGAGCTATGCGGACATCCCGCACTTCCGCGCGTCCACCGCGCCGGGACACGAGGGCCGCTTTGTTTTCGGCGAGCTGCGCGGCAAGCGCGTGGCGGTCATGCAGGGCCGCATGCACTGCTACGAGGGCTACACGATGGAGGACGCCGCCTACGCCTGCCGCGTCATCCGCTTACTCGGCGCAAAGACGATGATCGTGACGAACGCCGCGGGCGCGGTGAACACCGAGTATTCCGCGGGCGATCTGATGCTCATTTCCGATCACATCAAGCTTTTCGACTTTGGCCCGCTCTGGGGGCCGAATATCGACGAGTTCGGCACACGCTTCCCCGATATGTCCAATGTCTACTCTCCCCGCCTGCGCGAGCTTGCCAAGGAAGTCGCCAAGGAGCAGGACCTCACGCTGCGCGAGGGCGTCTACATGTACTTCCCCGGCCCGCAGTTTGAAACCCCCGCCGAGGTGCGCGCCGCGCGCGTGCTCGGTGCGGACGCTGTGGGCATGTCCACCGTGCCGGAGGCCATCGCCGCCGCGCACTGCGGGTATGAAATTCTCGGCGTGACGCTGTGCGCCAACATGGCCGCGGGCGTGCTGCCCCAGCCGCTCTCCGGCGAGGAGGTCAACGAGATGGCGGAGCAGTCGGCCCCGCATTTCTCCTCGCTCATCCTCGGCTGCCTCGAGCGGCTGTAACACAGTTTATTTCAGCGAAAAGGAAAAGGTCGAAATTTTAATGGCTACGGAAAAGAAACAGTCCTTTTTCGGCGGCGCGGCGGTGTTGGCCGCCGGCGTCGTCATCGTGAAGATCATCGGCGCGCTCTTCAAGATCCCGCTCGCGAACATTCTGGGCGAGACGGGCAACGCCGACTTCAACAACGCCTACAACATCTATGCTGTGCTTCTGACCATCTCGACCGCGGGTCTTCCCGTGGCGCTCTCGAAGATGATCTCGGAGGCGAAGACGCTCGGGCGCGAGCGTCAGGCGCGGCGCGTGCTCAAGGTGTCGTTCGCCGCGTTTTTAACGCTCGGTGTCCTCTCGTTTGTCATCATGTGGTTCGGCAACGAGAAGTGCGCGGCGCTTCTCAATAACCCGAACGCCGCCTACGGTATCAAGGCGCTCGCCCCGGGTGTTGTGTGCGTCGGCTGCCTTGCCGCGTTCCGCGGCTTTGCGCAGGGGAGCTTTCGCATGACGCCGACCGCCGTCTCGCAGATCATCGAGGCGGTCAGCAAGCTCTTCATCGGCCTTGGCCTTTCGATGTACGTCGTGAGCCTTGGGTACGAGGATTACATCGCCGCGGCCGCGGCCATCGTCGGCGTGACGGTCGGCTCGGTGCTCGCGCTCGTCTACATGCTCATCGACTACTTGCGCCACCGCCCGCGCACCCTGGGCACAGACACGCCGGATGCCTCCGGCGCGATCTTGAAGCGCCTGCTCTCCATCGCCATCCCCATCACGCTGTCGGCTTCGATGGTGTCGATCATCACGCTGATCGACACGTCGCTTGTGCAGGGTCAGCTCCAAAACGCGCTGGGCTACACACTCAAGGAGACGCGCCACCTCTACGGCACGTATTCCTCGGGCATGAACCTCTACAATCTGCCGTCGTCGATGATGACGGCGCTGACCATCTCCGTCATCCCGACGGTATCAGCTTCCCTTGCGCGCAATGACCGCGTGCACACGTCCCGCGTCATCAACTCGTCGCTGCGCGTCACGGGGCTCATGGCCTTCCCGATGGGTCTTGGCCTCTGGGCGCTGGCTGAGCCCATTATGAAGCTCTGCTACCCGCGCTATGACAGCGAGCTCGGCGGCTCGCTTTTAGCCGTGCTCGGCATCGCGAGCATGTTCGTCTGCCTGATGCTCATTTCAAACTCCATCCTGCAATCCTACGGCCGCGTGCATGTGCCCGTTTTCACGATGCTCATCGGTGGCGTGGTCAAGATCATCTTCAACTACAACCTCACCGCCGTGCCGTCCATCAACATCCACGCCGCTCCCTTCGGCACGCTCGTGTGCTTTGTGATCGTATCGTCGCTCAACCTCTTTTTCGTCTACCGCACGATGGAGGATAAGCCGAACTACTTCAAGGTCTTTGCAAAGCCGCTGATCGCATCGCTCGTGATGGCCGTGTGCGCCAGATTCTCCTATCGCTTCTTCGCCGCCCATATCGCGCTTGGCGGCGCGACCACGACGCAGATCGTGAACGTCGGCCTTGCGGTCGTGCTGGCGGTCATCGTGTACGTCGCGCTTGTCCTCGCACTGCGGATCGTCACGCGCGACGACCTCGCGCTGCTGCCCAAGGGCGAAAAGCTCGCCCGCATCCTGCACGTGCGCTGAAAACCCCTGAAAAATCAGGGAAATTGCGCAAAACACCTTGCAATGAGAGGGAATATATGATAAATTATCCTGAGAAAGATATCTACACTTATGACGACCTTGTCGACATCCTGCGCATTCTGCGCGCGCCAGGCGGATGCCCGTGGGACCGCGAGCAGACGCACGAGTCGAACCGCCGCAACTTCCTTGAAGAAGCGTATGAGGCCGCCGAGGCCTTTGACCTCGACGATCCGGAGCTGATGAAAGAAGAGCTCGGCGATGTGCTGATGCAGGTGCTCTTCAACATCCACATGGAAGAGGAAGCCGGCCGCTTCACGACCGACGATGTGACCGACCACGTGGTGCGAAAGCTCATCTTCCGCCACCCGCACGTGTTTTCGAACACGCGGGCGGACGACAGCGAGCAGGTGCTCGTCAACTGGGACAAGCTCAAGCGGCAGGAAAAGGGCCAGCGCACCACGGCCGACGCGATGGATTCCGTCGCCCGTTCACTCCCCGCCCTCTGGCGGGCGGACAAGCTGCAGAGCAAGGCCGCGAAGGCAGGCTTTGAATTTCCCGATGTCTCCGGCGCGCTCGACAAGCTCGACGAGGAGACACAGGAGCTGCGCTCCGCCGTTGAAAACGGCACAAACTTTGAAGAAGAGCTCGGCGACGTGCTGTTTGCCGCCGTCAAGGTCGGCCGCTTCTGCGGCGTCGACCCCGAGGCGGCGCTTTCAAAGACCTGCGAAAAATTCATCGCGCGCTTCCGCAAGGTGGAAGAGACGGTGAATGCGCGCGGCGAGGATATGTCCGCTCTCCCGCTCGATGAGCTGATGGCGCTGCGGAACGACGCCAAGGAACAACTCAGATGACCAAAAGCGGCAACGCTTTTTGCTCATATACACCCCGGAGGCCCCGTCTCCGGACACTATTCAGGAGGATCAAACGATGAACAAGACTGAACTCATTGCTGCCGTGGCGGAAAAAGCCAGCATTTCCAAGAAGGAGTCCGAGGTTGTGATCAACGCTGCCCTCGACACCATTATCGACTCCCTGAAGAACGACGAGAAGGTCCAGCTCGTAGGCTTCGGCTCTTTCGAGACCAAGCACCGCGCTGAGCGCACCGGCCGCAACCCCAAGACCAAGGAGAGCATCACCATCGCCGCTTCCAAGGTCCCGACCTTCAAGGCTGGTAAGGCGTTCAAGGACGCTGTCGCGGAGTAATTCCCCAGTCAAGCTCTTTCATCATCAAAACGGCGGCGCGATGCGCCGCCGTTTGAGTTGGTGGAGCCCCTTTGATCCCGCACTTTTCCGAAAAGGAGACGAATTCCATGCGTCTTGACAAATATCTCAAGGTCTCGCGCCTTATCAAGCGCCGCACCGTGGCCAACGAAGCCTGCGACGGCGGCCGCGTGACCGTCAACGGCAAGGTCGCCCGCGCGTCGTACGACGTGAAGGTCGGCGACGTGATCGCGCTGCACTTCGGCGAGCGCGTGCTCGCGGTCGAGGTGCTCGATGTATCCGAGACCGCCGGCAAGAGCGAGGCCTCGCTCCTCTACCGCGAAGTGAACGCACAGTAAACCGTACTATTTTGGGTGCGCCCTTCATACGTTATCGTATGGAGGGCGCTTTCTTTGCGCCCAAAGCGAAAGGACGGGTTCTGACTATGACTTACGACACTTCCCCCGCTTCTCCCCAGCGCATCGAATTATCCGGCCGCGAGAGCCTGACGGTCTCCGGCGTGGAGGATGTCGACCGCTTCGATGAGACCGAGATCGTGATGAACACGTCGCTCGGCGTGCTCGTTGTCACGGGCGACAGCCTGCACATCGGCAAGCTGAGCCTCGACGGCGGCGAGCTGCATGTCGACGGGCGCATTGACGCCATCGCCTTTGAGGATGCACCGTCAAGCCGCGGCGGCCTGCTCTCGCGCCTGTTCGGGGGTTGAGGCACCGTGGGCGTGTCGCTCTCCGAGCAGGCGCGGTGCTTTCTCGCCTCGCTCCTGCTCGGCTTCATCCTTTCTCTCCTCTATGACCTGCTGCGCGCCGTGCGGCTGCGGCGGGCGACGAAGCGGCGCTTTACGAGCGCGCTCGATCTCCTCTACTGCGCGGCGTTCGCGTTGCTGACGTTTCTCTTCGCGCTGCGCATCGGCGGGGGCGAGCTGCGGCTCTATATGCTTTGCTCGGCACTTTTGGGCGCGGTGAGCTACTTCACGCTCTGCGCACGGCTTTTCCGTCCGCTATGGGCCTTCTGGGCGGAGGTGCTGTTCTCCTTTGCGCGATTAGCGGCGGCGCCGCTGCGGTGGCTCCAAAAAGTTTATGGTAAACTTGCCAAACTTTGCAAAAGATACTTTCTTTTTTCCAGAAACCGGCTTATAATAAAGTCGTATGAGCGCCGCGCCCGTTATTCGCTGCGCCGCGCAAGGAAAAAGGAGGCTCATCGGCATGGCAGAGCAGGCCAAAAAAGGCAAAAAGCGCACCAGCTTTCTCACGATGCTCGTCATCGCAATTCTGATCGCACTGGTAGGGGTGCAGCTCATTCATCTGCGGAGCCAGATTGACGACGCGCGCAGCCAGCTCACCGCGCTGCAGAGCGATCTTGACACTGCCAAGCAGGAGAACGACGCGCTCGCCTCGGCACTCGAAAAGGCCGACGATCCTGAGTTTTTGCAGGAGCTTGCGCGCGATCAGCTCGGCTACGTAACGCCGGGAGAGAAGACGTTCTACGACGTCAGCAACTAAAAAGAGAACATTATTGAAGCGCCCGTTGAGGGCGCTTTTTTCTTGCGTGAAATAAAAAGGAGCCGCCGGCCAAGATGGCCCGCGGCTCAAATGGGTGGGATATTGGAAAGCTTCCGATGCTTATGATACCGCCCGTCCGCCAAAACGTCAATGGGAGCTTTTGCCGCATTCTGCCGCCTTTTGTCAATTCGCGTCGCGCGCCTTATATTTTGTCAATATGTACAAGAATGTTCAATTCATATATCGTTCATTTGAAATTTTCGTTCATTCGTGCTATGATATAGAAAAGGAAACAGAAGGGCAAAACACTTCTCTTTCCTTCCTCACCAACGAAAGGAGCCAACACTATGAAATTCACCTACACCTGCAAAAAAGTCTCCCTGAACGATTCCGTCAAGGCCTATGCCGAGAAAAAGGTCGGCATGCTCGAGAAGTTTTTCAAGGAGGAGCCCGAGGCTTCTGTCACCTTCTCCGTCGAGAAGAAGAACCGCTGTGTCGCCGAGATCATGCTCCGCGGCGCCAACGGCACGCTGTTCCGCGCGGTATGTGAGGACCCGGACGGCGACATGCGCGGCGCGATCGACGAGGCCACGGCCCAGATCGAGCGCAAGATCCGCAAGAACAAGACCCGCCTTGCCAAGAACCTGCGCGCCGAGGCTGTGCTGCCGGAGCTGCCCGAGGAGTTCGAGGCCCACGAGGAGGGCGCGTTCGACATCGTGCGCACCAAGCGCTTCACCGTCAAGCCCATGAGCGTGGAGGAAGCCATTTTGCAGATGAACCTGCTGGGCCACAGCTTCTTCGTCTTCCGCAACACCGATTTTGGCGATGCGATCTGCGTCGTTTATCGCCGCAACAACGGCGGCTACGGCATCATCGAGACCGAGGACGACGAGGAGTAAGCCGTTCAAAAAGCATATAGAAGGGCTGAGCGAATGCTCAGTCCTTTTTTTGCGCGTTTTTCCGTGGTATACTGAGTCTGTATTTTTCGGAAGAGGAGAAGTCCTATGAACACGTTTTTCTGCCGCGCGTTCCAGTGCTGCTTTGCCGTCGGCGCGCGCTTTCTCCCCTGGCGCACGCCGGAGGTCTTTTCGGGCGAGGGGAGCCTTCTTCGCGCCGCGGACATTCTGCGCGAAAACGGCCTGCGCCGCCCGTTCGTCATCGCGAGCCGCCGCCAGTGCGCGGACGAGCACTTCCGCGCCTTGCAGGAAAAACTTGACGAGCAGGACATCCTGCTCTCCATCTTCTCCTCGGTCGAGCCGAATCCGTCGGTCGAGACGGTCGAAAAGATCGCCGCGCAGTACAAGATTGATAGCTGCGACTGCTTTCTCGTCATCGGCGGCGGCTCGCCGATGGACGCAGCCAAGGCCGCCGCGGCGCGCCTCGCGCGGCCGGACAAGCCGCTTTCACAGCTTGTGGGACTCTTAAAGGTCCGCCGCCGCATTCCGCCGCTCATCGCCGTGCCCACGACGGCGGGCACGGGGTCGGAGACGACCATCGCCGCCGTTGTCACCGGCAGTGACCACCACAAGTATGCGATCTCCGACCTCTGCCTCATTCCACGCTACGCGATCTTAGACCCCGCGCTGACCGTCGGGCTGCCTCCACACATCACGGCGGAGACCGGCATGGACGCGCTGACGCACGCGGTCGAGGCGTACCTGAGCCGCTTTTACAACACGAAGCAAACGCGCCTGCTCGCGGAACATGCCGTCGTCGCCATCTTCACGCATTTGGAGCGCGCGTACCGCGACGGCACGTCGCTCCCCGACCGCGCGGCGATGCTGCAGGCCTCGTTCGACGCAGGCGCGGCGTTCACGCGCGCAAGCGTCGGCAATGTGCACGCCATCGCCCACACGCTCGGCGGGCTCTACGGTGTACCCCACGGCCTTGCAAACGCGGTGCTTCTCCCTCTCGTGCTCGAAGACTACGGCAAAGCGGCCTGTCCGCGCCTTGCGCGCCTTGCCGCACTCGTCGGTCTCAAGGGCGACACGGAGGAGGTGCGCGCCAAGGCGTTCATCGCCGAAATCCGCGCGATGAATACCCGCATGGGCATCCCCGACCGCTTCGACTGTATCCGCAAAGAGGACATTCCCCTCATGGCCACCTGGGCCGCGCAGGAGGCAAACCCCGTCTACCCCGTGCCGGTCATCTACGACGAAGCGCGCTTTGCGCGCGTCATCGAGCGTTCACACCACAGCCAATAACCTTGTCAGCATTTTAGCGATACTTCCCCGCCGCCGTCTGGTATAATGGTGCTGCAATCCAAAAGGATCGGACGGTTTTTTATGATCGGAGTTTACGACTACACCGTGATCGCAACCTATCTCTCGCTGCTGCTGGGGCTTGGCGGCCTCTATTCCGCCGCGCAAAACGAGCCGCTCGACGCCATGCTGTGCCTGATGCTCGCGGGGCTGCTCGATGCCTTCGACGGGCGCATCGCCCGCACGAAAAAGGACCGCACCGAACAGGAAAAGCGCTTCGGTATCCAGATCGACTCGCTCAACGACCTCGTGTGCTTCGGCGTGCTGCCCGCCGCCATCGGCTGGAGCATGGACTGCGATAGACTCTGGTTCCTTGCGACGATGTCGTTTTTCGCGCTCTGCGCGCTCATCCGCCTCGCCTATTTCAACGTGACGGAAGAGGAGCGGCAGAACCAGATGAGCGAGCACCGCGCCTACTACCTCGGCGTGCCGGTCACGGCGAGCGCCGTGCTCGCGCCGCTTTTCTACCTGCTCTCGCTGCGCTTTTCCCTGAACTGCGCGGTCGTCTACGCGCTGGGGCTGTTTCTGCTCGGTGTGCTGTACATCACACCGATTCGCGTCAAGAAGCCGCAGTTGCGCGGCGTGGCGCTTTTGTCCATATTCGGGCTTGGCGAATTTGCTGTTTTGCTCCGCGTATTGACGCGTTAGCGCTCCCATCTCTCTCCTCCGGGCCGTCCGAAAGGTTTTCTTTTGGGCGGCCCCTCTCTTTTTACTTTCCCGATTGACGGCGGGAAGTCCGCGTGCTATGATAGTCGGCAACTACCATTTGCATGTTCTGTCAGATCACGAGGAATTTTTATGAAAAAGGCTGATCCCCGTCTCATGCTCATTATGTCGATGACCGTCTTCGGCACGCTGGGGCTTTTTGTGCGCAATATTCCCGTCTCGTCCGGCGAGCTGGCGCTGTACCGCGCCGTGCTGGCCGCGCTGCTGATCGGCGTATACTTACTTGTCAGCAGGCAGAAGATCCCCTTCGCGCGCATCAAAAAGGAGGTGCCGCTGCTGCTTCTCTCCGGTGCGGCGATGGGCGTCAACTGGATCCTTTTATTTGAGGCCTACCGCTATACGAGCGTCTCCGTCGCCACACTGAGCTATTACTTCGCGCCCGTCATCGTCACGCTCGTCTGCCCCATCCTCTTCCATGAAAAGCTGACAGGGAAGAAATTTCTCTGCTTTGTGATGTCCACACTCGGCCTTGTGCTCATCACCGGCATCGGCGACACGCGCGGGTCGGATGACCTCAAGGGCATTCTCTTCGGCCTCGGCGCGGCGGTGTTTTACGCGACCGTCATCCTGCTCAACAAGTCCATCCATCAGGTCGAGGGCATCCACCGCACGTTTTTGCAGTTTTTGTCCGCCATCGTCGTGCTCATCCCCTACGTGCTCTCGACAAATGGCATCACACTCAGCTCGCTGAACGCCGTCGGCTGGGTGAACCTTCTCATCGTCGGCCTTGTCCACACGGGCATCACGTATTGCCTGTACTTCTCGTCGCTCAAGGAGCTGCCCGGACAGGAGGCCGCGATTTTAAGCTACATCGACCCCCTCGTCGCCGTCCTCGTCTCCGTCACCCTGCTCGGCGAGAGCATGACCGCAATGCAAGTCATCGGCGGCGCCCTGATCTTAGGCTTCACCCTGCTCAACGAGCTCTCTCCCGTCCCCAAGGCGAAAAAGGAGTAAATCTCTCAAATCACGCCAAACGCGTCGCAGATTTTGCCGCCCTCAAATATTAAATGCATCGCAGATTTTCGCGCCGCGCACGGCGCGAAACCTACTCTACCCCCTCGCCCTTGGGGCGAGAAACACCCCGCCCCCCTCTTGCACCCAACCCCAAACTTTGCTATAATACCCCCGACACTCCCACAGGAGGACAACCGCCGATGTTTTTCTACCGCATATACTGCCGCGCATTTCAGGCAGCGATGAAGCTCGGAAACTATTTCCTCGGCTACCGGACGCCGGAGACAATGGAGGGAGCGGGCTGCTCCCTTGCGCTGCCGGAGGCGCTGCGCTCCCGCGGCTCGGGCAAGGCGCTCATCGTCACGGGGCCGAACATCCGGCGGCGCGGGATGCTCGATCCCTTCCTCGCCGCGATGGACGCCGCGGGTCTGCCCTACGCCGTTTTCTCCGACCTTGTGCCGAACCCGACGAGCGAGAACGTGGAGGCGGGGCTCACGGTCTATCTGCGCGAGGGCTGCGAAAGCCTCGTCGCCTTCGGCGGCGGCGGACCGATGGACTGCGCCAAGGCGATCGCCGCGCGCGCCGTGCGCCCGAAGCGGAGCGTGACGCAGCTTCAGGGCGTTCTGACCGTGCGGCGGCGCATCCCGTTTTTCGCCGCAATCCCGACTACGGCGGGCACCGGCAGCGAGACGACCGTCGCCGCCGTCATCACGGACGCCGCGACCCACCGCAAGGCGTCCATCGTCGACCCCGCCATTCTGCCGGACCTCGCCGTGCTGGACCCGGACTTAACGCGCTCGCTGCCCCCCGCGGTCACGGCGGAGACCGGGCTGGACGCGCTATGCCACGCCGTTGAAGCCTACACAAACCGCACCTACTGCACCGCGCTGGAAAACGACCTCGCGCGCCGCGCCGTGCGCCTTATCTACGATAACCTTCTCCCCGCTTACCGCGACGGCAGCGACGCCGCGGCGCGGCAGGAGATGCAGCGCGCCGCGTTTTACGCCGGACGCGCCTTCACCCGCGGCTGTGTCGGCTATGTCCACGCCGTGGGCCACACGCTCGGCGGGCTCTACGGCGTGCCCCACGGCCGCGCGATGGGCATTCTGCTGCCCCACGTTCTGCGTCAGTACGGCGCCGCCGCGCTCCGCCGCCTCGACCGACCAGTCGGCGGTCATCATCTCGGGGTGCAGCGGGCGCTTGTCGATGTCCATAATTTCGATGCTGTGCGCCGTGACGACCGCCATTTGCAGGTCGCCGAGCGGATAGTAGTTTTTCGTGTGCCGCAGCACCGCCGCGATGTCCGAGGCGATGAAGTTCTCTCCCTCGCCCACGCCGACAATCAGCGGCACGGCGTTTTTGAGGGCGTAGAGCCTGTCGGGCGCGTCGGCAAACAGCACCGCCATCGCATAGGAGCCGACCATCTCGCGCATGACGGCGGAGAGAGCGCTCAGATGATCGCCGCATTCGCGGTAG
>OLOX01002926.1_pt1 | contig 13491 bp, 10 predicted proteins | sample 1672091 | NCBI WGS metagenome assembly OLOX01 (sample SAMEA3136644, study PRJEB25190) | human gut metagenome | reverse complement strand
TGTTCACGAGGTTCTCCGGCGCCTTGGAGACCTCGCCGGCGTAGGAGCTGTAGCCCCGGGCGCGCCTCTTGTTGTAGACGACCTCGAGGCCCTCCTCGCGCATCACGCGGGCCACGCGCTTCTCGCTGGCGCGGACCCCCTCGCGGCGCAGGCGCGCCCAGACGGTGCGGTACCCCCAGCACCCCGAGCCCTCGCGGAAGATGCGCACCACGCGGTCGCGTATGTCGGCGTCGCGGTCGCGCGGCGCGGCGACGCGGGGCCTCCAGTACTCATAGGAGCTCTTCGATATCCTCAAGAAACCTGTGATCGAGCGGAGGGGCAGGGCGGTCGCCCGCCTCAATCTCTCGCCGAGCTCGCACTTGCTCCTGTTCGAGATCGAAGCCGGGTCCCACCCTTCCGCTTTTAGGTCGGCCAACACCGCCCTGAGCAGCAGGTTCTCTATCTGGTCCTCGTTGAGCCCGGCGAGCGGGCCGGTCGCGGGCGGGGCGTAGATCGACTTGTCGGGGCCCAAGCTGGCCTCCTTCCGTGGCGGTTTCCTCGCCACGATTCTACAGCGCGCCCCGGTGTAGCTGTGCGGGAGGTGCCCCGTCGCCCACTTCTTGGCCGCGCCCACCGAGACCCCCGCGAACTTCGCGGCGGCGGTGGGCCCCATGCCGTCCTCCGTCGCCAGGAGGAAGAGCTCGACCTTCTCCCTGCTGTACATGCGAACCTCCAGTCCGGACCGCCCCGCGGTCCAACTTTCTGTCCGCACCCCCTTTTAGGAACTATTTCACCGCAACTTATAGATGCGGCGTCGACTAGGACAAATCGTCTTCGTAGGGCATCAGGTCTGCTAGGTAGCCTTTCTCCTTGAGTATGGTCTCGATCTCGTCGAGGGTCTGCTCATCCTCTGCCGCGATGCGATGGAAGTGATAGCCGCTCGTCACCGTCAGCAGCGGGAAGCTCTTGCCGCTGGCAATACCCTCAAGATAGCGCTCGATATCGCGACGGTTGCGAATGTCCAGATCGGCTGTGATCTTGCCATACACGCGATGGTTGACGATTACATTGAGCACGGCACCACCCGCGTCGACGATGCTCGTGAGCTCGTCACCTGCCTGCTCCACGCCATGGTGCACCTTGACCAGGCGCGTGGGCACGGCGGGGCTGCTGGGGGCCTCCTGCAGCACGTAGCCGCGATTGGTCGCCACGATATCGTGCCCATCGGCGCGCAGCAGGGCGATGTCTTGCACGACAATCTGGCGGCTCACACCCACCTCGCGAGCAAGTGCACTGCCCGAGACAGGGTCTTTGGCTCGCTCGAGCACGCCCATGATGGCACGGCGACGCTCGCGGGCGTCCATTATTTACCGTCCAGCAGACGCAGGTGCTTAAGCGAGAGGTCGAGAATCGGCGCAGAGTGCGTCAGGGCGCCCGAGCTAATATAGTCGACACCCAGATCGGCCAGGGCGCGAATGTTGTCGGCGTCCACGTTGCCCGAACACTCGGTCTTGGCACGACCGGCGATAAGCTCGATAGCGGCCGCCATGTCGTCATGGGTCATGTTGTCGAGCATGATGATATCGGCGCCGGCCTCAACTGCCTCGCGCACCATATCCAGGTTCTCGCACTCAATCTCGACCGTCGTGGTAAACGATGCATGGGTGCGCGCCATCTCGATCGCACGCGTCACGCCGCCGGCGGCATCGATGTGGTTGTCCTTGAGCATGACGGCCGTTGACAGGTTGTAGCGGTGGTTGCTGCCGCCGCCGACCTCGACCGCCGCCTTTTCAAACACGCGCATGCCCGGCGTGGTCTTGCGCGTGTCGACGAGCACGGTCTTGGTGCCCTCGAGCGCCGCGGCCATGCTGTGCGTGTAGGTAGCGATGCCGCTCATGCGCTGCATGTAGTTGAGTGCCACGCGCTCGCCCGAAAGCAGCACGCGCGCGTCGCCGCGCACTTGGCCCACGTGGTCGCCGGCGTGCACCTCATCGCCATCGACGACATCAAACAGCACCGAGCTCTGCGGATCCAGCAACTCAAAGGTGCGGGCAAACACATCCAAGCCGGCGATGATGCCGTCGGCCTTGGCGATAAGCTCCACCGTGGCGGGACGCGCCGTGGGGCACACGCTCGCCGTGCTCACGTCCTCAAACGTAATGTCCTCGCGCAGGGCCTGCAAAATCAGATCATCGACGACGAGCTTCATGGTAATGGGATTCATGGTCTACTCCTCCACGGCCTGCGTGCCGGCGGCACGGGCCAAATCATCGATTGCCAGGATGTCGGCGCTCAGGGCGCGATGACGGCCATCGAGCGCGGGATCGCCCGCCTGCTCCACGGCCAGCGACTCGCCGGTACGCATATACCACGCGGCACGACGACCCCAGACCAGCGCCTCGAGCAGGCTGTTAGAAGCCAGGCGATTCTTGCCGTGCACGCCATTGCAGGCCGTCTCGCCCGCGGCGTAGAGCTCGGGCATCGAGGTGCGGCCGTCCTTGTCGACCCATACGCCGCCCATAAAGTAGTGCTGCGTGGGCGTGACGGGGATGGGTTCGTCCAGAATGTCGCGGCCGTCCTCCAGGCAGCGCGCGCGGATATTGGCAAAGTGCCCGGTCACCACGTCGCGCTCGACGGGGGCAAAGCTCAGCCACTCGTGCTCGGTGCCGTCCTGCTTCATCTGCTCGCGGATGGCGGCGGCGACAACGTCGCGCGGCTGCAACTCGTCGGTAAAACGCTCGCCGGCGGCATTGAGCAAAATCGCGCCCTCGCCGCGGCAGCTCTCGCTGATCAAGAAGGTGCGGCCCGGCTGCGGCGAGAACAGTCCCGTGGGGTGGATCTGCACGTAGTCCAGATGCTCCATCTTAATGCCATGCTCCTGAGCGATGTAGCAGGCATCGCCCGTGAGCTGCGGGTAGTTGGTCGAATGGTCGTATACGCCGCCGATGCCGCCCGTTGCCCACAGCGTGTGGCGGGCATGGATCTTAAACGGCTCGCCGGCATGCGCGCCCTCGACGGCATTTACCAGCTCGTCGGCGGGACGAACCGAGTTGTCCTCGTCCACGGGAACGGCGACGACACCGGTGCACACCGTGGCGCCGTCACGCTCGCCCGTCAGGATGTCGGTCATGGCCACGTGCTCCAAAATCTGCACGTTATCCAGCTTGCGAACGGCCTGGAGCAGCTTGGTCGTGATCTCCTTGCCCGTAATGTCGGCATGGAAGGCAATGCGCGGACGGCTGTGCGCGCCCTCGCGGGTAAAGTTGAGGCTGCCGTCGGCCTTGCGCTCAAAATCCACGCCCATCGCCAGCAGGTCGTTGATGACCGAGCGGCTCGAGCGGATCATAATGTCGACGCTCTCGCGGCGGTTCTCGTAGTGGCCGGCGTGCATGGTGTCCTCAAAGAAGGCATCATAGTCCGAGCCTTCGGGCAGCACGCAGATGCCACCCTGCGCGAGCATCGAATCGCACTCGTCGACAGTGCCCTTGGAGAGCATGATCACGCGCGTGCTCGTCGGCAGGTTGAGAGCCGCGTACAGGCCCGCCACGCCGCAGCCGGCAATGACGACGTCGCACTCCATGTCGGGGTATTGTTTGGTTTCCACAGGAATCCTCTCCCTTGTAATGCGACATAAGGGACTGTTCCTCATGTCGCATCGTTTTAGCGCGCCGCGTACTCGAGCATGCGGTCGAGCGTGAGTTTGGCCTGGTCGGCGGCCTCGTCCGACACACCGATCTGCACCTCGCCCTCGCCCGTCTCCAGGCAGCGCACGAGCTTTTCGAGCGTGATGAGATCCATGTTGACGCAGGTGGGCTGCACCGCGGGGAAGTAGAACTTCTTGCCGGTGCCCTGGCAGCGGCGCTCGAGCTCGTAGAGCACGCCGCGGACCGTCACGATAATGAACTCGCTCGCGTCGGACTCCTCGGCATACTTGATGATGCCGGCGGTGGAGCCGATGTAGTCGGCCTCGGCCAGGACGTCGGCCTTGCACTCGGGATGCGCCAGCACGAGCGCGTCGGGATGGGCCTCCGTCGCGTCGACGATCTGCTCGACGGTGATGATGTGATGGCGCGGGCAGTAGCCGTTGTTGAGGATGACGTGCTTTTGCGGCACCTGCTCGGCTACAAAGCGGCCCAGGTTTTGGTCGGGAATGAACAGGATATGCTGCTGCGGCAGCTCGGACACGATCTTAACGGCGTTGGAGCTGGTGACGCACACGTCGCTCCAGCTCTTGATCTCGACCGTGGAGTTGACGTAGCAGACGACAGCCAGGTCGTCGCCGTACTCGGCGCGCGCCGCGTCGACCGTCTCGCGCTTGACCATGTGCGCCATGGGGCAGTCCGCGCCCGGCTCGGGCAGCAGCACGGTCTTGGTGGGGTTGAGCAGCTTGGCGCTCTCGCCCATAAACTCCACGCCGCACAGCACGATGGTCCGCTGTGGCAGGCTCTTGGCAAGCTTTGCCAGGTAGAAGCTATCGCCGACGTAATCAGCCACGGCCTGCACCTCGGGCGCCACGTAATAGTGCGCTAGGATCACCGCGTCACGTTGGGTTTTTAGTTGCTGAATGGCCTCGACGAGCTCTGCGGGCACCAGTGCCGCGCGCTCTGTTGCCGTCGTTGCCGATGCTAGGCCGGCCGCGATATCGCGTGCGAGCTCCGACGCATCCATGTTCGCGCTCTGTGCCATCAAGGCCCCTCTCTTTTGGCGAATCTTGGGGCTTTAGTATGACACCTAGGTTTACAGCTGACAAGACAGCTGTAAACCTAGGTGTAAAGTTGAAATAAAGATTCAATCATGCGGCCGTTTTACCTTGGACCAAGGGGCAGTGGTCAAAAAAGGCCAAATATGAGTACTGTCACCAAATTAGTAGCAGCGATTTTCCAGTCCAGAGCAGCAAAATCGCCTTGTTTGGAGCCCGATCGCGACTCTGAAGGACGAAAATCGATGTACTTTTGGCCGCTGGCACCGATTTTTGAGGCCATTTGGCTGCCACCAAACTGGTAGCAGTACTCATATTTGCCATATTTTGACCGGGGCACCCTAAGAAGGGCGCCCCGGAGCTCCCCGTAGGGGAGCTCCGGGCTTCATAGGGGCACGAATAGCCCACTCCGACCTGCAAAATCTGTGCGCACGATGCGAATGACGCCCTTAACCTTAAACTTTAGCTTGAACTTAGCTATAATGCGCTACGTTCCTACCAGGCTGTGGTTGCGGACGGACGAAATGCCCGTCCTAGTCCAAGACAGACGCGGTCAAAGGGATCCACGTAAGCGACCGCGTGCGCGCGGCGCGATCATGGCGCGTCCTAGATGTAAGCCGCACCGTCCGTTCTACTTTCTTTGGGGCAATACCGCCTCGCGGGCGAGCGGGCCAGTCGTGAAGGTGGCTGCGGCCTCCCGAGCAAACACCCCGGTGCGCAAGTGTGGGGTCAAATACCAGGTCAGCTGGTGGGAACAACCTGATATTCCGCGCAACGCACGGATCGTATACGACACAGAAGGTAGGGTAGTGGACATGGTGAGGGGCAGCTTGATGCACGCGGCTCGGTTAGGTGCTGGGACCGCAGCGGTCATCGCCGTTTTGGGCCTGAGCGGATGCGCGTTCAACCCGCTGTCTACGTTCACGACTCCCACGATCGACCAGATCGAGCACGAGACCGTCACGCCGGCGGTGTCGGACGATGCCCTGGTCACTCCCGGAACCCTGACGGTTGCCCTCGATACTTCCGATGCGCCGCAGGCCATGCAGGGCGCCGACGGCGAGCTCACGGGATATGCGGTCGACGCCGCCCGCGCCCTCGCAAGCCGCATGGGCCTTAAGGTCGCCTTTGTCGATGCGTCCTCGGCAGGTTCCGCGCTCGGCGACAAAAAGGCTGATATCTTTATCGGCGAGATCAACTCCACGGACGGGGACGTTAGCTCGCTCGGCACCTGCCTGTACGATGCCGCTTCTGTGTTCGGTAAAACCAGCGATGGTGGGTCGCTAAGCGTTTCCACCGATACCCTTAACACGTCTACCCTGGGTGTCCAGATGTCCTCGGCCTCGCAGGAGGCGCTTGCTAAGCAGAGCATCACCGCCAACCAAAAGACCTATTCCAACATCAACGAGTGTTTTGAGGCGCTCGAGTCCGGCGAGGTCGACTATGTGATCTGCGACTCCACGGCCGGCGGTTACCTTGCGCGCCTGATGAGCGAGGTCTCCTATGTCGGTGCGCTCGAGGCGCCCTCGACGCTTGGTGTTGCGGGCCTCTCGTCCAATGACGAACTGTGCCGTGCCGTGAGCGATGCCCTCGACGGCATCACGGTCGACGGTACGCTCGAGGCAGTCCACTGCGTATGGTATGGCACGATGCCCTACGACCTCACCACTAAGACGGTTTCGGGCGCTAACGTGCAGCCGGGCGACTCTGAGTCCAGTGAGACCACGTCCTCCGGCAGCGAGTCCTCCGATTCCGACAATGAGACCGCATCCTCCGAGGACAAATCGTCCAGCCAGGAAGGCGCCATCACCGACGACGACATTAACAAACTCAATAGCTAGTTATTGCTAGGGGTGGTGTCTCCTATACGTTGGAAAGGGCACCTCTTCACGGTTTCAACACGCACTGCCGGGCTTCTCCAATAGGGGAGTCCGGCTTTTTCATCCCTATAAACCCAGCAGGTCAAAGCCAATTTTCGGGACCAAATACAAATCTGTCGGCTCCCTCCTATAGCGCACTTTGCCATGGAAAAGTACGAGACTTCGGTATGCGGTATCAAGCAATCGTTATTCGGGTCTTTAGGAATCCGCGTGATTAAATGCACGGCAATGGGTACATAGCCAGTACAGTAAGTCCCCGAGGCAGATTGGAGCCACGTATGGATATCAAGGTTTCTGGACGCAAGACGACGGTAACCGATGCTCTGCGTGCGCATGTGGATGAGAAGATCGGCGAGGCGCTCAAGGTTTTCGATATCGAGCCCATGACGGTCGACGTTGTACTTCGCTATGAGAAGAACCCCTCGAACCCTAACCCGGCAATCGTCGAGGTCACGGTTCGTGCCCGCGGCTCTGTGATTCGCGTTGCCGAGCACGGTGCAGATATGTATGCCGCCATCGATCTCTCCGCCGATAAGGTCACCCGCCAGCTGCGCAAGTTCAAGACCAAGGTCGTGGACAACCGCCAGGGCGGTGCCAGCGCCGCGGATGTCGCGCCGGTCGAGCGCGTCGAGGATCTGGCCGACCTGCTGCTGCCCGAGGAGGAGGACGACCTGCTCGTCCGCGAGAAGGTCATCGATGTCACTCCGATGACTGAGGAGCAGGCGCTGGTGCAGACCGATTTGCTGGGCCACGACTTCTACGTGTTCGAGAACGCGACGACCGGCCTTATCAATGTGGTGTATCACCGTAAGAATGGTGGATATGGCATCATCAAGCCCCGCATCGAAACACTTGACGAGTAAAATACGTTAACTTGCATGAGTTAACGGTTGGCGGCCATCCCATGCGGGTGGCCGCCTTTTTACGTAAGGAGTCGCTTTGATGGACAAGGCCGCATCCGCCGGTCATTCGGACCGTTGCCGCATCGTCGTCGATACCTGCTGCGACTTTAGCCCCGAGGTCGCCGCGAACCTCGATGTCGATATCCTGGGTTTCCCCTTCATTATCGATGGCGAGGAGCGCACGGATGACATCTGGTCGAGCATCACACCCAAGGAGTTCTACGATCGCATGCGCGCCGGTGCCCGCGTGTCCACCTCGGCTGTGTCGCTCGGTCGCTATATCGAGTTCTTTACCGAGTGCGCCAAAGAGGGCACGCCCACGGTCTACCTGTGCTTTACCTCGGCGCTGTCGTCGAGCTACAACTCCGCGTGCCAGGCGGCGGATGCCGTGCGCGCCGAGTATCCCGATTTTGAGCTGTACGTGGTCGACAACGCTCTGCCCTGCGCGACCGGCGCGCTCTTGGCGCTCGAGGCCGTGCGCCAGCGTTCGGCGGGACTGACCGCCAAGCAGCTGGTCGATTGGGCAAACGAGGCAAAGACCTACGTCCACGGCTACTTTACGCTCGAGAGCTTCGACGCACTGGCTGCCGGCGGCCGCATTCCGCCCGCGGCGGCGCAGCTCACGGCAAAGCTCGATGTCAAGCCCGAGCTCTCCTACGACCTGGCCGGCTCGCTGTCGCTGATCGGCGTCAACCGCGGCCGCAAGAAGGCGCTCAAGTCCATCCTCAAGTCGTTCCGCGAGAACTACGTGCCCGACCGCACCATGCCCATCGCCATCATGACGGCCGATGCCGAAAAGGACGGTGACTGGCTCGAAGCTGCCATCCGCAAGGAGGAGGGCTGCGCCGACGTCACGATCATTCGCAGCTCCGTGGGTCCCACCATTGGCTCGCACGTGGGCCCCGGCATGGTGGCCTGCGCGTTTTGGGGTAAGAACCGCGCCGACAAGGCGTCGCTTTCCGACCGCATCGCCCGCCGCGTGCGCGGTCAGTAGGCAAGTAACGCGGCCGTAATCGATCCCAACTCACAGCCCAAACGCTGGCACCGAGTATTCAACCTGGTAACAACACCCAACCCAAAAGGAAAGGTTTCATGGCAAACAAGCTCTCCGTCGCATTTATCGGCACCGGAATCATGGGTGCCCCCATCGCCGGTCACATCCTGGATGCCGGCTATCCCGTCACGGTCAACAACCGCACCAAGTCCAAGGCTGCCGCGCTTATCGAGCGCGGTGCCGCCTGGGCCGATACGCCGGCCGATGCCGCGGCGAACGCCGATGTCGTCTTTACCATGGTGGGCTATCCCTCCGAGGTCGAGGAGCTCTACCTGGCGGGCGACGGCCTGCTTGCGTGCACTAAGCCCGGCGCGGTCTTGATCGACCTCACCACGAGTTCGCCCGAGCTCGCCCGTGACATTGCCGAGGCCGCCCAGGTTTCTGGTCGCATGGCGTTTGACTGCCCCGTCACCGGCGGCGAGTCGGGCGCTATCGCCGGTACGCTCACGGCTATCGTGGGCGCTACCGAGAACGACATCGCTCCGGTCCGCGATATCCTTTCCACCTTTGCGGCAACCATCTGCTGCTTCGATGGCGCCGGCAAGGGCCAGGCTGCCAAGCTCGCCAACCAGGTGTCGCTGGGCGCCTGCATGGTCGGCATGGCAGACGCCATGGCATTTGCCGAGCTGAGCGGCCTTGATCTGGAGAAGACCCGCGAGATGATCCTGGGCGGTACCGGCAAGTCCGGCGCTATGGAGAGCCTGGCGCCCAAGGCGCTCGACGGCGACTACAAGCCCGGCTTTATGGTCGAGCACTTCATTAAGGACCTGCGCTTGGCGCTCGCTTACGCCGACGATCGCGAGCTCGCGCTGCCCGGTGCCGACGTCGCATTTACGCTCTACGACATGCTCGACGCCATCGGTGGTGCCAAGCTGGGCACCCAGGCCATCACGGTACTCTACAAGGAGGAGGCCGACGCCATTGCCGCCGGCCTGGACTGGTCGCAGTATCGTCCCGAGGAGCACGGTGCCCACGAGGAAGGCTGCGGTTGCGGTGAGCATGGCGACGACCACGAGTGCGGTTGTGGCCACCACCATGGCGAGGACCACGAGTGCTGCGGCGGCCACGGCCATGACGACGGCCACGAGTGCTGCTGCGGCCACCATCACGGGGAGTAGCGCCCATGAGCTGGACGTTCGTGGTGCTTGCGCTGGCGCTCTTTCTCTTCGCGATCTACATTGGCTTTTTGTGCGGCCAGTGGGCGTGCGAAAAGCGCGTCATCACCAAGCGCGACTACTGGATTGCCAACTTTGCGGGAGCGGCGGCAGTCGTCCTGCTGACCTGGGTGTTCTCACTGTTCCCGCTGGTGCAGTTTGCGCCGATCGGCTGGCTCGGCGGCTTTATCGCCGGCCTTAAGATGAGCTTTGGCGAGTCCGTCGGTCCGTGGCGCAAGCACGACGAGGTCTTTAATGTCAACAAGGCTCATCGCGCCGCCGCCGACGCGGGCGACGCTGAGGAACGCCGCCGTGCGCGTCGCAATGGCGCGGCCGACCGACAGCTCATCTCGGTCACCGATGACAGCAAGGGTGCTGGCAAGCACGCTAAGAAATAGTAAGAAGAGGTAATTATGGCAGAAAACAAAGACGAACAGCTCACCGACGAGGAGCTGGCACAGCTTCAGCTGGCAGAGGAGAACGAGAACGCCGTCGACCGTCTGGTCAAGGAGCTCGGCTGCCCCACGCGCCGCATCCGCCAGTTTGCCGCCCGCGTGCTGCACCTGCTTGCCGAGCGCGATCCGCAGCGCGTCGTGCCCTGCGTGCCCGCGCTGATCGAGGCGCTCGACCGCCCCGAGGCGCAGACCCGCTGGGAGGCCCTCGATGCCCTGACGGCGCTCGCTACCACCTGCCCCGAGCAGCTGGGCGATGCCTTTGAGGGCGCCGAGACCGCGCTGTTCGACGAGATTTCCTCCACGCTGCGCTATGCCGCCTTCCGCCTGCTGTGCGTGTGGGGTGCCACGAGCGTCGAGCGTTCGCGCGAGGCTTGGCCCATCCTGGACGAGGCCATCCAGTGCTACCACGGCGACCTCGAGTATCGCGACATGCTCGGTTGCCTGTACGAGTTTTGCCAGGGCGAGATCGACGCCGAGGTTGCCGAGAAGCTCGCGCTGCGCCTTAAGTTCGACGCCGAGAACGGCAAGGGCAGCTATCTCAAGGCCCGTTCGAGCGAGATTTGCGAAATGCTTGTTAAACGTTTTGGCCTGGATCTCTCCAAAAAGAAGAAGCGTGCTAGCGTTAAAAAATCTGACGACGCCGAAAACGAGGAGTAACAGATTATGGCGCACGATGTAGTCCTGATTCCCGGTGACGGTATCGGTCCCGAGATTACGCAGGCCATGCGCCGCGTGGTCGAGGCCACCGGTGTCCAGATCAATTGGAATGTCCAGGAGGCCGGTGCCGGCGTCATGGACGAGTTTGGCACGCCGCTGCCCCAGCACGTGCTCGATGCGGTCGCCGAGACCAAGGTCGCCATCAAGGGTCCCATCACCACGCCGGTCGGCACGGGTTTCCGCAGTGTCAACGTGGCCCTGCGCAAACACTTCGACCTGTACGCTTGCGTGCGCCCCTGCCTGTCGCAGCCGGGTGACGGCTCGCGCTTTCGCGACGTCGACCTGGTCATCGTGCGCGAGAACACCGAGGACCTCTACGCCGGCATCGAGTTCGATGAGGGCGCTGCCGAGGTCGAGGAGCTCTCGCAGCTCGTCGAGCGTTCGGGCCAAAAGACCTTCGCCGCCGATTCCGCGATTTCGATCAAGCCGATCTCTATCGCCAAGAGCCGCCGCATTGTGGAGTATGCCTTTGAGTATGCCCGCCGCTGCGGCCGCAAAAAGGTGACGGCCGTGCACAAGGCCAACATCATGAAGGCGACCGACGGCCTGTTCCTGCGCGTGGCGCGCGAGGTGGCCGCCAACTATCCCGATATCGAGTTCAACGACAAGATCGTCGACGCTACCTGCATGGGCCTGGTCCAGAATCCCAACGACTTCGATGTCCTGGTGCTGCCCAACCTGTACGGCGACATCGTGAGTGACCTGTGCGCCGGCCTGGTGGGCGGCTTAGGGATGGCCCCCGGCTCCAACATCGGTGCCGACTGCGCAATCTTCGAGGCAACGCACGGCTCCGCGCCCGATATCGCCGGCCAGGATATCGCCAACCCCACGGCCGAGATCCTCTCTGCTGCGATGATGCTCGATCACCTGGGCGAGAACGATGCGGCCAATCGCATTCGCGCCGCCGTCTCTGCCACGCTCGACGAGGGCGAGCAGGTTACCGGTGACGTGCGTCGTGCCCAGACTGGCTCCGTCGAGGGCGCCGTGGGCACGCAGGCCTTTGCCGATGCCGTTATCGCGCACCTGGCCTAAGGTATGCACACTGCAAACGCCTAAATAGTACTTAAGTGTTTGCGTATAACCTAAGAATCAATACGCCCGGCGCTCTGTCGGGCGTATTCTATTGAGGACTATGTTTCCTAACAAGGAGTAACCGATATGGGTCTGATTCAAAAGAAGGACGAGAAGGACGAGATCGACGGCATCCAGATCATCGAGCGCGGCGAAGGCCCCGACGGTGACGAGGACGAGAAGATTGATCTGGTCGCCGGTACGTCTGCCGAGCACATTGCCGCCGGCACGACGGCCGAGGAGGAGGACGCCCGACTGGAGGCTCAGATTGCCGTGGATGCCGCTGACGAGAATCTGATGCCCGAGGAGCAGGATGGGGACAACGACTCCGACGCGGATGACCACGCATCCAAGCACAAGAAGACGATGATCGCCGCCTTTGTGGTTGCAGTCGTGATCGCTGCCGTGGTCGGCTTCTTTATCGGCAACGGCGGCTTTGGCGGCAAGGGTGTCGGCTCGGCGACCCTCACCGAGGACCAGCTCGATTCGACCGTGGCAAGCTATAGCTACAACGGCAAGAAGAGCGACATCACCGCGCGTGAGGCCATCGAGAGCCAGTATAGCCTCGACACTGTCAAGGATAGCGATGGCAACTACACCGCTCCTTCTGCCGACGTCATCCTGTCCTACGTGCGCAACAAGATCCTGCTCGATGCTGCCGAGGACGAGGGCATCACCGTCTCTTCTAAGGAGATGAAGCAGTACGCCGAGGATTCCATCGGCACTTCGGACTACAAGACCATGGCCACGCAGTATGGCGTGTCCAAGGACCAGGCCAAGCAGATCGTTCGCCAGTCCGCGACGCTGCAGAAGCTCTACAAGAAGAAGGTGGGCGATAGCTCCGCAAGCATGCCGACCGCCCCGACCGAGCCTGCTGACGGCAACGAGGAGACTGCGAGCAAGGACTACGCCGACTACATCATCAACCTTGCCGGCGATGAGTGGGATAGCTCAAAGGGCACTTGGAAGGATGCCGACAGCACCTATGCCAAGGCCTTTGCCGATGATGCCTTTACGGCCGATAGCGCCACCTACAAGCAGGCCATGACCGCCTATTACACTGCCTACCAGCAGTACTCTTCGCAGGCCTCGAGCGCCAGCTCCAAGTGGACTGAGTATGCTAACGGCCTCTACGCCAAGGCCAACATCAGCATCTACGGTTTGTTTGCGTAAGGGCTGCCCGAGCCGCCGAGCGCGTAGCCAAAAAATCTGATACGCCCGCTAGAACGGATACCGTTTTAGCGGGCTTTTTGCGTTGAAGAAGAGATTGGTGAAAAAAGAGGGATTATATTCAGCTTTTCGGACGTTTTATTCATATGTTCCGCTTCGCCATCACCAAATTCAACCTCATGACCCTTGGTCGCGAGGATATGGATGTCGAGGAGACCTCCGCCCTCTCCGCTGTTGGCGACGACAATTTCGCCGCAGTGGCCGCTGCCGTTCTCGCTGCCGTCGGTGGCAAGGAGAAGGGCAAGACCGTTGAGACCGTGTCCTTCGACGCTCCGAAGAAGACCGTGTACACCGGCACCGGCGTGGCCAAGCCGCATGTGATCATCCCCGTGTTCCCGGGCAACAACTGC
>OLOX01002922.1_pt1 | contig 13512 bp, 8 predicted proteins | sample 1672091 | NCBI WGS metagenome assembly OLOX01 (sample SAMEA3136644, study PRJEB25190) | human gut metagenome | reverse complement strand
TGCAATTCCGGATTTGATCATGCTGATCGTGGCACCGGGATGCTGTGGGCGGAATACATCCATGATCAGTTCCATGCCACAGTATGAGGACCGTTTCTTCTATTTGACGATGGACGAGACAGACATCGTAACGGGAAGACATTTGAAAAAAGTACCGAAGGCCGTGCAGGAGATCTGTGACAGTCTTGCGAAGAAGCCGTCGGTTGTGATGATCTGCATTACCTGCGTGGATGCGCTTCTTGGAACAGATATGGAACGGATCTGCAGAAAATCCGAAGAAAAGACAGGACTTCCGGTCAGACCGTGTTATATGTATGCGCTGACAAGAGAAGGACGGAAGCCGCCGATGGTGCATGTGCGTCAGTCCTTATATTCTTTATTGGAACCAAAGAAGAAAAAAGGAAATGTCGTGAATCTGCTGGGATTTTTCTCGCCGCTTATGGACGACTGTGAGTTATACGGTATGTTGGAAAAAGCAGGTGTAAAGACGGTGCATGAGATATCCAGATGCAAGAACTATGAAGAATATCAGATGATGGCGGAGGCGAATTTCAATCTGGTATTACATCCAGAAGCGAGATTCGCAGCAGAAGATTTTCATGAGAAATTGCAGATTCCGTTTATCGAACTTCGGAGATTGTACCAGATTGATAAGATAACGAAGCAGTATCAGGCACTGGGAAATGTTCTGGGGATTCCATTCGAAGATCATGAAGCGGAGGCTGCTGCACTTGATTCCGTAAAACGCTTGAAATCTGCGAAGCCGGATGCAGTTTTCGCCATCGGGGAATGTATGAACGGGGATCCGTTCGAACTGGCACTGGCACTTGTAAAGTATGGATTCCGGGTGGCTGAGATCTATGGAACGCTGACCGCCGAGAATTTTGTATACCTGAAGAATTTATCTGAATTGAGTCCGCAGACAAAAGTATTTTCCAATATGGAACCTACCATGCTGTATTATGATCCAGCAGAGAGTGGCGTAAATCTTACGATTGGTAAGGATGCGGGATATTATCATCCGGATCAGCCTAATGTAGTCTGGAATCAGGACCGTCAGCCTTATGGGTATGCAGGGGTACGTAGATTATTTGAGGCACTCCTTGAGAATGCGGCGGAGCAGGATAAGAGGAAGGGGGAGAGAGCATGAGAGGACTTCGGAAATATCTGACACCCTTTGCCCCGGATCAGTCAGGAGCAGTGTCGGTTCTGTATGAGCTGGGCGGGATCATCGTGATCTGTGATGCCGGAGGCTGTACGGGAAATGTCTGCGGCTTTGATGAGCCAAGATGGTTTGAGCGCAAAAGTGCCGTGTTCAGTGCGGGACTTCGGGACATGGATGCCATCCTGGGACGGGATGACCGCCTGGTTGCCAAACTTGTGGATGCGGCAGAAAAGGTGGAGGCAGGCTTTGCGGCAGTGATCGGAACGCCGGTGCCCGCCGTGATCGGAACGGATTATCAGGCACTGAAGCGGATGTGCGAGAAAAAAACAGACCTTCCGGTACTTGCGGTAAATACCGATGGAATGGAGCTTTATGACGGGGGAGAACGGAAGGCTTATCTGGAACTTTTTAAAGTTTTTGCCCGGGAAAAACTGCCGGTGGAGACGGGCAGGGTGGGCATCCTTGGAATGACGCCACAGGATGTCAGTGACCTGAAGGCGGCAGATAAGCTCCGGGAAAAATTTAAGTCTCAGGGGCACCAGGCAGTCTGCTACGGAATGGGAGATGGGCTTGATGAAGTAAAAAAAGCCTCCTCTGTGGAAAAAAATATCGTGGTTTCTCCAGCGGCACTGGAATGTGCCAGATATCTTGAGAAAACTTTCGGAACGCCTTATGAGGTGGGATATCCGCTGGTGGAGGAACTGGTGCCGGATATGGAGTATGCGGGGAAAAAAATCCTCATTGTGCAGCAGCAGGTGATGGCAGGTTCCATAAGAGCGGAACTTCGGAAACGTGGCGGTGACGGAAAGATCACAGTGGCAAGCTGGTTTTCCATGGAAAAAGATCTCCTGGAAGAGGGGGATGTGTCATTAAAAGATGAGGAAGATTACATGGAGCTGGTGGAAAAAGGCAGATATGATGTGATCTTTGCAGATCCCTGTATGAGGCGGATGACGAAAGATTTTTCAGGCGTGTTTGTGGATGCGGTGCATTTTGCGGTATCCGGAAAGTGCAGGTAGACTTAAGAGCAGGGCATAAAGTTACATACATACTGTAACCGGATCAGGGGAGCTGGTTACAGGGAATGGAGAACATATGGAGTGCGAAATTACAAAAATGATCCGTGTTTACGGAATCGTCCAGGGTGTGGGCTTCCGCCCTACGGTCAGCCGTCATGCCATGGCAAGGGGAATCCGTGGCAGTGTGTCCAATAAAGGACCCTATGTGGAGATTTTTGCCCAGGGCAGGCAGCAGGATGTGGACGGTTTTATCGGAGATATTGAGAACAGGCCGCCGAAGCGTGCGGCCATCCTGAAGCTTCTGGTGGAACCGGTGGAGGAGCCGGAGGAATTTACGCAGTTTGATATCATTGAAAGCGAGAAGACAAAGGGTGAGATCTTTGTTTCTCCGGATATTGCCATCTGCGACGAATGTAAGGAAGAGATGTTTGATCCGAAAAACAGGCGGTATCTGCATCCCTTTATCAACTGTACCTGCTGTGGCCCAAGGCTTACCATCCTGGATTCCCTTCCTTACGACCGGGAACGGACCAGCATGAAAGAATTTCCCATGTGTCCGTCCTGTGCGGATGAGTACCATAATCCGGACACCAGACGTTATGACGCCCAGCCGGTGTGCTGCAATGACTGCGGGCCGGAGGTCTATCTCATTGGAAGAGAGGAACGTGGCCGGGAGGCGATCACTTATACGAGGAAGACCATTGCTTCCGGCGGGATAGTGGCCATCAAGGGAATCGGTGGTTTTCATCTCTGTTGTAATGCCACCAGTGAGGAGGCCGTACAGCGGCTCCGGAAACTGAAACGGCGTCCGGTGAAGCCTTTTGCGGTGATGGCACAGGATCTGGAAACCGTGAAAGAAGTCTGTCAGGTCAGTGAGGAGCAGGAGAAGATCCTTACCGGGCATCAGAAACCGATCCTGCTGCTGGATAAGCTTACTGAGATGTCCTGTGGACAGAAAACAGATGCGAAACTCATAAAATATGGAAAGAACATCGGGAAAGACCAGGGCAGATCAGAGGCAGAATGCGGAAAACCAGCGGAACTCTGTGAGAGTATCGCTCCCGGGAATCCAAAAGTCGGTGTGATGCTTCCCTACGCACCGGTGCAGCTTCTTCTTTTTCATTATGACGATGGAATTGAGATGCCGAAGCTTCTGGTGATGACCAGCGGAAACACATCCGGGGCGCCGATCTGCAGAGACGATCATGAGGCTGTGGAAGAACTTTCTTATTTATGTGACTGCATCCTTTCCCATGACAGGAAGATCCGGATCCGGGCCGATGATTCGGTGATGGATTTTTATAAGGGAGAGCCATATATGATCCGGCGTTCCCGTGGATATGCACCTCTGCCCTTTATGGTTTCCACACCCTGGAAGGGACAGGTGATCGCGGCAGGTGGAGAGCTTAAGAATACATTCTGCATTGGTGTGGATAACCGTTTTTATCCGTCCCCTTATGTGGGTGATCTGGAGGATCTTCGAACGGTAAAAGCCCTGAAGGAAACCATAGGCCGGCTGGAAACACTTCTGGAAGTACAGCCGGAAGTGGTGGTCTGTGACCTTCATCCAAAATATAATTCCACAGTGGTGGCCCAGGAACTGGGGCTTCCCGTTCTGAAAGTGCAGCATCATTACGCACATATTTTATCCTGCATGGCAGAAAATGACTGCGAGGAAAAAGTGATCGGTGTTTCCTTTGACGGAACCGGATATGGAACAGACGGGACGATCTGGGGCGGTGAGATCCTGATCGCAGATTATCAGGGATTTACAAGGCTTGGAAGTATCCAACCTTTTGTACAGGTGGGAGGAGATGTTTCCGCAAAAGAAGGCTGGCGGGTCGCCGTTTCCCTGATCTGGCAGAATACAGGAGATTTGGAGAAAACTCTTGATACTGTCCAAAAACTGGGACTTTGCACAGAGCAGGAAGCAAAAGTGCTGGTGACCATGGCTCAGAGAAAGCTCAATGCAGTGACTTCCACCAGTGCTGGACGGCTTTTTGACGGAGTCAGTGCGATCCTGGGAATCCGAAGGGCGTCTACTTTTGAAGGGGAAGCTTCCACGGCGCTGGAGTTTGCTGCGGAAGCGTGGAGAGCGCAGGAGATACAGAAGAAAAATGTGGATACTGTTTCTGGAGAAAGAACAGATATAAAAAGAAATGTAGAAACAACCGGTGCAGATGAAAAGCCGGAAACCGGGAACAGGAAGATTATTTTAAATACAGGTGACATCGTTGCACATCTGGTCCGGGAAAAGCTGGAAGGAGAAGATTCCGGGAAACTGGCTTACGAATTCCACCGGGCGCTGGCGGATGAGATCCTTGCAGCCTGTGAGGAAGCAGAGCAGGAAACTGGTATCCGGAAAGTGGCATTAAGCGGCGGTGTATTCCAGAATCGGCTTCTTCTGGAACTGGTAGATGACGGGCTTGCAGAAAAAGGCTTTGAAGTTCTGAAACATAGTCTGATCCCGCCAAATGACGGAGGGATCGCGCTGGGTCAGGCAGCATATGGAATGGCTTATGTGCAGCGGCACAGACAAGTATAAAGGTGATAGATCATGCAGATGCGGATCGCAGATATCCGCCTGATGAAATATTTTACGATGTATGGAGTATACAGCAGAAATGCGGGATGGAGGCATAGATATGTGTGTAGGATTATCAGCAAAAGTAGTAAAGATCAGTGACGGAACCGCAGTGGTAGACGCAGGCGGCGCAAAGAGAGAAGTTTCCGCCCAGCTTCTGGGAGATCTGGAGCCGGGAGATTATGTGATGGTACATGCTGGTGTTGCCATTGCAAAGATCACTGACGATGACGAGGAAGAGACAGACCAGCTGATGGAGGAACTGCTGTGATGGAAGAGAAGAAAAAAACAGCAAGAGAGATCATAGAAGGATATCAGGGGCCGCCGGTGCGGATCATGGAAGTCTGCGGAACCCATACTCACGAGATTTTCCGTCTGGGGATCCGCAAGCTTCTGCCACCGCAGGTGGAGCTGATTTCAGGCCCGGGCTGCCCGGTCTGTGTAACACCGGTAGGCTTTATTGACGAGGCGGTTTATCTGGCTCTGGAAAAACAGGCGACCATCTGTACCTTCGGTGACCTTGTCCGTGTACCGGGGACAAAGAAAAGCCTTGCAGATGCCAGGGCAGAAGGAGCCAGGATACGTATCGTCTATTCACCGGCAGATGCGGAAAAATATGCGAAAGAACATCCAAAGGAGCAGGTGGTATTTCTTTCTGTTGGTTTTGAGACGACGACACCTGCAGGCTGTCTTTCCGTGAAAAAAGCCAGAGAAGATGGCCTTTCCAACTACTCTCTCCTTGTGGCAAACAAGACCATGCCACAGGCTTATCAGGCATTAAAAGGCAGTGCGGATGTGTTCCTTTACCCGGGACATGTCAACGCCATTACAGGGACTGCACTCTGCGAACGTCTGGCAGAGCAAGGCGTCAGTGGTGTAGTGGCAGGATTTACAGCGAAGGAGCTGCTTACGGCGCTGGCAGTTGCACTGGTCCGTTTCCAGGAGGGAAAACCTTTCTTTGTAAACTGTTATCCGCGCGTGGTAAAAAGCGAAGGAAGCCCGGAGGCACAGACACTGATCGAGGAACTGATGGAACCCTGCGATTCCGAATGGCGTGGACTGGGTGTGATCCCGGGATCCGGCCTGGTGCTCCGGAAAGAATGGGAAGCTTTTGATGCCAGAAAAAAATATGCGGTGCCGCCGATCAAAGGCAAACCAAATCCGGCCTGTCGCTGTGGCGATGTGCTTCAGGGAAAATGCAAACCGTCGGACTGCAGGGTATTTGGAAAAGTCTGTACCCCGCAGCATCCGGTAGGAGCCTGTATGGTATCCAATGAAGGAGCCTGTTCCGCATATTTTATGTATGGGAACTGATTGATCAACTGTCCGGTTTAATGGACTATAATACAGGAATACATGTCATACAAACGAAGGATCACATCTGGAAGATCGGACTATATGATACAGATCTGATATCCGTTTGAACGATCGTAGAAAGAAGATGAAAATTATGGATAATAAAACAGTAACCATGGCACACGGTGCCGGAGGCCGTCAGACCTCAGAACTGATCGATGAAGTATTTAAAGCACATTTTGCAAACCCGGATCTTACAGCCGATGATGCGGCAGTGCTGGTCCCGCCGGCAGGAAAAATGGCCGTATCCACCGATGGATTTATTGTTTCTCCGGCATTTTTCCCGGGAGGAAATATCGGCAATGTTTACTTCTCCGGCACGACCACGCTCTGTCTGCTGCGGTTTCTCGTGGCAAAAAAGCGGATTACGATCATTACCCACTCGCTCGGTGCGCTGAGCGAGGCCTCCAAGTACGATAACCTCAATATTATCTCGCTCGGCGGCATTTACAGCCCCACGACCGACTCGTTCGTCGGCCTTTCCGCGATCGAGGCGCTGTCCTCCATGCGCATCAACAAGGCGTTCATGGGCGCGACCGGCGTTTCGCTGACCGCCGGCATGACCAACACGACCTTCCTCGAGGCCGAGATCAAGCGCGCGGTCGTGCATCGCGCCGACAGCATCTACGGCATGGCGGACTCGTCCAAGATCGGCCGCGAAGCTATCGTCACCTTCTGCCACCTCAAGGATCTCACCGCGTTCATCACCGACCGCGAACCGCCGAAGGAATACGTCGACCTGTGCCGTCAGGAAAACGTCAAGCTCCGCTACGAATAAAAATTTGAGATGAATTTGCCCCCGGCAGAAAATCTGCCGGGGGCTTTATTTTGCATTGTTATATCAGATTGCCCGTCAGCACACGGTTGATGAGCTCGACGATCTCGTTTTTCGGGATGGGCTGCGGCTCGGTGATCCACTTTTCCATCATGCCGACGATGCCGGTCGCGAGAAAACGCGCCGCATAAGCGTCCTCCACGCTTCGGAACGGACGCATTTCCAGATGGCACTCCTCGAGCACCGTGATCATCTTGCGTCCGAAGCCTTCCACGCCCGTGCCGCGCACGAGCGCGCGGACGATCTCGCGGTTCTCCTCCAGATAATCCACCGCACGCGCCAGGACCGGCTGAAGATTGCTCGTCCCGCTCGGATGCAGATCCGCGATCAGCTCGCGGAAATCCTCGATCATCTCCGCCTCGATCTTTTCGCGCAGATCATATACATCGCGGTAATGCGCATAGAATGTGCCTCGGTTGATGTCCGCCTCACGGACCACGTCGGTTACTGTGATGCTCTGAAAATCCTTCTGCTGCATCAGCCGGGTCAGAGCCTGCCGCAGCAGCTTTTTCGTGCGCCGTATGCGCTTATCCTCCTGTACTGCTCCTGTCATGTTCCTTCTCCTCCGTTCAGACCGCGTTCAGCTTTTCTCTGTCCCTTTCGGCTAAACACACGTTATTGAACATTTTCATTCTCTTTGTTCTTTTATGTACACATTATTTATATTTGCCTATTGTGTTCGTTAACCTTATGTACTATACTATATCACGAAAAGAAATCCGATACAATATCTATTTTCCCGAAAGTTGGTGTTTTCCTTGTGAAACTTAACGGACACAATCCGGTTGATTTAATCATTAACCACAGAAAACTGATCGAAAAGGTATTTACCATACTCGTCGTGTTCAGCCTCATCTGCATCCCGATGGTCGGCATCAACTACGACCTGACCAAGTACCTTCCCGACTCCTCCCCGTCCGCGCAGGCGCTCGACATCATGGAGGACGAGTTCACCTATCCCGGCATGGGCCGCGTAATGCTCCATGACGTGACGCTTTACGAAGCGAAAAACATCAAGGACCGCATCGCAGATGTTGAGGGTGTGGACATGGTCATGTGGGCCGACATGACGACCAACATCTACGGTTCGAGCGAATTCATCGACTACGACGACATCGACGACTACTATCACGAGGACGACCAGTCCGCCTACATGGACGTCATCTTCAAGGACAAGGACTCGTCCTCCCAGACGCACAAGGCCGTCCGCCAGATCGAGCAGATCGTCGGCGACCGCGGACTCGTCGCCGGCTCCGCCGTATCCGACACCAACCTCGGCCCGACCATCAACAAAGAGGTCGCGCGCGTCATGGTGCTCGCGGTCATCATCATTTACATCATCCTGACCATCACAACGACCTCGTGGTTCGAGCCGGTGATGTTCCTGTCCGTTCTCGGCATCGCCATCATCATCAACATGGGCTCGAACATTATCCTCGGCGAGATCTCGTTCCTGTCCAACGCGGTCGGCGCGGTGCTCCAGCTCGCCTGCTCGATGGACTATTCGATCTTCCTGCTGCATTCGTTCACGCAGGAGCGCGCGCAGGGCATCGAGCCGGAGCAGGCCATGGCGAACGCATGGCGCAGCGCGTTCTCGTCCATTTTCGCCTCCGGCATGACGACGATCGTCGGCTTCGCGGCGATGTGTCTGATGAACTTCGGCATCGGCCCGGACATGGGCGTTGTCCTCGCCAAGGGCATCACCATCAGCCTGATCACTGTGCTGCTGCTCATGCCGGCGCTCATCCTGCGCTTTCAGGACATCGTTGCCAAAACGCAGCACCGTCCGTTCCTCCCGCAGCAGAGCCGCAGCATGGGCAATTTCGCCTACCGCATCCGCCGTCCGCTGTTCATCCTCGTGCTGCTCATCATCATCCCGTGCTACATCGCGCAGGGCATGGCGAACTTCACCTACGGCAACGAAGCGGTCGCGAACTCCCCCGGCACGCCGGTCTATGAGGCCGAGCAGCAGATGAACGCCGCCTACGGCAAGAGCAACATGATGATCGCGCTCGTCCCGCTCGACAGCAGCCTGACCGAAAAGGCGATGACCGACGAGATCGACGACCTGCCTTACGTCAAGTACGCGCTCAGCCTGTCGTCCGTTCTGCCCGAGGGCATCCCCGAGGACTTCCTCCCTGAGAACATCACGAGCATCATGCACTCGAAGAACTGGGCGCGCGTGATCATCAACGTCCGCTCCTCCGGCGAGAGCGACGACGCGTTCAAGTTTGCCGACAATATCCGCGGCATCGTGGATCAATACTATCCGAACGAACAGACCTACCTCGTCGGCGTCACCCCGTCCACGCAGGACATCAAATCCATCATCGTGCCCGACTACAACCGCGTCAATATCGTTTCGCTGCTCGGCGTCGCGCTCGTTGTCGCGCTCACCTACAAGGCGCTCATCCTGCCCTTCGTCGTTCTCATCCCGATCGAGTGCGCGATCTTCATCAATACCGCTCTTCCGTACATCTACGGTCAGCGCACGATGTATCTCGGCTTCATCATCGTCGGCTGCATCCAGCTCGGTGCGACCATCGACTATTCCATCCTGCTGACCGGCAACTATCTGGACGCGCGAACGCAGGGCGACAAAAAGGAAGCCGCCATCCGCGCCGTCTCGATGAGCGCGGAGTCGGTCATGACCTCCGGCATGATCGTTATGACCGTTGCCTACGGCCTGTACTTCATGACCTCGGTCGAGGCGATCTCCAGTCTGGGCCGCCTGATCGGCCGCGGCGCGTTCATTTCGGTCATCATGGTACTGTTCTTCCTGCCGATGTGTCTGATGATCTTTGACCGGTTCATCGTCAAGCCTGACCACGCGGAACGAAAGCACGCGAAGATGAACCGCATCCATGCGATGAAGATCAAGCTGCCGACGCTCAGCGCGCTGCATGAGCAGCGTCTGCGCCTGCATCAGCAGATCCGCGAAAACCGTCATGCACGCCACAAGCAGACGCGCGCCAAGTGGAACAATCTGCTCCACGGCAAGGGCTTCACCCTTCCCGAACAGCCGGATAACGGCGAGGGCATCGAAACGCCCGAGACCGCGAAGCGCACGCTGCCGAAGCGCGTCCGCATGCGGCTGAAGGCACGGCTCGACCGCCGCAAGGCGCGTCTGAGCGACCTGATTTCCGCAAGAAAGAACGACAACGATAAGAGCAACACGGAGGAAAACGACAATGAAAAGAAATAAGCTGCGCCGCGTTACCGCGACCGCACTCTTGCTTTCGTTCGCGCTGCCGCAGTGCGCCCAGGCCGCCGCTCCGACAGTCGAGACCGACGAAACCGTATACATCAACATGGATTACTACGGTGCGCCGACCAACACGCGCATCGTCAAGGGCGTAAACCTCAACGGCCACACCGAATTCACGGATTTCGGAGACTACAAGGACGTTTACAATATGTCCACCTTTGACGAGCCGACCCTCAAGGAGGACTCGGTCTACTGGAAGCTGAACACCGACAAGAACCGCTTCTACTACGAGTGCATCCCGAACGACACGGTCAACATCCAGATGCCGTGGAACTTCGATGTTTCCTATAAGCTCAACGGCGTTCCGGTCGAAGCAGACCAGTGCGCCGGCGCGAGCGGCACCATTCAGATGGACATTCACGCCGTGCCGAACACCTACGCGAGCGACTACTACAAGAACAACATGATGCTGGTCTGCGCGACCGGCATCGACATGAGCAAGGCGCTCTCCATCGACGCGCCGGGCGCACAGATCCAGTCGTTCGGCACCTACAAGCTCGTCATGTTCATGGGTCTGCCGGGCGAGGAAAACACCTTCACCGTCCGCATCGGCTCGAATGACTTCGAGAGCATGGGTCTCATCATGTTCATGACCCCGGCGACCACCTCCGCACTCGACATCATGTCCAGCATGCGCGACATCAAGGACCGTCTGGAAAATTCGGGCGACAACCTCTATACCGGCGTCAGCTCCATGCTGAGCACCATGCAGGCCGTGCAGAGCAGCCTTTCCTCGATGTCGAGCGGCATTTCCGGTATCGATCAGGTGCGCAAACAGCTCATCAAGGACCGCGGCACGCTCGACCCGAGAACGGATGCGGCGCTGAACGCGCTCGATGAGCTGACCGGCAAGTCTGACTCGCTCATCCCCGAGCTGAACTCCGCCAAGGAGACGCTCACTGCCCTCAACGCCACCACGAGCAGCATCCTCACCACCCTCGAGGAGTCCGGCGAGGATATTCCGGAGTACCAGAAGCTGCTGAACGACGTCAAGACCTCGCTCGGCAATCTGGAAGATCTGTTCGATGACCTCGACGACGAGACCGACAACAGCAGCTGGACCATCGCCCAGATCCGCAGCGCGAGCGAGGATTTGAGCAAGGAACTCGAAGCGCTGACAAAGGACCTCAAGAGTCTGTCGGGCAGTCTGGATGACCTTGATCTGGAAACCCCGGTTTCCACCGAACTGAAAAACTACGTCTCTGCTATGACCTCTTCGACCGCTCAAAGCGCTGGCAAAGATGCTTCTCAGAAAAAATATCTTGAAATCATGTCGACCATTACGCGTGACATGTCTGATGAAGAAAAAGCTAAAATCGAAGAAAAAGCCAAGGCCGAAGCGTCTAAGGCAGGCGGTGCCGCCGCTGTTCAGTCCTCGGCAGCCTACAACAACGCACAGGCGCTTGCCGCACTCATGACCGGCATCAAGAGCGGTTCTTCGGCTGTCACCAGCGACATGCAGTCCATGACCAAGCAGCTCAAAAGTGTCACAGAGAAAATGTCCGACCTGCTCGACGCGACGAATTCCCTGCTCAAGGACCTTGAGGACATCGCGGACGTATTCGACGAGTACAAGGGTCTGCCGCAGGACTTCACGCAGGAGGGCAAGAAGCTGACCGAGCTTGCGAACGGCTCTCTCGACCGCGTGAACAAGATGCTCGCCGATATTCCGGCGCTGCGCGAGTCGCTCGACAGCCTCACCAAGACCGCGACTGCGTCCATCGACAAGACGACCGACCTCATGAGCTCGACCACCAAGGCGCTCTCGACCTCCTACGACCTCATGAACACCGCCAACAGCGTGCTCCGTTCGGTCCGCAGTCAGGCGGACGCCAGCACCCAGACCACGATCGACAGCCTGCTCGATACGCTCGGCAAGCTCTCCGGTTCGACCGCATCCGGTCAGATGCAGACCGCGACCAACTCCATCCACTCCGCCGTCAAGGACGCGGAGACCGACCTTGAGGACGACACCAACGTGCTCAACATCGACACCTCGGCTGACCTCGAGTCTGTCACATCGAGCATGAACCCCTCCCCGTCCAGCCTTCAGTTCATCCTGCGCACCGAGGAGATCTCGGTGGACGATGATGATGACGACGGCATCTCCGATCAGGACGCCGCAGACGAAGGCGTATTCGCCCGCATCTGCAACATCTTCAAAAAGCTGTTCACCGCCATCACCGGCGTGTTCGCGTCGGACGATTGACCGCATACTGCAAAGCACCGCTTCCACATGGAGGCGGTGTTTTTTTGCGCAGAAAAACACCTCGCAGACAGCATTTCTGCGAGGTGTTCGTTTTTATGCCTGCGCCGCGTCGTTCAGACGGGACAGGTACTTGTTCTGATAGAACTTCAGCTTACTCTCAAACTGAGGGCCGGACTTGAACTCCGCCTTCGCATAGGCGTGCGTGTCGAATTCCTCTGCGCCCTCGACGAGCTGAATGGTGTAGATCGCGATGTTCGAGCAGTGATCGCTGATCTTCTCAAGGTCGTGCACGATGTCGAGGAAGTGAATGCCGGTCTGCATCGTGCAGCCGCCCTCGCCAAGGCGCTCGATATGGCGGCTCTTGAGCTGCTCCTTCATGGTATCGACGACCTCCTCGAGCGGCTCAACGCTGCGCGCGAGCGAAACCGACTGCGTAACATACGCCTCGACCGTCATGTCGAGAACCTCGCTGACTGCGTCCGTCATGGTGTGCAGCTCGTTCATCGCGGTCGCGGAGAAGCTCAGACCTGCCTGACGGAACTCGTCGGCGCGGTCGAAGATATTCTGCGCATAGTCGCCGATCTTCTCGAAGTCGGACAGCGAGTGCATCATCTCTGCGCTCTGGCGGCGCTGATCGACCGAGCGCACGTTGTGCATCGTGGTCAGGTAGCGGCCGATCTCAACCTCTGCGCGGTCGAGGAACGCCTCGTGTTCGCGGAAGATCTCCTCGCTGGCCGCACTGCCGCCGAATATCGGGTCGACCGCAAGGTGGAAATTGCTCTTCGCCGCCTCGCCCATGTCAGCGATGCAGCGCTGCGCCTGATCGAGCGCGAGAGCCGGCGTGGTAAGGAAACGCGGCTCGAGCTTCGCAAGCGGGTCCTCCTGCGTCTCGCCGGTCGGCACGCTCCACCTTGCGAGCTTGACCAGCAGACCAGTGAACGGCAGGAACAGCAGGGTGCAGGTCACGTTGAACAGCGTGTGGAAGTTCGCGATGCCGCCCTTGTCGATCGGATTTTCCCAGAACGAGAAGCCGACCGCGTACTGCACGGCGTAGATCGCGACCAGAAACGCGATCG
>OLOX01002915.1_pt1 | contig 13547 bp, 9 predicted proteins | sample 1672091 | NCBI WGS metagenome assembly OLOX01 (sample SAMEA3136644, study PRJEB25190) | human gut metagenome | reverse complement strand
TTCCGATCTGACGCGGGGGTTCTGCCGGTAATCAGGCAAATATCTGTTCTCCCGTCATCGACTTCCGTCAGTCTTCGAGATCGAGGCCTTTGCGTTCGGGCAGGCAGAGGGCGGCGACGCAGGCGATGATGAAGGCGGCGGCGAAGATGATGAAGGCCACGGCCTTGTTGCCGCCGGACAGGGTCAGGAACCACGGCATGAGGAGCGGCGCGATGATGGCGGCGATGCGGCCCACCGCTGCGGCGGCACCGGCGGCCGCGCCACGCAGGCGGGGCGGGGAGATTTCCGGGGTCACGGCGTACAGCACGCCCCACGCACCGAGGTTGGAGGCGGACAGCAGCATGCCGAACACGAGCACGAGGGCCACAGATCCGGCCTGCGAGAACGCGAAGGCGGCCACGGCGGAGACGGCCAGGAAGATGCTCAGCGTCTTGCGGCGGCCCCAGACCTCCACCAGCCAGGCGGCTAGGAAGTAACCGGGCAGCTGGGCGATGGAGATGGCGAGCGTGTAGCCGAATGACTTGGTCAGGGAGCCGAACTGGTCGGCGAGCAGCGACGGCATCCATGTGAACGCGCCGTAGTAGGAGAAGTTCACGAAGAACCACGTGGCCCAGATGGCGATGGTGCGGGCCAGGTACTTGGAGCCGAACAGTTCGCGCGTCTTGATCTTCGGCAGCGGCTTGCCCTTGGGAGAGGTTACCGAGGCTACTCCCCCGGCTTCCTCGAAGTAGCGCACGGCCTTTTCGGCTTCGTCTTCGCGACCCTTGGCTTCGAGGAATCGCACGGATTCTGGGATGTGCACGCGGGTGACGATTGCGTAGAGCAGTGGCAGCGCGCCGATGGCCAGCGCCCAGCGCCAGCCCCAGTCGCCGGTGTTCGGGATCACGAAGTAGCCGATCATGGCGGCGACGATCCAGCCGACGGCCCAGAACGATTCCAGCAGCACAGTCATGCGGCCGCGCTGTTTGGTCGGCGAAAACTCGGAGACCAGCGTGGAGGCGACCGGCAGTTCCGCTCCCAAGCCCAGTCCGATGATCAGTCGGGCGCCGAGCAGCATGCCGAGTGACCAAGATAGGGCCATGGCACCGTTGGCGATGCCGAAGATAATCAGTGTGGCGGTGAACACGGTTTTGCGACCCACGCGGTCGGCGATGAAGCCGCCCACTGCCGCGCCGATGGCCATGCCGACGAAGCCGATGGACAGCACCCATGACTTTTCGGTCGGGGTGAGGTTGAAGTGCGGGTCGGCGGCGATGGCGGCGACTACGAAGGAGACGAGGCCGACGTCCATGGCGTCGAATGCCCAGCCGATGCCGGAGGCGACGAGGAGTTTGCGGTGCGCCTTGTTGAAGGGCAGCCGGTCGAGGCGCTCGTTGCGGGTGAGCTGCGCGGGTTGCGCTGAAGTGGTGGTGCTCACGTCGTTTCCTTTCTGGTAAGTGGCGTCAGATTTAATGGCGGGTCAGGTCGGTGTAGGACTCTTCGATGGCCAAGCTGATGCGTTCGACTTGTTCGCGGGTCAGCGGCTTGCGGAAGGTCATGCGTAATGCCGATTTGGCGATGGACGGTTCGAGGCCCATCGCCAGCAACGTGGCAGGAATCTCGTGGCGCCCGATGGCGCAGGCCGAGCCGGATGAGGCAGCGATGCCGCGCGCGTCCAGGTCGACGAGCAGCGCTTCCCCGGTGACGCCGGGGAAGATGAAGGAGGCGTGACCGGGCAGACGGCGTTCGGGGTCGCCGGTCAGGTCGGCGCGAGGCGCGACCCGGCGAACCGCGTCGATGAGCATGTCTCGGGACGCGACCAACTCACGGTACTGCGCCTGCATGCGCGCATTCGATTCGTTGAGTCCGATGGCGAGCGCCACGGCACCGGCCACGTTCTGCGTGCCAGAGCGCAGGCCGCGTTCCTGCCCGCCTCCGGACAGCACCGGTTCGATGGGTGTGCGGCCGCGTACCAGCAGCGCTCCCAGACCTTTGGGGGTGCCGAATTTGTGTCCGGATACGGACAGGGCGTCCACATCCCAGTCACGAAAACGAATCGGAATCTGCCCGGCGGCCTGTACGGCGTCTACATGGATGGGCACGCCGTGCGCGTGGGCGATGCGGACCAGTTCCTCCACGGGTTCCACGGTGCCGACCTCGTTGTTGGCCAGCATGGTGGAGACCATCGTGGTACGTTCACTGGCCTCGCCGTCGAGCTCGCGTTCAAGTGCGTCGAGATCGAGATGTGCTTGCGCATCCACGGGAATGCGCACGACTTCGAAACCGAACCATTCGTGCAGCCATGCCGCCGATTGGGCCACGGCCGGGTGCTCGATAGCGGAAATGATAATGCGCGGGCGACAATTTGCCGGCTGTTTGCCATCGGCTTCGGCGAATCCGCAGACCGGCCGCAAGCCCAGTTTGCGCATGCGCGCCATGGCGATGCCTTTGATGGCCAGATTGTCCGATTCGGTGCCGCCTGAGGTGAAGATCACGTCATCCGGCCGGGCGCCCAATGCCGCGGCAAATGATGCGCGAGCCGCGTCCAGCGCGCGGGCCGCGGTTTTGCCGGGCTGGTGCACGCTGGCCGGATTGGCGTAGGCCTCAGTCAGGAACGGGGTCATGGCCTCGATGACTGCCGGGCTCACTGATTCGGTGGCGGCGGCGTCCAGGTACAGTTCGCCGGGTTCACCGGATGCGTTGGGGGTATCGGCCATGACTAGTTCCAATCCAATCCGAGGTCGATGCTGCGCACAGAGTGGGTGAGCGCGCCCACGGAGATCACGTCCACGCCGGTGACGGCCACGGCTGGCACTCGCTCCAGGCTCATGTTGCCGCTGGCTTCCACGATGGCCTTACCGTCGATGAGCTCCACGCCGCGACGGGTGTCGTCGAGCGAGAAATTGTCCAGCATGATGGTGTCCGCTCCGCCGGCGAGCACGGCGGGAATCTGGTCAAGGCGGTCGACTTCCACTTCGATATGCGTGGTGTGGCCCACCTGTTCGCGCACGTGGCGGATCGCGCCGGCCAGGTCGATGCCGCGCGCGGCGAGCGCCGCCAGATGGTTGTCCTTCATCATGACCGCGTCGGACAGTCCGTAACGATGGTTGTGGCCGCCGCCGCAGACCACGGCGTATTTCTCGAACGGGCGCAGGCCGGGCGTGGTTTTGCGCGTATCGACGATGCGGGTGCGCTCGTAGCGGCGCGGCCGGGTGACGGGTCCGTCATAATCATCGCCGTAGATGGCGTTCACCGCGTCCACGAAGGCGGCGGTCATGGTGGCGATGCCGCTCATGCGCTGAGTGAAGTTGAGGGCGATGCGCTCGGCGGTGAGCAGGTCGCGTACCGGGCCTTTCACGGTGGCGAGTATCTGGCCGCGCTGGAATCGCTCGCCGTCCTTGATGGCGGCGGTGACGGTGACGGCCGGGTTCTGTGCGGCGAAGGCTGCGGCGAACACGTCGATGCCGCTCATCACGCCGTTTTCGCGCGCGGTGAGGTGGGCCGAGCCGGTTTCGTCCGCGGGGATGGTGGTCTCGCAGGTGATGTCGCCGTAGGGCGCGTCTTCGGCGAGCGCCGCTTCGACGGCGACGCGGATGATGTGTGATGTGAGCATGGGTCAGTCCTTGATGTAGGCGACGGAGTGGGCCCAGTTGTCGACTGGCTCGCTGTGGTCGGTGCGGGCGTGGGCGCCTCTCGACTCGGTGCGGGCGAGCGCGGCGGTGGCGGCCACATAGCCTACGGTGAGCATGTTGCGGTTCTCCAAAGCCTCAACGCTGCTTGCAGCACCATCGGCGTTTACATCAGCCTGGGCGTTTGCGGCGGCGAGGCCTTGGCCGAGTTCGGCGATGGCGGTTTTCAGTCCGGCCTCGTCGCGCAGCACGCCGACGCCATGCCACATGGTGTTCTGGATGCGGGTACGATTCCACACCTTGTCGGCGGCGGTATCGTCAGCAGCAGCCGTAGCGGCAGGGGCGGCCAGCGCGATCGGCGCATGGTCGAACACGGCACCGGTGGCGGAGTTCAGGAACGGTTCGGGTGCCCAGACCGCGTCGTCACCGTCCGCGACGGCGGCCAGACCGGCGCGGCGTCCGTAGACGAGCCCCTCGAGCAGCGAGTTGGAGGCAAGACGGTTGGAGCCCATGACACCGGTACGAGCGCATTCGCCGGCCGCATACAGGCCGGGAATGGAGGTCCGGGCGTTCAGATCGGTGCGAATGCCTCCCATGTAGTAGTGCGCGGCGGGCGCCACCGGAATCGGCTCCTTGCTCCAGTCGAAGCCAAGCGAACGCGTATAGGCGTCGATGGTCGGGAATCGGTGGGCCAAGAAGCTGGCCAGGTCGGGGTTCTCGCGGGCCATCGGCGAGACGTCGAGCATCACGGGCTTGCCGCCTTGCGCCTGCATCACGCGGAAGTTCTCGCGGGCCACGACGTCACGCGGCGCGAGTTCGGCGCGCGGATCGATGTCCTTCATATACCTGTGGCCATGCTCATCCAGCAGCACCGCACCTTCGCCGCGCACGGCTTCGGAGACGAGGAAGTGCTCGCCCACGGCCATGGCGGTGGGATGGAACTGGTAGAACTCCAGATCGGCGACCTGGGCACCGGCACGCCATGCGACGGCGAGGCCGTCCGCGGTGGCGACCGGCGGATTGGTGGTGTACGGGTACATACGGCCTGCTCCACCGGCGGCCAAGATCACCCGGTCGGCGGCCAGATCCTTGTCCTGCCCGTCGATCAGCAGGTGGACGCCGGCGATGTGGCCGCCCCGCACGATGAGATCTTTGAGGAAGGCGTTCTCGATGATGTGGATGCGCGGGTTCTTGCGCACCATGGCGGAGACGTCCAGTTCAAACACTTTGCCGGTGGCGTCTCCCCCGGCATGCACCACGCGGGCGCGCGAATGAGCCGCTTCCAGGCCGCGCAGCATGTGTCCATGCGCGTCGCGGTCGAAGTGGACGCCGGCCGCGGCGAACTCGCGGACGCGCTCCGCACCCTCACGGGTGAGGATGTCCACGGCCTTCGGGTCGCACAGGCCGTGGCCCGCGGCCATGGTGTCGGCGGCATGCAGCTTCGGGTCGTCGTCGGAGAAGATGGCTGCAGCGATGCCGCCCTGCGCATGATAGGTGTTTGATTCCACCAGTTCGGCCTTGGTTACCAAGGTCACGTCGTGTCCGGTGCCGGCCACGGCCAGTGCCGCGGACAGTCCGGCGACGCCGGCGCCCACGACGACGATTTCAGTGTTGCTCATTGTGTTGCTTTCCTCTGTTTTTGCGTCATCTGCTCCCTTCAGTCCGCTACGCGGACAGCTCCCCTCATGTACGAGGAGCGCCAGGGACGAATCACGGGTGAACGCGCAGCATGCGCTCCAGTGCCACCTTGGCTTCGCGGGCGGTGTCTTCGTCCACGGTGATGCGATTGACCACGTTGCCGGCTTCGAGGTTCTCCAAAGCCCAAGCCAGGTAGGCCGGGTGGATGCGGTACATCGTGGAGCAGGGGCAGACCACGGGGTCCAAGCAGAACACGGTCTTGTCCGGGTACTGCGCGGCCAGACGGTTCACCAGGTTGATTTCGGTGCCCACAGCAATGGCGGATCCGGCGGGCGCGTTGGCGATCTCCTTGACGATGTACGCGGTGGAGCCAGTACCGTCGGCGGCATCGACCACCTGCATCGAGCACTCGGGGTGCACGATCACCTTGACGCCCGGGTATGCCTTGCGGGCACGTTCGACCTGTTCGACGGTGAAACGCTGGTGCACGGAGCAGAAGCCCTTCCACAGAATCATCTTGGCGCGGGCGTAATCGGCCGGATCGGCGGCGCCGCCCTGTGCCTTGAACGGATCCCACAGCGGCATCTCGCTCAGCGGAATGCCCATCGCGCGGGCGGTATTGCGGCCCAGATGCTGGTCCGGGAAGAACAGCACGCGCTTGCCGCGGGCGAACGCCCATTCCAGCACGGCGTGCGCATTGGAAGAGGTGCATACGATGCCGCCGTTGCGTCCGCAGAACGCCTTCAGCGCGGCGGATGAGTTCATGTAGGTGACCGGAATGATCTGCTGCAAGCCATCGGAGTCCGGCTGGGTGCCGCAGATCTCGCCGAGCTGGTCCCAGCATTCCTGGACCTGGTCGATGTTGGCCATATCGGCCATCGAGCAGCCGGCGGACAGGTTGGGCAGGGTCACGCTCTGTTCGGGCGTGGAGAGGATGTCGGCGGTTTCGGCCATGAAGTGCACGCCGCAGAACACGATGTGGTCGGCGTCCGGGCGTTCGGTGGCGTTCTTGGCTAGCTGGAAGGAGTCGCCCACGAAATCGGCGTGCTTGATGATCTCGTCACGCTGGTAGAAGTGGCCCAGAATCAACAGTTTGGAGCCGAGACGCTGCTTGGCGTCGGAGATGCGCTGCTGCAGTTCCTCGTCGGAGGCCTTGCGGTATTCGTCCGGCAACACCTGCTGGCGCGGCGCGTTGGCGGGCAGACGGTCGAGCATCGAGGCACCGGGACCGTAGCTGGGTGTGGTGGTGTCGAAGTGCCATGGGTCCTGGGTCAGTCCTGCATCGCAGGTGCTTTGCGCGCCCAGCTTGGCGATGATCTCGTCAACGGACGGCGCAGTGAATAGTGCGGTCATAGTGGTTCCTTTCCTATATACGTCTGTGATACCGGCCCGAAGCGGGTCGGCGGGAAAAATCAGATGCGCGCGGATGGGATCAGCGCGTCGAGAGCGTCTTCACGCTCGCCTTGTCTGGACAGTTCCACGATGTCGTCACCATCGGATTCGTGGGGCGTACCGTTCTCGACAGGTCGTTTGGGGATGTAGCGGTAGACGGTGGCCGGTCGTTGGCGGCCTTCGCGCATCTTCTCCCCGGTGTCTTCAAGGTCGCCCGAGGCAAGCATTTTGCGGCGGAAGTTCGCCAAGTCGAGGGGTTCGCCGCCAATCGCCTCATAGACGCCGTGCAGTTGGCGCAGGGTGAACGTGGGGCCGAGCAGTCGGGTGGCCACGTCGGAGTATTCGATTTTGGAGCGCAGGCGGAGCAGCGCGTAGTCGATGATCTGGCGATGGTCGAACGCCAGCTCGGGCAGTTCGTCTTCGGAGAACCATCGTACGTTGTCACCGTCCTCGAAGCCCGCGGCCTCGGTCTGGCCGACGAGCGCCCAGTACACGACGGATACCATGGGCAATCCGCCATGGGACCGGGTCGGGCCTCCAAAGGTGTACAGCTGTTCGAGGTATCGCGGGTGCAGGTCTGTGGTCGATTCGAGGGCCGCGTAGGCAGACTGTTCCAACGACCGGTCGGAGCGCAGGTCACCGCCGGGCAACGCCCAGCAGCCCAGGAACGGCTGACGGACGCGCTTGACCAGGGGCAACCAGAGACGGGAATGGGCCGAGTTCGCGGCGTTGCCGGAATCGGCGGCACTGTTGCCGGTATCGTCTTCCGGGCCGAGTGCCAGAATCACCACTGACACGCCGACCTGTGGCGGTGCGCTGCGGCGCTCGGACACATTGCCGAATCCCATGCCATGCCTCTTTCCATACCGGTTGTTCTCCCTGCATTGAGAGCATAGCACTACTTATAGTCACAATGACCATAAATCACATATCGGATGGTCTAGCGCACGAATATTGGTCAGGCAGCGGGCCCCAATCGCTACGAAATCACGTCCGTATCTTCCGATTTCGACTGTGTCATTTCGGCGACGGACGGGAGGAATGGCGCTAGGGAGGGTAGTTCGTCGAGACTCTTCAGACCCATTTGGTCGAGGAAGAATTCGGAGGTGACCAAGAGGGCCGCGCGGGATTCGGGGTCCACGCCGTCTTCCTTGATAAGGCCGCGTACCGTGAGCGAGCGAATCACTCCATCGGAGTTGACACCGCGGATCGCGGCCACTTGGGCTCGGGTGACGGGTTGGCGATAGGCCACGATGGCAAGCGCCTCCAGTGCGGCCTGACTGAGTCTCGCAGTCTGGCCGTCGGTGACGAATGATGAGACGACCGGCTCGAACGCGGCGCGACTGGCGAACTGCCAGCCACGAGCGGTGCGGCGCAGTTCGAAGCCGCGCGGGCGGATGTCACGGGATTCATCGCCCTCATAGTCATCGTGCAGGGCTCGCAATGCCTCTTCGACTGTGTTGCGATCCAATGCCAAAATACGGGCCAGCTCGGTGGCGGTCTGCGGCTGGTCGGCGACCATCAGAATCGCTTCCAGACAGGCGGGCAGCCCGCCGGGAAAATCGTCTACCGCGAAATCCACGTATTCGGGGTGAGTCTCCTCCACTCCCCTCACCTCGGCCTTTGCGGATTCAGCCGTCGATTCGGCATCCGCCATGTGTTCGGTTGTATTCGTTGCGTCAATCTGTTCAGTCACCAATCGCCGTCCTTACGCAAAATCACCTTCGGAAATGTTCACGTCGCTCATCGTTTCGGCTACGCCGGGTACCCACCTCAGGTGCAGTTCGGCAAACGGACCATCTTGCTGATACTGCAGCACACCTTGTTTGAAGAACACGAGCACGGCCATGAACCGAGCCACCACCTCAATACGAGAAGTGCAGTCCCGGGTCAATTCGCTGAACGATATCGACTGGTCGCCCTTGGATTCCAATGCCGCGATCAGCCGGTCGCGCACCACCAGCGATTGGGCCCGCAGATCGACCAACGGCACGTGCAGCTGATGGATCGACACTTCGGAGGCGGGCGCGTTGGCGATGACCTGGGCGGTCAGTCGGGCGAGTTCGAGCGGAGTCAGCGTCCATACCAGCTCAGGCAGCATGGCGGCAACGCCCTCGTCCATGGCCGCCGGGTGCGGGAATCGGCCGGAGTTGGCGGCGATACGCGCCCGGAAGTCACCTGCGGCCTGCTTGTAGGCGCGGTATTGGAGGAGTCGGGCGAACAGCAAATCGCGTTCGCGCAGCACTTCGAGGCTCTGCTCGTCGTGCTGGCTGTCTTCGCCGCCGGGCAGAATCGCCACGCTTTTGGCCTCGACCAGAATAGAGGCGATATCGAGAAAGGCGCTGGCCTCATCCATGTTTTTTGTGAAATCGAGCCCGCGCACGTATGTCAGGAATTCCTCGGTGATCGAGGAGAGGGAAACTTCGGTCAGCTCGAGTCTGTTGTTGGCGATCATGCCGAGCAAGGCATCAAACGGACCGGAATAGACTTCGAGGTTGACCCGGAAGCCGGAAGTGGCGGATTCCTCCGTGCTGATTTCGGCTTCCGCGGAGCTCCCCTCAGCCTCGCTACGCGAGCCAGCTTCCCTCAGAGAGGGGAGCCGAGAAAGGGAAGTCTCATTCATCGTTTATCGAAACAATCGTTACGCCACGATGCCGCGAGCAATGAGCTCACGTGCCACCTCACGGTATTCCTTTGATGTCTTGTGCTCAGGGGCATAGACCACCACGGGCGCGGCGGCAACCGTGGAATCGGGCAGTTTGATGGAGCGGGAGATGAACGTGTGGAACACCTTTTCGCTGAACGCCTCGTAAATGCGCTGGCAGACCTCTTCGCAGTGCAGTGTCTTGGTGTACATGGTGATGAGCACGCCGTCCACTTCCAATGCGGGATTGATGCGGGACTGCACTTTTTCGATGGACTGCATAAGCAGGGCCACACCGCGCAAGGCGAAGAATTCGGCGGCCACGGGAATGATCACGCCATCAGCTGCGGCAAGCGCGTTCACGGTGAGCAGGCCGAGCGATGGCTGGCAGTCGACGATGATGAGATCGTATTCCGACTTGAGCTTGCGCAGCACGCTGTTCAGGATCTGCTCTCGGCCCACTTCGGTGACCAGTTGGACCTCGGCGGCGGACAAATCGATGTTCGCCGGAATCACATCGATGTTCTCGAATGCGGTGTGCTGCACCACATCATGTGGGTCCACGGAAATATCGAACAGCGCGGTGTAAATCGTGTTCTCCACGGTATTCGCGTTGACGCCCAGTCCCACAGTGGCGGCACCCTGCGGATCGAAATCGACGATAAGCACGCGGCGGCCATACTGGGCCAACGCACCGGCGATATTGATGGAGCTGGTGGTCTTACCTACGCCGCCCTTCTGGTTGCACATGGCAATGACGCGCGCCGGACCGTGCTGTTGCAGCGGTTCGGGTGCGGGGAAGGTTTCGTATTCACGTCCAAGCAAATCGGTAGGCATACTGTCTACCTTATCAACATCCGGGTTCGCTGGGGGTGCAACGACATACGTTCCTGTCATAGGCAGCGTTCCTTGACGGAATGCGCTGTCTTTATCGCGGGTATCTCGCCAGTCGTCCATCGTTGCCCTCGCCCCCTTTGTCGGGAATACCTGCTCGTCCATCCTAATGTACTCGCCGGGCTCGCCTCGGAACACCGTTTTGCCGCTGGTATTCCAGTGTTCCGAGGTTTATGGATCTCGTCTCGTACTATGTCGATGCGCTTACTCGGTGCGCAGTGCGGTGGCCGGGTCTTGCTTGGCTGCCTTACGCGAGGGAATCAGGCCGCCGATCAGCGTGAGCACCACGCTTAGGATCACCAGCACCACGCCACCGGTCACCGGCAGGGCGGCATTGACGTCCGCATTGCCGATGAAGTGGTGTAGCACGGCGTTGATCGGAATATTGAGCAGCACGGTCAAGCCCACGCCCAACAGGCCGGAGCATAGGCCGATGATGCCGGTCTCCGCATTGAACACCTGGGATACGTTGTGCTTCGAGGCACCCATTGCGCGTAGGATGCCGATTTCCTTGGTGCGCTCCAGCACCGAAATGTAGGTGATGATGCCGATCATGATCGAGGAGACGATCAGCGAGACGGACACGAACGCGATAAGCACGTAGGAAATCACGTTGACGATGGTGGTCACCGAACTCATCATGAGCCCAACGTAATCCGTGTAGGTGATCTTGTCTTTCTTCGAGACGGTGTTGTTGTAGTCGGTGATCGCGTCGGCGATGTGGTCCTTGTCTTCGAAGCTGTCGGCGTAGATGTTGATCGAGCTGGGCGCGTCACGACTCACCACACCGAATGCGGCGAGGTTGTCGTCGTAGGTGCCGGTCGACACGTACTGGTCGTAGATCGCGACAAGCACGTCGTTCGAAGCCGTGGCGATATACGCGTCGAAACTGTCGGCGAGCTGCTGTTCGCTCATCGCGGCCATGGCGGCGGCCTGATCGCCGGCACCCGCCGCGCCAGCGACACCTGCAGCACCAGCACCAGCGGCGTCCGATGCGCCCGTGCCGGACTGCTGCCCGGCGCTCATCATCGACTTGGCCATGTTCGCCTTCTGCGTCACGCCCAGCGAAGCCACGTAGGTGCGCGCGTCGGCCACCTTGGTGGCATCGTCCGAGGGCGAGAACGTCATGCCGTTGAGCACGTTCGTGTTCGGGTTGGCCTTCTGATCGGTAACGATGGCGCTGGAGGCCGCACGGTCGATCAAATCATTGGTCAGAGCGCGCGCGTACCCCACACCAGCGGCCAACGGCGTGGCCGAAGCATCCTTCTTCGCCTTGACGACGCCCACCACCTTGAGTTTGGTGGCCGTTTCGAGGCGCTGTTCGATTTCGTCCTTGTCGTTGCCGATGAAACGGTAGTGGCCGTCATCGCCCTTGACGTACTGGTCGGATGCCGGAATCATGTACAGCGTCTGATCGAGGGCCTTAGCATAGTCGATCTTGTCTTGTGGAGTGCTGACCTTGTCGCCGGCGTTGAGCTTGGACATCATCTCGTGGTAATCGGAGGCGGGCAGCAGGCCGAGCTCGTACAGCGTGGTCAGCGGCACGCTGTTGTTGTCGTCAAGCACCAGCACCACTTCATCCTTGGACTTCGGCCATGAACCGTTGACCACCTGGTAGTTGTCGGTGATAACCTTGCCTACGAGCTTGCTGTCGTCCGCTCCCGGCATGATCTCGTTGAACGAGTCGGGCGCGGCGTTCTCATCGGTTTTGCCGGTCAGCATCGACATCTGCTGCGAGGTGATCGACGAGGTGCCAGACATGCCGGACGAGCTTGTGGACGCCATCTGCGAGGCCATCGAGGCAGAGTCGCTGGATCCGATCGTCACGCCGTCCGCATTGACCAGCGTGCCGTCGGGGTCGTGGTCGAACACGGAGAATTTCACGTCATATGTGTACTGGATGCCGGTGGAACCCACATACTGGTGAATCTCGCTCTTGGAATTATCCAGGTATTTCTTGAAGCGGGTCAGGTTGTTTTCGGTAATCGAACTGGTCAGGCTGGACGCCTGCTTGACGCTGCGGTCGTCCGGGTAGATGCCGTCGGTTTTGTGCGTCTTGCCGCCGTATCCGTCATCGCCGCCCATCTGTCCGCCCATCATGCTGCTCAGGTCGAAGGTCTGGGAGTCGACGGTGATCGGGTAGGCGGTCATCGTGTCACGCTGGATGTCACTGATGTATGTGTTCACGCCAGTCGACACCGATAGAATCAGCGCGATGCCGATGATGCCGATCGAGCCGGCGAACGAGGTCAGCAGGGTGCGCGCCTTCTTGGTTTTCAGATTGTTGAAGCTCAACGCCAGCGACGTGGCGAACGACATCGACGCGCGGCCCATCGTCTTGTACACGGCCGGCTGTTCGGCCGTCTCGTCCACGACGAACGGGTCGGAGTCGGAGCGGATCACGCCGTCGCGCAGGTTGACGATGCGCGTGGCATATTGTTCCGCAAGTTCGGGGTTGTGGGTGACCATGACCACGAGGCGGTCCTTGGCCACGTCCTTGAGCAGGTTCATGATCTGCACGGACGTGTCCGAATCGAGCGCGCCGGTCGGCTCGTCGGCCAGGACGATGTCCGGGTCGTTGACCAGTGCGCGGGCGATCGCCACGCGCTGCATCTGGCCGCCGGACAGCTGGTTTGGCTTCTTGTTGATGTGTTCGCCGAGTCCGACCTTCTCCAGCGCCTTGCGCGCACGTTCGCGACGGTCGGCCTTGCCGATGCCGGAAATCGTCAGCGCGAGTTCGACATTCGACAGAATCGTCTGGTGAGGGATCAGATTGTAGCTCTGGAACACGAAGCCGATGTACTGCCGCCGAAAGCGGATGCGCGCACTCTCGCTCATGTTCTCAATGTGCTTGTCCAGAATGACGATCTCGCCCGAGGTCGGCTTTTCCAGTCCCGCGAGCATATTGAGCATCGTCGATTTACCGGAGCCGCTTCGTCCGGAGATGCAGACGAACTCGCCGGGGCTGACCGTCAGGCTCACGCCGTCCAATGCGTGGATGTGCGAGTCTCCAACGACGTATTCCTTGCGCACGTCTTGCAGCCGGATAACCGGCGCGGCTTTGTTTTTCGTTTCTTCCATCTCTCATCCTCGTCTCAGCTTGCCTGCGGCATGGTGTAATTTTTCTGCTCTGCCACAAGCCCAAATTTCTCTTTCACGCGCTCGAGTTTCCGGCTCCACGGCGAGGCAAGCGCCCATAAAACCAAAAACGTGCAAACCCCGTGGCTCAGGTCAAAGAAGAAGCTCGACACATACGCCGCCGCGACCGTCTGCCATGTGATAGGGCGGATATAGCCCAGAATATAATAGAGGTTCATGATCCAGCCGTAGAGGAAGCCGGATATAAGTCCCCAGAAGCAAAGCCCCAGCGG
>OLOX01002911.1_pt1 | contig 13557 bp, 18 predicted proteins | sample 1672091 | NCBI WGS metagenome assembly OLOX01 (sample SAMEA3136644, study PRJEB25190) | human gut metagenome | reverse complement strand
ACGTTTGGGATAGCACCGTGAACAGCTTTAGCAACGCAACCCGCGTTCACATCTCATCGCTCCGAAAAAAGTTGCGCAGCGCTTTGGGATACGACCCGATTCGCAATCGGATTGGAGAGGGCTACGTTATGGAGGACGGCGAATGAAAAGGCTTTCGCTGCAATGGCGCATAACGATCATGACGGCGCTGCTCACATGTGCGGCGTGCGTGCTGATGAACTGCTTGGTCGGCTATACGGGCATGCTCTACATGGATGCCATCGGCAGCGACATCTCGGCCCTTAACGCTGCCGGCGTGGATTCGCCCCAGGCGTTCGACCCAACAAAAGCAGACCTCGACGACGAGGTCGCGATCGTCGTAAACGACGCACAGGAATCTTTTGGCGCGACAGCCTGGTGCATCACGGCTGGAGTCACGCTGCTTGGCGGCGTGCTGGCATACTTTGTGAGCGGCCGCGCGCTCAAGCCGCTGAGGGATTTTGCCGCCCAGGTAGAGCGCGTGCAGCCTGACAACCTAAGCGAAATCAGACTCAGCGAAGATGCGCCCGCCGAGCTACAACGATGCAGCGCCTCTTTCAACGACATGATCGCCCGTCTTGGCGAAGGGTTCTCTGCACAGCGTCAGTTTACCGGCAACGCCGCACACGAGCTGCGCACCCCACTCGCCCTTATGCAAGCGCAGATTGAACTGTTTGTCTCCGAGCACCCCGCATCGCAACCCCAAACAGCCGAGCTGCTCGGCCTGCTACAAGAAGAAACCGAGCGGATGTCGCGAATGACCAAGGTGCTGCTTGAGATGAGTGAACTCCGCAGCGTCCCCTGCGAGGACGATATCGAGCTTGGCCCCCTGTCCGAAGAAGTCCTCACCGACCTCGCTCCGCTTGCCGAGCATAAAGACATCGCCCTCAATTGCAGTGGAGGCGCTCTGATAATCGGAAGCGACACGCTCCTCTATCGGCTGGTGTTTAACCTGGTCGAAAATGCCATCCGTTACAGCCGCCCTGGCTCGACTGTCAACGTCTCCGTCTGCGACAACGACAGCCACGTGTTCCTGCGAGTTGAAGATCAGGGCCCGGGAATACCCAAGCAGTACCGTGAGAGCATCTTCCAGCCGTTCTTCCGCGTCGACAAGTCCCGCAGCAGAGCATACGGCGGCGCAGGGCTTGGATTGGCGCTCGTTTGGGAGATTGCGACGCTCCATGGCGGCTCCGCGGAAGTCGAATCAAGCTCCGAGAACGGAACCGTGATGCTCGTGGCCCTTCCAAAACGGACTGCAGCGCAATCAGATCGCTAAAATGGCGATACCGCGAGGCATGGCGCGGGCCTGCAAGATTGCACGGCCTCGCATCCTTTGCTATTGCGGATTTGAATTGCGCCATTCAATGGGAGAGACGTCCTGTAGACCGTTTGATTGCTTGGGAAAACGTTGAGCAGCGCGTCCAGCCTAGGCGTGTCGTACCTGCGCAACGGAGCAACACCCGACGAGCATGGTCTTAGCGCGCTTCATGCGACGCGCCCTGGCGGAGTTCAGAAGCCAGTTCCCGCTATTCCCGCTCAGTGACTAATCCAGTACGGGTTCCACCGATCCGTGTCGCGTCGTACCGCCTAAGGGCTGATTCGTGCGCAGTTTGGGCGAATCAGGCCCTTGGTTCGCGATTTCGGGAATGACTCAATTGATTCGCGTAACCGCAGGTCGCTCCTTCAATCACTCCCAGATTTCCGCCGGGATTCGTAGCGGGTGGTTTGAAGCGGGGTGATTCCGACGGGGTCTAGCGCGCGTGGTTTCCTCAGACCGCAACGTCGCAAGGGGCTGGGTGCTCCTCCAGGTAGTTGTCGACCGAGCACCTATTGATGCTTTCCTTGTAAACATAGCTGTGTGCAATTTGCTCAAGCTGGGCGAACAGCAAAGCGGCGTCTCGGCACGATCGCAAAGTCCCGCATTCGCATCCCGCATGTGCGAAGAGGTGCTCGTGGTGAGCGGCGCGGTTGCGGATCTTGTTGATTCCCGCTATCCGTTCATTGACGTCGTTTCGGTCTGCTCCCTTTGGCCATGCCTTATGGATGATCGGGATCCACAAGTCGCGTTCATGGCTGCGGTCCGTCATGTGGGCCCAGAAGCCCAGCGTTAGGTTCGAGACGATGTCGTCCGCGGTCGCGTTCTCGCGAAGGCCGTTTCTCAGGTGGTCAATCGAATTCCTGTTCAGTCGGTTGGCGTCGTTGACCTGTCCGCGCTTATTCGTCCTAAGGATCGGGCGCCTTACGGGAGAGGCGTCGTCGAACAGCCAGTGGTCGGACCCGCTCCAAGTGGAGGATATTGCCCTGTCGTACGCGTTTCTGAGGACGACCTCGAAGAACGAGACGTCTTTCAAGACGGCCTGCGCAAGGCCGATGTTCCAGAGGTAGAGGTCGAGGGCGACGGCGTCATCGCCTCGCGTCACTTCTAGGTATTTGCTATATCGCGGTTCGGAAAGCCACGATATGACGTGCGCCTGGTCTATCTTCGGAGCGTTCGGCATGGGAGACCTTTCCTCAGAAAACAATTGAGCCCCGGCGACTTGAATCAGCGGTCGTACCGGGGCTAACTAGCTTTGGATTATAACACATGAATCCTGCTTGCAAAGCCTTAACCGCTTAGGGGTGAAAGGGCTCCGAGGGCGCGGCGGCCGATGCGGTAAGCCGGTTCTGCTCTTCCGGGCTCTCGGCTCGATGGCCCACGGCCGGCCTGGCGGCGACCTCGAAGGGGATCCTCTGCTCCCTCACTGCCTGCTTGAGGAACATGTTGATCGCCTGGGTGGTACTGACGCCGAGCTCCGAGAAGAGCCTCGCCGCGTCGTCCCTCGTCCGCCTTTCCATGCGTACGGTGACGTTGACCGTCTCCATGCGGACCTCCCTGCCTCGTGTGCGCGCAATACGGCGATTGTACGCGCGGCAAGCGGTATGTTCCCAGAATCCGTCGCGCGGCGACTGGAATATGCCGCGACCCGCTCCCATACGCAAAGATGGCACCCATAATGCAGTGCGCCATGGGTGCTATCTAGGTTGTCATGCACGTGTATTGCACGTATTCCCGCTATCCCCATTCGAAAGTTGATTTATGCGCTACCGTGTTTCGTATTTGCTCGGCGTTGCTAACGTGGGATGGCGTAGCAGCATGTTTCTCCTGAGATGTTTCGACTTGTCTTCAGTTTGATGTCGGGACCATGCTCTAAGAGTCATCTACATTGCTTTTAAGGTTAAACATCAGAATCGTCTCCCTTAGGCCAGACTTCTTTATCGATTCCATGGTATTCGGAAACCTTTAGGAACATACTATGGAATTCATTGCAAAATCGAGTCAACTCCTCTGAGTTTTCAGGGTTGTTTATCCAGTTAAGTAGAACAAATCTAAAGAAATCCTGGTATTCATTGAAGGCGCTTTTGTATTTCTTCCGTCTTAGAGAATGGATGCTGTCGCCTTCCTCTTTCCTGATGGCGAGATCTTCATCGATTTTATTAAATTTGCCATCAATTTCGCTTTTAAATGTTGGCTTCCCGTAGCCTCTATTGAGTATTGTTTCATCACGCCAAAAATCATCATCTCGCTTATCAAGCTCTCTGGCGTATTCGATAAGCCATTCCTCAGGGGATTTTTGACCAGGAAGCGCAACGATGTTATATCGTAAATTGCTTCCTTTGTCACCATCGAGAATGCATATGGAAGACATGGTGGACTGCTGCAAATAAGAGTCTTTGAACAAGTTCCTTAAATTGTCTGCGCCAATATCGCCGTCAACTAGATGAAACCTGCTTCTAACGCGCGAAAAGAATTCCGTTTTCTCTTCAAGAAAGTCGAAGAGTATCTCTAATGCAAATCTAGCCTCTGCGTCCTCACTGAATACGGGTATGCTCTTGTTGAGGTAGATATTCGAGGAAATCATTCTGTTTAGATCGAGTTTGATCCTGTACATGTCAGGTTCATTCATTGGCAGAACATCTGTCATGTTGTCGCGCAAATAAATAACGTTCTCTCCATGGCTAATTAAATGATCAAGCAATGTGAGGCTGTGAGTTGTAAAGACTATTTGAATTCCGTATTTGGTGCTGTATTCGGAAAATAAATTAACTAATTTAATTTGGAAAGCGGGATGCAAACTAGCATCAAGTTCATCTATCAGCAGTATAGATTCAGAATTATGGCCATCTTTTACGGCATCATGATAATAAGCAAGTGATTCAAGTGCTGTCAGGATGATGAACAGGTTGTCTTCACCTGCCGAAATCGTATTTGAATCGATGCCTTCTTTATTCGTTGTAAATTCGGCACGATTTTTAATGTCTCCCATGGACTGCGATTTTGGGTCAGTTACATCTAGGAACGTGAAGCTGGCGTAGTTTTTAAATAACTTGTCTTGATATGCAGTTGGAAGCGCATCGCGAATGCTTTTTACTTGCTCGTCATTGTCATATTCTCCATACGGGAATAGTCTGGCTAATCCCAGGTAAATGACAGGAAGGCAAGGTAACGATTGGCATTTTCCCGACGGGTAATAAGGTTTTACTGCGAATCTAGCTTTTTCGAAATTTTTAGAATTATGTCTGCGGAAATCAAGTGATTCTCCGTGTCCGTATGTTATAGAAAACAAAGACCCCTTTAGTCCTGGGGCAGGATCGTTGTATTCCTTATCGCCGCGCGCCAGCGATTCGATTTTTGGGTTCATGGAAGAATTGATATGCTTAACCGTAAGAGCTGCATTACCATCTTCGAGCCAATCGCTCTTCGAGGTTACTGCCTGGAAAGAATTGCTTATGACGTGGAGGATAGAAGACTTGCAAGTGCCATTTGCTCCCGAAATGGCATTAACGCCGGGAGTAAAGGCTAAATCAATGTTTATTAGCTTTCTATAACGGAAGAAATGAATCTTTTTAATAATTTGGCTATCAGTTGTCATTTTTAGGTCCTCCAACAACTTACGCTGACTCTTTGGTTTCAGCAGCATCCTTGGTGGATTTCGGTATTGTCAGTCCAGGAGATAAGGCGAGGAATTCCGTGGCCTTTATCCTGGTGGCTGCTGCACTATATCCCACAGATACGTTACCGATAGAGATTTGCCATGACGGATTCGGCTTATATAGTCCCCTTATTAAAGGGTCATCGTCATAAGTAAGTATCCAGTTTCGGGGGTACTCTTTAATTTCTTCAGCTAAGCTTTTATGCTTCATGGAATCGAAGCTGCTTTTGTATAGGCCTGGGCCCTTTGCGACATAGGGCGGATCCAGATACAGAAGCGAGTTCTCTGGAAAGCCATTCGCTACATCGGAAAGAAAGTCTGAAATATCTAAGTTGTGCAGTTCTATTTTTGAGGCATGGTTCGAGATGGTCTTGATTTTCTGAATCAAGTTTTTCCGATTGAACCTTGCATCGATTTTGTATTTTCCTGTCTGATTGCGGCCGCCGATAACGCCGCCTTCAAGCATTCCTGAACGGTTTGTTCTATTCAGAAAGAAAGCTGCTTTGCCCAGCTCTAACGATGGATTTGTTGATGTTGCGTATATCTCATGATGAATGTTCCATTCGTCAATCGTCAGCGGAACGTTTGCTATGAAATCGCACAGATTTTCTGGCTGGCGCAATATCAAATTCCAGATGCTATATATCGCGGGATCCGCATCGTTCAGGACGATTTTCGAAACTCTACCTTTAATAAGTAGTTTTATGGCCAAACCGGCTCCGCCGCAAAATGCCTCACCGTAGACGCAGTTATCTAATTCATTTTCAGAAATTATCCTATCAACCAACGGATAGATCTTCGATTTGCCGCCAGGAAACCTCATTGGAGTGTATGTGATGGGCATGTTTGCACCTCCTTAATGAATATAGATTTAGCGCCACCTGCGGCTAGCCGTCTATTCTGATTTTACGTTGTCGTTGTTCACGTTTGTCTTAGACAAAGCACAGTTAATGAAATATCTGTCGCTCTCGCTCGGCAGCTTCACTAGCTCCTCTTCCATCCGTTCGGGGCCCATCTTCGCTGTGCCCCGGTCGAAATGGCTGTTGGCGCCCCCCGCTCGTGATACGTCTTTGCGCGCCTGCGGGGTCGTAGGAGGCCTTCCAGCGGAGGTATTCCTCCTTGCTGATCTTCTCGAAGCGCCAGTTGCGTTCCTTCTCGGCCCATTCCTGGATGCCGTCCTCGAGGTTCGCCTGGACCGGCATCACGTAGGCCGTGCCGTCTATCAGGACGGGCCTTAGGAGCCCCGCTTCCTCCATCTCCATGAGGAAGTGGACTATCTCGCTCTCGCGGTACCCATCGTGCTCCCGCAGGTAGTCGGCCGACACGCCCAGCGCCTCGGCGATGGCCTCGCGATGCGTGTCTTTGGGGTTGCGGGTCCCCAGCTCGTAGCTGCGGACGGCGGCCTCGGAAAGCCCCGTCCTCTCCGCCAGGTCGAGCTGCGTCATCCCCAGCTCCTGACGCCTTCGTCTGATTCTCGCGCCGCAGGCAGCCCCCATGAAACACCCCTTCTCGTCCATGGCCGCATTCGACGGCGTTTATTATCCAGCAAGATAAGAGCAATTATGGGGCGACCTTACGTTTTTGTAAAGGTTTGCTTGACAGAACAAATATGTGAGGTTGAGTTATGGATAACAGCGCAAGCAAGTGCTGCATAATCAACGGCAGAAGAGGATAGGAGCGGCAATGACGGACAGCAAGCTGCTCAACGTGGACAAGGTCGCCGAGCCGATCGGCGTATCGCGTTCCTACGCGTACCGCGTCATCCGCAAGCTCAACGAGGAGCTCACGGCTTCGGGGCATTACGTGGTGCCCAGCAGGGTCAACCGTGCATGCCTGGAGCAGAAGCACTTCGGCGTTCCAGGAGGGTGCTCCAAAGGCGAGGAGGCAGTCTAGATGCCCGCGTACAAAGACGAGAAGAAAGGAACGTGGTTCGTCCAATGCTCGTACCGCGATTACACGGGCTCGCGCATTTGGAGGACCAAGCGAGGTGGATTGGCTACACTAAGTTGGACAGTTCCATAAGGGCCATTTCGAACGGAGAAAGCTATGGCGGACCCCAAGCATCCTCGGCATTCCAGCGACGATTTCAAGCGGCAGATCGTCGAGTTGCACAACGCCGGCAAGCCCATGAGTGGGATTATGGCCGAGTACGACCTGGGAAGGTCGACCGTGCGCAGGTGGATAACGTCGATGAACGCCACCGGATCGCCCCACGCGGCCGACAACCGCACGCCCGACCAGGCGAGGGTCATCGGGCTCGAGCGCGAGAACCGCAGGCCGCGCATGGAGGTCGATGCTTTAAAACAAGCGGCGCTGATATTCGCGCGAAAGTGGCGGTGATGGCGGCGAATGCCGGCCGCTACCCAATATCGACGCAATGCGAGACCCTAGGCGTGCCGCGCTCCACCTATTACGTCATGCGCGGCAAGGACGCCCGCTTGGTCGAATCGGCGTTCGCGACGCTGGATTTCCCGCTGGGCGACATAGAGGCCTTCCATACCGACAGGGGCTCGGAGTTCGACAACGCGGCGATAGACGAGCTGCTGAGTGCCTTTGGCATAAAACTCTCGCTCTTCAAGAAGGTCTGCCCCTACGACAATGCGATGGACGAGTCGACCAACAAGAACTTGAAAGCGGAATTCGTCTACCGGGAGAGGTTCTCGACGCTGTGCGAGCTGCAGGTGAAGCTGAGCGACTACGTCCACTGGTACAACAATTTTAGGCTGCATTCGACTCTAGGCTACATGAGCCCGATCGAGTTCAGATTGGCGGGCCCGACTCTCTGAGAAGTCCGTCCCAACAAGGGTTGCCAATCCACGCAGCACCTCGCGGGGTCCAGCACGAGCACACCCCCGGGGTATAGGGTTCATACCTCGTGCGGGCAACGAGGACCTTCGGAAACGCATCCCTGATAGACAGAAGCGACGCGAGCCCCCCCTCGAGCGTCGATTCGAAGCTAAATTGTCTCTCTCTTAAACTCTCCTTCTCGGTTTCGAAACTCAAGAGCTTTTAAAGTTTCGAAATCGAGAAGCGATCCCAGTCGCACCATATCAGCAGAGACGTCGGGGCGCATTCGCGCGTGCTACAATGCGGGCACCAGAGATGAAAACACAGTCCCCGTCTGGTAGTCGTGGGCGTGCGCTAGTCCGCATCAGTAACCTGCCTCCTTGGTTGTCCCTTCTCTGCATGGTCATCTACATAAAGGAGGAACCAGCCATGCAGATCAGCGTGTCGTCCACCCTGACCGTATATCACGACGGCCAATTCTGGGTCGGGCTGGCGGAGCATGTCGAGGACGGCAGATACGGCGTCGCCCGCATCGCCTTCGGCGCGGAGCCGTCCGATGAGGAGATTCTGCGATTCGTTACAAGCGAATGGGAGAAGCTCTCGTTCTTCGGCGATAAGGCCACTGAAACAAGCAAGCCCGCGAAGAACCCCAAGCGGCGCGCTCGCGAGGCAGCGAAAGCCCTTAAACGGCCCGCGGTGAGCACCAAGGCACAACAGGCGCTCGCGGCACAGCGGGAAGCGATGAAGCGGGAGTCGGCTCAAGCAAGAAGTCAGCGTCGCGCGGATGAGGCGGAGGCGCGTTTCGAGCAGCGGAAGTCGAAGTGCAAGCAGAAGCATCGTGGGCATTGATCGGCGTCGTCACAGACCCTAGCGCGAACAGCGCCACGCCCTCGTTCGCACATGAACATACGAACTTGGTTTCGACCATCTCATGCTTGCATTGTGGCGGTATTTGCAACAATGCAAGCATGGATACCTCACGGGACATGAAATCACAAAGGTTGGCCAGAGGTTGTCAAACGAAAACTCTGACCCGTAGTACAGTTCAGGGGCTCGCGAACGTTAGATGTCGGCCTACTCCCACTCGGTGAGTCTTCTCGCAGGAGAGCGATCGAATCTCCCTCTTGAGCCTCGAGAAGGGCCCCGGACTAGCACATTGGACAAACGGGATAGCACTATACCTTCGTGCCGAATAGCCCGTGCCAGTTGCAATAGACGCACGCATCAAGCACCCTAGACCTCCCGAACCTTGCTGCGGCGTCGCCCTCCGGGTAGAGCTTGACGACCTGCGTCCGGCCAGGCGAGACGGCGACGATGAACGACACGTGGTGCTCTTTCGACATAGGGTGCGCCAGCGACACATGCAGCTCGTCCTCCACGAATTATACGTCTATGGCGTGCTTTCCCTCGGCTGGCTCGGCCTCAAGCGGCGGCAGCGCGATCCCTCAGCGCGAGACGACGGCCCCACCTATGACGAAGAGCACGTTGCCGCACACTGGACATACATAGAACTTGGAGTAGGGCGTTCGCGGAACGATTAGCGTTGCTCACGTCGCGAATTTGAATCTCCTCACGTTTCCATTGACACCTTCTACGCCGCCTTCGGACGGTCTTCGTCCTCCGGCCAGTTAGCCTCCCCGAATTCCACGGGGATCTAATCCCCCAGCGCCGTGTGCGCCCTCGCGCGATTGCATACGGACTCGATAGCTCAAACAAACCTAGCGTGGCCTCTCCCCGCGTCTCGTGGGCCCGCGCATGCACGCACTACGATTTGACCAGTCCCATGAGCGACTTCGTGGCCGCGTTGTCCCACGGCAAGGATATCGAACCCATGGACGGGCTAATCTCGCGCTCGTGAACGGGCGGCCGCATCAAGACCTCCTTATAGATGAAGTAGTGTGCCTATGCGCCCGCGACGAATCGCGAAAAGTACAGCAGGTTGTTGCGTGCACTCGCACTCGTCGCTGTGTAATGCGCAACGACGATATTCACCAAACACCCCTAGCACCACGGGAGTGCACAGTAGGCATCATTCCCAGGTGTTGCTCGTCAGAAACTCGTTCATCGCCCATCTTCTCATCGAGTGACTCCACGTCGCGACGGATCACGGCCACGTTCTGCTCCAGGCGATAGGTGTGCGCAACCAGGCAGTTGTGCTTCTTGACACGATTCGTCAACTCGTCGTTCTTCACCTCCATCACGGCGCGACTTCGCGAGATGGGGAGAACCACCCCCAACGAACGTCATCGCCCCGCCTATGAGCGCCATCACGATCGACTCAATGCGAAACCTCCCGAACAAAACGCGGCCCTTGCTGCCGTACATCTTCTCGGATGGTCACAAATAGGGCGCCAGTTGAAAAGCAGAGAACTATTTATTTGATTCTTTGAACTGTCTAATAGGATGACAGTTTGAGCATACCTTATTCTCCATTCAAGGAGGTAAGACCATGTGGCGAATAAAAGACGTATCAAGGATGACTGGCGTTAAAAGGAACAACATCCAGCAGATATGCGACAAACACGATTCACGTTACTTCATCTTTTGCCCCGAGGACAGCAGACAAGGCAGGCGTTTCTTCGATGAGGAGGATGTACTGAAAGTTGCCCTCGTAGGTCAATACCAGAAAATGGGCTATAGCCTGACCTCCATCAAGAGGGCCTTTGATGAGATGGAGAGCGCCGAGCAGCCGTTCGAGGAAATAACCGAAAGACAGCTGGAGGAACTAATCGCGAAGCGCAAAGAGTTGGACAGGCAGCTCAAGTTCTGCAAGGAGCTCAACAGGGCATCCCATGGGCGAAACCCGAAGGAGGCGGTCCAAGCACTTCTGCGGAAGCGCCTGGCGGAAGCGCTGGTCGACTCGACGAAGGCTCTTCTCATCGACTTAGGCTGCCCGATGGACGATTCGGAATTCGAATCGGCATTTCAAGAAAAGCTGGGAATAGGCTCCGGGGATTTCTGCAACGCGCTTCTTGATGCGCCCGACCCGTCAAGCCTGAGGCTTATCGAAAACAACGCGGCTGTCGAAGAAAAGCTGGAACGCGATTTCGCGAGCCTCGATTCTGCAAGCGCCGAGGAAGCCTTAGCCCCCGATTCTCCGCTGATACAGCAGGTGCTCGGCAATTTATTGCAGCTGACGGGTGGGCAAACGCCAGATGAGGCGAAGGAGTACGCCGAGATGCTTGTCTGGCTCCTATGGAACAAGCTGCTTGAAGACCAGTATCTAGAGCTCTTTTTGGAAATAGGAATCGGACAAGGTGCGTTTGATTTCATAAATAAGGCAATGACACATTATGCGATAAGCAATTGGGAGGAGAAGGAAGATGAAGGAAGGCAAGCACAACAAGACCAGGAATGACGATCGGGCGATCGATGACGTCAGAGAGGTCGACGCCTCTGCTGCCGAAAAGAGCCGCCCGAAGAAAAAGATCGCCACCAGGATGGCGACAGGCATAGCCGCCGCAGCCGTCGGAATCGGCATCGGCCTGCTCGTGAGCAGTAAGCTCGACCTACGTGCAATGTTGCCCTCATCGGCGGCAAAGGGCGCAAAGGTCATCGCCGACGGAGCAGCCAAGGCGGTTGCCCAGACAACCGCCCCGCCCGCCGTGGAGACGGTCGCCACAGAACCGAAGGTCGTGAACGTCGACTGGTTTCTCCGCAAGCTGCCAGAAAACCGGCACGCCTCGCCGGACGCGGTCTCGTACGCGGCTGCCCTCGGGGTAGACCTCGCCGAAGGCCAGACCATCGCGAGGCCCCAGACGAGACTCTACTGCCGAGCGGCATAACCCCCTGGAGGCACTCAATAATCACAAGAGAAACAGAACGACGAATGGAGCCAGCCAGACAGCAATCGAAAAGAAGACCCTTACAGGCCTTTTCGGTGGCGAGAACAGCCGCGAGGAGAAGTGGATACCCCGTCTGTTCATGGCGCTGCTAGCATGTGCGGTAGTAGTCCGTGTCTTGCACGCCATCGGCCAGGTCATGTTCATCGCGCACATGCGCGCATAAACGAAAGGAGCAAACATGGTTATCTACAGACCCAAGAATGGGACGGGTATGGAAAGCAAAACTACTACTGGAACGAGTACCGTCGCGAAGGCGACACCGTAGTCAAGTACAAGTGCAACAGGCGCAAGTTCTTCGATGGTGACGAAAGCAACTGGGAGGAAAGCGAACACGAGGAAGATTCGTGGTCCATCGACGATTCCAACATGCCCGATTGGCTGCGCAGCTACCTCTAACGGCAAAGAATTTTTGAACTCGTTAAGCCCTCGCGCCTCCACAAGGGACGTGGGCCCCATCCCGCTCCACCGTCAAATATCTGAGTTCCCCGCAGCAACCAGTCTGGGTCCATCAGAATCGTCTTAGCTTCGAGCGCACGCCAATGCATACGTCACGCTCCCCAGCTCGGACGCCTTGAGCCCATGCAGGTCAATCGGCTCAAAAGCTGTGCACGGGTTAGACGCACGCTGTATCTGCACCACGCCCCAGAGTGCGTTCATGCCATCCACGCGGGTAAGCACCAAGCAACCGCAGACCCAGAAGTTCGCGCACGCCTCCGCACCGCACGCCACACTGCCCTTGGTTACCACTGTGCGCACGTCTTTCGAGTTGCGCGCAAAGAACGCGCCCGCCACCACCTCTCACCCGCGCGGATGGCGCCCGAGCCTGAAAGCGAACTGCCGTTGTCGAACACTTCGCCCACGGGCCACGTGCGGCTGTCTTTGGCCGGGCGGTCAGCATGCCCCGCGGTCCATTTCAACTCAGAAGCGCCTGAGGTCCCACCGGCACGAACCTGCCCGCGCCGCTCACCAGGCGGCTGTACGAGTAGGGCACCGAGCCCGCCTTCTTCATGCCGCTGCGTCGAAGCCCACAGCGCAGATACTCTCCAGCTTCCCTTAGCTCGTAAACACCCGAATGGCGTCCGCCATGCCCAAAAGGCGATCGAAGCCCGCCACCTCGGTCATGGCGGAGAAGCCAGTGAACCAGTAGGCGTAACTCGTCAAGCCCACCTCAGTGAACAAAGAGTCGATCACCGCCGCGCCCGAGAACCCCGCCGCCGGCACCCCCAGGTGATCACAGCCTTGACCGCAGAGCGCTGAACGTCGCTTTCTTAGCAGCGAGATTCTTTACTCCCCATTAACCACCTGGGGAAACGCCGTACGGAGGCCGCAAAAATGCCCATTGAGTTCGATTTGAGTTTCACGGGCCCCGAAATGGCCCCGTTTCGCCCTCGGGGGACAAAAACCGCGCGTAACTCACTTGAGATAAATCCTTACTCCCATTCCCCCGAATGCCGCCCCGTACTTTGCCATCTTGAAACACGGGGAGTAAATGGCGAAATCGCAGGTGAAAGGGAGTAAAAGGGCAAAGAAAAAGCCTCCGTCCCAGCACAGGAACGGAGGCTCAATTTTTGTATTTACTCACCGCCGTCGCTGACGGCTTTGCCATGACTCTCGTACGAAACGAAACTCAGCGGCACAGTGCGGTACTCAAAAGTGCAAGTCAGAACCTTATCAGTCTACTCCCACTCGATGGCATCGGCTCTGACGCCCTGTCATTCCAGTTGCGCCCAGTTTTCGCCGCCCTTTCGAATCGAGTGTCGCCAGGTAACGCCATGTCGTGTTTCGTCGGCTTCGGGGACAAAAGTCTGGACAACTTCAAAAACTTTTTTCAAACTCAGGAGGGGGTGCGGACGAATAGTTGGACCATTCGGTCCAGTCAGGGGTGGACTGGTCAAGGTTTCTTGGACGGAAAAATAAGCTTCTTCAGGCAACATCTC
>OLOX01002909.1_pt1 | contig 13561 bp, 20 predicted proteins | sample 1672091 | NCBI WGS metagenome assembly OLOX01 (sample SAMEA3136644, study PRJEB25190) | human gut metagenome | reverse complement strand
TAGAAAAAAAGTTACAATGTTTTAAAGATTATGATTATTGGAAAGAAAAGAATAATAAGTAATTGCTAAATTGCAATTTAGTAATTAGTTAGAAAAATAGTAATTTGAAAGTGAGGTAAATATTATGATATTATAAATGCTTTTAATAAAACAGACACAATTATATGGAAACAATCTAATAATATATGGGCTGGAGATATTGTTTACTTATATGTAGCTGCACCTATTTCAGCAATCCTTTATAAATGCGAAGTTTTAGAAACAGATATACCTTATGAATATAAAGATAAAAATGTTGCAATGAAAAAAGTAATGAAAATAAAGTTATTAAAAAGGTATAAGCAAGATGAATTTGCTTTTGAAAAATTAAACAAGTATGGAATTAAGCGGGTTAGAGGACCTAGAGGTCTTACAGATATATTAAGTAAGGACTTAAACCTATAAGTAGTAAGGAAATGATAATAAAATGAATGATATATGGAATCCTTGGCATGGCTGCAAAAAGTATAGCGAGGGTTGTGAAAATTGCTATATGTATTATTTAGATAGCCAAAGAGATAAAGATGGAAGCGATATTTATAAAGTAAAAACTAACTTTAATTTGCCACTTAAAAAAAGTCGAAATGGAGAATATAAAATACCAAGTGGATCAGTTTTAAGAGTTTGTATGACAAGTGATTTCTTTTTGACCGAAGCAGATGAGTGGAGAAAAGAAGTATGGGAAATGATTAAACTTCGTCCTGATATTACTTTTTGGCTACAAACCAAAAGAGCTGAAAGAGTATTAGATAATTTGCCTAGTTGGTGGGGAGATGGATTAGAAAATGTAATAATGGTATTTACAACAGAAAATCAAAAAAGAGCAGATGAGAGATTACCAATTCTATTAGATTTACCTTTCAAACATAAAGGAATAATGTGTGCTCCAATGATTTCAGAAATAACATTAGACCAATATTTAAGTACAGGAAAATTTGAAATTGTATTAGTTGATGGTGAAAACTACGAAGGAAATAGACCTTTATATTTTGATTGGGTAAAGAAAATATATGATGAATGTGTAAAGTATAATATAAAGTTTGATTTTTGTGGCACTGGAAATGTTTTTATAAAAGATGGAAAAACATATAACATTCCAAAAGCATACCAAAGAGTTATGGCTTTAAAATCAGAACTACAAAATCCTTTAATCTATAAAGAAAAAGATATAAAAATTCAGCCAAGATGTAAAACTTGCAAAAGAAGATTTAGTTGTAATGGTTGCAAGTGGTGTAGAAAATGTAATTGGAAGTAGGAAAAATTATGAATATTAAAATTGATAAAAAACAAATTGAAATATTTTATAACGAAACAGAAAACAAGAAAATTCCTGTGATAATACTTAATACTTTTAGTGGAGAGGGTAATAAGGTTTGGGAAGAATGTAAAAAATTAAATGCAAAAGATTTTATTTTAGTAGCTATTTCAAAGATGAGTTGGAGCAATGATATGACCCCTTGGGAATGTCCACCTTTATATAAAGGAGATAGTTATTGCAAAGGATATGCAGATGAATATTTAAAGCTAATAGAAGATGAGATTATACCAAAAGTAGAAGGTTTTATTACAAATGAACTTCAAAAAGAAATAGAATATTGGGTTTTAGCAGGGTATTCTTTAGGTGGGTTATTTGCTCTATATTCAGGCTATAAAACAGATATATTCAAAAGAATTGTATCAGCTTCAGGTTCTATGTGGTATCCTAATTTTGAAAAATATGTTAAGGAAAATGAAATAAGTAAAAATATAGATAAAATATATTTTTCACTTGGAAATAAAGAAAAAAATTCTAAAATAGAAATATTGCAAACAGTAGAAGATAAAACAAGAGAAATTCAAGATTTTTTAAGTAAAAATATTGAAACATTATACGAAGAAAATGAAGGAAATCACTTTAAAGATGGAGTCTTAAGAATGGCAAAAGGAATTAAATGGATTTTAGAATAAATGGAGCTTTAATATGGTAAGAAAAAGAGGTTATAAAGGTCATAGCCTAGTAGAAAATGTAGATGATTACACAGTATTAGATATAGAAACAACAAGTTTGGATTCCTATTATGGAGAAATACTTGAAATAAGTGCAATAAAAGTAAGAAATTAAAAAGAGATAGAATATTTTTCAGAATTAATAAAAATAAATAATGAAGTAGGCTACTTTACAACAAGATTAACAGGCATTACAAACGAAATGATAGAACAAGAAGGAAAAGATTTAGTATATGTTTTGTATGAATTTAAGAAATTTTTAGGAAATGACATTATTATTGGTCATAATGTTAATTTTGATATTGATTTTATTTATGATAGTATGGTAGATAATTTAGGAGAATATTTATCAAATGACTATATTGATACATTAAGAATATCAAGAAAATTATTACCAGAATTAAAACATCATAAACTAGATAATTTAATAGATTATTTTAATTTAACTAAAAGAAATGAACATAGGGCATTGAACGATTGTGTATTAACAAATCAAGTTTATATAAATTTAGTGAATTTTTTAAAGTAACTATCTCGATAAATTACAATTTAGTGATTGGTTAAATAGTAATTTATCTAAATGTTAAAATTCTTTGACAAAGTTCCAAAGTCCTTTGGTAGACTTGTATAGTAACAATAATTTATAATTGATATTGAAGGGAGAAAAAATATGCTAGGAGAAAATATTTTAAAATTAAGAAAAAAATCAGGTCTTTCACAAGAACAATTAGGCGAAAAAGTTAATGTTACTAGACAAACCATTTCTAACTGGGAACTGAATGAAACCACTCCAAATCCAGAACAACTAAAGTTATTATCTAAAGCATTAAATGTAAGTATAGATGAACTTTTAGATAATGATATTAAAGGTGTTATTGAAACAAAAGTGAATGAAATAGATATTAATATAGTCAAAAACAATAATTTATTAAAAATTCTATTTGTTATTATTATAGTGATAATAGCAATAACAATTGCTTTTGTTTTATCAAAATTTTTATTTTAAGTAGTAGGTGGTGGATATAATGTTTAGATGTATGGAATGTAAAGGATGGCTTAAAATTGGTAAAATTGATACGGAAATATCAAATCAAAATTGTAAAATTAAGGTTCAAAATATGCCTGTAAAAGTTTGCCCTAAATGTGGTAAAATTTATATTTATGATATAGTTAAACAAAATGCTTTCAATTATGCTTTAGAGAAAGGCAGCACAAATATTGACTATGATGAATATGAGGCAGAAGCATCTGCATCACAGTTAATATTGTAATTATAACTTTCAATTTATTGATTTGTTAGATAAATAGTAATTTGTCGAGGAGATGATAAAATGAGTTCGAGAAGTTTTAGAGTATTTGGAACGAGAAAAGATTTAGAAAATATATTCAAAGAATTTCAGAATAGTAATACTATTAAATATTATAAATGTGGTAAAAGTAATAACATTGAGATAACAGATATTACTGAAATTGATAATTTTGGTATTTCCCTTAATGGAAGTCATATAGGAAATCAGTATCTTGTTATAAAAGATAGCGAAATAGTACAACTTGATAATTACAATCATATATACCAAAAACTAAATGAAAAAAGCATTGTGATTGATCTAGGTGGCTTGTATGATGAAAACACCATTTTACCTACAACTGTATCTACAATTTGGTATGATAATGAGAATAGTAAAAAAATATATAATGATTTAAAGAATATTATTAAAAAATATTCTTCTAACACAGTTAATGGATATATTATATTGAAAAATGCTTATAATGAAAAAGAACAATTAAGATTTGTAACTATAAGTGTTCAAAGTCCAAAAGAATATGATTTAAAAGTATAATAACAATTACAATTTTTATGGGAGTAAAGAAATGAAAAATTATATATTAAAAACAAATGATTTTACATTAGAATTTGAACTTAAAGTATTTGATAAAGATGTTAATATTCCAACAAATTCTATTTTAAATATAAAGATAAATAGTGATAATTTTGGTGCTATAACTACAATGGATATAGATATAAAAATGTTTCAAAAATTTGCTAAAGAATTATTTGATGTTTACACTACATTGAAAGGTTGGGCTGAACTAAAAGAAACTTATGGTAATAATTTTATCATATTTAAAGCAATGCCTAATGGACATATATATGTTAATGGAATAGTTAATAATCTTTGTAGAAATGGATATGAACAAGAATTAAAATTCGAGAATGAATTTGATCAGACATACCTTAAAGATTTTGTTACTGAAATTAATCAATAATACAAATTACAATTTAGTGATTTGTTAGATAAATTATAATTTGAAAGTGAGTTGACTATTGATGACTAACACAAATTTTGTAAGTAATAGTTTAAGAGAAAAAGGTTTATATCCTAAATCTGAAAATAAACAATTCGGACTAAACATATCTTTAACAAGTAATAAAGAATTGATAATAAATGGAACAAGCGAGGATTTTATAGAATTGTCAGATTTACTTGTTTCATTGGCTATGTCTAAAACTAATGATCATCATCATATTGATGAACTTACTCTTATAAATGATAATTCTTCAATAAAAGAGATAATTATCGAAAAAAAATAAATTACAATTTAGGAGTATGATAAAGTGGAAAAACATACATTTGAAGAAATAAAAGAATTACTATTAAAAAGTATAAATGAAGATGATTGTGAATCTGAATTAACTATTAGATTTATAGATAGAGATAGTGCTTATATGATAATTATTTATGATGATTATTGTTCTTTTCAAAGATGTGATGGTGGATTAACTGGAGAAAAAAAATATCAAACTTTAGATGAAATGTACAAAGTACAACAAATAGATAACATTATATTGGAAAGAGATTGGGACAAAATTATAAAATTTGACAGTATTGATTTTGAAGCGTTGGGTTATTGGAGGTAATTACTAAATTACAATTTATTAATTAGATTAGTTTGAGATATAACTAATCTTTTTGTTTATAAAAATTGAGGAAAAATAAAAATTTTAAAAAGGAGGATTTTAAATGAGTATACTACAAGAATATGAAGAAATTAGAGAAGACTTAGGTTTCAAATATGATGCAATAGAAGATTACTTAAATGTAATTAGTCCATCTAGTCAATATAGGATATATGATGAAGAACTAAGAAAGTTATCTAATTTAGATTATGAAAATTTTGATACTATAAACAAAGAATTAAAAAGCAAATATGGCATTACTTTGTTAAGTGATGTTTTATACAATGAAAATAATTGGAAAAAATATCTTAAATGGTTTAATAGACAATTAGAGCCATTTAAGATTAATAAAGATTCTGATAGTTTATTTTCCATAATCTTAAGTGCAGAGGATATAGATAAAAGTATTTTTAAATGTAAGTTTACAGGTAATGGATATGATTTTGAAAATTTATTTAGAAGTTATCTAGAAAATAAATTTCCAGAATTGTCTAATAAATTAAGATACGATTCTGAAGCAGGGATGTTTTGTGCTTTTTCTGATAGTGAGAAGCCTTTAGAAAAAATTGCATATTGCTTTAATAATGATTTAAAAAATAATAAAGATTTTATCACTTCCATTGTTTTAAATATGACAGATTACGAGATACAGTTATGATTAAAAAAATTGGAGGAATTTAAAATAAAAAAATAATTAAATATATTGTAATATATGTTTGTGAATTTATACTCTCGGCAAGTGTATGTTATAATTTAACAAATATAATAAAAAATGGCATTAATCTTGAGTGGAACTTAAATGTGTTCTACTCTTTTTCTAAATTAAGAGATTTAAATCTTCTATTTGGCACGATTTTGTTGTCGATTATAATAATTTTATTTATTTTTAAATATGATAGAGAAATTAAGTTGAAAATTAAGTGCTTAAGAAAGATACCAGAAGAAGACGGATCGTTTGAATATGGTAGTGCTAGGTGGATGAATAAGCAAGAAATAAAACGAGAATTTAAAGTTTGGAATATTGGAAAGACCTTAAAAGCAGGCGGTATTCCAGTTACATATATTGATGGTAAATATTATTATTCAAATACTTTTGACCATACTTTAATAATTGGTTCGACTGGTTCTGGTAAAACACAATGTGAAATCTTGCCATTACTTTTTAACTTGGGCTATGCCAACGAATCAATGGTAATTAATGATACTAAGGGCGAATTATATTCATATACTTTTAATTTTCTAAATGAGCGTGGATACAATATTAAAGTCATAAACTTAAGAAATGCCTTTGCTAGCGATGGTTGGAACCCGCTACATTTACCATATAAGTATTATAAACAGGGTAATATTGATTTGGCTGGGGATATGATAGAAAATTTTTCTAAATCGCTTACTAAAAATTTATCTAGTAAGGATATGTACTGGGAAAAGTCAGCTACGGCAGTATTAACTGCATTATGCTACGCATTAATAGAAGATGCTCATTCAGAAGATGAAGTAAATTTATATTCGCTATATAATTTATTAGTCGAACACGGTTCTAAAACTATTGATAGGTTTAATTCTTTAGACTTATATTTTCAACAAAAACCAGCTGGCTCTTTATCAAAAATGGCTTATGCTACTGGTTCTTTTGCCAAAGGTGAAACAAGGGCTACTCTATTCTCTGTATTAGCAACAACCATAAAAATGTTTAGTGATACAGGTATAGCTAATCTTACTAGTCGAACTGATTTTGAATTAGACGCACTTGGAAAAGACAAAACAGCAGTATTTTTAGTAATTCCTGATGAGAAAGAATCACGACACGAGTTGGCTTCACTATTTATAGAACAGTGCTATCAATCTTTAGTAAATACTGCACAGTCATTGCCAACTGGCAAAATGCCAATAAGAGTTAATTTCGTTTTAGATGAGTTTGCCAGTATGCCACCGATTAATATGTCAACTAAGATAACTGTATCACGCTCTAGAAATATTAGATTTTATCTCATAATTCAAGATTTCGACCAGTTGAAAGAAAAATACAAAGAACAAGCTGGAACAATTAAATCTAACTGTACTAATTGGATATATTTGCTTACATCAGATAACGAAAGTGCTAAAGAAATTAGTAGTCGTTTAGGAAAATACACAATTTCTACGGCTAGAACTTCTGTATCTGGAAGATTAGACCAATATGATTATAATATTTCTAATGATAAATCTTTGCTAGGAAGAGATTTATTAATGCCAGAGGAATTAATGCGATTTAAGTTTGGCGAGGCAATATTTATGACAACAAGAAAATATCCTATTCATGCCAAAGTAATGCCTATCGGTGACTATCCAATAAAAATAAAAATGGCTACTTTACCTGCCGAGCATAAAGAATTTAAAATTTCTTGCTTTGATTTAACCGAATTTAGAAAAGAGCAATTATTAAAAAGAGCGGAGGGAAAAATTGAGTTAGAATAATTAGATTGACAATTAATTTATAAATGCTACAATTAAACTGTAATGATATACAATTTCATTACTAAATCATTTTACTATACAACTACAACTCCTTTCTAATTAGTCGTATAGTTAAAGTAGTTGCTAGTATAGAACTATTTTTAGGATCAAGTGCATTGCCCTTGGTCTTTTTTTTGTAAGGAGGAATAAAATGAATTTTAATAAAGAAATGGATAATTATAATAAAAAATATGATGAAGAATTAAATAAAACAGGATTATTTTGGGCATTTGATAGGAAACAATTTGATGAGAATAAGACTAATAAAGATGCTCCAGATAGTGAATATGCAACCATTGGCGATGGTGGATATATTCATAAGTCCAATTTAGAAAAGTTTAATCATTTTTTTAAGGTTATTGAACCGAAACTGAAAGAAAATTTTGTTAGAAAAATCAAAATAGAAGATTTAATAGAATATGAACTTATAAACTATGAAGCATACTTAATTGAGGATTATACATTAGTTTGTATAAAAATTAAAAGTTTTTACCCAGATATGGATATAAAAGATATTGCTAAATTAGTAAAGAAAATATATGATTCTAATATTAACAAGGCTATTGCTGAAAAAGAAAATATTGATATATAAAAGAAGGATTTTTGATGATAGAAAAAAATAGAAGTTTTGAATTAAGTAAAAAGTTTTTTGATATTTTAGAAAGCAAACTAAAAAAGTTGAGCCCACCGTTGAATGGATATTATAATGTTTTTAATAATTTTCGTGAGCAAGGTTTGCAAATGATTTTATTTGGTAGCAATGATGTTGATGACGATTTATGCATTTGGTCTTGTATGTGTAGAAATTCATCTCAAATAATGGTAGTTATAGCTGATAGAACCTGCTCTAATAATAATAGCTTATTTGATGAAAAAGCATACGAATCTGCTAAGTATTTTTCCGACGGTGAATATGAAAAAGCCACTGAATATACATTAAATGTAATAAAAAAGTATTTTCCAAAATATTTAAATAATGTTTCTGGGTTTAATTTTAAATGTAGTAGATGTATGTATGATTTGGAGAGAATATTACTTGATGCTGATGATTTAGATTACGAAGATTATGGCGTTTTGGCAACTTTGGAAGAAAGTAATTATTTTTGCGATTTAGTTATTATGAATGGTAAGTCTGGTTTACGCTATTCTAGATACTTAGATGACAATCATGTTGGAATCGAAAATATTCGTTTTGAAGAATTTTCTCCCAATTTAAAAAGTAATATATCTTTAATGTTAGAAATGAACCAAAAGCTAACCCAATTTGTTGATTCTGAATTATGTTACAATAAAAGTGTTGATGGTGGTGATATAAAAATATGAAGTCTGACTTAAAATCAATTAAACTTTTGGCTGTCGATTATTTAAAACTTGAACCTAGTGTCAACGAAGCATATCCATTTATTGTGTATCATCCATTCATAGATAGAAATCCTGTTGCTTTTAGAGAAAATAATAAACTTGTTCTAATAGATATAATAAATAATGAAGAAAATTTAAACAGATACCTTAAACAAAAGGAAGCTGATATTATGTCCGTTAAAAATTTAGATGAAATGTTTCTAATGATAACCAAGCCATATCGCTTACTATTCTTTAAATCAATTACTGGATTTCTTTCAAAAGAAGATTACAATAAGTATTTAAGGTACATTTGGACCGATACTGAATTTCCTAATGCGGATGTGAATGTAAAGCCAACAATGTCTTTAAAATTATTTGAAAAAAGTGATAAAAAATTACTAATGAATTCAGATGAGCTTACCTATTTAGAGCAACTACCTACTGAAGTCAAAATATATAGAGGAACTTATAGTAAAAATAATTTTAAGGCTTTATCTTGGACTGATAATTATGATACGGCAAAATGGTTTGCTAAGCGTTTTAACGGTAATACTGTTATAAAATCAACTATAAATAAAAATGATATTTATGCTTATTTCAATAATAGAAACGAAAGTGAACTAGTAATTAATTACAATAAAATTAAAAATATAGAAATAGATAAAATTAAAGATATAAACATATAAATATAAATTCAAGATAGAATTAAGAAAATATAATTGAGTGGAGGAATTTTTATTAATAAAAAATATATTGTAAATATTTTGCTTTGTGAAATGAAAGTTGGTGCTAATTATATTAGAACATGAAAGCAATAATATCGATCCAATCTATGAAAAATTAGAACAACTAACAAATAATCCACATCTTAAAGATAATATTAATAGATATAATTATGGTTGCAAACTTGCTAATGAGGAAGTATTTTATAATTCAAAAAATGATGTCATCATAAAAGATGAAACAATGTTGTTAATGCTTCAATTAGGGATTCCGATTGGTACCGTTGAATGTTTTGACGAAGTCGGAAATTTTATTGATGGAGAAACAGTTGAGCCTGTTGGAGAGGTTGTTTATAAATTTAAACCTCTAAACACAGTTAATGAATACCTTGATTATAAATATAACCATAATAATTATACTGACTTAATGGTACATCCTGATTTTTTATCAAAAGAAAAAGCAGGTCATTTAGCCTACTGTCTTAGTTTCTCTAATGATTTAAATATTTTTGATATTGAAACAATGAATGAACTTCAAAGTGAAACGATTAGTTCTGTACCATTGGAATACAATAGAGCAATGGAAATTTTTAACAAGTATTATACGAAAGATATTTGTAGTATATTTATTAACAAGTACAATGTAGATATTAACAGATTTTTTGCATTATCTGGCTTGGATATAAATAAAATGAATTTTAGAATGGATAACAAAACATTAACTGATAAAATAAAATCTATTTCCGATTTAAGTTTTAAAGCCAAGAATGAAAAAGATAGCAATAAAAAGGAAAATTTAGAAAAAGATATTAAAAACATCTTAACTGATTTAAAAAAACAAGCTATCAGTCGTTTTAGTAGTGAATCTGATTTAAAAAAGTTTTTAGATAATATGGTTAATTTCAATAATTATTCGTTAAACAATCAATACTTAATATGGTTACAAAAACCTGATTCAAAATATGTAACATCTTTTAATGCATTTTCTAAAATGGGTTATTATATAAATAAAGGGGAAAAGGGAATAAAAATACTTTTTCCTGTTTTTTTAAAATTTATTAAAGTTGATACAAATGATTCTCAATTTAAAATAAAACCAATTTATTTATTAACAGAGGAGGAATTAAAAAAATTAAAGGATAAAGAAGATAATTCAGTAACATTTTATAAAGAAAAAGCAACTTATTTTAAAGTTGGTAATGTTTTCGATGTTAGCCAAACTACTATGCCATTTGAAGAAATCGACAGTTCTTTAAGCCCTATACTCGAAGATTCTCGAGCCGATGGAATAACGGATATTTTTATCAAGGCAATTTATAAAGATGGAATCAAAGTAAAATATGAAGACATTGATTCTGGTGCTAAAGGGTACTGCGACTTTAATAATAAAACAATAGTTGTTAAAAAAAATCTTAGTGATTTAATGCGGTTAAAAGTTATAATCCATGAGTATGCTCATTCATTAGCACATACCCATTTAAAAGATAACAATAAAGAATATCAAGAGCATAGGGAACAATATGAAAGTGAGGCAGAAGCCATTGCTTATGTAGTTTCTAAATATTTAGGATTAGATACTAAAAATTATTCAATGACTTATCTATACTCATGGAGTAAAAACAAAGACTTTAAAGAACTAGATGACTCGTTTGAAACAATTAATCGTTTTAGTAAAAAAATAATTAAAAATTATGAAGAAATTTATGACAAAGAGTTAGATTTAACTGATAACAATATGAACTTTGTTGAAATCTAAAGGAGGAATTTAAATAGAAAGTAAATTAGAATATATAAAGAACATAGTGCATTTTTTAAAATCATCAAATAAAAAGTTTGATATAAATTCGTTAGAAAAATTTGCAGATGATATAACTGCTTATCCGTATGGATTAAATTTTACTAGTGATGAATTGATAACAATTAATAAATTAAATATATAGGTGTTGTATGATTGTAAAACATAAATGTTTAAATTACTCAGAAAGAGTTATAAAAAGTGTTATTGATAAATGCAATAAGGAATTTAAGGGAGTAGACGGTATATTAGAAGTTTTTAATAATTCTCGTGAACAAGGATTTGTATTAAAAATATACGATTCTTTCGATCCAACATATGATACCTGTATATGGGTATTTGAGCTTCCATTACAAGAAAAACTAAATGTTATATTTGGCAATAGGTTGGATTGTACAGTAGACAATAAATGGAATAAAGAAATGTTCGATGGTAGAATTACCTTTGATACTGTTCAAGCAAAGGAAGTTATAAATACAATATTTGATTATATAAAAGATAAATATGATAAAGTATATGAATATGATATTAAAATGAATGTGTAAGGGAGGCAAGGTATATAGATAAAGAAAAAAAGTACACTCTTGGCGACTTAATATCATGTATTGGTAGTTTAATAAAAGAATATGAAGATAATCTTAATACTAACGGTTGTGAAAAAAACGATGATCGTTTATTAAAAACAAAAGATGCAATAAAAGAGTTTCCTATGCTTACAAAATATACATTAGCTAAGGCAGTTGCTGACGGTAAGTTAAGCTATATAAAAGTTGGTAATACTAATTATTTTAAAGTACAAGATTTAGAGGCTTTTTTAGAGTCGGGTAGAAAGGACAATAATATCTAGTAATGTCGAAAATTAAAGCAAGTGATTTAACAAAATTTAGTATAACCGCATCCGAAGCAAACAGCAAACATATAACCTTAGAAGATTTAAAAGGTATAACAGAAATATTACCAAATAGAAAGTATCGCATAGTAATTAGTAATGGATTTAATATTGATGGTAGTAGAAACAGGATTTCTGCAACAGTAGAGGGTACACTTGTAGATGCAATTAATAAAAAGAACGAGATAAAAAAGGAAATTGTTGATAACAAGAAAAGTGCTAATGCTTACTCTAATTTTGAGAGTTTTTCTGAAGTATATATAAATTATCTTAAAGAAAAGATAAAAAACGGACAGTTAGAAGAAACAACATACGAGGGATATTATGGTTTAATTAATCTGCGAATATTACCTTATTTTAAAGACTTTATTTTGCAAGATATAAATGAAGAAACTGTTGAAAATTGGTTAGGTTATTTAAGTCGTACCAAAACAAAATCTGGTAATTTTGTTCATCCTACAACCATAGCCCATGCTTTTAAAGTATTAAGCAACATGTTTAATTTTGCAAAGTTAGAAAGAATATTAAAAGAAAACCCTTGTAGTTTTGTTAAAAAGAAACCAACAGAGAAACCTGATGAAAAAGAATACTTTACCCTTGAGGAAATGGATTATGTTAAAGAGTTACTATCTACGACTAACATTAGGCTTAAAACTGCCATGTTTATTATCATGGATACAGGGTGTCGCCGTGAAGAACTTTTAGGATTAACTTGGAGAGATATAGATTTTGAAAAGAAAACAATAAATATAAATAAGGCGGTTGCTACAATTTCAACAAAAAGTGGTGTACCAAGTTATCGGATTGTTGAGAAAAATGTTAAAAGCCGAAATAGTAACAGGGTTATAGGGATACCCAATGCCTGTATTTCTTTATTAAAACAATATAAAGCTTTTAAAAAAGATAGTGGATTAAAAGTTAAAGCCGATGATTATGTATTTACTAATTGGGATAATAATACGATTTGGGACCCGAATAGACTTACTGCTGAATGGAGATTATTTAGAAAGAACAATAATATAACTAAAAATGTTCCATTACACGGATTAAGGCATTCAAACGCAACTTTTTTATTATCATCTGGTATGCCGAAAAAGGATGTTGCTAAACGACTTGGTCATACAACAGAAGTATTAGATAGGATATACACTCATAGTGGTGAGGAAGATGATAAAAAACTAGTAGAAAAAATAGAAGAAAGTTTTTATGGTAATAAAGAAAAATACCAACGGAAATTTTCAACAAATGCAATCATTTCTGTAATTGCTGGTTACATAGATAACGAAAATTGCAAAGAGAATTATGAGCTACTTGATTATATAGTTGAAGAA
>OLOX01002904.1_pt1 | contig 13579 bp, 15 predicted proteins | sample 1672091 | NCBI WGS metagenome assembly OLOX01 (sample SAMEA3136644, study PRJEB25190) | human gut metagenome | reverse complement strand
TTTCATAAAGATTCCCGAAAACAGAATATGAACAATACACCGTAACCGTGGAGCATATCGCAACAAAGCACCAACCTACGCATTTAGGGCCTTAAAAAGCCCTATATTTCAAGGTTTTTCCCGCATAGTCGGCGGGGTATGTGAGTGTTTTATCCTATCCCCGCCATAGTGCCGCTCTAAATGCGTAGAATTTACCAGCAGAAAATCGCCGGTTTCTCTGGCTCCATACTCCCAGATATGGTATCATGGAAAAAATCAATCTGACGGGGGTATCAGGATGGACGGACAAGAAAAGCTGCTGGACTATGAAACAATCAAAGCCGCCGTTGCCGGTGAGAAGTGGGCCACAGAAAAGGTGCTGGCCCACTATGCGGACTACATCGACGAGCTTTCCACGGTGGAGATCAGGCAGCCGGGCGGCAAAGTGAAAAAAGTCATTGACGAGGATATGCGGCAGCACATTTCCTTAAAGCTGCTGGAAGCGTTGCCGAGCTTCCCGCTGGAACAAGAATAACGATCAAGAGGGCTGCACCCTCTTACGCCGCTTTGCGGCTATCACCTGCACACCCCCGAAACAGATACACCCGCTGCGCGTCTGTACCTGTTTCGGGGGCTAATAATGACTGTAACCTACGCCTTTCGGGGCTGATAACCGCCAGTTTCAAGGCTTCTCCCGCACGTTTGCAGAGGTGGGCGAATACTTTATCCTATCCCCGTCAATACTGGGTTCTAAATGCGTAGGAACAGGCAAAAAGAAAAGACGCCGGACGCAAGCGGCCACATGGCCGCCGCGCCCGGCGTCTGCTGTTATTTATTCGTTCTCGTCTGTGAAATAGAATTTCTGGCTGTCATAGTCAGAATCCGTCATACGTTTCAGCTTGGAAAGGGTCTGCTGGGCCAGCGTCCACATATCCCCGTCCATACCCGGCATGGCTGCGGTGATCTTGCCTATCGTCCTGCGTCGGTCTGCGTTGTGGTACATACAGATCAAATTTTCTTCTTCCACGGTAAAGTGCATCATTCCTCATACCTCCAATTCATTTTTCTTGGTTCTGGCCGCCGCCTTTTTCGGGCTGGTGGCCTGTTTGCTGTCGGCAAGCTGCTTGCGGATAGATGGCCGGGGCTTGCGAATACTCACATCACGGCGCTCATCTTTGTTAATCATGGCATATACCCCGTAAAGCATTCTTATACAGATTTAATCAATATTTATGTGCAGGACGAGAAAAAGAAACTACAGGTATTTGAGCGTGGCAGTGTTTATCTTGCAACAAAGAAAATCGGAAAAAATAATCCGAAGGCACAGGAAATAGAAGCGGATAATCAAAAACGCCGGGAATGGAACAGAGCTGTTGATATGGCATTGATTAGTGGAGTGCCGGAACCGAAGATAATGGAAGTGAAGCGGAAAGAAATCACGGAGCCAATCAGGGAATCAATTGCCCGTCGTGGAAACAGACCACGATTATTTTCCAGAGTTGGAACAGTGGCTGTTGAGGCATTGGAGTTTTTGATAGCAAGTGTGCTGTTTAAAAAACCCAGGGAAGTATCAAAACAGATAGAGCGAACGGAAACTGAACACCCAGAGCAAGTTGCTGAAAATAGCACAGCAGCAGTCAAGACAACAAAAGAAGAAAAGGCAGAACCGGAACAACCTAAAATGACGAGGCTTGCATCAAAGTATCCGAAACTATTTAAAGTGAATAAAGAACTGGAAGATCAAAACGGTGCAATTCAACAGAAACAAAAACAGCTTTCTGCAAAGAAGAAAGAACTGTCAGAAGTCACGGGATGGTTTAAAGGAAGAAAGAAAAAAGGATTGCAGAAAGAAATTGATGAACTGAAAAGCCAGATCAGAGATATGAAAGATTACTTTCTAAGAATTGTACAGAAAATCGGATATAGAAGTGTACAGGAATTTTTAAAAGATTTTAAGGCTTCTCAGACTGAGTATAGTCAGTATCGAATTGCAATAGAAAAATGGAGGAAAGACACAGGAAAAGAGCCAGTAGCGCATGGTATTAGGGCGAAGCTGGCAGAAAAGAAACAAGAAATACAGAATGAACAGAAAAATAAACAGCATACCCGTAGTCAGAACAAAGATCGAGGAGCAAGATAGGAGGACAATCATGGAGAAACACATTATGGGAGAAAATGGAATCAGTTATATTTTAGGAGAGGACGGTCTGTATTATCCAGACCTGTATCTCCCGGAAGAGACAGACTATCCGATTGGAAAGTATGGAATGCTGAGAAAGTCATATTTGCAGGAGTATCGGAAAGGATTATATCTGGAATTGGTACTTGCCGGGAAGTTAAATGAGTATCTGCATCAGATTGATGGGGAGTGTAATCAGATGATGGACAGATTAGTGGAGCAGATGAAAGAAAGGCAAGGCGTGACGGAAGAACTGAAGATGCAGGATCAGATGACATGGGTTGGGAGAATGAATAATATCCGGGCTTGTGCGGAGGAGATTGTGCTAATGAATGTTGTATATATGAATTAGAATGATGTCAGGGAAGGAATAGATTTCTTCCCTTTAAATTACCATTAAATACTATTAAATCATAGAACGTATGGTTGCTTTTTGGGAGAAAATGAGTTAAACTAAGAATAGTTTTATTATGCAAGATATATAGGCCTGGAGGATAAGATGAGTAATTTAATAGATAAATGGTGTAGTTTAGAGGAAACCGCAGAATATTTGGGTGTGACAAAAGATACCATCAGAAATTGGATTAAAAAAACAGATATACCAGCACACAAAATTGGAAGATTATGGAAATTTAAATTAACCGAAGTAGACGAGTGGGTAAAAAGTGGTAAAAGCGCATTGTAATTTTAACGATAAGTGGGGAATGTAAATATGAATAATAAAGAAAGATTATTAAGACTAATAGCCCAGTATCAAAAAAATATGGAGTTTTATAGAAATGCAAGAGAGTTTAATGAACAAGATTGCAGAGATGAATTTATAAGTCCATTATTAGAGAGCTTTGGTTGGGATGTACACAATGAAAAAGGAACATCTCCGCAATATAAAGAAGTCGTTGTGGAAAAATTTTCAAACAGTGGAGATAGACCAGATTATACATTAACTTTAAATGGGGTATCAAAAATCTTTGTAGAAGCCAAGAAACCGGCAGTAAATATAAAAGAAGAACAAGAACCGGCTATTCAGGCAAGACGTTATGGATGGAATGCAAAACATAAATTGTCCATATTAACAAATTTTGAAGATATGATGATTTATGATGTTACAAATAAGCCACAAGATGGAGATTCTGCGACGGTATCGTTGTATCGGAAATATCATTATTTAGAATATTTAAAGAAGTATAAAGAAATATATGAGTTGATTTCAAAAGAAAGTGTTTATACTGGGAAATATGATAAATATGTTGAGGATAGATTTCCAAACGAAGAACGATATTCAACAGAAGTAGATGAAGTCTTCTTAAAGCAAATTAATGAATGGAGACTTGAAATTGGTGATTACTTGTATCGTACAGATAATACATACAAAGATATAGACGTTTTGAATGATGTAGTGCAGGAATTTATAAATCAAATTATCTTTTTACGAATTTGTGAAGATAGAAATCTTCCTTTATATCAAAACTTAAAAGAAACTGCACGGAATAAAGTAGAGTTGCAGAGGGCATTAACAAAAGTTTTTAAAGAAGTTGATAAAAAATATAATTCTAAGCTATTTGCGGGTGATAACATTATTTTTGACTTGAATAATGATATTATTTTTAATATGATTCTTTCACTATATTATCCGAAGACTCCATATATGTTTAACATTATTGAGCCAGGAATTTTAGGGAAAATATATGAGAGTTTTCTTACAGAAAGCCTTGTTGAAAGAGATGACCATATAATATTGGCTGCGAAGAAAGAGTATAAATATCGTTCAGTGGTATCGACACCTGTCGAAATTGTAAAATATATGGTAAAAAATACATTAGCTCCAATTTGTGAGAAAAAAACACCAGAAGAAATAAAAAACATTCAAATTGCAGATATTGCTTGTGGATCGGGAATATTTTTAGAGGAGGCATATCAATTTTTGGTTGATTATTGTACAGAATGGTATATGCAGCACAATCCAAAACATTTATTAGAGTTGAGTAATGGAAAAAAGAAGTTGCCATTAACTGATAAAAAGGATATTTTGACGAGATGTATTTATGGCGTAGATATTGATGTTCATGCTGTTGAGGTTAGCAAATTTTCTTTATTAATAAAGTTAATAGAAGATGAAACACTAGCATCTGTGAAAGAATGCGTTCCGATTTTACCAGATTTAAGTTTTAATATAAAAAATGGGAATTCATTGATTTGTAGAGAAGATATATCTGGAAAAGATATGTCAATAGAGGTATTGTGCAATATAAAACCGTTTGAATGGAGCATGATTAATAGTGGATCAAAATTTGACGCTATTATTGGGAATCCACCATATGTAAAAACAGAAGATATTCATACCTTAGAGACAGAAGCAGAATTTGCAGTTTATAAGAAGAAATATAAAAGTGCATATAAACAATTTGATAAATATTTTTTATTTCTTGAAGAAGCATTTAATATTTTAAAAGAAAATGGTCAAATGTGTTATATCGTGCCGAATAAATTTTATAAAATAGGAGCAGGACAAGAACTGCGGCGGATAATATCTAAACATGTATCCAAATTAGATGATTTTGGAGATATGCAACTTTTCCCTGATAAGACTATTTATAGTTGCATCATTACATTATGCAAAGAAAGCAGTAAGCAGATGGAATATACAAATGTTACTTCGCTAATTGATCTGTGGACTGGGGAAGAACAGGAAAGTATTAGGATAAAGAATGAATTATTAGATGAAAATCCGTGGAGATTAACTACCGATATTAAATTCATGAAAATGATTGCAACGGTAGAAGAAAATGGGAAACCATTAGGTGAAATAGTAAATATTTTTAATGGAATACAAACAAGTGCAGAAAGACCTAAACCGGTATATTGGTTTGATAAAGATGAAATTGTTTCGGAAACAGGAGAAGAAATAATTGTAGATAAGTTTGAAAAAAGATACCATATAGAAAAGTGTATTTTGAAGCCTTTCTTCAAACCAACTAAGGCTGATGAAAAAGGAATGGGTACATATTCATTGTTAAAAACGGATAAGCATATTATTTTTCCATATAATGCAGATGGTAGCTTGATCAACGTTGAGATTATGAAAAAAGAGTATCCTGGAACATATCAATATCTACAGGACTGCTATGACTTGTTAGTTCCAAAATGTTTAAATGGTGGAAAAGGTCGTGACATAAAAAATGCAACAGCCGATACTTGGTATCAATATGGAAGAACACAAGCGTTGACTGCATTTGTAGATACTCCTAAGTTAATTGTTAGAATTTTAAGTAAAGAACCAATGTATGCATATGATGAAAATGATATGCTCATTGCTTCTGGCGGTACAGCGGGGTATTGTGCAATAGCAAAGTTGCCTGGTTCAAAGTATGATTTACGGTATATACAAGCATGGTTGAATCATCCATATACAGAAAAGTTATTTCAAATTATGGGAAGTGATTTTGAAGGGGGATTTACAGCGAGAGGAACGTATCTATTAAAGAAAATACCTTTTGTCGAATTAGATCTTGATGATGAAAAGCAAAAAGCGTTATATGAATCAGTGCTTATTTCAACAAAGAAAATAAATGAGTTGAATATTGCATTAGAACAGAAAAAAGATAAAGCATCTATTAGCGTAATAGAAGCTGAAAAGAAAAATTTAAGCAAACAAATTGAAGATAATATTACAAAAATTTATAATTTGCAATTTTAGGTGAGAGAATGATATTAAAAGAAGATAGTACAGAACAGAAATTAAGAGGTGCTTATTATACACCACTAAAATTGGCAGAAAAAATGGTGGATTTTTTTAAGAAGGATGCATCTATTAAATCAATATTAGAACCCAGTTGCGGAGATGGGGTGTTTGTAGATGCATTAGTTGAAACTCAGTTTTTGACTAAAAATAGAAAAGTAACTGCAATAGAAATCGAAAAAAATGAAGCCCAAAAAGTGGCTGAGAAGCTAAAAAATAATCCAAATGTATCTGTTGTGAATGGAGATTTTTTTGAGTTTTATCAAAAATATAAGGATATAAATAAGTATGACTTGATACTTGGAAATCCACCGTATATACGTTATCAATATCTTGAAGAAAAGCAGAGAATGGAAATGGCTGAAATATTAACAAGCCATGGAATGAAAGCCAATAAGCTGATAAACACATGGGTTGGATTCATAGTTGCTTGCGTTCATATGTTGAATGATAATGGGAAAATCGCGTTTGTAATTCCAGCGGAAATTTTACAGGTTGCGTATGCGGAAGATTTAAGATTGTTTTTGTCTAACAAGTTATCCCAAATAACATTATTAACATTTGAAGAATTGGTTTTCCCAGGCATTGAACAAGAAGTGGTAGTTTTTATTGGAGAAAAAGGCGATTCAGAAAAAGGCATAAGGATCATAGAATTAAATAACCTTGATGATTTAGAAAATCTTAATATATATGCGAATGGTTTTCAGAAACTTAGCCATGTGCATGAAAAGTGGACAAAATACTTTACAACAGAGCAAGAAAATCAACTGATTTTAGATTTGAAAAATGATGATAGATTTCAAACACTGTCTGAAACCGGTATTATTAATGTGGGGATTACAACAGGAAATAATAAGTACTTTTCAGTAGATAAAAAAATGGTTGAAGTATATGATTTAACTAATGTTGTTCGACCATTGATAGGAAGAAGTTCTCATGCACATAGTGTTTTCTTTAAATATGAGGACTGGAAGAAAAATGTTGAGCAGGGAAAAGCGGCTTATTTGATTGATTTTCCAGATACCCCAATAGAAAAATATAGTCAAGGACAAAAAAAATATATTGAACTTGGCGAGAAGAATGGTGATAACACGGGATATAAATGTAAAATTAGAGAGAAATGGTATCGAATACCATCTGTATGGGTGCCAGATGCTTTTTTCCTTCGTAGAAATAATCTATATCCCAAATTCGTATTGAATTGTTGCGATGCTGTTTCTACAGATACTATGCATAGAATAAAATTTAATAATGATATTGAGCCAGAGAGAATAGTTTTATCGTACTATAATAGTATTTCTTTCGCTTTTACGGAAATCTGTGGACGTAGTTATGGTGGCGGGGTATTAGAAATATTGCCGGGAGAAGTAGGAAATGTATTGGTTCCTATTTTGGATTGTGTTCCAATTGAAAAGGTTAAGGAAATATTATATCAGGTAGATGAAATTGTGCGTAATGGAGAGAATATTGAGAAGGCTTTGGATCTTGTAGATAATAGTATTTTAGACGAGTATTTGCATGTTGATGAGAAGACTTGTTCTATGGCAAGGGGAATATGGAAGAAGATGCAGCATAGGAGATTAAAAAGAGGATAAAGTATATGGCAAGAAGCAGGGATGCGGTAGATACAATAAAAGGATATTATTATCAGTTTGACTATTTTATTTTTCAATTAATAAGTTTAGTAAATGAAGCAGATACTGTGACAATAGAGGGAATAGAAGACGTTGATATTCTTGAAGAAAAAGAAATGGTTGCCGTACAGTGTAAGTATTATGCAAAAACAGAATATAATCATTCGGTTATTGCAAAACCAATTAGGCTTATGCTTAAAGATTATGTCAATAGAACTCCAGAAAAAAGAAAAATACGATATAAATTATATGGTAAATATCAATCAGGGCAAGACAAATATCCGGGATCATTAAGCGTAGAATTTGCGAAAAAAAGTTTATTTACATATACTGAGAAAGAAACGCCTCATATTCTTCATGAAGAATTGAATTTAACTGATGAAGATATAGAAGAATTTCTAAGCAAAGTAGATGTTGATATTAATGCGGAAGACTACTATGAACAACAGGAAAAAGTAATAAGCAATTTGGAAAAAATTTTTCAATGTGAGAGATTTGAGGCAGAATATTATTATTACAACAATGCTCTTAGATTGGTTAAAGAAAAAGCCGTACAACAGAAAATATGTGATAGAATTGTAAGTAAAAGAGAATTTTTAGATAAGATTGATAATAAAAAAATGTTGTTTGATAAATGGTATTTGCAATTCAAAGGAATAAAAAATTACTGTGCTGATATACGAAAACAGTATTTTTCACCCAAGAATGTGTCTCCATATGAACGCTTTTTTCTAATTGAATGTGATAAAGTGGTTGATGATAAAAAGCTTATTTCACTAATTGCAAAAATATCAAAAAATTGGAGCAAATTATCCAGAAGAGAAGTAAAACCATTTTGTCCATATATTTATTTTAAGGGCATTACGGAAGATCGGTTAGTTGAATTAAAGAAAAAATTACAACGAGAAGACATACGTTTATGGGATGGCTATGACTTTTTAGGGGCAGAATTTGCGGTTGCTTCTATTATACGTAGAGCAAATTATGAAAATGAAATAAAAGTAAAAATTATTAATCATATTGAAAATTTGAATGAGATTTTAGAAAAAGTCACAGGAATTAAAGAAATTTACCAGTTCTATTTGGATGAACCATTTTATGAAAGTGAGTATAATCTTTGCTTTGGGATACAAATTTCTAAAACAGAAGATGTTTGTATGATGATTTAAAGGGGGAGAATGATGGAGGAAAAAGAAAAACTTAATGCAGAAGTTATTGCAGTTCTACCAAATAAAGTGAAAATATCAGTTGATGATTTGGAAAATTTTCAATTAGCAGAAGAAAAACTTAAGGTAGGCTCATATCTTCGGATTGCCGATAATGATAATGCAGTATTAATAGCAATTATTGAAAATTTCAATATTGAAGTCGGAGTTAATCAAATCGGAGAACCTAATAGAAAATATATATTAGAGGCTAACCCATTGGGCATAATTAGAAATGGTCAATTTGAAAGAGGTGGAGATACGATTGCAATTCCGCCTAAGAAAGTTGAGCCTGCTAAAAAGGAAGAAATTCAAAAAATCTTTGAAGAATCTTTGAGAGATGAAAAGAAGTTTAGTTTTTCAACATTATCAGCAGATAAATCGATTTCAGTACCGGTAGACGGAGATAAGTTTTTTAACAAACATATTGCAATTGTTGGTTCAACAGGATCGGGAAAATCTCATTCAGTAGCGAAGATACTTCAAAAGGCAATTGATTCGAAAAACGGGACGTATCAAGGGCTAAATAATTCACATATAGTTGTTTTTGATATTCATTCAGAGTATCATACGGCATTCCCGGATGCTAATTTTATTGATATATCTAATTTGGTGTTGCCATATTGGCTGTTGAATAGTGATGAATTGCAAGAGCTTTTTATTGATACAGAAGCCAATGATCATAACCAACGTAATGTATTCAAAGAAGCAGTAGTTGCAAGTAAAAAAAGATATTATTCAGGGGACACAGAAGTAAAAGAAAAACTTCATTTCGACTCGCCGGTTTTTTTTGATATAGATGATGTTTTAACATTTGCTAAAGAGAAAAATGAAGAAATGCTTGATGGATCGAGGGGAAAAAAGGCAGGTCCTTTAAATGGCAAATTGTCTAATTTTGTTAGTAGATTAGAAAACAAAATTGGAGATAAACGACTTGAATTTTTGCTTGGAGAGAGAGCTAAAAAAATTTCATTTGAAGATACACTTAAGCAGTTATTAGGATATACAGCGAATAGGGCAAATATTACTATAATAGACTTAAGTGGTGTGCCGTTTGAAGTTTTGAGTATTACTGTTTCATTAATATCAAGAATTTTATTTGAATTTGGATATTATTATAAAAGACTGCGAGCTATAGATGATTCAGAAACGAAGGTAAATAATGATATACCATTATTGCTAGTATATGAAGAGGCACATAAATATATACCAAATAATGATTTAGCAAAATACAGAGCTTCTAGAGAATCTATAGAAAGGATAGCGAAAGAAGGAAGAAAATATGGAGTTTCATTATTGTTAGCGAGTCAACGGCCGTCAGAGATATCTGAAACAATATTTTCTCAATGTAATAATTTTTTGGCTTTGCGGCTTACAAACCCTGCAGATCAAAATTATGTAAAAAGATTATTGCCAGATACACTGGGAAGTATTACAGAGAAGATGCCTTCTTTAAAAGTCGGAGAATGTTTATTAATAGGAGACGCAGTAGTGTTGCCATCAATTGTTCAAATTGGAAAATGTGATCCGGAGCCTTCTTCAAGAGATATCCCATATTTACAATTATGGAAAGAGGCATGGCATGAATTAGATAGTGAAGAAATTATAAAGCTGTGGGAACACTGATAGTAGGAAGAAAAACTGTTTTTATTGTTTAAAGTAATTAAATATGATAATATAAAGAATATGAGAAAAGAAGGGGTAATAGATGAAAAAAGTTTGGGAAAAGCATAATTTACCAAAATCAGATACTCAACAACCAAGTGAGAAAAGTAATCCCACTTGTAATTTACGTTTATCTCAGGCTGGATATAAAGTAGATGGGCAGAAGATAGATCAAACTACTTACTTTCGTAATGAAGTTTTTTCAGAGTGCAAATGGGAAAAAACTGAGAAAGGAGAAAAAACATATATACCTGTTGAACTTGAAATAAATGGTAAATCATACGGAAAATATAAATTAAAAGTAACACATGAGTTGCATAGAGAATCTAATCAGGACAATGTTACAACCATTCTTCATTGGGAAGAAGCAATTCAGGCATTAACGGAAAATGATGTTACAGGAGAAGATTTGACGTTTGAAAAAAGTGAAGAAGGTTCATATAAAATTAACATACATTAAAATAAAACAATGCACTAAAATGGGACAGATATAGGAAAGTCTGCTGGCAACAAATTGGCAACAGAAAATCAGCGAGCCAAAATAATATATGTAACAGAAATAAAATAACGGCAAAAAAGATATAAAACCTAAACAAATATGCTTAATAATATCTTTGGATTTGCCGAGTTTGAATAAACAAAAATGCTTAGCAAATCCAGCGTTTATGCGGGTTTGCGGCATTACAAAAGGTCTTTTGATAACAAATTGATAACGGTTACGCAAGTGCGATTATTCTTACGGATAAGTGGTTTGCAGGTCGAGGAATGATTTTAAAGCGGTTTGTGTGACTGTGATAAATCCATATTAGAAACGCCCTTAGCTGTGGGTAGTAACTCATGGCTAAGGGCGTTTTTTGCGTTCTTGTCAATCGGTTTTTAGTTTGTCTTTGAATGTTTTGACTAAGGCATCGCTTAATTCCTTAGAGGGGACATTCGCCCACTGCTGCGTAGTGTCAAACTTCGGGTAATTGTACCGCCACTGGTCGTACTCTTCCCTGCTGATTTCTTCGGTGGTGAGTTTTGCAGCCTGTTCCTGCCAAACGGTGAGCATTTGTAGTAGTTCTTCAGCGGCTTTGCCCTTGTCCTTGCTGATTTTCAAACAGACCTCTCCGTCTGTTTCACTGATGGTAAGACCGTAAATGTCTTTAAGGGCAAATAAGGTGTGCATAAGCCCGATTTGGCTGTCAATATCGGGGATGTCAAGAGCCTGCGGCGCAACGTCAAGAGCCTGTGCCAGTGCGGCGGTAAGTTCTGCTTTGGGTTTGCGTGAGCCTGTTTCATATTGAGCCAGACGCACGTCTGCGCTCCGTTCGGGAAAACCGACAAGCATACCAAGATATTTCTGTGTCATGCCCCGCATGATGCGGAAAAAATGTATTCTTTCGCCTATTGCCATAGTGTTTCACTCCTTGTTCATATGTTTACATGGTAGCAGAAATGCTTAGTATAATGCAGATAATCTAAGCGTAATTGCTTAATAAAACTGAATGACCGTATAAATGAGATACTTTGCAAAGACTTTCCGAAAGGGAATGAGCAAGATAACGCCGCTGAAACAGGGGCAGGAACAGCATTTATGGAAAACGGCGTATCAAAAATTTAAAGAAAGGATTGATTCTATGGACAACAAATTTATCCGTGCAGACGAGGTGGCGCAGGAGCTTTCCGTGTCAAAGCCTTATGCTTACAAGCTCATTAAGAAATTGAATGATGAGCTGAAACAGAAGGGCTTTATTACGATTGTGGGGCATGAGAGCATAGAAATCACTTATAGGTATGCGCATCTGTTTCCATCAAATTACGACAGGCAGTAAGCGGGGATTAGATACAAGAGTATCACTCAAACAGGCGTTAGCCAAGCAGGGGGTTAAGGGCGGCAGTCGTGGAGATACAGAGTGGAGCTAGTGGGTACAGTCCGAAAAAGAACAGCTTTCCGCTGTCATGGAGCGGCACGGCATTGAGTGGGAGCATAAGGGTACGCATGAGAAACATTTATCTGTCCTTGACCATAAAAAGCAGGAGCGGGAAAAAGAGGTTGTTCAGCTTGAGGGGCAGATTTTAGAGAAGAAAGAGGGATTTCAAATATTGTCTGACAGGGTAGAGAATTATGATAAGGGCATTGAGAACTTAAAAACGCTTGAGCAGGTGCTTGACACTTCTCCTGAATATCAGCTACTAGAGCCGCAGGGGTTAATGTCTGCAAAAACGTATAAAAATAAACTGGCAGAGCCTTTGGTACAAAAGCTGAAATCGCTTGTTAAAACGGCTCTTATCAGATGTTTTGAAGCGTATGACAGCTATTATCGGCTGAATATCACAAACAGCAATCTTCACCGTGAAAATGAAAGATTGACAAAAACGAATGAGAAATTGGCGGGAGAGAATGAAAACCTCCGTGCGGAAAACAAAAATTATAAACTGCTGAAAAAGGCGTTCGGAAGTAAACAGATGGACAGCCTTTTAGAGCAGGCAAAGGCATTTGCAGTATCTCAAAGAGTATAAGCAGTTTGTTTATCTTAATCTGCTGACAAGCGGAAGATATAATGTTAAAAGTAGTTGCGTGCGCACGCATGCATATTGTGTTATAATACTGGTGGTTAGGAGGAATATATCTATGAAACTATTAAAATGGCTTTCAGTAACAGACCGATTTTACAAAATCTATTTGGATAAACAGCTTGCCCCCTTTGGAATCAACAACAGCCAATATATGTTTTTGATTAAAATCTGTCGTTCGCCTGGCATTTTACAGGATTCTTTAATGGATATGTTTTATGTTCATCCGAGCAATATTGTACGGGCAGTTGCGGCATTAGAAAAGCAGGGAATGATTATGCGTTCCCCAAATGATAAGGATAAGCGGACGTGTAAGCTGTATCCTACGGAACGTGCGCTGTCTGTAATTGATGAGGTACAGACGGTATGTGAAAAGACAGAAGCTCTTTTATTGCAAGGCTTCAGGGAATCTGATAAAAACCTCTTTATTGATTTGCTGATTCAGGCAGGTGAAAATATTACAGCGGAACTCCGTATAGAAAGAAAGGGGGATGAATTTAATGACTGAGAATCCCCTAGGATATGAAAAAATTTCAAAACTGTTGAAAGATTTTGCCATTCCCAGTATTATGGCGTCTCTTGTCGGCTCAATCTACAATATTGTGGATCAGATTTTTATTGGTCA
>OLOX01002901.1_pt1 | contig 13612 bp, 15 predicted proteins | sample 1672091 | NCBI WGS metagenome assembly OLOX01 (sample SAMEA3136644, study PRJEB25190) | human gut metagenome | reverse complement strand
TCAGGAGACATTCAGGCGTGGACTTGAGCAGATCTCATTCATCCCGCGCGGACAGTGGATAACAGGTGTCAATGTCAGCTATACGCAGAGCGATTTTGACAATTACAAGTTCCTCATAATCGAGAATCTCGGAGGCGACCTCTACAGCTTCAAGGTGAGTCCGATGCTGATGTATGCCTTTCGCGACAATCTCGCCGCCGGGGGCCGCTTTGCCTATACCCGCAAGCGCGCGAGGCTCGACAACGCTAGGGTGGTCATAGACTCGGAGACCGATTACGAGCCCGGACAGCTCTACTCGCTCAGCCATAACTATTACGGCACGGCCTCGTTCCGCAACTACCTGTCGCTGGGACATTCGATGAGGTTCGGCTTCTTCAACGAGGTGCAGCTGCAGATAGGTGGCGGGCAGTCCAAGATTGTCAACGGTTCGGGCGATGACATCACGGGTACATACGCGCGCAATTTCTCGCTCGACGTGGGTCTCGCCCCCGGTATGGTGGCGTTTCTCAACAACTATTCGGCCATCGAGGTGAGCGTCGGAGTGCTCGGCTTCAGCTTTGACAAGACGCACGCCATCACCAACCAGGTCTATATCGCCGATATGAAGACCAAGAATGCCAATTTCAAGATCAATCTGTTCTCCATCTCTTTTGGAGCCGTGTTCTACCTGTAAACCCCGCCACGACATGACCAAGATAGACAAACTGCTCTTTCTGCTGCTTATGGCTGTCTGCTGTGCCACGTCTGCACAAGCCCAGAATATGGCTGCGGCAATATTGCCCGAAGGGGTTGACTCGGTGACCACTGTCACGACCGTGACCACGGTGACACGAACCACCTATCACCGTGCCGTCCCAAAGGATACGGTTCCCCGGGACACCGTGTGGAGGCAGGGCGTGCCCGTGGACAGCATCCGTAAGGATACGGTGCCCACGGTACGCGACAGAATCCCCTCGCGGATGGATATGCTGGTGGCTCTCCTTCAGGGAACCCCGGCCGACACACGTGCCACGCCGTCGCCGGTGCCCGCACACGTACACAGGCATGTATATACAGATTCGCTCCACGGTTATCCCCTCAACGAGCATGGCAAGATGGTGCTGGCCACCATCTCGCCCGAGCTGCTTGACGAGACGGTGGTCGTAGGCAGCGATACGGTGCCCATCATCATACCTACGGCCAACTACGGACGCTATGACCGCGGTCTGTTCAATTTTCTCTTTATCCCGAAGGGGCAATGGATGTTCGGTCTGTCGGCGTCATACGGCGAGTTCAATTCGGATGACGTGCAGCTGCTCTCGCTTATCAAGAATTTCACGTTCAAGGGCAAGATGTACTCAATCCAGCCCACCTTCAGCTATTTCTTCCGCAACAACCAGTCGATAGGCATGAAATTCGTCTACTCGCGCGGCATCGCCGACCTCGGGGGACTGTCGGTCGACTTTGACGACGACATGAATTTCTCGCTCAGCGATGTCAGCTACTACTCGCAGATGTACACTGCCTCGGTCTTCTATCGCAACTATGTCGGCCTGGGCACCGAGAAGAGGTTTGGCATCTTCAACGAGATAGACATTGCCTTTGGCAGCGGGTCGTCGCGCTTCAAACGCAGCTATGACGGCGAGGTGCGCGACACCAAGACCCTCACCACCAAGTGCAGTCTCAATTTCTCGCCGGGTCTGACGGTATTCCTCATGGACAATGTGTGCTTCAATGTCTCGTTCGGTGTGTTCGGCCTGCATGCTACCAGCGAGCGCCAGTACACCAACGGCGAGGACGAGGGCAAGCGCACATCCTCGGGTGCCAATTTCAGGTTCAATATTTTCAATATCAATTTCGGATTAGGTGTCAGCATTTAAACGCATATCATATCCTCTTATCGTGGTCGCGGCCATGCTCATGGCTGTGGCAACGGGGTGTATCAAGAACAATATCCCGTATCCGCATATCAAGGTCAATTTCACATCGTTCGAGGTCGAGGGGGCACTCCAGCCCTCGGTCATAGACTCTGTAGCCAATACCGTGACGGTATATCTCGACGAGGAGGCCGACCTGACCGACGTGGTGGTCAACGGATTCACCGTCTCTCCCTCCACGGCTCAGTGGCCCGACTCTGCATCATTCCTCAACGGTATCGACCTCACCTCCCAGATTACCACAGACCTCGTGCTCTATCAGGAATATCCGTGGACAATCCGCGCCATCCAGGATATAGAGCGTTATTTCACTGTCGAGCAGCAGGTGGGCTCCTCGGTCATTGACGTGCCCGGACGGCGTGTCATAACCTATGTCTCGGCCTCCGCGCCCATCAGCAGCCTCACAGTGACATCAATCAAGCTCGGGCCGCGCGGTTCGGTGATGACCCCCGACCTACAGGGGAAGAAGGTGGATTTCACCGGGCCTGTCGAGGTGACTGTGACCGCACACGGACGCCAGTCGGTGTGGACCATATATGTGGTCGCCACCGAGAGTTCTGTCACCACCGACCGTGTGGACGCATGGAGCTGTGTGGCATGGCTGTATGGTACCGGCGAAGCCGGAAAGGATAACGGCTTCGAATACCGTCGCGCCGACGCCACCGAATGGACGCGGTTGCCCCAGAGCGCCATCACTACGAGCGCCGGGTCGTTCACCGGGCGTCTCACGGGCCTCACCCCCGAGACCGCATACGTGGCGCGCGCATACAGCGGCTCTGATTTCGGTGCCGAAATAGAGTTCACTACCCAAGGCACTGCCCAGATGCCCAACAGCAATTTCGAGGACTGGTGGCTCGACGGCAAGGTGTGGAATCCCTGGTCCGAAGGGGGCACACAATACTGGGACACGGGCAACAAGGGTGCCACCACGCTCGGGGCCAGCAACACATATCCCACCGACGACACTCCGACAGGCACAGGGCGTGCCGCATGCCTTGAGACCCGCTTCGTGGGCATAGGCATCATAGGCAAGCTCGCGGCAGGCAATATATTTGCCGGACGATATGTGCGCACGGACGGCACAAACGGCATACTCTCGTTCGGGCGCGAGTTCAACCTGCGCCCCACGCGCCTGAGAGGGTGGGCCAAATATCACTCGGCCCCAATATCGAGCACCACGTCCGGTTTTGACGACCTCAAGGGCACACCCGACAAGGGCATAGTGTGGGTGGCGCTCATAGACTCTGACCAGCCATTCGAGATACGTACCAACCCGAGCAACCGTCAGCTTTTCGATCCCGACGGCGACTATGTGGTGGCCTATGGCAAGATGGAATGGCCGTCTGACGTCACGGAGTGGACGCAGTTCGAGATTACACTCGACTATAAGTCAACCTCACGTGTGCCCCGTTACATCCTCTGCACCGCCTCCGCATCGTGGCTTGGCGACTATTTCACAGGAGGCAACGGCTCGGTGCTCACCCTCGACGATTTCGAACTGCTGTACGACTATTGATGACGGAAATGAGGTCAAGAATCCTTATAATCCTGCTGTTGTCTCTGTCGTTGTTTCCTGCGGTCCACGGGTCGGAGCGGACTGACTCGTGCGGGTGTGACGGTGTGTCGAAAACCTATTGGATCAAGCAGCTTTTCCAGAAAAACTTCAACCTCAATGACTCGGGCATCTGCTATCCGGCTTTCCCGAGGTTCGCCCTGAATGTCTATAACTGGGGCGACAGGACATTCAACACCTACAATACCGACTATGTGGTCGGGACGGGCAAGAACTGGAAACTCATGGGCAAGAGCTACAACTGGATGGAGACAAGCACGCTGCTTTTCCCCGAGGATGTGACCCTCGACATGCATTCCACGCTGTTCAGCGATGCCGGTCTGCGCCTCAGTTTCATGGCTGTGAGTGTCGGGTATATGTGGAATATCAACAAGCTCATCTCCAGTCCCGATTCAAGACATACGTTCGATTTCTCGTTCACCACATCCCGTTTCATGGTGACGTATCAGGATCTGAGGAGTCAGGGAGGCATGATACTGACACGTCTCGGCGATTATAATAACCGCCATTCGTTCCGCTATCATTTCGAGGATGTGGATATGAAATCCCGCTCGGCCGAGGCAGTGTATTTCTTCAATCATCTGAAATATTCGCATGCGGCAGCATACAGCTTCTCCAAATATCAGCTGCGCAGCGCCGGGACGGCCCTCATAGGGTTCAATTTTGTAGAACAGAAGATAGCGATGGATTTCTCGCGACTTCCCGAAGAGATGCTCCCATATGTCCCGCTCGAAGACAAGACATACGACTCGCACTATCGTTCGTACAGTCTCTCCGGGGGATATTCATACAACTGGGCGCTCAGTCCCCGCCGCTGGCTCATCAACGCCTACGGCACCATGGCAATGGGCTACCGTCAGGTGTTCGGTACCCGTGAGGATGGCGACATGCGCTCGCTCATATCGAACAATTTCAAGCTCTCGGCAGCCGTAGTCTACAACCACCGCGCCCTCTTCGCCTCGTTCAACGCCAGGATGATGGGCTTCCTCAACTACAACTCAAACTACATCCATTTCAACTCCTTCCCCTCCTTCGATTTCGTCGTCGGCATGAGATTCTGACTTCAAAGGAGGTATCGATCTCTACAGAGGCACTCTGCTCAAGTCTCCTTTGGGTAAACCCCTGTTTTGTATTTTAACTTGTAAATTTCCTGATTATTACATAATTTTGTGGAGATAAATAATCTAAATATGATTGTGATTAAAAGGAATCTGACATCGAAAAGCCATCTCAATATTCTTGAGCAATCAGAGTGCACTATGTCGAGATGGTGTTCCAATAGAGTGCACCTCTCACTTCTGAGATAGTTAAACTTATAGCAGGTTTCTAACCACAACGTAACCCCATTCCAATCAGTAAAATTTATGGAAATCGTATCCTTGTTCAGTGGAGCCGGCGGTCTTGATTTGGGCCTTGTCCAATCAGGGCATGAGATAATATGGGCTATTGACATAGACAAAGATGCTGTGACAACCTATAAATACAATATTGGTAATCATATTCATTTGGATGACATCACTAAAATGGATATGAATACCCTCCCTGACTGTGATGTTATCGTCGGTGGATTTCCGTGCCAAGGCTTTTCTATCGCAAATCTTAAAAGAACTATTAATGATGAAAGGAATCTGCTTTATAGATCTTTCTATCAAGCGATAAAAATAAAACAGCCTAGATTCTTCATCGCTGAAAATGTGAAAGGAATCCTCAGTTTAGGGAAAGGATCTGTCGTATCACAAATTATAGAAGATTTCAGACATGCTGGATATTGTATTTCTGTAAATTTGGTAAATATGGCGGATTATGGCGTTCCACAAACAAGACAGCGAGTCATATTTCTGGGGCAACGTAATGATATTAGTGATGATATGCTTCTTACGGTTCCTCCTAAGACCCATAGTAAGGATGGTAAAGTGCTTCCAAAATGGATAACTATCCACGAAGCAATATCTCATTTTCCAGAGCCGGATGAACCTAACAATTTTCCCAATCATGTCTGCTCTACGTATAAGGTCGTGACAAGAAATTTCACGGGTCATAGAGTTACAGACCCATCGAAGCCATCTCCTACAATCCTTGCCAGAGGAAACGGCGGGGGTGGGGTTGTCGCTATACCGCATTACAATGGAAATAGGAGGCTGACTATCCGGGAAAGTGCCTCAATCCAGACATTTCCGGACGATTTTATATTCTATGGCGCGATGAATTCCTGTTATCGACAAATAGGAAATGCCGTACCGGTCCGTTTCGCAAAATTATTAGGTGAAATCTTAGGCGGAATAAACATATGAAAGTCGTATCTCTATTCAGTGGAGCCGGAGGCCTCGACTTGGGTTTTATAAATGCAGGTCATACTTCGCATACCTCTACAAATTCACTTGTAACTAATTACATATCAGCATAATTCAAAATAACATAAATTTGCGACTAACATAGAGGTAACATATTCGCCGAAAATAATTAGTCCGATTTATAATTGAGCGTCTATCGCGGACTCGTGTTATTTATCGTTTCGTTGGAGATAATTTTTTGCCTTCAAAGAAAAAAAACAAGGTCAAATCTTCATGTTCTCCAACTTCATTTATTCCAATTTCCCTCTTTGTTGCACCTGCCCCTGTTCACATATACATGAACAGGTCAATATATATGTCAGTCAGTTCATGTATATATAGTACATGACTTCTGACCTGTTTTCTTTTCCGACTGCATCCCTGCTCTTCATATTCACAGAGCCGTTTCTGTTCCGGTCAAAATATTAGTCAGTCAGTCCGTGTATATATAACACGACTTCTGACTTGTTTCGTTACAGACCTTTTTTCTTTTTTTAGAAGGCCTCCTTTTATTATTTCTGTTGCGTCTGGATTGCCGGAAGCCTTCGGTATTCTTTGCCCCATTTGTATCGGATTCAATCCTTCATTTGCGATTCCCGCGAAAGTTTGTTTTTATGTGCAAAGTTACGGAGCAAGGACACTGCACAAGAAGCGTCTCACTATCTTCGGTGAAATTTGACGGAAACTTTCCGCAATCACTGATTACGGCATTTCATAAAATTTCATCCTTGATTTCCTGTTGGCCGTCCTTTCATTCTCCGTTTGAAACGGCACATAAAACAGCCCTTTCCGGCGAAGTCGAAAGACTTTGAATAAGAGGGAATAAATCAAGTTTAACAATTTAAGTTTACTATTATGCCGAATTGGTGTTCAACAGCGTATGCAATAGAGGGCGACGCGAAGGAAGTAAAAAGCCTCTATGATTTGATGAAAGAATTGCAGAAGCAGAAAGAGCCGTCCGTTCCGAATGGTTTTGGAATTGCATGGCTGGGATGTCTTGTAGATGCGCTTGGGGAGAACTGGAAAAATGTATTTTGCCGTGGAAACTGGTACAACTTGGATTTTGACGGCAGAGTGCTTACTTTCAACACAGAAACAGCCTGGTCTCCCTGTAATGAGATGTTCGATATGGTATGTAAAAAATACCCGACATTAAGCTATTTCTATAGGTCGGAAGAACCGGGAATGGCATTGTACCGTACCAATGACGAAGAAGGCAGATACTTTCAAGACCGATTTGTCGTAGAATTGTGTACCCCCGAAGAAGAATACTACACCGAGTATTTTCCAAATTTGCAAAGCATGTATGAATGGCTGGAGGATATTTGCGATATGCAAGTCCAGTCAATGCAGGATGTCGATACGATTGTGAAACAATGGCAAAAAGAATACGCAGATGCCTACTGCCATATCCACGAGTACAAAATTCCTGATTGATTTTTTCAAAGGCATAGATAATAGATATATGTCTGAAAATTCCTATTCCGTAATACTGAAATCCGTGTCGGCTTGTTGCTGATACGGATTTTTTGCCCCACAGTCTGCGCCAGCATATCCTGTTATAACAGAAACGGATTTCTTCAAGACCATTTACAGGTCATCCCATTTATAATCAGGTCATCCTTTTATAACGATTCCAACAGCCCTATCTGTGCGACCTGTGGAGGATTCTATTTTTTCTGCAAAGGTAAATCGGACCGTTCCAATCATGCCAATGCCGACTGTCATCGCGAGTGATCCGTAAAATCTTCCTCTCCGTTGTCGAGCGTATTTTTCGTATCAGCCTTGTCGTATTGTCCCTGCCTCATTCTTTAGGGCAGGAAAATAAATCCCTACGGTCGCAAACAGACCGAACAAAGGGAAATAACAACAATTAAAAAACATCAGACAATGAGCAGATTCGATTTTATCAAGAACGGCAACCTCCTTTATTGGAATGACCCCGACAACGGCAAATCCACTGGCGATTACCAAGTGATTTCCGCGCCAAAAGAAGTGTATGAGGACAGCATCATCTTAATTGCAAGCGACTACTCGGAAGCGGAGGTCTTGGCTTCGGAATTAACACCTATACCTCCAACGAGAAGCCATAAAGAGGAGTTTCAGAAGTGGAGAGAAAAACATGAGGCTGAAGGCGCGGTGTTTTATAACAGGCTTTCAGAGGTTATTGCCACAGACAACGATTTGGAAGTTGGCGACATGGTGGCGTTCACAAACGATTACGGCGTGGTGTTCGGTCCGTATGAGATACTGGCTTTCGAGGAACCTTGGAACGGTGGCAGATGCGTTTACCTTGACAGCGATGCGTATTGGCTTGCAGACCGCCCCAGCCAACTTACTCTGATGAGCAAAAGAACTCAAAAATAACAGTCGAAGCATAGACCATCCGCTATCCACAGCGGGTGGCTTTGTCCTTGTAGGTGGCAGCCCTTTTATAGTTTCATTTTAGACAGCACCTGTTTTACTCAAGCAATATCCTTTTGTAGAGATAGGCGATGCTTGCCACGACTGCGCCGCCACGGGTTGTTTTCGCGTGCAAAGTTACGGTGGACGAACGCCGTTCAAGTACCGCCGTGGCTACCTCCGATGAAATTTGACGGAAACTTTCCGAAATCACAGATTACGGTATTTCATAAAATTTCATTCCCGGTTCCTTGCCCTCTGTTCTTGCCTCCCCCGTTAGAACCGCACGTAAAACAATCCCTTCAGGCGAAGTCGAAAAGGCTTCAAGGGCAGGGAAAATAAAAATTTGAAACATGAAAGTAATATGTACAAAATGCGGCGGTATGCACGTGGCTTGCGAAGCCATGATTAACCCCAATGACAAATCTTTCCGTAACTATACGGATGAAGCCTTTATCTACGGCTGGTGTGACGATTGCAAAACCGGAGTTGTCCTCTCCGATGTCGATGAAGTGAAAGAGCATATCATCAAGCTCCATGAAGATTTTTATGCCCGGTATGGAACAGAACCACTTTATGCGCAATGCGACATTATGTGGAAAAGCGATAATGACAGCCATACCTGTCCTGAACCTGCAACCTTTAAGCTATCTATGGAAGTGGATGATGCCACCGATGATAAAATCTCCTTCTATTGCGACGGTATAGGACAACTTATATCCCTCGCGGAATTTGACGGAGAAGACTTTGTCATCACAGACTGCAGATATTTGACAGACGAACTATAATAACATTAAAAATCAGAATTATGCACTCAACTATTTTTCAGATAACGACCGAAAAGGTTGAAGACGGCGGGTTACTTAACGAAGACACCTTGCAACAGGGCGACAATTCAGAGCTTGACTATTGTTCGGATATTGACGAAGATGACCGCAGGGAACGCATAGAATGTCTCGTGAACGAAATCCTGCCGGAAAGGATGTTCACACTCATAGACGAGAACACAATCCGTTACAACGGCGGAGTGGAAGCATGGCTGGAGGAATGGGTCAAACTGATAAAAGAGAAATGTTCACTCGTAACCGCAGGCAATATCCGTGAATGGAGCACATTGTATCATCTGAAAGAAGCGATAGACAATCCGCTTGACGCCGGAAGCCGTTTCTATGATGACAACAGCGGATGTTCTTCCTATTCGGAAAAATCGGGAGAGTTTATGAAAAGCCTGAATGACCTTGAAGCAGGAACACTGCTTTATGTTGGTGGTGTAATTGACTATCATTATTAAGCGACAGGCATATGAACAGGTATAATTGGAAAGGCTATGATTTTATAGGTACAGTACCCGAATTTGCTGAAAAGTTCGGGTACTGCAAGACCCCCACCTTTGTCAATGCCATCAAGCGTGTTCCCCGACACCGATACAACTGCATGGACGCTATGGAACAAAGGATTTATGAGGAAAAGCGGAAACGGGCGAAGCGAGCCTACTGCATCTATATGAATGAGGATATGACAGAGAGCTACATCATCACCAAAGAAGAGTATCTGGCGACAAATCTCCCTGTCAGGGAGAAGCACCATGAGCCGTTCCTGCTTTCGTATAGCAACCGAGTGTTGCCTTATAACTTCATCGGAAACAGCCATGACGAAATCCCTGTCAAATCCGCCATGAAGAAATACTCTTCCGAAGCCGTGAAATTCGCCGAACAGCTTTTGCTTGCCGCAGGATATTTCAACGGCAACCGCCCTGTGGAAAAACCATCGGTAACGGTAAACTACACCTCGCTGTACCTGACCTACGGCAACGGCATCAGCATCACTTTTGACTCTGAACGGAGCCGTGACGGAGTGGACAACTGCCGTCTGGCGGTTATCGACCTTGATGGAGAAAGGATTTACAACGGCTGGCGGAGATTAGGCAGCGTTGATGAAATTCTGTATTATACAGTTGTGAACAAGGACTGCAAGGATGCCTCTTGGTATTTAGTATGACAATGACGGACAGGCGGGGCTTTGCCCTGCCTGCACCTTCATAGGATGTGGCGCGAATATCCGCCACATGCCCTTTTTACCTCACGGAGTTCGCCTTGAGATGCTCCCGCTTTCCCTCTTGTAAATTTCCATTTCCCTTTTTTATATTCCTCCAGGAATATGACAGCACAACCATTTCTATACGGAGTTATCAACCCCTGCTTGCCGGTCAGAATGGCTGAATATTACGGTGCAAAGGTAGAAGCCGCCGTCAGAGCGTCAAGGTCAGGCACGCCGTGTTTGTCACTGCAAGATGGAGACTCCGCCCAATTTTTCCCTCCAAAACCTTGCCTTGTCTGCCATGCGCCACCTTTACAGGCACTGTAATATTCAAGTCCCCGACGCCCACGCGGAAAGAAAGGGATAAAAACCAGTAACTTTAACACAGACAAGACCATGTACGAGAAAGAAGAAACATCAGACATCATCGGCGCATACTGCACATTACTCGAAGACTGCCAAGGCATCTGTGACGGACAGATTGTCGGGGACTACGGCACAGAGGTCGTTGTAAGGCTTCCGAACGGCGAAGAGATAGCAGCCCATCGGGACGGGGTGATTGTTTTCGACTGACTGCGCCAAGGCACGGTGACGGCAGTTCGGGCAATACGCTCGGGCTGCACTGTCCCGCTACTCCTGTTTTATTTCTTTTTTGAAGGTCTCCTTTCATCATTCCATAGGCTCCGCCGATGATTCCAAATCCTTTTATACCCGCCAAATTCATTTTTATGGCAGCCCGCTTCGCCAATGCAGGCAAGCCGTACCGTCCTTGATGGCGGATCTGACCGTGTATCGCCTTTTTTGTTTATGCCTTTCCCCTTTTCCCGCCGGATATATTTTGTCAGCGTTCGCCGGATGCGGCGAAGACTGCGGTGCATTCCCCGTCATCCTTTCAATCATCCATTCTCCCGTATGGCCGTCAACCATAGGAGTGCCTTTCCTGAGCAGCGGCCTATACATCCACAAACAGCCGCACACGCATACATAGTCCTGTCCGGGTATCCGTTTCACCGTCAGTACCACGTCATGACAGAGGGAGGCGTGCAATGTCCGGCTTACGAATTTATACGGAATTGCTTCAACGTGCAGCCATCCGGGACAGTATGGTGTCGTCAAGTCGCCACAACAGTATTACGGCGAGTCATACACAATTATTTTTCCTGATGCGAAGTTATGATCATGGCGGAGACTGATGCTCCTACGGGACGGTTGCCACCTTTGACCAACGGCTTTCAACAAATCTTCCTTTTTCTTTTCGCAGGCTTGACAAAAAGAGTATTTGCCGAACCTTCCGCTGGTGCTACCCTATGCCCATGTCATCTTTTTGCATCGTAAAAATTAAATGTTTAACTCTTTAATACTTAAAGTTATGGCAACTTCAACAAACAACACCAACTCGTTCAACCTCAGTGGCTATGTAGCCGTCAACGCAAACATCCGCAACTTCGAGAAAAGCTCGGTTGCCCGTTTCCCCCTCTCAGTCAGCCGCACCGAGACCAACGGTGACGAGACTATCCGCAGGTCGGCCCTTGTAAACTGCGAGTGCTGGCGCAAGTCCGAAGAGGCATCGACCTTCGAGCTTCTCAAGAAAGGCAAGCTCGTCCAGATTTCAGGATTCATCCGCCCGGAAGAATGGACATCAGAGGACGGAACCAAGCACAACCGCATCGTCTTCGTCGCCACATCCGTCAGCGAACTGTCCACCGAGAAGAAAACCGACGGGAAAAAGCCGGCGAAAGGCAAGGCTTCCAAAAAGAAAGCGGCATGACGCTCCCATCCCTCTCTCATCAAAAGACGGCTACGGCCGTCTTTTCTTTTGCTCACGGGCTGCGCTCTCCTGCGATTCCGTTTATCTGTCATCTACATCCCTTTGTACGCACATGACAACCGTTTATACCACATTTCATTTATCCGGCAGTCGCCCGTCCGTTTCCTGCGGCGAAATTGGAGGTGGCAGGGCAAACATCAAGGCACACTCCGTTCGAAGGCCTTGCCTAATTCCCCTTATGGCCACCATCCTCCGATGCCGCAAGAAAACAGGAGCGGCCGACCCGCAAGCCCGGTTAAGGCAGGGAAAAGCCACTCCACAAGTCTAACATTCAAACTTAAAAGAAAATGGAAAAAGACATTGAGAAAATTCCTACTTACGCATTGCCTTATCTGGTGAACGGTGATGCAAGCAACCTGACAGAGGACGAAATCAAGCAGATTGACGAAATCTGTCGCGAACAGGGCATCGAGCTTGTTGTGCCCATCGGTGACAGCGTGGAAGGCGGAACCGAGCCGTATTTCAGCAGCACCCCGTTATTCGGCAAACCGACAGAGGTGGAGGACTGCATCATCATTCATCGGAAAAAGGATTAGAACCATGGACATGACAGTACTTAAAGACATTTCAGACAGAAGCATCCTTGAAAACGGCGTTGCAGTCATGGACGAAATCAGGCAGGACGGCGAGACCGTCCTGTCAAGCAGTGACGGTGTTTCGATTCCGATGATATTCCGCAATCTCAGCGGCAGGAACTTTTCGGGAAAGGAATACCGTAATTATCTCAAACACGTGGCATACGATGACATGGGCTTCGTCCCCGGCACAATCACGTTGTGGCATGGCAGACGGCTGGTCGCTGAAACAAAACTGGAAAAAATCGACTGACAGATAACGGCAAGACTATGGAAAAAGAAAAACTGACCGTCCATGATGAGGAACTGATAGAACTCGCATACTCCACCACCTACCGGAGCAGCATCCGTACCATGATACAGGAAGCGGACACGGAGCGGTGCCGCGTAATACTGTGGGGCATAATGAATGATGCCGGTGTGGATTGGGAAGATTGAGCGTGACAAGGGGACTGCTGACATCCGGCAGTCCCTTTCCATGTGGAAAAATATCTGCGGCAGGCATTGTTCCCTTGAACTTCCCTTTTATAGGTTTGCATCAACGCCGGCGGGCCGCAGGACACCCACAATGCCCGGCACGCCGACACCCTGCGTTCCGTTCCAGTCCGGGCGGCCTCCGGCGCAGGGCGAGCGTGGGCCGGCAGAGTGTGTCATGCTTCCACACACAGCCTGTCGGTGACACCCACGGTTCGCTCTTCGCCCCGACTTCCCCTGCACTCCGGGCTGCCGTGCCAGTGCTGCGGCCAGTCCCGCGACTTCCGCCTGCCTACTTTTATAATGCGATATTCCCATTTATAACGAAGATTGTCCGGCTTGGCCGATTCACCTTTTTACTGTTTTCATCAACGCTGGCGCACCGCAGGACACCCGCGAAGCCCGGCACGCCGATACCCTACGTTCCGTTCCAGTCCGGGCGGCCTCCGGCGCAGGGCGAGCGTGGGCCGGCAGAG
>OLOX01002886.1_pt1 | contig 13676 bp, 10 predicted proteins | sample 1672091 | NCBI WGS metagenome assembly OLOX01 (sample SAMEA3136644, study PRJEB25190) | human gut metagenome | reverse complement strand
GATATAGATGGAATGTTCAGTAATTTTTCACCTAAGGGGTTCGGCGGTACGGATTTCAGACCTGTATTTGAATATGTAAATGATTTAATTATGAAAAGGGAGATAAAGTCTCTGAAGGGTCTCATTTACTTTACGGACGGCTTAGGCATTTATCCGAGGAAAAAGCCTTCATGGAGAAGTGTATTTGTATATTCTTCATATGAAAGTGCAGCGGATATTTTAAAAAATACTGACCAGACAAATGAATATACAGTCCCTTCATGGGTCATCAAATATACACTTAAGGATGGGATGATTAAATAATGAATATAAAGGAAAATGATATAGTATATGAAAAAGACGGATTTCAATTAGCAATTAAAGATATAGAAAATGGCGACAATTTAATAGAAATAGAAGAAAATAATGAATTAGATACCATAGAAAAATTAATCCAAAAAATAAACGAAATAGAAATACCAATTTATACAGATGACTATTTTGTAAAAAAAGCGGAAATAGAATTAGACAAAATCTTAACAAAAAAGGCTAATATAGAAAAATTCTATGATAACACTAAAGATATGGAACCTAATTATACTGTTAGAAAATTTCTAAAATTAAATATAGAGCCAGGAAACGCAGTTGAACTTGGATGTGGAGCAGGAAGGGATACGGTAAGCCTAATAAAAGATGGATGGAATGTGCTGGCAATAGATAGAGAAGAGGTTGAGGCTAGAATTACAACAAAACTATCAAAAGAAGAACAAAAGAAGTTTAAATTTTCAAAACAAAAATTTGAAGATATAAAATTAGATAAAAATAATTTAGTTGTTGCCAATTTTAGTCTTCCATTTTGCAATAAAAACAATCTCAAAGAATTATGGAATAAAATAGATGAGAGTATTTTAAAAGATGGATATTTTGTGGGCAATTTCTTTGGAAATAATGATGAATGGAAAAACAAAAAAGAGGAGATGACCTTCTTAACAAAAGAACAAGTACTGGAACTTTTTAAAAATTATGAAATAATAGACTTTAAAGAAGTTGAAAAAGATGCTCTTACAGGTTTAGAAAAAATGAAACATTGGCATATATTCAATGTAATAGCGAAAAAATTTAGAATTATTATAATTTAAGGAGATTAACATGGTAAAAGAAATAATAAAAGACGTAATGTTTTTATCGCAGAAAGCAGAAATGGCAACGGAAAAAGACAAATATATAGCAAATGATTTATTAGATACATTAAAAGCAAATAAAGAGAGATGTGTAGGGCTTGCCGCAAACATGATAGGATATAATAAATCAATAATTTGTGTATCAGGTGGATTATATGATTTTATAATGATAAATCCTATTATCACAAATAGAAGCGGAGAGTATGAAACAGAAGAAGGTTGCTTGTCTTTAATTGGAGAAAGAAAGTGCATGAGATATAAAGAAATTGAAGTAGATTATTTTGACATGAATTTTAACAAACAACACGGAAAATATTCAGGATTTGTAGCAGAAATAATACAACATGAAATCGACCATACAAATGGAATAATAATATAAGAATAGAAAAATAGATGCATATTAGACTCATATACCAAAACAAAACTCCCACTTTAAAAAATCAAAAATTTAACTAATTCGACAAATTTCGACAAACAAAATGAAATCAAAATGATATAATACAAACATCAAAAGTTAAATGAAAAAGAAAAAAGGTCGTAAAAGAAAGGGGGAAAAATGGAAGAAATGGAAGAAAAAAGAAAAAGTGGGTTAGCAACAGCAGGATTAGTATTAGGAATAATAGGAATATGTACATCATTTATACCAATAATAAACAACATATCATTTATACTAGCACTAATAGGAACAATATTTGGAATAGTAGCACTAGTAAAAAAAGCAAGTAAAGGTCAAGCGATAGCAGCAATAATACTATGTATTTTAACAATTGTAATAACAGTCAATTCACAAAAATCTGTATCAGACTCATTAAATACATGGAGTCAAGACATAGACAAAGCCGCAGGAAATAGTACAGAAGAGGTGCTAAAAAATGATGTTGATGTACAACTAGGAAATTTTCAAATAACAAAAGGTTCATACACAACAGAAACAGTTTTAAAGGCAACTATAAAAAATAAAACTAATGAAACAAAATCATTCAACATTCAAATTGAAGCAGTTGATGCAAATGGAAACAGAATTGCAACAGATTATATTTATGCAAACAACTTAAATGCAGGACAAAGCCAAGAATTTAAATCATTTGAATATGTAGAAAGTGAAAAAATAGAGCAACTAAGAAATGCAACATTTAAAATAGTAGAGGCATCAGTGTACTAAAAAGATATAATATATATACAAATAAAAAGTACTTACAGAAACTAATAATCAAAGATTAGTTAAAAAGTAGGTACTTTTTCATTTTATACTACAAAATTACACTCAAATATGATATAATCCTACTAATAAAAAAGGAGAAAAATTAACATGAACGAACCAGTAAAAAAACCAATAGTAACAATAGAAATGGAAGACGGAGGAAAAATAAAACTAGAACTATACCCAAGCAAAGCACCAGAAACAGTAAACAACTTTGTGAATCTAGTACAAAAAGGATTTTATGACGGACTAATATTCCACAGAACAATACCAGGATTCATGGCACAAGGAGGAGACCCAGAAGGAACAGGAATGGGAGGACCAGGATACGGAATAAAAGGCGAATTCAAAGAAAACGGAATAGAAAACAACATATCACACGTAAGAGGAATAGTATCAATGGCAAGAAGCATGGCACCAAACAGTGCAGGCTCACAATTCTTCATAGTAACAGACGACTCAGAATTCCTAGATGGAAAATATGCAGCATTTGGAAGCGTAATAGAAGGAATGGACGTAGTAGATAAAATTGTAAAATCAAGAGTAATTACAAGAAGTCCATTTGGAGGAGGAAAAGACAGACCAGTAGAACCACCCGTAATGAAAAAAGTAACAGTGGAAACATTTGGAGTAGAATATCCAGAACCACAAAAAATGTAAAATGACATAATATAATTTCAATATAAAAAAAGGAGGAATAGTTATGGATTCAACAACAATAAAAATAGAAAAATGCTGTGGATGTATCATAATAAAAGATAATAAAGTCCTATTAATAAAACAAACGCAAGGACATTGGGGTTTTCCAAAGGGACATGTAGAAGATAATGAAACAGAGATTGAAACTGCAATTAGAGAAGTAAAAGAAGAGACTAATTTAGACGTAGAAATAGTTGAAGCTAATAAAAGATACACAATGGAATATGAAACAGATACAGGAGCAATAAAACAGGTCGTGTTTTTTAGTGCAAAATACATAGGAGGAAAAATAAAAGCACAAGAATGCGAAGTAAGTAATATACAATGGCTAAACTTTGAAGAGGCACTTAAAACAATTACATATGATAATACCAAAGAATTATTTAAGAAATATTTAAAGGAGGAAAACTATGTGTACAGCGGCAACATATAAAACAAAGGATTTCTATTTTGGAAGAACGTTAGACTATGAAAATTCTCTTATGGAGATGAAATAACAATAACGTCAAGAAATTATGAATTCAAATTCAAAGAAAAAGAGCCTATAAAAACACACTATGCCATAATTGGGATGGCATATGTAGCAGAAAATTATCCACTATATTACGATGCGATTAACGAAAAAGGTTTAGGAATGGCAGGCCTAAATTTTGTTGGAAATACACACTATAACATCAGTCAAAAAGAAAAAGATAACATAACACAGTACGAATTTATACCATGGCTTTTAAGCCAATGTGAGACAGTAAAACAAGCAAGACAATTAATAGAAAAAATGAATTTCTTAAATGAACCATTTAACGAAAAATTACCATTAGCACAACTACATTGGATAATCGCAGACCAAGATGAAGCAATAACAGTAGAAGCAGTGAAAGAGAAAATAAAAATATACGAAAACCCAGTAGGAGTATTAACAAATAATCCACCATTTGATAAGCAAATGTTTGCATTAAACAACTATATGAATTTATCACCAAAGTCACCTGAAAATAAATTTGCAAAAAATCTTAATTTAGAAAGATACAGTAGAGGAATGGGGGCAATAGGACTTCCTGGAGATTTGTCATCACAATCAAGATTTATAAGAGCCAGTTTTGTAAAAATGAATTCAATATCAAAAGACACAGAGGAAGAAAGTGTAAGCCAATTTTTCCACATTCTTAACTCAGTAGACCAACAAAGGGGTTGCTGCGAATTAGATGATGGAAAATATGAAATAACACTGTATACCTCATGCTGCAATGCAAATAAAGGAATGTACTATTACACAACATATAATAATCATCAAATAACAGCAGTAGACATGAACAAAGAAAATCTAGATAGCAAAGATCTAATAAGATGTCCATTAATAACAGAAGAACAAATAAGAATACAAAACAAATAAAATGTAAAAATATCAAAAAAAGAACAAACAAAACAACCTTAATTTATAAAATACCGTACAAAGTTTCAAAAAAAAAAAAAAAAAAAAAAAAAAAAAAACCTTTTTTTAAAAAAATACCGTCCAAAGTTTCAAATAAAAAATAGAAGTAAAAAAACCTACGGAAAAACAAAAAGAGAGTAAATATTACAAGAAAATCCCCAAATGTAATATTAATATAATAAAAAAATAAAAAAAGGAAAAAATAGGCATTAAACGCGAAAATCCGTAAATAAAAATAAACAAAACACAAAAACAAGTGCAGTTGACACTTGTTTTTTTATATTTATAATATTAAGAAGAAATCGCAAGAAAAAGTATAGAAAAAGAGTGCTAAAAATAGCGTAAAAGAGATGCTAACAAGTAAACAAATAAAGCAAGAAAACATAAAAGAAATGGAGGGAAAAGCGTGAAAAACATGCAAAAAGAAATTACAAAAAAAACAGCTGTAGTAATATTTGCAATAATAATATTATTATGTTCAACATACACAATAGCAACCTCTATTTCAGTAACACCAGAAGAAAACCAATATTTGGAACTAAGAGCCTCAACAATAAATGTATTAGACAACCAGGACAAGCAAATAATATTTGAACTCTGGGGTCATGATATAGAATTCAAAGGATTTGACGTCAGATTCACATATGACACAAGTCAATACACACCATCAAATATAGAAACAAATGCAGAAACAGAAGACGAAACAGAATTCTTCAAATTTGAAAACGAATTCACAGACTCATTAGAACTATTCACAATACCATATGATGGACAAGAAAAAGGCGGAATGAGAGCAATAATCTCATTTAATCCGCCAGTAACAGAAACAGAACACATAAAAAACAAAGAAAATGTAGGAATGATAGTAGACACAGGTGGAGACGTATTAATAGGAAAAATGAGTTTCAAAATGAACACAAATAAATTTGATATAAGCAGTTTCAAACTAGAAACATCAAACAATAATAGTCCAAAAACAGGAATAAAAATAAATGTAGACGGAGGAAAAACATACTACGAAGATCAAACATCATTCAGATTCACAGACAAAACAGAATCAAAAGACGCAGACCTAAGTAACATCATATTAAGTAAAGGACAGCAAGCAACAGAAGAAGAACAAGAAACTACATATAAAGAATACGAATACACACCAAAATTTGACAAAAACACACAAGACTATGAACTAAGCCTATTAGAATACATGGACAGCATAGACTTAACCGCAATAAAAAGTGATGAAAAATCAACGCTAAAACTAAAAATTGCAAAAAGAGATGAAAGCGGGAATATAATAAAAGACGGAAACGGAAATGTTATATACGAAGAAAAAGAAATAATAAGTGGCGAAAGAAATGAAATCATACTAAATAAAATTGGTGAAGAAGACACAAAAATAACAATTAAAGTAACTGCAGAAGACACAAGAATCACAAAAGAATACAACATAACAATAAAAAAGCCATACGGCATAATAAAAGGAAATATAAAAACACTTCCAACACAATCAAAAGGAATATATAAAGCAACAGTAAGGATATACCAGACAGAAGATGTGAGCAAAATAATAGACTGGGGAACAGTAGAAAATGGAAAAACAGACAAATTACATGAACAACTACTACAACTAGAATCGAAAGATGAAGATACAAAAGATGATGGTACATATGAAATATATGTAATACCAGGAAAATATGATATCTTACTGGATAAAGCAGGATATCTAGACCATATATACACAAAAAGAACGGTGGACAAAGATAAAACAATAGATTTAGGAGAGAAAGAACTAAAAGCAGGAGACATAAACAAAGATCGGAGTAATACAAATACTTGACTTATCATCACTTATGAATGTATATGGAAAAGATTCAACCAGCCAAGAATATGACAAGAAATACGATTTTAATGACGACAAAGAAATACAAATATTAGATATGTCAACGCTAATGTCAAATTACTCAGAATCAAGAGAAATAGAATAAAAGGAAAGGAAAATAAAAATGGAAAAATTAAAAGAGAAAAACAAATTCTTTACAAAAACCAAAATATGTGCACTAATGCTTTTAGTAGCAATAATAACAAATATGTTCTCACCATATAGCGTACTATTGCTAGAATCACAAGCAGTAACTCCTGCAGCAGGAGAACCATATTATGAATTATCTATAAGACCAATAGATGATGTAAACACAGTTGATGAAGACAATTGGACGGATGAAACATATTACTATTATTATGATTACTATCAAGGAACATTTGATACAACAGACAACTATTCTGGAACAAGAGTAGTATTCATAGATTTAAAAGTAAAAGGATGCTCAACAGTAAATGGAGCAGATATAAACTTAAAATATGATAATAGTAAATTAATACCAGCACAAGAATCATACACAGGATCAGGAAAAAATAAAAAATACTTTATACAAAATGCCACAGGATTTACAAACTCTAATTCAAAATCAAACCAAGATTTTGCAACAATAGGTTGGGGAACGCAAGCAATTAACGAATTATACACAGATGAAAGCAGAATTAGAACAGGTGGAGCAGTAGCACCAGGACAACAATACATATCAGATGGAGAAGTAGTAGGAACATTCATGTTCAAACTAGCAGATGGAATGACACTAGATGATTTAGACACATCAACATTTTCATTAGTACCAGCAACAGGACTAAGCGAAGGGTTACAAATAGCATACTGGCCAAATGGAGTACAAAATTCAGTAGTAGGCTCAGACTACCTAAAATTTGATGGATTTGCAACAAGTGCAAAGAAAACACTAACAAATATAGCAATAAAAACACAACCAACAAAAACAGAATACTATAATACAGAAAAATTAGACCTTACAAATGGTGTTTTAACAGCAACATACAGTGACAACACAACAGAAGACATAAACATGAAAGACGCATTGACATCAGGAGACTTAACATTAGGTGCAACAACTGCAAATGCAAACAAAAAAACAACATTAAACTATCAAGGAAAAACAGTAGACTTTTCATATTACTTATTAGATAGTATAAATGTAAACAAACAATTAACAAAAATGAATTATGAACACGGAGACACAATAGATTATACAGGTGGAGAACTAAACGCAGTATACAAAAATGCAAGTGGAGTATCCAAAACAAAAGTACTAAATATTAAAGATAGCATAGCTTCAAAAGAATTAACAACAAGTGCAACAAAAGCAAATGTTGACAAACCAACAATAACATATACATATCATTATAAAACAGCAACAATGAACTTAAACATAACAGACCCAGTAACAAGCATATCAATAACAAAACAACCAACAACATTAACATATAATGATGGGGATACAATAAACTTAACAGGTGGACAAATTACACCAAGAACAAAAAGTGGAAAAAGTTTAACAGCAGTAGATATGACAAACAACAAAGTAACAGTAAACAAAAAAGTTGCAAGCATAAATGATGTACCAGCAGCAAACAGATGGACAATCGCCGGAGGAGATGGACTACAAGCAGGAAATCAAACAATAACAGTAACATACGAAGGAAAAACAGCAAGTTTTGACATAGTAGTAAATGATACTATATCAAGTGTATCAGTAACAACACAACCAACAGCAAGTAACAAATATGGAACACCAGCAAATCAATTAAAATTTGATGGAGTTGTTGCAACAGTATCAACAACAGGTGGAGGAAAGTTCACAGTTGGAGCAAATTCATTAAAAATAGATACATCAAAATATAACCCAAACACCCTAACAGAACAACAATTAAGTGCAAGTTATGGAACTGAAACGGCAACAAATAAAGTAAAATTAACATTAAAAAATTATGCAACAGGTGTTACTGTAAAATTCCCAACAACACAATTTAATTACAATACAACTCTTGATGAAGTTATAGAAGATGCAACATATGTAGAAAATTATGCAGATGGAACAAAAAGTATAGACAAACCAGTAACAAATAGTATGGTAACAGGATATGTACAAAGACCAGAAGCATCATTATTTGATAACAAACATTTATATGACGAAAATTTAACAATAACAACAGGAGAATTTACAAATAATCAAATAGTAACAATAAAAGATATATTAAACAATATATCAATAGGAACAAAACCAAATAAAATAACATTTGGATATGGCGAAACATTCACTTCAAATGGTGGAGTAATAAATGGAAACTACGCAAGTGGAGCAATTGCAAAAATATCAATAGGAAATAGCAATGTAACACTTACAGAAGCGGATGGAAGCCCAATAAACATGAGTCCAGCAGCAAGTGAGTTCACAAATGGAAAAGCAACAAAAGCAATAAAAGTAACATACACAGAAAACGGAAAACAATACACAACAACATATAATATAAAAATAGAAGACGAAATAAGCAAAATAGAAATGGTTACAAATCCAAAAAAAGAATACAAATATAAAGAACCACTTTCAACTGCAAATGGAACAATAAAAGTAACTTACAAATCTACATTAACAGATACTATAAAATTAGAAGATGCAACAGTTACAGAAACAAGTGGAAAAGCATTTGACAACACAATATTAGGAACAAGAAATCTAACAGTAACATATGGAGGAAAAACAACAAGTTACGAAGTAAATGTAAAAGACTATGTAACAGGAATAAGCATTGCCCCAAATGCAATAACTGGAAAATACAATAGTGAATTACAAGATCTAATTAACAATAATAACATTATGTACACAATCACATATGCAAAAGCAGGAGCCAAACCCCCAGTTGCTCTAGCAGAAAGCATGGTAAGTGGATATAATAAAACAAAAGTAACAGACCAAGCACTAACAATCACATATCAAGATGAAGACCCAATAAGTGCAACAAACGGACAAAAATTTATAGCAAACTTAAAAGTATCATTAGATAATCCAACACAATCAATAGCAATAAAAACACAACCAACAAAAACAGAATACGGATACGGAGATACAATAGATTTAAGTAACGGAAAAATAACAATAACAAAAGCAAACGGAGACACAGAAGAAAAAGCACTAACAGACAGTAGTGTAAAAGTAACAGAAACAGACGGAAGCACAGTAGACTTAACCAAAGTAACATTTGGAAAAGACAACACAGCAACAAAAACAATAAAAGTAACATATGACGGAAAAGACACAACATACAAAATAAAAGTAACAAACAAAATAACAGGAATCAAAATGCACACAACACCAAAAGCACAATACAATGTAAATGATGCAATAGATTTAACAACAGACGGAAGCAACCCAGGAGAAATCTTAGTAACAAGACAAACAGGAACACCAAGTGTAGTAAGCATAAAAGACGTAAACGTAAAAGTTACAGGATTTGACTCAAGCAAAGAAAATACAAAACTACCACTAACAGTAAGTTATACAGAAAATGGTGAAACAAAAACAACAACATACAATGTATCAGTAAAAGATACAGTAACAGCAATAAGCATGAAAAAAACACCAAAAACAGAATACAAATACAATGAACCATTAGACTTAAGTAATGGAACAATTACTATAACAAAAGGAAGTGGAACAAAAGATATTGCCATAACAGAAAACATGGTAAGTGGATATGATCCAACAAAATTAGGAAAACAAACAATAACAATAACATACGGAGGAAAAACAACAAGTTACGAAGTAAATGTAAAAGACTATGTAACAGGAATAAGCATTGCCCCAAATGCAATAACTGGAAAATACAATAGTGAATTACAAGATCTAATTAACAATAATAACATTATGTACACAATCACATATGCAAAAGCAGGAGCCAAAACCCCAGTTGCTCTAGCAGAAAGCATGGTAAGTGGATATGATAAAACAGCATTAAATAATCAAAACCTAACAGTATCTTATAAAGACCAAGATACAAACAGTTACACAACCGGAAAAACATTTACAACAACATTTACAGTATTATTAGAAGATCCTATATCTTCTATGACAATGAAAACAACTCCAAAAACAGAATATAAATATGGAGAACCATTAGATGTACACAATGGAATAATAACAATTGTAAGATCAAGCGGACCAGAAGATAAACAAATTACAAAAGACATGGTAACAGGATATGATCCTACAAAATTAGGACAACAAGAATTAACAATAAAATATGGTGGGCAAGAACTAAAATACAAAGTAAATGTAAAAGACTATGTAAAAGGAATAGTATTAACACCACCAACAAAAACAAAATACGAATATGGAGAAAGCCTAGACTTAAAAGGAGGAAATATACAGAAAATTATGGCAAGCGGAGTAGCTACAACCCCAATAGCACTTACAGATAGCCAAGTAAAATTAAGTACATTTAATCCAAACAAAGAAGGAGCACAAACCATAAACGTAACATACGAAGAATTTACAGAGAAATTCGGAGTAATAGTAGAAGACAATCTACAATCGATAAAGATAAATACTGAACCAACAAAAACAAAATATAAATATGGAGAAGCACTTGATATAACAGGAGGACAAATATCAGCAATAAAATCAAGTGGAAAGACAGAAAATATTAATATTACAACAAGTATGGTGTCAGGATATAATCCTAATAAACTAGGAAAACAAACAATAGCAATAACATACAAAGGAAAAAAAGCACAATATAATGTTGAAGTAGTAGACTATATAAAACACATAAAACTAACAAATCCAAATAAATTAATCTATAAAATAAATGAAAAAATAGATTTAACAGGAGGAAAAGTAATACCGGTAATGGCAAGTGGAACAACAACCCCATCAGTTTCAATGACAAATGCCGATGTAACAATAACAGGATTTGATACAACAACAGAAGGTGCAAAAATAATTAAAGTATCATACAAAGGACTAAGTGAAACATTTGGGATAACTGTAGAAGATGCATATAGCGATATGAAAATAAAAACATTACCTAATAAAACAAAATACAAATATGGAGAAAGTTTAGACCTAACAGGTGGTACAATAGAAATAACAAAAGAAAGTGGAATAAAAGAAACACTAAATATTACAAAAGACATGGTATCAGGATACAATTCTAAGAAATTAGGAACACAGATACTAACAGTAGCATACAAAGGATTAAAACAACAATTTGTTGTAAAAGTAGAAGATTATGTAAGTAATCTAAAAGTACAAAAGCCAACAAAATTAGAATACGAATATGGAGAAGACATAGACCTTGTAGGAGGAAAAGTGTCAATAATAATGGCAAGTGGAGCAACTCAAGAAAGCACAGCAATGACAGGAGCCATGATAACAGGATATAATCCAAAAGCAGAAGGAACACAGACAATTAAAGTAGAATATAAAGGATTACAAGGAAGTTTCCAAGTAAAAGTAACAGACAAAATAAAAGGAATAGCAGTAAATACTGAACCTGACAAAATAGAATATAAATATGGTGAAAATCTAGACTTGACAGGTGCAACAATTTATGTTGTAAAATCAAGTGGAATAACTACAATGCTAGTAACATCAAGTATGGTATCAGGATATAGTGCGACAACCCCAGGACCACAAATAATCACTATATCATATGGTGGATTTACAACAAAATTTGTAGTAAGAGTACTAGAAAAACCAGAAGAACCAAAGAAAGATGATAATAAGCAAGGAGAACCAAAGAAAGATGATAATAAGCAAGGAGAACCAAAACAAGATGATAACAAAGTAGAGGATACAAAAGATATCAGCACAAAAGAAAATGCAACAATAAACAATAGCACTACAAAGAAAAACAATGTAGAAATAAAAAGAAATGATATTACAGAAGATAAAGAACTACAACAGGAAACAGAAGTACAACAACCTGAAGATGTTAAAGAACCAACAATAACAAAAGAAAATCAAACAAAAACTCCGGAAACAAAACCAACAGAAACACTTGGAGTAAAAGATGAAAAAACAGAAGATAAAGAGCCAAAAACACAAGATAACAGTAGTAAACAAAAAGCTTGTATAATAGGTCTAATCGCAGCAATATTACTAATAATATTATTATCAAGCAGACATAATGTAAAAGTATATGTTGAAGAAAACGGAGAGTTTGTATTAGGCGGACTTGATAAAATAAGTAAAAACAATAAATACATAGATGTCGACAAGTATTTAGATGGAAATACTTACGAGAAACAAGTTAAAATTATCCTAAGTGATGCAATCTCAGAAAAATTAGATAAAACCACAATTGAAATTAAACATAGAGGAGATAAAAAGAAATATAAGATAAAATACGAAGGAAAAGAGGTTGAAATACTAATAAAATAGATAAAAGTAAACATAAAATACAAAAGATGATATATAAAGACGAATAGAACATCAAATACCGGTATTTAAAGAATAAAAAGAGTAATCGCACGCATACAAAATTCTTGAAAATTCACTTCATGCGTGCGGAGTGGATGGGAAAGAATTTTGTAGATTACTTAATATAAAACTAATAAGTTAACAAAAAAGAAAGAAATAAACATATAGGTTTAAAAAAGACCCGCATTTGGGTCTATTCGTCGTACCATTAAAAAATTATATGAAATTCTGCGCAAATTTTTTTATTTGATTTTTGTAAAAAATGCTGCATTTGCTTACCGCCCTAAGCTATTAACAGCAATTACATAAAAAAATAAAAAAATTTTAAAAAACTATATACGAAACCAAACAAAAATGGTAAAATGTAAAAAACAAAGGAGTAAGAGAATGAAAGAACTAAAAAGAAAACTAAAAAGAACAATAACGCCATACAACATAGCAATAACAATATGCTTAATAGTATTAATAACATCACTATGTATAATACTAAAACCAGAAACAAAGAAAACCCCCAGCGGAATAACTATAGTAAGCAGTAAAACAAAAGAAAACGAAGAAATAACAGAAGAACAAGTAAAAGAACTAGCAATAAAGCAATTCAAAAAAATAGGAGAAAAAAATTTAGAAAAAGATAAAATTAACATAATAAAAATAGACAGAAATGGCGAAGAATACTACTATGTAACATCTGCAGAGAACACTGCAGAAATAAAAATTAAAGGAGGACAAATAACAAGAATAAATAGTGCAAGTGTAACAGAATAAAAATAAAAATAAACATAAAACAGATTAAAGCGAATTATGTATAATAAGGCTTTAATCTGTTTTTTTGTAATAAAAATAATAAAAAAATGTAAAAT
>OLOX01002882.1_pt1 | contig 13685 bp, 12 predicted proteins | sample 1672091 | NCBI WGS metagenome assembly OLOX01 (sample SAMEA3136644, study PRJEB25190) | human gut metagenome | reverse complement strand
GACCTCCGCACTATAATAAGTATATCTTAAATGACCGATATTTACAATATGCAATTTTTAAGTTTTATTAATTAATAGTATAAATAAATTAATATAATTCTTCACTAGGATTAGCATTTAAATCCAAATCAGCAAACTTTTTTTGTAAATAAAGAGGGTATGCCGCTGCTCCTATCATTGCCGCATTATCTGTACAATAAAGAAGTTTTGGAACTGAAATGTTAGCATTATATTTACTAGCTAATTTAGTTATTTCACTTCTAATATATTGATTTGCTGATACCCCACCGGCTATGATGATATTTTTAATATTAGTTTGTTTAATTGCTAATTCTAATTTACGGACTAGTTGATCAGTAGCTACTGTTTGAAATGAGCAAGCAAGATCTTCTCTATTTATTTTTCTATTACGTTGTTGCTCATTATGAACAAGATTAATAATGCTTGATTTAAGTCCGCTAAAACTCATATTTAAGCTTTCATCATTCATTGGTATTGGTAATTTATAGCTTGGTTTACCATTTAATGCCATTTTTTCGACATTTGGTCCACCAGGATATTTTAATCCTAACACTCTTGCTACCTTATCATAGGCTTCACCAATGGCATCATCTAAAGTTCCTCCTAGAACTTTAAATTTATAATCATCTTCCATTAAGAAAGAAAAATATGGTTGAATATCTGAAATAAATTTTTTTGAATCAATTCGTTTTGTATACTCTAGAACGAATAATACGATAACTGCTATTAATAAAAATTCCATTATTCAGCCCCCACATTCTCATTATAGTATTTCTCACCACTAAGCAAGAATAAAGTGTTGATGATAATAACTGCGTGTAATAAAATTTGAATGTACCAAATATCAAGCATTGAAATATAGGATTCGACTCCTAATAACATTTGTACTAACATAACCATTAAATATAAAACTATACCAAATTGTAAAAATTTCTTATGAAATTTTGCTCTATCCATTCTATCACGATATACATTTTCAACAAGCATATCAATGTCAAGAGACATGTTTTCCAATGCATCACCTGCATTTTTAGAACCTTCGTTTGTTATTTGTAAAAATAATTGATGCATATTTCTTACAATAAAATAATCATATCTGTCATTCATATATTTAATTGAATCCTCAATCGTACCATTTTCATAAGCTAAATCTATCATCGTTTTGACATCACTTTTTACTGGGTCTTCCAAAACATCAGATTCATACACACCTTCTAATGCTTTAACAAATGATTGAGTTGTTGCAAATTCCATTATTGTATTTGTAGTATATACTTGAATTTGTTCAAATATAAATTCGCTATATATTCTTTTACATCTTAAATAAGTCAAATATGGAATTGTTGCTACTGCAATTAAGACATATATAATTGATACAATTAAGTTATAAAAATACAAATATGTGATAATTGCTGTTGCAATAGAAAAGACAGCTATTTGGATTGTATATTGTCTTTTTGTATACTCTTGTCCTAAATCTTTTACTTTTTGTCTTACTTCTTTAAAAGAATATGGTGCATATTTATCATATAAATTTCCTGCTGTTTTTGAAACATATAAATATATATTTTGTCCTGCACTATTTCTATAAGCAATGACAAAAACGATTACAAATGCAGCAAGGAGAAAAATAATAAATTCCATTTTATACCTCCTTTATTCAAACATGCTTTCAAGATTTTCAATTTTATTTTGATTTATACTTGAAGCATTTATATTTGGTTGATTAGTAACTACTTGATTTTGAGATTGAACAACACTAGGTTGTGCTTTAATAACACTAGTTGGTGTTATCCTTGGTTGAGCTTGTCTAACTTGATTAGTTGGGACAACTCTAACATTTTGATTAACTACTCTTTGGTTATTATTTACAACATTTGGTCTAACTTGATTCAAATTTGGTCTTTGATTTTGTACTTGCATCTTTTCTTTATCTTCCTCAGCAAATACACTAAAATCCCTACTAACAACTGTTTCAGAATCTTGTATTTCATTTTGATTTAAAGTAACACCTTGTGCATCCAAATAATCAACAAGATATTTTGATGGATGTTTTCTTGTTACTTTTCCAGACGTTGATTTACGATAAATCGTATTATATTTTGCTTCATTATCTTCTGTTACATAAAACTCTGTTACTTCTGCTATTTCACGTACAAAGTGTTTAGTTGCTTTATCTTGAAATCCACGAATGTATACACCTAATTGAATATATCTATAAATTGATTTCAAGAATTGATTTATGTCTTGATTAGTTTCAAGCAAACTATACATACGGTTAGGTATTGATGAAGCTTTATCAGCATGAATTGTTGATAAAATATAATGACCAGAAGAAATTGAGTTTCTAACAGCCATTACAGCTTCAGCACTACGTACCTCCGATAGTAAAATCCATTTAGGATTCTGTCTCATACAAGTGACTAAAACATCGGAATATGAAGCTATATTATTTGTTTTCATTGCAACAATATCTCTATGTGGGAAAATTCTATCAAGATGAAGTTCTAATGTATCTTCAATAGTAATTATTTTTTCATCTTCTTTTGTATGTGCAGCTAAGTATTTAACAAATTCTGTTTTACCTGAGCCAGTTTCTCCTGAGACAATTATATTACAATGACCATGAACACATTTTATTAAAAAATCATGTATATCTAAATCAATATATTTTTCTCTTAATAATTTATCTTTTTCAAGACGAATTTTAGCTGGAGTTTTACGAATAACCACTGCAATTCCATTTTTAGCTATAGAATCATGAATGAAGTTAAGACGTAGTTCAGCTCCTTCTGCATCTAGAAAAGGATGTGCCATATTAAAACTCTTACCCATAACATTAGAGCATTGAAAAGCTAACTTTTCAATAAATGCATTATTAATATTTGGATTTTCAACTCTGAATAATCCTTTTGATAAAGTTTTTATCCAGAGTTGTCCATTATTACTATAAGAAATATCTGTAACGTCATCGTTTTCAAGATATTCTTTTAGTGCTCCAAAATCGATTTGTGAAAATAAATTATCATTCACTATAATTAACTCGATTTCTTAGTAGTTTTTGTTGTTTTTGTTGTTTTATCTGTTGTTGTTTTATCTGTTGTTTTTTTTGTTTCTTCTTTTGTTGCATCTTCGATTTCATCATTTGGAACAGTATTAGCATTTATAAAGTCTTTTAATGTTTGAGATGTAACCATTGTTTCTCCTTCTTTTGCTTTTACTTCTACTCCATGTGGTACTGGGAATAATACTACTGAGTAATTTCCCATATAGCTTGCTTTTCTAAGTAAAATATTAATTTCAGACTTAACACCAAATATTAAATATGCTGGTTGTCTATCTTCTTCTGTATTTTCGAAAACATGTTTACCTGAAGAATCTTTAACAGCTAAAACTTTAACGTTTTCAATTAATTTTCCAACCATTAATTTTCCTTCTTCATTATTAGCTTTCATGTAAATATCAATATAATTTTCTGGGAATATTGAATTTCCATATGTAGAGTCCATATCTACTGGGAAGTTATAAGGAATTTCTCCTTTTTTCAAATTTACAAAAGCTGAATCTGGAAGTTTTGCTTCATCAATTACTGTATCTTTGTAAAAGAAACTTCCTTTTGGAATTACAGTATTATAGTTACTGTATTTTCCTATAATTGCACTTGATGATTGAATTATATCACCTTTTTGTAATACTACTGGTGCAATATCTACATATTCAATCATATCTTTTGTTATTTCTGTTCTTGGTTGAATTGTCTTAGTAGAAATAGGAATATCCTTAACAGGACTTACCATTTTATTTATTTGGTAACGATACCCAAAAAATAAAATTAATATTACAGCTAAAACTCCTAAAATTGTAACTGTATTTTTGTTTTTAAAAAATCTTTTTAGCGAAATCATAAAATTATTCATTATTTTCTCTTCCTTTCTAATTAATAAGTTGTTTCTAATATCGCATCTAATTTATTCTCAATATCAAAATCTATAACTTCACTCTTACTAAAACTAACAGCAGTTACATTAGATCTTAATTTTGTTGAGACCTTTAAACTAACTTTAGGTGGTGTTTCATTAACATCATATATTTCAATAAAATATGTATTTCCTAAAGTTACACTTTCTGAAAATCTTCTAACAAAGCTTTCTACAAATTTTTCTCTATTTATTCTAAGTTGGCCATGTAATTTATAAGCATTCATATCAATTGCATCATACATAGATGCTTCTGTAACTTCTTTTAAAAGCATATAGTTTTGTTCGTCAGTATTTGTATAAGTTTGAAAAAAGTTAATAAAAGCTATACATATAATACCTAATATAAGAATTAAAATTAACCAATATGTTTCTTTCATCTTTATTAACTCCTTTCATTAATTACAATCTGTATAAAAATTAGTTTTACTAAGTTTAGAACATTTTCCACTAACACTATTACCAATTGTATTTCTTAAAAATTTACTAATACACGCTGAACCATCATTTTCATCACAATCTAAACTATTATAACTTCCATAATCGTTATTTTGTTGTTTGTTATAACCTCTAATAGCTTTTATAGTTTCAGAATCCAATACAATTTTATACATAAAATCATCGGTTTTTATTCGATCTTTACTTAAAATAGTTTTAATACTATTTTCTGTCCAGTTTGACCCAATTTTTCTACCTTCACCCTTTAACCCTGGAAATGATATTTTTGTATTTTTTCCATCATTTAATTCTACAGTTCTGTATATAAACTTAGTTTCATCTCTATCTTTATCACAGCTATTTTCTTGGCAGATTTTCTTGGCAATCACGTCTGCCTTCTTTTCCGCTTCTTCTTTCGATTGTTTTTTTAACAGGTCTGAGTCATATTTTTCATGAATTTTTTTGTAAACATCATATTGTGTATAAACATTCGAAGTTTTTCCTGAAATTTTAATATCACATTCATATGTATTACATGCCATCATTGAACAATACTCATATGGATTACCAGCTTGTAAGCAATCCTGCATTGAACAACCTTCCCCGTTTTCAATTTCTGTATATCCTGTATCAGTTTTTGGTAAATCAGAATTGCAAACTAATTCCTGAGCTTCAGTGCATGCAATTCCAGTTGTAAATTTTTCTTCTATCTCTGAACTATTTATCTGATCATTTGAATACCAATAATAAGCATTGGTTCCAGAATGTTTAGTCCCTGGTGGACATGCACAATCCTGTTGAGTATTTGATTTTTTTATTGTAATTGTATCATTATTTTTTCCAATACAAGCAGCTATTTCTTTTTCTTTAGAAAAATCAAATGTAATGACATTATCCATATTTCCGTTTTTTCCAAAATTCTTGTTATATTTATCAAGATCCCAACTACAATAATTCAAACTTCCAGTTGCTAAATCAACGGTTTTTCCATTCGTTATTATAGAATAACCATTATCAGTAGTTGGACTCAAAGTAGGATTATTAAGATTTAAATCCACTTTTTTATTCATATCATTCTCCCAAGTTAATTTAGAATGTGCATTAATTTTAGTTCTTTTCTCAATCTGATCTTCTAAATAATTAACTCCACAAACAGTTTTATATTTTTTAAAATATTCATCACCACTAGCTTCGCAATCGGTTTTTTCAAGAATATCATTAAGAGTTTCTTCTGCTATGTTTACGCTTTCACCACCATTTATTCCAAATTCTTCACCCTTGGGTTCCAAATTATATTTATTTCCATCAGTATCATTAACCTCAATATTACCAGCTGTAGAATTAAAATTGTCTTTCGTAATTGCTCTTGATGCGCATTCATTATAAGAGTTTGAAATTGTTCCCCATAAACTTTTCCAACTTTCAAAAGCTTTTCTATATAAATTTAAATTTGCTTTTGATTGTTCCCAGCTAGGTTTATTAATAGAACACTCTACAGAATTATCGCAGGCATTTATCCAATTCGTTAAATTTTTAATATCATTAACAACTTTATCATAACAATCCTTTAGTCCATAAGCATTTCCATCAAATTCACCACACGCCAACTTAACATCATCATTACTTTCCCTCAAATTTCTTAAGAAAGTAATTTCATTAGCTATTTCAGCTTGTGCTTTAGTAGGTCGAAAGCCATTTCTATTTACACTTCCATACACATTTGCAATATTGTTCAATTCATTACCATCGGTTGTATAAAAATATTTAAAATCAACTTTGCATTCATAATTTGTTGTTTTTGTTATTTTATATTTATCAGAATTATCAATAGTAGACCAATTTGGCTTTTTAGTTCCACCTTCCTCGCCAAATTTTGGCAAATCAAAATTAATTTCTTTCTCACAATAAAGTGCGCAATAATTATTTTCCAAAACTGAGACGTCCCCATTTTTTTCAATAGCACCAAATTCTGATGAAGAATAATTAGAGTTGGTACCAACATTGTTTAAACATGTCGTAGCATTTTCAATTTTATCCGTCGATTCAACGGAAATATCATAATCTCCTTTTTGAGAATCACATCCATCGTTTGTTACTGTATAGCAATATTGTTTTATTTCTCCTCTAGTAATAGACGGTGGAGAAAATCGAACAACTGCCATTCCATATCCTTTTGTTTTATCATCAATAGTTTTTAAAGAATATTTGTCGCCTCTTTTCAAATTTTCAACAGCTTTAATACCATTCCAATTACTAGTAAGGCGCAAACTATTTGCTAATCGTCCAACGTGATTTTTATCACTTCTAGTATGCCATCCCAACTCACATTTATTTTTACTTATTCCCGCACTTAAACATTCTTCATAGTATCCGCCATGCCTAATTTTATAGGCTATAGTATATGCTGTTCCGATTCCTCGTTTCCAGCTTCCTTTTTTAGCAAGTGCATCACTTTGTTTTTGAATTTGAACCCTATACAAAGGTTCTATTACAAACTTATTATTTTTATTCGTTGCCATATTATAATAATCTATGTTAGTTTTACCAGGAACTAATTTTCGTAATATATTTTCGGTTAAAGTAACATGGTAATCTTGAGTGCCATCACCATTTATATCAGATCCTAATTCTTGTTTTTTTAAGGCGCTTATAATTTTTTTGTAATAGCTTTTTTGGTTATCTTTTGAAACAAAAAGTTTTTTGTCAAATTCTACCATAGAGATCAAATATGAGTCACTTATTTCACTACCTTTTCTTTGTTTGTTTAAACCTTGCAACTCATTTTTAGCTAACTTATTTTTTGAATCACTTGTATATGCATTGTCTTCATAAAAATCTGCTCCTGCTTTATAAGTATTTCCTTCATAATAACTAATACGAACAGCCGCTAAATTATAAATACAAACTAGAGATTCCTTTGGATCACAAGGATCACTACCACCAGCGCCGGGTACACCATTAACATCTACAGTTATTTTATCATCCGCTTTAACATTTCCAACAAATAGAAAATTTAATATCATAAATAAGAATATAGTTATTTTAGATATTTTTTTCATTTACTTTTTCACCTCCTAAAACAATTTTTCCTTTTTATTCAATCTATAAATACCAAACAAACAAATTACAATTATAATTGGTAAAACAACATAATATGAATTAACAAAAATATTGGCTAAATAATCAAATATTCCTTTATACTCTTTTTGTGTTTCTTCTTCACTATTATCTTCTTTTGTACTACTATTTATTTTTTGAACTTGTTTTTCAAACTCACTTCTATTACTAATATACTTTCCCCATTTTTGACAAATATCATAATCATGTAATCCTTGACATAAAGGATCATTATAATTTGCATTATAAATAGGTAAATTAACATATATAGTTTTAATTGTTTCATCATAACAAGAACTATCATTTGTCTTAACCACAAAGTTATAACTATTACCAGGTATAAAACCAGTAAGAGTCGTCTCCTGATCAGGATAAACTACTTCATTAAGAGAAAGACTAGTTTGAAGATTAGTAAAAATAATATTAAATGTTTTAGTATTTTCATCAAAAGTATAAGTATAATCAATATTTTCAGCTAATTTTTGAAACTTAATTTTATCCTTGCTATAACAAAAAGCTTTAATACTAAAAGGAAATACTAATAAACATATAAATGACATCATTATAAATGCTCTTTTCTTCATATATTCCCTCCTATAATAGTACTAGTATCATTATAACATCATCTAATAAAATTCACAAACAAAAATTTTATAAATTTGACATTATTTAACAGCATATTTATATTCTTTATCACGTATTACAAAACTAAGATAAATTTTACTTGCATCTTTAACTTCCTTATTTACCTCTATGTAATAAGTATTATCATCACTTACCTTATTAGGTTTTACTTGTTTTAAATTAATATTCACATCTTTTTCTTCTCCATTTAAAACATAAGAAACTTTACCATAAATTTCAATAAATTTATATAAATTATCAATTTCACTTATTTTTTTATTTTTATCCCAATTAAGATTTCCTGTAACCTTAATTAAAGCCTTATCTTCATTCCCAGTATAAGATGGAACTAAATATTCATATGAATCAATACAATCATCATCTATACATAATTTATAATTACTTTTAAAATAATCATTTACTTCTAATGAATCAATTTTTAAAGTTGTATTTCCTAAAATACTATCATTAAGTTTAATAGTATCACCTAAATTGTAATTATATAATTTTGAGTCTTTAAAACTATTTGGTTTTATATTAATAGTTACTTCTTTATCATTGTAATCAAAATATTTTAATTTCATTTTCTTGTTTTGATAAGTACTTGGTATTTCAAAAACAACTATATAATTATTATCATCTTTTGTAATATTTTGATTAGTATAAAGTGTCCCTAAATCACTAAATTCCGTTTTATAATCTTTTTGTGGATAAAATAAATGTTTATTTATTTCAAGAGCTATTCGTGCCGTCTCAAATTTTGTCTTATCTAAATAATTGCTTTTTAATTTTAAACTTACAACAATAAAAGAAGCTTTATTCTCTATTGAGTTTCCATTATAATCAGTTTTAACTTGATATGAATCATTAACACTAATCTGATAGTTTGTAACATTAAATCTTTGATTTTCATGATATGCTCGATTATAAACACCTATATTTAAATAAACTATTATACCTATAATAACTAAAGAAATTGTAAATATAACATTAATTATAGTTTTATTCTCAAAGTACACATACTTAAAATGACGAATTTGTTTTCTTATATTTCTTTTAAATTTATCAAAATCAAATTCTAAGTTAACTTCTATTTCTTCATTGTCCTCAGAAGTGATTTCTAGTTCTTCTAAATCCCTTTCAAAATCGAATTTTTTAATGTCAAACCTTAAAGCTCTTATTACTAGTGATATTGTACTTGGTACTTGAAGAATCATAGCAATAACAAGAAAATCTTGAACCATTTTTAAAGTTCTAATATCAACTAGTCCTATTTCTAAACTTTTAATAGTACTATGTGCGAATATATATATTAAAATCAACACAATATAAACTATAATATTAATTTTATAAAAACGAATTGGCTTTTTCTTAAATTTCATAAGAAATGCGATTAAAATACTACCTAAAATAATAACAATAGTACTAATCCATAACATACTATTAAACAAATCAGTTGAAACTGAAGTACCAGGTGAAATTGACATTATATCCATGTATTCTAAATAAAAACTAAGAATTGCATTAGTTTTTGTAATTAAATAAACAGCACATATAGCAAGAATTAGATGGATAAATCTAAAATGTTTAATAAAAAATGCAAATGGTTTTCTTAATATCACAATGCCACCCCTATCTTTACATATATAGTATAAACTAAAAATTTAAAAAAAAAAAGTTAATCAAGAAACTTTTTTAATTATTTTTTTAAATATAATTAAGCTTTATATTATTTTTTTTAATTCTTTTATTATTTTTTCTAATACTTGTTCTTTATTTTCAATTCTATTTTTTTTATCAACATATAATTCATAAGAATAGATTTTATCATTGTTTTTATCATAAATACTAAAATAAACTTTATTATCTTCTCCACTTATATTGTTAACATCTACTCTATTTAGTTTTCCAGTTACACCTATAGAATAATCTGAGTTTGTAAAAGCACTTATTTTTTTACTCATTTCATTTGCTACTTCTTTACTATAAACACTATATTTATCTATTATTTTTTTATCAACACCCATTTTCTCTTTAAATTCATTTGAGTAAGTTATCGCACTATATTTTAAGACTTCACTAGCCCCTTCTATATTAGTTATAGCATTAACAACAAAGCCCCCTGTACAAGACTCCATTGTAGAAATAGTCATATGTTTTTCAATTAATTTATTTACAATTTCTTTCAAAATTTCCATCTTCTTTCTTATTTTATTAATTAATACTATTGTACTATAAAGTTTCCTTTTTTTCTACTAATGTTTTTTTACTATAATATCATAAGTAATTTAGATGCGACACTCATTCAATGAGTGTCATTTTTTTATAACTGCTACCAATAAAGATAGGAGAAATAAAATGATAGTAATTTTTTATAATAATTATATTTAATTTATTAATTCTGGCACACTATCATATTCTTTTTTTGCTATTTTTTTAATTCATCAACTGATTCTTTCATAGCATAACCATTAAATTTTTTAACCATTTCAATATCACTATAACCATCATCAATTGTATATACATTTTCTTTTGATAATTTTAATTTATTTATTAACAAATCTATTGCTTTTGATTTGTTAGTTTTATTAGATATTATTTCTAATGAATTTATTGTAACGTAATAAGAATTGACAAATTCAAAATATTTAGCATTAATATTATCACTTATTTTCATTGTTTCTTCTTTAATTATCGTATATGATTCTTTTTTTTATTCAACTAGCCTTCTTTCTATCAATTAAAAAAATCAGAATTTTTATTCTGATTTATAATTTATCAAAATATTTTATTAGTTTACAGATAAACAAGCATGATCAATTGTACCAGTAATAAGTCTACTCACTTTATCAACAATTAGTTCAGGATTTTCATGCATTCCATTATCTATCCAATTTAAGACTATAGAAACAAATGAATATTTATAGAAATCTGTTATAAATTTTTTATCTTCTTCTCGTAGATTTTTACCTTTAGATTTTTCAAGTATTTCACTATATATTATAGGATACACTAATCTATACAAATTACTTCTTAATACTTCTATAGAAACAGAATAATAAATATTCTTTACGAAAATTTTTTCTTCCTCCATTATTCTAAAAATAAGTAAAAATTTATCCTCCCATTTTTCACACTCATCTTTTTTCTCTAATATATTGTCAACTTCATCTATACAAATCCACTCAATTAAATCTCTAATATCTTGAAAATGATAATAAAAGGTTTGTCTATTTATATCACATTTATCCGCAATATTATTAACTGTTATTTTATTGAAAGGTTTTTCTTTTAATAAATCTTTAAATGTATATGCTATTGCTTTCTTTGTAGTTAAACTGCTCATTATTTATCACCTACAATATATTATACATTAAAAAAATATGAAATAAATATTTCATATTAATTTTTATTTAAATTTATAATCTATAATCTATTTATTATTTTTAACTATATTTATTATAACTTCTTTAGCTTTTTCCATTTCTTCAGCAACTGCATATTCATAATATCCGTGGAAGTTATATCCTCCTGTAAATAAGTTAGGTGTTGGTATTCCCATATATGAAATTCTAGCTCCATCAGTTCCTCCACGAATTGGAACTATTTTAGGTTCAATATCTGCATCTTTCATAGCTTTTTTAGCTAAATCGATTATATACATAACAGGCTCAATTTTTTCTTTCATATTATAGTAACTATCTTTTATTTCGACAATTATTCTATCTTCTCCATATTTTTGTTGTAGAGTTTTTGTTATTTCTTCTATTTTAGCTTTTCTTTGATTTAATCCATCTAAATCAAAATCTCTAAGTATATAAGATAGTTTTGCTTCATCTACTTCTCCGCTTATTGAAGTAAGCATATAAAATCCTTCATATCCTTTTGTTTTTTCTGGAACTTCATTTTGTGGAACCATAGAGTTGAATTCTGTTGCTACTGATGCAGCATTTATCATTACATTTTTGCTTGAGCCAGGATGAACACTCTTTCCCACTATATCAATCTTCGCTCTGGCAGCATTAAAGTTTTCATAACTTATTTCTCCTAACTCGCCACCGTCAACTGTATAGGCATAGTCACACTTAAATTTTTCAACATCAAAATAGTCTACACCTGCACCTATTTCTTCGTCAGGTGTAAATGCAACCTTTACATTACAATGCTTAATATCAGGATTTTCCACTAAAAATTTAACAGCAGTTAAAATTTCAGTTACACCAGCTTTATCGTCAGCACCCAAAAGTGTAGTTCCGTCAGAGCATATAATTGTCTTTCCTACATAGTTTTTCAAAGAAGAAAAATCTTCTGGAGAAAGTTTTTCCCCTTTTCTTTCTATAATATCTCCATCGTAATTTTCAATCACCATAGGCTTTATATTCTTACCACTACAATCCGGACTTGTATCCATATGAGAAATAAAGCCAACTGTAGTTTCATCTCCACAATTAGTTGGTAATTCCCCTGTTACATAACCAAACTTGTCTACATTTACATTTTCAAGTCCTATTTCATTTAATTTAATTTCAAGAATTTTACCAAAAGAAATTTGTGTATCTGTAGACGGAAATTTTCCACTTTCACTATCAGAAGTAGTTTCATAACTTATTAATTCACTAAATAAATCTATAATTTCTCTTTTCATAAAAAGTCCTCCAAGCCTAGTTTTTATCAGCTTTCAAAACTTATAATACCACATTTATAAAAAAAATTCCATTATTTTTTAAAAAAAGTGTTGACAAACCTTTGATTGTATTGTATTATATATCTTGTCGTTAGCGATAGCGACCAATTAAATACTTATGGAGAGGTGTCCGAGCGGTTTAAGGAGCCGGTCTTGAAAACCGGTGATCCCGGAAGGGACCGTGGGTTCGAATCCCACCCTCTCCGCCAACATTTTTCCTATATATTTAATTTTGTTACCATTATGCAGAAGTACTCAAGTGGTGACGAGGCGCCCCTGCTAAGGGCGTAGGTCGGGAAACCGGCGCGAGGGTTCAAATCCCTCCTTCTGCGCCAAATAAACGGTTTGGATTTTATCTGAACCGTTTATTTTTTTGCCTGCTCTTCATTTCTTGACTTTTTTATGCTGCGGTGATATAATTTTACTTGGCAAAACATATTAGATATAATGCCGCCTGCGAAAGGATAGCACATATATGGAATTAACACAGCTTAAATATTTTTATGTAGCCGCTGAATGCGGTCAGATAACCAAGGCTGCCGAAAAGCTTCATATTGCGCAGCCTGCACTTACACAGTCTGTTAAGAGGCTCGAAAACGAGCTCGGTGTAAAGCTGTTTGAACGCAGAGGACGAAGCGTTGTTCTCAGCAGATGCGGGGAATATCTGCACAGGCAGCTGGGTGTTGTACTCAAAACACTTGAGCGTATTCCTGATGACCTTACAAGAATTGCTGACCTTGAAGAAAAGACCATACGTGTCAATATTATTGCTGCATCTCTTCTGGTCACTGAACTTATTATCAAATATAAAAAGCTTAATCCCG
>OLOX01002873.1_pt1 | contig 13717 bp, 8 predicted proteins | sample 1672091 | NCBI WGS metagenome assembly OLOX01 (sample SAMEA3136644, study PRJEB25190) | human gut metagenome | reverse complement strand
CCTAATGCTGAACCAATTGCATCTATGTCTGGGTTTGTATGTCCCATTATCATTACTTTACTAGAATCTTTTATTAAGTTTTCTAAAGCATGTGCTACCACTCTTGCTTTTACTTTTGTTCTTTTTTCTACCTCTTGCGCTCTTCCACCAAAAAATTTATATACATCGTTTTCTCTTATTACTGCTTGGTCTCCACCACGACCTAATACTATGTCCATAGCAGCTTGTGCAGTTCTGTATTTGTCTTTATTGGTTTCTCCTTCGTTAGAAATTGCTATACTAAGTGTAAATTGTACTTTGGCTTTTAGCTCTATTTCTTTTATTTTGTCTAATATACTAAATTTGTCTTCTTTTATTTCGTTTAGGTATTTTTGTTCAAATAAATATATATACTTATCTCTATCTGTTTTTATCATTATACCATTTGTTTCGTTTGCCCATTCGTATATATATTTATCTATTTGTGCAATAAATTGTGGCTTTTCTTCACTTTCTAGTAATTGCATTGTTTCTTCGTAGTTATCTATCATTATTATTCCAACACATGTTTTAGAGTTTTTATATTCTTTTTTTAGCTTTACATTTTCTGTTTCATCTATAAAATATACAACTGCCATATATTCTTTTTTGCTTTTTTTATCTTTTGGTTTATTTTTTGAATTAACAAATTTACTTATAACTTTATATGTTTTTTTGTCTATGTTAATTTCTTTTATTATGGTTCTTTCTTTTTTGTCTTTTTTATTTTTTATTCCGTCTTTTATGTCATATATTAAATCGTCTAAATAATTGTCTATATCTACATTTGCAAATTCACTTACAAAACTTGAACTTTTCCAAATTATATTTCCGTCTGTTTCTAAAATTATTAATGGAAATGGTGAATTTATTAAACTACTTTTTGCTGTTGTATCAACTGTAATTGTTAAATCTTGTAGTTGCTCTGATATTTCACTTTTTCTTTTATTATTTGCAAAATATGTGTAGCTTATTATTAATATATATACTATTACTGATGGTATTATAAATTTATTGTTTAAACAACATATTAGTATTAATAAAAATAATATTATGACTAAATATATTTTTGTTCTTGACACTAAATTATCAAAAACTTTTCTATTTGTACTTTGCATTACACCTCTCCTTACTATTTTTCTATTCTATTTTACTGTGAAATGTCAGTTTTGTCAAGGAATTTAAGCATTTAAAAATAAAGAGAGAAATTTTTCTCCCTTTATTTTTTCAATATTGCAAAACCTAATGTAATATTTAAACTATATCCTTCTGGTTTTATTATTGTTCCTCCATTATATTCATAATTTGCTGCACCAGCTGCAGAGGCTGATACTACTGGTGCTGTTCCCTTAAGTCTACCATCGTACATTGCCATTGTTCCTGTTTTAGGATCATTTTTAACAATTGCAGCATTTCCATTTCCTGTTATTGCCGGTGTAGTAGTACTTACAGTTCCATCATTTACTCCTAGTGTTATACTTCCAGTTGTTGTTAATATTCCAGGTGCTGCTGTTCCTGTAGCTTTTACAATTCCTTTTTTTACTGTAATATTTCCAGAAATAGTTTTTATTCCTTGTGTTGTTCCTTGTATTGTTGCTTGTTCATCATCAATATTTACACTTGCAGCACTAGTTTCTATAGCAATTCCACTAGAATTAGTTATCTCTCCTTCACCACCAGTAATATTTACAGATACACCACTTTTTCCCATTGCCTGTATACCTGATATTTTGTTATATGTACTTCCTAGTGTTCCAAACGTAACATCACAATCTCCCCTTGCATATATTCCAAATTTAGTTCCATAAACAGTCCCTTGATTTACAACAACATGTCCCAAACCACTACTATATATACCATATGTTCCACCAGAAATAGTTGATAAACTTGTTACTGATACAGTTCCAATACTAGTACTATAAATACCGTATCCACTTCCATCGATATCCACTGCCTCTTTAGTAGTAATATTTCCAGAACCTAAATTATTAACAATCGAAGCCGAATTAACATAATTGTGATACTCTCCACCCCACAATGTTAAATCTCCATTATTTGTAATTATAGGACTAGCTGTTCCGCCTTCTATCTCTATATATATTAACTTCATTGTTAATTTTCCATTGTTCTCAACCATTGTTCCTGTTGCACTAATTTCGGAAGTATAATTTCCTACTTTTTTAGTCCAAATTATATTATGATCTTTAGCTGTCTTAGCAATCACAGTTCCAGATGTTATATCACTTATTTGTTCAATAGTGGTTTCAGCATTTCCACAGCACTCTATTGCTGCTTGTATTGTGTAATAATTAATATTATTTATCATTGCAACAGCTGTTCCAAAACTTGTAGGTTTTAAAGATATAGTATGTACTGTTGTAGATGATGTATTATTCAAATAAACCATATATCCACTTCTTATTGCAGAAAATGGTATTGTTGAAACTCTCTCAGTTCCGCCTTGTAGCTTTCCTTGATAAAAATTAACTGTACCACCATTATTCATGCCAATTGCATTTTTATTTCCTTTTACTACTGGTCCACCATTAACATCTCCTGAAGTAGCTCCTATATTTACTATCACCTGTGCTGTCTCAACTCTTTGACCACCTTGGCAAATTCCAAAATCTCCAGTTATAGTTCCACCATTAATATTAATCGTTGCTTTTCCTCCAAGTCCTCCTGGTTCAATGGCGCCTTCATTACTTCCAGTAGCACTTACTGTTCCTCCTGTAATTGTTGTTGTTCCAGTTACTTCTATTCCAGCTGTTTTTCCTGTAACAGTGCCGGCAGACATATTCATTGTTCCACCAGCATATATACCTTCTCCCACAGTATTAACTATAGTAACTGATCCAATAGTCAAGTTTCCAGTACTTAATATTACGCTTCCTTCACTTTTACCAGTACTACATTTAATAGTACCTTGACCATTTACTACTAATGAACCTTTATTTGTTATATTACAATTATTCATAGTTATTGTTTTTTGGTTTGTATTAACAGTTAAACTTTTACCTTCTTCAATAGTTGCAGCTGTACTTTCTGTCACTGAATTTAATACCTTTATTGTAGAACCTGTTACTGCATTCGCAGTAGCATTAGCTAATGTTGTTTCGTAGTATGTTGTTGCACCAGACTTACTTATTTCGTAATTTGCAGGTGTTGGAGTAAATGTTGCCGCATATGCAGTTGCTCCATTACCTGCAGAATCTTTTACCCAAATATAATGCTTACTTGCTGTTCCTGGTGTAAAAGTTGTAGAAACTTGAGTTGCTGCTGTTACTGGATACCATGTATTTAATGTAGATGTATTTGTTGTTATAGTTGTACTTGTTGTTGTTGGAGCTGTTGTACTTGTTGTTACAGCCCAATATTTTACTTTTGAATGTGCATCTTTTAATGTTATTGTAACTTTATTTTTAGCAACTGGCGCTGTTGGTGATACACTCGCTGTTGGTGCGGTATTATCTAAATAAAATGCATTACTTCTCTTTATAGTTTTATTTCCAGCATTGTCTTTGGCTAATATCCATAAATACCAGTTACTACCTGTTCCTGTATTTTTAGTTATAGCTTTTCCACTTGTGAATGTAGTAGAAAATGTACTTTCAGCTGGTGCTGTTGTACTTTGTGTCCATTGATATTTAAGGCTACTTGTATTTACACCTGAACCACTATCTGTTACTGTAACAGTTGTACTTTGAGATTTATCATATGTTGTATTTCCATTTGTTCCAAATGTTACTGTTGGTGCTGTTGTATCTGTCCAATGAGCATATAGTGTTTGTGCACTTGTAATTTTAGAAGTTGACTCTATCTTGTTTCCTCCACTTGCGGCTGTATACCATCCTGCAAATGTATATCCTGTTCTTGTTGGTGTTGGTAAGCTTACTGTTCCACCAGTCCAATTTGCATATAATGTTGCAGTTGCAGTATATTTTGTTGATGTTAAATTATCTGTTACATTACCACTTGCATTTATCATTTGCGTTCCACTTCCAGCTGTTGCTGTATAATATCCGCCAAATGTCCAAGTTGCTGTACCTGTTGTATTAGCTTTACCACTTCCATTATAATTAAATGTTACTGTATATTTTCTTTCTGGTTTTGTAATTGCATTAGCTGTTGTTGTCATTTTATTTGTACAAGCACTTTCTTTATATATTCCGACATTATATTTTTCATAAATTGCAGTTGTTCCTGCTGTTGTAGCACTTTGATTATTTAAATTAATTGTATACGTATTTGCTGTCCAATTCGCAGTATAAGTTTTATTTCCTGTAGAACCTTTTGGTATTGTTACTGTTGTTTGTTTTGTTGTTCCATTGCTTCCTGTCCATCCTGCAAATGTATATCCTGTTCTTGTAGGATTTTTTAGGGTTATTGTATTAGTTGTAATATTATAACTTGTTGGATTTCCAGAAACAGTTCCTCCATTTAATGTATATCCTATTTTATATGTTATTAATGTTCCAGAGAATTTTGCAGTTATACTTATAGCTGCAGTTATTGTACCAGTTGTAGATGACCAACCTGTAAAGTTTGATGTATAACCTGTTACAGATTTTGTTGAAGCTGTTACTGTTCTTCCATCACTTAATTTAAACGTTTTATCACTTGTACTGTATGTAGTATTATTCTTTGGCACAATTACACTACTTGCTGATACACTTCCATATGTTGCAGAGTCAGCTTTAAATGAAATTGTATAAAAATATACCAATAAATTAAGATTACTTGCTCCTAATGTTCCTTTTTGAGTATATGCTACATTTACACCATCTAGTTGTAATCCATATATTTCCCACGAAGTTCCATAGTTTGATGAGCCTCCGTAATCAGCTACATATCCTTTATCTACTCCTCCTATTTTTAATCCTGCTTTTATTCTTCCTTGATAACCAGACCAATAAGTTGTTCCGTCAACATTATAATTTAAATCTATATTATATTGATTAATTTTCCACTTAGCATACAATGTTACTGTTGCTCCATTTGTACTTGTTAAATTTATTACACTTGCTGAATTCGCATAGCTTGTTCCTGTGCCATCAGCTTTTGTGTTCCATCCATTAAATGTATATCCTGTTCTTGCAAATCCATTTGCTGTTAATGCCTTAGCTACATTATATGTATGAGAACTACTTGCAGTACTTCCTGATGTTGCACCATTTCCATCGTATTTTACAGTATATGTATTTGCTTTAGTTTGAGCATAATATGTTGTATTTACCCCTGGTACAGGTGTTGTTGTTGCAATTTTTGTTCCACCAGTTTTTGCTGTAAACCATCCATTAAATGTATATCCTGTTCTTGAATAATCTGGTAGTGTTGTTAATGTTAATCCATAATTTTTATTTTCTGTTAATACAATTTTTCTTACATCTATATTTGAAAATGTATATGTTTTTCCTGATGTATTAACATCTAATCTAATATAGTATGTTCCTGATTGAGCTGGAGTAAACCTATAATTATTATTAGAATCCATACGAATATATGTGCTAGTAGAACCATTTAAAAGTAAAAATGCTTCTACTGAATTTCCCCATGTTCCAGAAGTTGCAGAAGTTGTACAAGTAAATTCGTATTGTGTATTAGCTTCTAAATAGACTCTACCAGTTGTATTTCCCCAACCATCACTTGCATTTGCAGTAACAGTTACTACTCCATTTGATATAGAATATGTCATATTATGATCTGTTGTACTTGAACGATTTTCTAATCCGTATACTAAATTATCTGATAAATAAGTTATATTTACAGCTGGTACTTCAATATTTGTGCTAGAACATATCTGTTTATTTCCTAATGTATCATAAGTATAAACATGCGTAGTATATGTTCCATATTCGTTTTTGTGATCTGTTACATTAACTCTATAATGCCAAGTTCCATTTCCTAAGTTCTTACCTTTTGCAGTATCATTTGTTGTCTCCCACCAATTAGCTTGTATATCATCTTGTCCGTTATTTTGAGTCCATGTTGGGAACAGAACTCTATCAACTCCTGTACTATCTGTTACACCATATACATATACGTCATATCCTGTTGCTGTTATATTTTTTACCTCACAACTAGTTGCAGTAGGTGCTTTTCTATCTATTTTTACTTCTTTACTCGCTGCTATATTTACATTTCCTACAACATCTGTGCACACATTTGTATTTATAACTACTTTTTGTGTATTATCTTGCTTTGCTGCTGTTGTTACTACTAATGTATATACTGTTCCACTTGTTTTTGTAAATGTTCCTTTTGTTCCTTTTGTTACTGTTATATCTTCTGTAGTAAATCCTGTTACTTCTTCACTCCATGTAAATGTATATGTTATGCTACTTGCATTTGTTGGATTTTTATCTGGATTTGCTGTTATTGTACATGTTGGAGTTACTCTATCTATTTTTACTTCTTTATTTACTGCTATATTTCCATTTTCTGCTATATCTGTACATTTTCCTGCTGCTACATTTATTGTTTGTGTGTTATTTTGATTTGCTTGTGTTGTTACTGCTAATGTATATTCTGTTGCACTTTTAGCTGTAAATATTCCCTTTGTTCCATTTGTTACTGTTATATCTTCTGTAGTAAATCCTGATACTTCCTCACTCCATTTAAATGTATACACTATACTACTTGCATTTGTTGGATTTTTATCTGGGTTTGCTGTTATTGTACATGTTGGTGCTTTTTTATCTATTTTTACTTCTTTTGTTACTTCTTCACTTTTATTTCCTGCATTATCTGTTAATGTATCAGCTGGTATAGTTATTTTTATATTTCCTTCGAAATCATCTTTATTAATTGTAAATTTAACTTTATTGTTTTCGTTTTCTATCCAATCCCATGTTACATCAGAACCATTTTCTAGCTTGTTGTTATTTTTATCTGTTACAGTTATTATGTTTTCTAGCTTGCTGTAATCAATATTGCTTACTAATTTACTCAATAAATCTTCATTTTTTAAAGTAAATGTTATACTATCTGCATTTGTTGGGTTCTTGTCTGGCTCTGCTGTTATTGTACATGTTGGTGCTATTGTATCAATCCATATCTCTACCGATTGTTTTTTTCCTCCAACTTCTACTTGTGCAGTCCATTTACCATTTTCAATATTGTTATCTTCACTATCTAAAATTAAAGCTGTATTCTCTTTATCAAAACTATATTTTTTAGCAACTTTGCTAGGACTTGTTAAACTTACTTCTTTCTCACTTTCCTTAGTTCCATCTGGCCAATTTGCAATTATTGTTAAAGGTAATTTATTAGTCCAAGTTCCTTCTTGGTATATTTTATTTTCGCTATCTTTAACCACGATAATTAACTTTTGTCCTAATTTTTCTACTTGGTCTTTATAAATATTATCAATATTATCTGTGCTAGAATATTCTAATTGCACTTTTTTAACACCTTTTTGTTGTGCTTGTTGTGTATTTACATTTGCCATATAAACACCAACTCCCACAGTTAAAAAGAACATCATTGCAATAAGCACAAATAATGTTACAGATCCTCTCTCACCTTTTCTTATGAAGTTTTTGTCTCTTGTTTTAATCTTATTCATATAACTTCTCCTTATAAAAATAACTTGTTAATATTATTGTATATTCTTATTTTACTTAAATCAATATAATAAAATTGGTAGTGTATTCCATAACTTTTATGGCTATACGGAGCCTCACATTTGTCGTTTTTTGCAGTTTTGTTAAATCTTCTTTACATTTCTGTTACATTTTCTTTCAAAAATCCGTGTAATGCGTGCTTGCGTAAGATTGTATGTATATTTGCAATAAAAATAACATAAAATATAAAGAAAATAATACCCAAAATGTAAATTATTTTTTACTCAAAATGTAAAATAATATTTACAAATTCCAATTTTTGAAACTGAGAAATCAGAATTTTACGCACTGTAAAATACTTTTGACACGGCTAAAATGGACACTGTAAAAGCATTTTGATAGACCCAAATTTCTTTTTTGATTAAAGTGGGTTATGAAGGAGGTGACAAAGATGGAACTTAGCAAGCAGATAAAAAAATATCGAACAGAGGCAAATTTATCGCAAGAGGAGTTGGCAGATAAAATTTATGTTTCAAGACAAACTATATCAAATTGGGAAAATGAAAAAAATTATCCTGATATTAAAAGTTTAGTGCTTATGAGTGAAGTCTTTCAGGTATCTCTTGATAATTTAGTCAAAGGAGATTTAGAAAGAATGAAAAAAGAAATTGACACACAGGAATATGCAAAATTTCAAAAGGATGGCACTATTTTTACCGTATTATTTATTGCTTTGCTGATAGTACCTATACCGCTTGTAATGCTATGGAAGTGGTTTGGAATGGCATTGTATTTATGTTTGTTTGGAATAGGAATGTATTTTGCTGTCAGAATTGAAAAGTATAAGAAGAAATATGATATTCAGACTTTTAAAGAAATTGTTGCATTTACTGACGGGAAGAGTTTGGATGAAATTGAAAAAGCAAGAGAAGAAGGCAAAAGGCCATATCAAAAAGCTCTCTTGGTAGCTGGTTCAGCGGCATTGGCTGTTATAATTGCACTTATAATGACTGCTGTAATGAGATTATTCTCTTGAGAACACGAAAACTCCAGTTTTTGAAACTGAGAAATCGGAATTTTCTGTTTCCTAATGGGGTGAAAATAGCATAAAAAAGGAATGCAACCTTAAGTTGCGCAAATGCAAAAGTAAGTTGGTGGAAAGATAAACCTAAATGAGCTATTTTTTATTTGCAAGCGATTGCAATTATTATGAAAAGAGGATTAAACAATGAGTTTCGGAGAAAATTTAAAAAATGTTAGAAAACAGAGAGGTGTTACACAAGAGGAATTGGCTGAAATATTAGGCGTTTCAAGACAAGCAATCTCGAAGTGGGAATCGGATAGTGGTTATCCTGAAACAGAAAAATTACTTGTAATATCAAAGACTTTGAATATTTCCATTGATTATCTATTGAATGATGTAACCGTTATGAAAGAAAAAGAGAAAACAGAAGAAAAAAGTGTTGTATATGCTCCAACAGGAAAAATTGCTATAACTACATATGATAATAAAAACGTAGTGTTTTGCAAATCTGTAAAAACATCTCCTATTTTATGGCCTGGGAAAGATGAACCAAAATATATTTTAAATGGTGTTGATAAAGTTACTTTTTGGGGTGAACATACAATTATTTTGGGATGGTATGCGACATTAGAAGATGTTGAAAAAGAAATATCTGAGATTACAAAGGCAATTCAAAATGGAGAGGGTGCATATAAACTGAAGTATAACGCAGATGTCGAAGATAGAACTTTTGGCTCGCCTAAATTGAAGAAAAGGTAAAAGTACTCAAGTTTGTCAGAGAGGCAAATTTCAGGTTTCGTTCCATTCTGTAAAGAAAAATGAATAAATGTCGATAAATATTATGAGCTAAGGATGGCGTCTGTTTTCAAGGGATTGAATGTGAAAATAGACGCTGTTTCTGTTTGGATTGGAGGTTATATTATGAGAATACAAGCGGCAAATACATTTTATACAGGTACTTACTCTGTTTTGAATACGAAGTCATCATTTCCATATGCTGTGAAAGTTGAAGGTTACGGAAATACAAGAAACCAAAGGAGTTTATTTCAGTTTGCACATGTGACAATAACAGAACATATGGTAAATGCAAAATATGGTACAAAGATTACAAACGGTCCGAGAGTGCAGATGCAGACCGCAGGTAGTAAGAAAAAAGAAGATTGGACTGAGGTTTCCAAAGAACAGTTGGCAGAAGTAAAACTACCGGCATCATTTGATAAATTGAAAGAACAAAATTCTTATTTTTATCATGGAGAAAACATATCGGATTATGAACTAGTGCAAACTGCAGTAGCATTGGGGAAAATGGAATTACCAACAGATGAGAAAAAGTATATCCCAGACAGAGTTGCAATGGATGCATTTGAAGTGCTTGTCAGAGACCAGGCGGCTCCAAAAAACTCATGGTCAAATACATTGTATTCGGAAGATGGAAAATATACCTTTACAAAGACTGAAAGCGGAAGATGGCAGATGCATTTGATTGATGATGCTGCCATAGGTGCATCTTTGGAAGATATAGCAAATTGGATGATGAGCGGCACGCCCAATAGAAATATTGAGACACGCTACCTAAATTATCTTCATACTGTTGATCCGGATTTATATAATGTGGCGATGCGAATAGGTTCCGAGGTTCGTTCTTATGGTTTTATGGAGGATTTACATCAGCAGGGAGTATTAAGTGATAGTCAAAATCAGTATGATATGAGTCTGTTGGGTATGTTATTCGGTAAAGATGCGGATAGTATGCGTATGATATTGCATGGGTGTAAGGAGTCTGGTAATTTTTTGAAATTATTGGATTTGTATAGCCCGGATGGAGCAAAATCGTTGGATAAGCTTCGGGAACAGCAATATAAGCACGGTGGAATTGTTTAATATAGCGAGTTTTATGACAGGATATGAAAAAGCAATTAATTCTCGAAGTAGAAGAGTGTGAAACACTATTCGCTTGAAATTTTCAGTAATACGCTCTGTTGATGTGCTGATTTTTCTACGATATACTCCTTCAAAAAGGAGTGTGCTCTTATGGGTAGAGAAATTTATGACATCATCAATGACATGGCAGAAGTATTAAATGCATCGCAGATGCAGAAACTACAAGAGGTGTTGGTAAAACGGTTATCTGAAAATACTGTATATGATTATTTGCAGACAACTAATATGGACTTTCTAGATATGTTTTTAACTGCAAAGCATTTAGAAGGGTGTTCTGACAAAACAATACGCTATTATAGGTGTAATATTGAAAAGATGTTGGATACAATAAATATTCCGGTCATAAAGATAACGACCGAGATGCTACGAAAATATCTTGTAGAGTATCAAACGATAAATAATTGTGGAAAGGTAACTATTGATAATATTCGTAGAAGTCTTTCCACATTTTTTTCGTGGCTAGAGGAAGAGGATTATATTATAAAAAGCCCAATGAAAAGAATTCATAAGGTAAAGACTGCCGTTATTGTAAAAGATACCATTCCGGATGAGAAAATAGAAATTCTTAGAGATAATTGTAATAATCTGCGTGATAGGGCAATGATTGATTTTCTGCTTTCAACAGGAATTAGAGTAGGCGAATTGGTAAGGCTGAACATTGATGATATAGATTTCTCTGAGCGGGAATGCGTGATTTATGGCAAAGGAGACAAAGAGAGGAAAGCATATTTTGATGCTAAGACCAAAATTCATTTGTTGAATTATATTGAATCAAGGACAGATAATAATATAGCGTTATTTGTGTCGTTAAACAAACAACACAGTAGACTTACTGAAAGCGGTGTGGAGTTACGATTACGAGAAATGGGGAAGAAGTTAGGTGTAGAAAAGGTACACCCACATAAGTTCAGAAGGACTATGGCCACCAGAGCAATTGAGAAAGGTATGCCGATTGAACAGGTACAGAAAATTCTGGGACATGAGCAAATAGATACAACGCTCAGATATGCAATGGTTAATCAAAACAATGTGAAGCTATCGCATCGAAAATATATTTCATAGATTGACTTGTAACGCAAAAGACGTTACAATAAAAGAAAGATGGAGGTGTATTCTATGGGAAAAACAGCAACATTAAATATAAGAGTAAATCCAGATGTAAAAGAAAATGCAGAAAGTGTATTGGCACAATTAGGGATACCAATGGCTACTGCTATAGATATGTATTTAAAACAAATATCATTAGTAGGAGGAATTCCCTTTTCTATTGTATTACCAAAAGCAGCTAATTCAGTGAATGCAGATATGATGTCTGTTACACAGATTCATCAAAAGTTAGAAAAAGGATATGCCGATATAGAGAAAGGAAATGTTGAGGATGCAGCTAGTGCGTTTGTGGCATTTAGAGAGAGGCATTAATGAAGCAATATAAGGTAGAGATTACAAAAGAAGCTTTGCAGGATATGGAAGATATATACAATTATATTGCTATAGATTTGCTTGCTCCGGATAATGCAATGGGGCAATATAATCGCATTGCTGATGAAATACTTACATTAGACACTTTCCCGGAACGATTTAGGATTATGGATTCTGAGCCGGAAAAGAGAATGGAGTTGCGTAGAATGCTCGTCGATAATTATTCAGTGTTTTACACAATCCGTGACGAAAGGGTAATTGTAACGGATGTGTTATACACGGCATCTGATATAGAAGCACGTTTGAGAGGCGAGCTATAAAAGCACGCGTTTATTTGAATTTTCATAATTCAATTGTAAATGGTGATAGGAAGGTTCGTAATGGATTATAGATTAGAATTGTTAAAGGAATATCGTGAGTTATTACTAAATTGGGATAATAATAATATGCTATATAATTCCCTTAAATTTTATAAAATATACAATGGTGATGTAGAACATAGTGAATTAGTTAGTACATTGTTATGTAGAGAAACTGGGAAAAAGAATGATATTATGACAAGTTGGTGGAAGCCTACTAAGTATTTTCTTTTTAGAAGCATAAAAGGAACGAGAACGGAGCTTACGGATGAGTTGTTGAGTAGGATTCCAGAAAAAGCAGATGTTGAAGAACTTAGACTTTCTTTGTCGACAATACGCTATCAAGAAGAAAATGAACAAATTGAAGAAGATGTAATAATAGCTTTTATGGATTTTTTGAAAGTGATATATTCTTTAGGAAACATGACGAATTCGGCATTTACGACAACGGGAGGACCTTTAGATAACTGGGATGCAAAACTTTTCAATATAAAAAGTCAGATTAAGGATGATGAGTGGAAAGAGTATATTACTCATAATTGTTTCCAAGATTTTTTTGATGAAAATGATGATGATTATGAAACTATTTTGCCTTTTTGGAACTATGGAGCTAAAAATCTTGCCGCAGCAACAGATAGTGATTGGAAAGAATATTTCATAAATGTAAAAGACAGAATAGAAAAAAGAAATAAACGATTGAAGAAAAAGAATATATTGTAATAGCACAAATGAGAGTTTCCATCGAAGTAACATGGATAGGCATACTGGAAACTTTCAGTTTCATGTTGCTTTTAATAATTGAACATTGAATGATTTTACATAGCCGTTAAGGAGTAATTTTTGCTCCCTAGCGGCTTATTTTATTTTTCAAAGTAGGAGGTGAGAAAATTGAAAATTAGAAAGGTTGATGACAAACCGATGGTCATTCACACCAAGGAGAAAGCCAAGATTCATGCCCACGAACCAAAGGGAGCTAAGATTAAAGGCAGCAACATCTATACAGTAGAGAGAGGTCCTAAGACTATCGGCGCAAAGGTATCTGATGATAAAAAGAAGTCCTATCGCAAGAGTACCATTCATCAGTCGGAGGCTAAGGATAAAGGTCTTTCTAAGTTTAAGCGTAACATCAGAGAGTCAGGAACTTCAATCAAGACCAAGAATACCAATCTTCACATTGCAGGAAGAACAGGTGCACTTGCAGCCGGGGCAGTAACAGAGCAGATGGAAGGCGGGCAGGAAGTATCGCAGGCAGCATATCTTGCATATGAAGCTAGCCGCCCTGTTACCGGAACTGCTTCTAAGGGTGCAGCACTTTTTAGAAAAAAGGCGGCAGCCAAGGCAAAGAAGCGTATCAAGAAGGTAGAGGCAGGAAAGAAGCTGGCAAAAAAGAC
>OLOX01002857.1_pt1 | contig 13785 bp, 7 predicted proteins | sample 1672091 | NCBI WGS metagenome assembly OLOX01 (sample SAMEA3136644, study PRJEB25190) | human gut metagenome | reverse complement strand
GCGGGAACGGCTCAAACAGCGTGGAGGTTTTCAACACAACGTCCACGCTCTGGTTGATATTGCCCACAAATACCATGGAGGCTGAGGCCGCCTTCTCCTCCTTGCCGCGCGCAAAGGAGCCGGACGCCATGTAGTCCTTCATAATCTGCACGCCGTCTTTGTCCTTGAACTTAATGCCGGCAACCTCGTCAAAGGCAACGCAGTCCCACAAGCCGACCAAACCCACGGTCTTGCGTCCCATGTTATAGAACAGGTTGGCAACGGTGGTCTGACCGCCGGAGACCAAGATACTGTTGGGCGAAATTTCCTTATAGATATGGGATTTACCGGTGCTGCGAGGGCCAAGCTCACACAGGTTGAAGTTATTCTCTACCAACGGAATCATACGGGTCAGCAGCAGCCACTGTTCACGATAGGTAAGCGATTCAGGCTCATAACCGGCAGAACGCAGCATCAGGCCCAGCCATTCTTCCTTGCTGAATGCCTTGCGTCCTTGCCTGATCTCATCCAGATCGACATGGGGCATCTGGATAGGTGTCACGCGGTTGATGCGGATCGGCGCAGACTTTTTATCTTCCTCGATAAATTCATAGCTCAGCTGCACAATGCACCAGATGCCGCCGCAGAGCAGGCGGTCATACTTCTGCGGGTATTCGTCCTCAATAGGAATATCCTTCACGCCCAAGTTCGAGAACTCGGCCAGATACACATCCTTGCGCATATCCAGATGCACCGTAACCATATCAATAATGGTATGGCTGCCGTTCATCTTCAGCAAGGAAAGAATCTTCTGTGCTTCATCCGGGCGTACAAAGTTGTCAGAAAGAATCTTCTTTACCGTTTCAACGCCGGTTTCAATAATAGCCGGGTCATCACTGCTGCAATACTGCCCCAGCAGAAATTCCAGCACATAGACAGGCACATTCGCGCCCTCTTTGATTTTCTTCGTCAAATCCTTGCGGACGATGCGGCCTTGGAACACCGTTTTCAGCCGTTGCTCATAGCTCAGCCCCGCCATGCTGTCGCCGCCAAGATCATACATGGCACGCTGCACTTCATCGAACAGGGTTTCATAGGCATGCTGAATTTTTTTGAACTTCTCGTCTGCATCCGCATCACTGCTTACATCAGGGTGGTACTCCTTTGCCAGGCGCCGGTAAGCAGACTTGATCTCATCCGAGGAGGCCGTTTTGCTGACGCACAGCACCGCATACAGATCCGCATTATCGCTGAAATCCGGCTGCGGTTCCTTGGCTGCACCGGCAGCGTTATCCTGTGTGGGTTCGTCGTTGCCAATCTCGCGGCTGAATTCACTGTATTTATCATCCAAATCAGGCATTGTACTATCCTCCGTCAATTTTTCGGTGCTTCAGCAGGCATCAGGGTCTTTAAGTAGGGCAGCAGCTTTTCACGGTCATAGCCGCCGTTCGGATATTTTTTCATGATCTCCGAAACAAAGCAATAGGCAAAACTCATAAACTCCTGAATCAAATTATCAAACTCGTCTTTGCAGTTTCCCTTGATGGACATAATCTGCGCAATCTGCCAGAACATTGGCGGCTGGTCCCCCTGTGGCGTCATCATCTGGCTGACCAGCTTCCATGCTTCACCATGGTTTGCCATATCCAGCACAAATTCTTTAGCGGTTGTTCCAAGCTCCAGGCGGTTTTCGGCAAAGACCATTTCAACTTCCAACAACTTATCTTTTGCAGGAATGTTCCCGTACATGATAATATCCGTAATCGTTTTCCCTATCAGCATGGATAATAACAGCTGCGGGTCATCAATTTCCCGCCCGCCATCGCTGCTGTTCAAAAGGTGATCCCAGATCACCTTCATTTTCTGGATGTGTTCCATAGAGCTTCCGCTGCCCCAAACATCCACCTTGGGCGGTGGGGCATGCATTGCGCGCTCAACCCCATCTGATGCCCGGCTCAAAAATCGCGTGCCGATGGTTTCTACACTGGATTGCAGCGGCCCGCAGAATGCAAAAGCCGCAATAAATCTTTGCAAGGGCGTGGTCAATTCATCGTATTTGCTTTGCGGAGTCCGGCATTTTTTCAGGCAGCGGCCCAGGCAAGTCCAGAATTCACCACACTCATCAACATCAACCCACCCCAGCGGGATCAGCTTCCTTACGTCTGCATCGGCACCGGTGGCCGCTTTAAAATCAGAAAACCACACACCGTCCGTGCCGCTGTTGATGATGTAATCCACCAAAATTTTCCGGTGGTCGTTCCAGGTATGGTCATTGCGGTAGATCTCCGCACAAACAGCCAACAACACCTGGGTTGCACCGTAATAAAGTTCTTTGGGGTAATGCACCCCATACGAACTTTCAGCAAATTTGCGCACACTCTTAATCCATTGTTCTGCGGCCTTTTGTGCTGCTTTATAGTTCTTTACCTCAAAATTTTGGATTTCCGTTTTTTTCTTTTTCTTTGCCTTAAAGTAATCGTGAACCAGGTGGTAGGTCATATAGTTCCACATGTTAAATCCACGGCTCATAATCGTTCCTTCCTTGCATCAAAAGCCAAATCCGAAGTCGTCCGCCATCGCAATGTCCATGACGACCTGACGGCGCAGCACCTCAACCGAATTTTTATCATCGTAGGCTACCAGATAATACGGCTTTTTGTTGTCGTATTTCTGGTTCTTGAAGCTAAACCGCAGGCGGAACATCCGCTCTGCCGCCGTCTCGCCGCGCTTGTCAGCCACCACGATATTCTCATTGGAGATGCGCTCGTTATCTTCTCCCACAAAGTACACGCGGAAGGTCGTCTCGCGCACAGTGTCGCTGATCGGCTCGTTCTGCATAAAGTCCAGCGCGGTGATCAGGTTCGTGATCTTCTTCAAAATGCTCACCAGCGTCAGCTGCACAGTCGTGGTCTCCATGCGGCCTTTCTCCATCCGCACGTCCAGCACAGGCACGATCATCTCCTGCGGGCTGGAGCCGCCGTGGACGTAGTTCTCGCCGCCGCCCGCCACCTTGAACACATTGGCCGCTGTCGGGTAGGACACCGTCAGCGTGTTCGTCTTGGTGTTCAGCACCGTGGCCATCGGCAGGCTGGCGACACCGGGCTGCGCAATGGGGTCAGCGTCCACAATAAAGCGGCGGTTCACAAACGCCGTCTTGGGGGCAGTGTTGGGAATTTTATCGCTCTCCGCCAGCGCGTGGCGCTTGTACAGGAAGCCGTGATCCGCCGTGACGATAAAGTGCAGCGTGTTCGCGCTGCCCGCAATGCGGCGGATCATGGCAGCGATCTCCTCCACAGCCTCGCGGCAGGCAGCAAAGACTTCGTCCTCGGTGTTGGGCTTGTCGCCGCGCGCGTCAATTTGGTTATGGTAAATGTACACGACTTGCTTGCCGGTAAAAACCGCCCGCAGGTCGTCTTTTTTCATGGCTTTCAGGTCGTCAAACTGGATGCACCCGCTCTGCGGCACGCGCTTTTGCAGCACAGCCTGCCGTTGCGCCAGGTTCTCGCAGGGCATATCGTCAATCAGCACCTGATACTCCGGCGTCATCTCCATCCGTGTATGGGGCAGCAACGCCGCCATGCCCAACCGCGTGTAGGACGGCAGCACGCCCAGCCGGGGTGTCAGCTGCACAGTAGACTTCGGGTCCTCGGCCAGCAGGGCAGCAAGCTCCGCGCCCACTTCATAGCGCATGGCGTCGGAAATAATCACCACGGTGCGCTCCTTGTTGCCGGCCACACACTCCGAGAAAAAGTTCCGCTGCAGCGCCATTCTGCCCATGCCGGGCTCCTGCGGGAAATCCGTATTCCACGCAGGGATGATTTTTGCCAGATATTCCGTGTTGTAGATATTCTCAACCAGTCCCTGCAATTTGTCGTAGGCGGCTGGCTCGTCCAGCTTGTCGTAGGCCGTGTAAAACGCACGGTACTGCGCGTCAATTTTGTAATCCTCGCGGTAATACTGCGCCCAGACGTGCTCATAATCTGCCGGGGCGCGGTAGTGGGCAGCGCTGACGATATGCCACGCGCTTTCCAGCATGGCATACTGCACCGCCAGCTTGCGGCCAAAGTGGGTCTTGGCGCGGCGCTGGCACAGCTCCGGGATGTTCTCGCCGTTCAGCGCGGCGGTCACGTCCTCGGCTTGCAGGCGCTCGGTCATCCACCCGGTCAGCAGGTCATCCACGCAGGGCAGGCACTCGCAGTCGGTCAGCAGGTCATGGGGCTGCTTGGCCAGCGCAGCCTTGGCGTGCAGCGTCTCCTGCACAGCGGCGGCCATTGCGTCAAAGGCTTCGCCGTAGTTTACGTTGTTCATCATGCCGTCCATAAAGGCCAGCACACTGCCGGGCTTGGCAGCGGCAAACGGCTGCCATGCGTCCGGGATGACCTTCACGCTGTGGGCAAGGCTTGTCACAAACAGGCTGATTTTCAGCTTGTCCACATTCGGCGCGGGCACGGCAAAGCCCAGCTCTGTCTCACAGTGCTTCCAGAACACCTCATCCAGCTTGTACTTTGCCAGCTCGTCCAGCTTGGGGTTGGCGTCCGGGGTGTCGGCCAGCAGGATTTCCCGCAGTGCGTCCTCAAACTGCGCGGTGCGGCACTTGCAGACGGTGCAGAGCAGCGCTGTCTCCACGGCATCCGCCGTGTACGCTGCCAGCTTGTAATCACAGAACCGCTGCTTGCGGGTCTGCTCACCGACGACCTTGGCGTATTTCTGCAAGACGGCCTTGCCCTCGGCCCCGATGCCCAGATCGGAGCACAGCAGCGAGATCGGGTCGGCATGGAACTGCTTGGAGTACAAAATCGTATCCTCCAAGTGGTTCTGCTCCACGGGGGGCTTGGGGAACGGTGCATAGATCAGGTAATTGCTCTGCGGGTCCTCGCGTTCCAGCAAAATCTTGGTTCTGAACTGGTTGGTAGGCGTCAGATGCCAGATTTTTGCATTTTGCAGCGGCATAGCGTCCACATCATCGGCAAAATAGCCGTTGTCATCGTACCAGAACACCAGCCTGCGCCCCTCGGACGCAAACTCGGTGTTCAGCTTATCCACGATTTGATTATATTTCAGTTCAGACATAGATTTTTCCTCTTACTGTGTGTATTTTCAGGCGCAGATTTGCCCTTCCTTGCAGCACTCGTAAATATATTCCCGCAACTGATAGTAAACGTCCGTGTTGTAGTTGCAAAGCACGGCATCGATCCATGAGGTATAAACTTCCACAAGGCGGTCAACCACATGGTCGTAGTCGTCATCGCAGACATCCTCGATCAGACTGCAAGTGTAGAACAGGTCATGTTGTTTTTCATAGTTTTTCTCAAATCTTCGCCAGAATTGCCTGCTTCTTGCCGTCGGCGCCGGTTTGGACTTTGTCGTAGTTGACCTTTACGCCGTCGTCGAGGTCGATGGGGATGCGGGCGAGGGCGATGTGGCCGAGGCGGTCGTCGTAGTCTTTGCATTCTTTTAACTGCTTGACGAGCTTTTCCTTGCGCTTGGTGGCTTGGGCGACCTCGCGGCTGGCGCCGTTGGTGATGGCATCGTCCATGCGGGCAATCTCGCTCTCGTAGACCTGCTCCATTTTGTACAGGTAGTCGGCGCGGACAAGACCGGAGGTGTCGGCGTTGTAGCGGTGCATATAGATCAGCGCCTTGAAGCCGTTCTGCTTGCCGCTGTCGTACAGCCAGTAGATGGGGCGTTTCTGGTAGATTTTGACATGGTCGGCGTAGAAGCCGTTCAGGAAATAGTTGCGGATGACGGCGCGGGGGCTGGTGCCCTTGGTGCCGAGAGCCTTGGCGATGAAAGCAAGGTTATCTTCCAGGGTATCGGTACCGTACACGACTTTTACAAACTCCACAAAGCGGCCAACAATATCATCGGTGAAGTATTCTTCGTCGGTGATGGGCAGCACGTTGTCTGCGTCCGGGATAAAGGTTGTATATTTGCTGTCATCCCACTTACCGCCAGCATAGACAAGGCCGTCCACATCCAGAGAGTAGCGGCCAAACATACAGCCAACCGCATAAGAAAGCAGGCTTTTGATCTCCCGCGTCAGGTCAGCGCGGCGCACGGTAACGTCCTTATCCTCCACTTCGGGGGTCAGTTCATCCTGCAAGCCGTAAATATCAATAAAGATGCGGTTCAGCTCTTCCTCATTGGCTTTGAGCTGGTTAAAGCGCTGGTTGCACTCTGCTTCCCAAGCGGTGAATTTATCAGAAATTAGGGTTCCCATTATCGTTTTCAACTCTTTTCTCTCTTTGCGTCTTCATATCATAAAAATCAATAAAGTATTTTCTTTTTTCAAATCTATTCTCTTCTCTTAGTTTACACTCTATATGATTTTTCAAAGAGTTATCCATTCCGATTCCAAAGTAAACTGCACGAATATATTCCCCCACCTGTTCACATTTCGGTTCTGTTCGCACTCGGTCCTCTTTTTCAATAAACCTCCACTCATGTTCAGGTTCCCATTCTTTGCTTTTTCTTAGATAATAATATGGGTTTATCAGTGGCTTCATATTGTTTTCACAACGGAATCCTGTAAAGGTATATTGGACTGGATACAATTTTCTTAGCAGTTCATCACTTGCATTCGAAAAATCATATGCCACACACATACCATTAAAATTATCAGCATATTTTTTCCACATGTAATCACTGTTTTCATCTTCTGAAAAGCTTTTCAAGTATATATGTTTTTGCTCATCTTTTACATTTTTTGCACTTTCTTCAGCACTGTAATTCGATCCCCAGTCTCTGTTCCCTTCCCAGTAATCATTCATATGATTTGCTGATACAAGGTATAGTTCACCATTTAAAAGTGCTGAAACGTTAAAATAGTCTGCTGGAGAGTATCGGTACAAAACTGGCAGCTTTTCCTTATTCGCAATCATAAAATTACGGAGATCGTCAACCACCTTGTTTTTCGTTGACCATACCGGAAGCGTGCTTTCTTCCGGGTTAATACATTTATTTAACTCATTATGGAAGATTCTTTTATCTCTTCTATTTTTCACTGCATTCTTGCCTCCTTATACTAGCGGATGGTGCTTAAAGTCCCACGAGGTCTCGAAGGAGTCCCAATCTTTTCTGCAAAGCTCAACATTGGAATTTGCAATACTTTCAACATCTTGCATATAAGCGTCATCAAAAATAATTGGTGTATTCTTTACATCTTTAACTTGAAGCGTAATCGTTGGATTCAACAACTTAAAATACTCAACCGCGACTTTAGTATTAAAAAATGCTAAACAATACGACCTATGTTGCACGTCAACAATGCACGGACCCTTTTTATCAAAAATGGCAATAGCTGGCAAATATCTAAACGAATTCGTCCCACTTGTAAGTTCCGTATACGTAATTCCCTCTCTAAATCTGTACGGTTTTCCCAAAAGGTTCGATGTTGGATTATTCTTATAAAATTCACGAGCTGAATCAGACCAGTCAACAACAAGTTCGATGTTCCCATACCATTTTCTGTAAGTTCCACCCTTGATATAGACTGCCCAGTGTGTATTTGTGCCAACCTCAGTGTTTACAACTTCCCAAATGTATCGCAAATATTTTTCATTATTTGCTGTAATATTCTGTGACCCTGTATATTTACTAATTGAGTCAATGCTAATTCCGCGCAAAAATGTTCCTATAAAGTTTTCACTTACCCAATACGCCACCGGGCTGCCCGGAATTTTGGAGAAGTTTTCCTGCGTTGCCGTTTTCCAGCGTTCATTTTTTGTTGGGAAAACAAACGGAACGCCTTCTTCGTCACATTCGTAATAAACCGTATATTCATATTGTGCGGCATAGTTGCGAATATGACCTTTTTTCATAACAACCGCCGCTGTGCCAAAATTGATACCAAGGCTTGTACCGCCTTTGCCCAAATACGGCATGTGTACCATGTTGACAATTGTTTTATTCAGATTGACTTTGTCGCGCAGTTTTTCAAAGCTGGATAGGAACATCCAGCTTTCCATCGTAATCAACGAAGTAAAACGGTTTTCTTTTACAAATGCGTCTGCACGTTCCATAAAGCAAGCAAACAAATCGCTCTTGCTGTCGGGGTAAACCTTTTTCACATAGTCGGACAAACGAGCGTTCATGCCGCTGCCGCCCATATACGGCGGGTTCGTCACAACCACATCGTACTTCTGCACCAGCATCCGGGCTTGGTCGATCAGCGGGTACATCACATCCAAAAGCTGATAGGTCAGCCCCTGCACGCCAAGGCTGCCGTACCCGGCCATTCTGTCAGCCTCCTGCAAGCGGGCTTCCAGTTTGTCCAGCTCTTCCAGCGTGACTTTCGGCTGCAAAATGCTGCCGTACTCCTTGGCGTTCCGGAAGGTATCCCACAGCGTCCGGGCCGTGGGTTCCTCCGGGCCGCAGTAGCCAAATGCCGTCTGGGACAGTTCTCCGCTCTCCTGTATCGCATAAACGTGCGGGTTCAGATGGCGGCGCAAAAAGCGGCTGTCGTACTGGCAGCCCTTCATCATCACGACAAAATAGGCCATCTGCGCGGCGCGGTCGTCAATGTCCAGACCGTAGAGGTTATGCTCCACAATGCTGGCGGCGGCGTCACGGTCAGTATAGCCCGCGCTGCGGTAAATCTGCATCAGCACATCAAACAGATACGCCAGAATATGACCGCTGCCCATGCAGGGGTCGATGCACTTTATATCCTCCGGCGTCAGGGCGGCGTACCCCTTGCGCAGCTCGGCCAGCTGCTGCACCACCTGCGGCTCCTGCGGGGCTTCGTCCAGATAATACTTCCACTCGGATTTGTCAAAATCCGGGTGTCCCTCGCTCCACAAACGGCCAAGGCTGTTTTCGACCATGTACCGCACGATCCAGTCCGGCGTAAACAGCTGGGTGGCGGCGGGGATATTTGCCGCGCTGATTTTGATGTTCTTTTTGAGGTTGGCGAACACCTGCTCTTTCGGCTCGGTGTTGTAATACTGGTACAGCCAGCCCACGATCTGCACAGCGTCCTGCCAGTCGCTTTCCGGGATGTCGTTTACCAGATGGCAGACCACGCCGTCCTTATCGGTGAAGGAGAGCGCCAGCAGCAGCGGCATATAGTCGTCCACCTGCTCAAACAGGCGGGGCAGGCAGTCGCCCAGCGCGGCACACTGCTTGAGGAACAGCAGGCGGAACGCCTCGTCCAGCTTGTTGTCGTTTTTGAGGGTCACGATCTGCTGCTGTTCAGCCGGGGTGTAGTCCAGCACTGCATCAAACGGGGTGGTGACGATCTGCGGCTCGGCGCGTCCGTCCGCGCTGGACAAAACCCGCGTGCGGCTGGGCAGCAGGTCGTTGACCTCCATATACCGCACCGCAATCAGCCGGTTGAACCATGTGTAGGCGACCTTATCCACCACAGTCTGGTACGCCGCCGTGTAGCTGCCCTGTTTGGCGGTCTCCTTATTCAGCTCCGCCACAAAGCGCTGCCGCTGGGTGACGGCCTCGCCCTCGATGCGGTAGGGCTGGGGCAGGCCAACGTCAAAGAACTGCACGGTTTCATTGGACTGTGGCAGCGGCTCGGCAACAGCGGTTTCCGTCACGCCAACCAGCCCGGCGCGGTATTTGGTATCGGCAATCAGCTTATTGCGCGCCCAGATAGCAAATTTTTTGATTGCGGGTTTGTCCATGGTTATCTCTCCTCGTCCTTATCTATGCACTGCTTCAAAGCACTGCTTGTATATACGTCATATTTAGAGAACATGACTCGCCCTCACTTCTTGTACTTGGTGCGGAGTTCCTGCAAAACCTGCTGATAACTGACCTTGCCGCTGGCAATGCGGTCAAGGTTGTCACGAGTTGATTTGCTGATGGTCATACCCTCGGCAGCAAATGTACCGCGAATATTGCGCAGATTGCTGTCATGCTGGGCAGCTTGCTTCGGACTCATAAAATCACCATGCTTTCTATTAGAACTCCACGTTCACAATCGTGTCGGGGTCAAGTTCGGATTCAAGGCGGCGGCGCAGGGCAGCGAGGTAGGCGTCAATGTCGGCGTCGCTCTCGATGCGCCAGCTGGTGGTCTGGGTCAGGGATTTGATGGCGAGGTTCTTGCGGCGCTTGGGCTGCGGTTTGGGTGGCTGCGGGATGACGGGGTCATCACCACCAGTCGGCGGGGTCGGGGGCGTCGGCGGAGTAAGTTTCTCATCCCGCTTATCCATCTCGTTCAGCAGGCGGATGCGCACGGCATCGGCTTGGTCTGCATAGCTGCGCAGGATGGTGACATTATTGCAGGTTTCCGCCTTTTTCTTCAGCTCGTCAAACTGCGCGGCGTAGGCGTTGCCGTACTGCGCCTTGTAGGGCTTTTCGTCCAGCACTTCCAGCACGCGGGCGCGGTCCGCTGCAATTGTGGAAAGTACCGGCTTGGTGGCTGCTTCCAGCACTTCAACATAGGCTTCGTTGTACTGGTCCAACAGGGCGGGCAGCTTCTGAATTTGCTGGTACGGCTTGGCAGCGCGGAGGATGGCGTAAATCTCTTTGACCGTGTTTTCGACTTTGTCGTTGACGATAAAGCTCTTGCTGTCCTCATAAATGCGCATCAAATCCAGCGCTTTATCAAAGATTTCTTTTTGCACACCGGCAAAGAACGCCTTGACGGGGTCGTAATCCTCGGCAAAATCGAGGAAGTCGTCCTGCCGCTGGTACATCTGCTTGTAGAACTCCATCGGGTCGTTCCACTGTGCCACGGGGCGCAGCAGTGCAAGGCCGCTGTCGATGACTGCCTTGCCGGGGTAGGGCTTGACGTAATCGTACTGCTTGCGGTTGGCCAGCGTGGCGGCAAGGTCGGCGCAGGATTTGCGGCAGGCGCGCATCAGGCCGTCCTCGTCCTCGGTGGGGGCGTTGTTGCCGAACAGTTCACGCATGATTTCGCGCACCATGCGTACCCATTCGGGCTTCGGGTGCTCCTTGCGGCTCGTCAACAGCTTGTCGAGGAACTCGCGCTTGGTGATATAGCGGGCGATCTCGTCGCCGTTGGCGGCGCTCAGGGTCAGCACTGCGCCGTTCAGCGTCAGGCTGATCTGCCCCTTTTTGAACAGGTGGGCGACGATCCACTCCACGTCATCATCCACAAAGCCGTAGGGCGCTTTGGTGAAGCGGTCTTTCAGCGACTTCATGGAGGTGTTGGCGTGCAGGGCGGAGTTGTTGTCAATGTAGGCCAGCACATCGTCCTGCGCGGGGGCGTTCGGCTCGGCGGAGGTGACGGCGTTCAGGCTCATCTGGTGGTTGGGGCGGAACTCCTTGACGACATCGTCCTCGGTAAAGGCGGTGTCGATGTAGGTCAGCTTGTGGTAGACCGTGTCCACAAGGCGGGCGAGGGCTTCGCCGATGCGCCCCTGCACGTCCTTGGCGGACAGCTGGGCAATATCGCCGTTGACGTAGATTGTGGCGGATTTCAGCGCATCGACCAAGTAGATTTTGGCGTTGCTCAGGCGGGTGCGCATCTCCTTGGTCTTATTCTCGCAGATGGCCTCGTAGCGCTCGATTTGGGAAGCCGCGTTGGTGCGCAGATACTTCTCGATCTTCATTGCCTGACTGATCTCGTTGAGGAACTCGCGGTCATCGGGCAGCACGACCAGCACCTCACGGCCTTGGCCGGACATCAGGCGCAGGCGCTGCTCATCGGTGCCATCGCTGTAATAGGGGGTCAGCACGCGGACGCCGATGTCATAATTCTGGTTGACCTTGAACGGCTGGTCGTCCACCTGCTGGTTGTAACTGAACGTATAGCGGCCATTGAACTTGGGGTACTTGTATTTGGATTCGGTCAGGATCTGGGTGTAGATCATGTCCGCCGTGCGGTGGATGATGTCGGTCATTTCCACGTTCTGGCGGTTGATGTCGCGGCCAATTTCCTGCTCTTCCTCGGTCAGGAATACGTAGACATCACCGTTTTTCTGCACAAGCGTTTCGTGGATCAGCACGTCCAGCGCGTCCTGCACCTTCTGGGTCAGGGCAAGGCGATCCTCGTCCATGTCGGAGATGAGCAACGTCGTCAGGTTGGTGACGGTGGCTTTCTGGAACTCCTTGACATATTTGACGAGGAACAGGGCTTTCAGCACGCTGACGGCAAAGCAGTCGTCGCCGCCGTCCGGGTTGATGTTCTTGTTGTCCAGCGCCTGCATGATGACGCGGCGGTGGGCGGCATCGAGGAATTCATCCAGCGCGTCATAGAACAGGCTGAACGGCACGAGTGCGCCGTCAGACTTGTTTTGCAGCGCTTCGGCGGACTCCTTGAACAGCGCCAGCATCGAGCGCTCGCCCTCAGACAGATGCTTGCCGGACGCGCCGTACTGGCGGATGGAGGTCAGCACGCTGCCCAGCAGCTTGAACTGGTAGGGGATGAACGGGTAGACATCCACGAAGTCGCGGGTGTCATCGTAGAGCTTCATCTCCGGCAGATCTTCAAATTTCAGCTTGTTCTTCAGGGGCGTGGCTTTCTGCTCATACAGCACACGCAGGGTCTGGTCGGCGGTGTCGGTCTTGGCAAGGATACGCTTTTTGATGACCTCATCCACGTTGGCGCTGGACAGCGACAGGCGGGTGTCGAACCGGCCCTGAATCTTGGAGAAGTCGTTGCCCTTGACCTGTGTGATGGAATCCACATCCTGCTGGCTGGTGACGATGACCCACGCTTTGCCCTTGCACTCCTTGCCCAGTTCCTCGCGGATGGTTTGCAGGTTGAGCATCAGGCGGGAATCGTCGCCGATGTACTGGCCGACCTCGTCCACGAGGAAGCAGAGCAGTGAGCTGGAAATATAGCGCCCAAGCCCGCGCAGGATGACGCCCAGCACACGCATGCTGTCCCGGAAGGGGCGGTAGTGGCTCGTCTGATTTTCGTCGATGTAAACGGTCTCAATGCCGATCTCGCCGAAGGGAATGCCCTCGCGCTGCGCCCAGAGGAGCATCTCCGTTTCATACTCATAGCGTTCGCCCTTCACGCGGCAGAGCGCGGGCAGCAGCGACGCGGGCGCGGCGCGCAGCCCCGTCTGGCTGTCCGTCACGCGGACGCCGCAGAGCAGACGCAGTATCGCGAGCGTCGTGCGGTTTCCCGCGCGGGAGCGCGGCGGCACGTTCGGCAGCGAAAAGTCGCGCACGCCGAGCCAGAGCGTCGGCTGCGTCTCGCCGAGCAGCGCCTCCGCGAGACGCTTCACGTCCGCGGGGCGGTGCTGGCCGTCGCCGTCCACGGTGACGACCCCGGCGGTATTAGGGCGGTGCTCCGCGACGAAGGCAAAGGCGGTCTTGAGCGCCGCGCCCTTGCCGCGGTTTTTTTCATGCGTCAGCACCGTAACGCCGGGGCGCTCCGCCGCCTCCGCGAAGGGAGCGCGGTGCGTCTCGCCGCTGCCGTCGTTCACGACGACGACGTCGTCAAAGCCCTCGGCGAGCAGACCGTCTACGGTCTGCACCAGCTTCTCGTCCGGATCCAGCGAGGGCAGGATGATCGTGATATTCATATCGTTTTTCTCTCTCTTTTCCGCCGGAAGCGCTTCGGATTTCAGAGCGTCTCCAGCCCGTAAATGCCCCACTCGCCGTCGACGAGCAGGAAGCAGATGCGGTAGCTGCCGTCCATGGTCTTCTCCTGCCAGCCTGTCGAGCCGGAGGCGTCGCACTTCACGTCCACGGTCACGCAGTTTTCCGCGCAGTACACCGCGTCGCCCGCGTCGGCGGCGCACTTATAGTTTTTCTGGAACGTGCTGCTCCATGTCACGCCGTCATAGGTCTGGGTGATGACGGCATGGGCGCGGCTTCCCGCTTCGGTGAGGTCTGCGGCTGCTTTCATGTTCTTATAGGTGTCCGTCCCGC
>OLOX01002856.1_pt1 | contig 13786 bp, 9 predicted proteins | sample 1672091 | NCBI WGS metagenome assembly OLOX01 (sample SAMEA3136644, study PRJEB25190) | human gut metagenome | reverse complement strand
ATGATCTACTATCCGCTGTCTACCCTGATGCTGGCGGGGATCCGGGATATCCTCGTCATCTCCACCCCCACGGACCTGCCCAATTTTGAGCGCCTGCTGGGGGATGGCAGCCAGTTCGGCATTCATCTGAGCTACAAGGTGCAGCCCTCTCCCGACGGCCTGGCTCAGGCATTTCTGCTGGGCGAGGAGTTCATCGGCGACGACTGCTGCGCCATGGTGCTGGGCGACAACATTTTCTACGGCAGCGGCTTCCGGGCCCGCCTGAAGCAGGCGGCGGCGGATGCGCAGCAGGGCCGGGCCAGCATTTTCGGCTATTACGTCAATGACCCCGAGCGCTTCGGTATTGTGGAGTTCGACGAGAACGGCAAGGTCATCTCCGTGGAGGAGAAGCCCCAGCACCCCAAGAGCAACTACTGCATCACGGGCCTGTATTTCTATGACAACCGGGTGGTGGACATGGCCAAGCGGGTGAAGCCCAGCGCCCGGGGCGAGCTGGAGATCACGGACCTGAACCGTTTCTATCTGGAGGACGGTACCCTGAACGTGCAGCTGCTGAGCCGGGGCTATGCCTGGCTGGATACCGGCACCATGGACTCTCTGGTGGATGCGGCGGACTTTGTGCGCACCATCGAGACCCGGCAGGGCTCCCAGATCGCGGCACTGGAGGAGATCGCGTTTACCGAGGGCTGGATCGACCGGGAGACGCTGCTCCAGTCCGCCCAGCGCTATGGCAAGTCCCCCTACGGCCAGCACCTGATGCATGTGGCTGAGGGCAAAATTCGATATTGATAGGTGATTTGCATGAAAATTCTGGACACAAAAATTCCCGAGGTAAAGATCATCGAGCCGGACGTGTTCGGCGACCACCGGGGCTGGTTCATGGAGACCTGGTCCCTGCCCAAGTATGAAGCCCTGCACTTCAACAGCATGCAGGACAACGAGAGCTTCACCGCTAAGAAGGGGACCCTGCGGGGCATCCACTTCCAGCAGGACCCCATGGCCCAGGCCAAGATCGTCCGGGTGGTGCGGGGCGCCGTTCTGGACGTGGCGGTGGATCTGCGGAAGGGCTCACCCACCTATTTGCAGTGGGTATCCGTGGAGCTCAGCGCCGAAAATAAGCGCCAGTTCTACATTCCCCGGGGCTTTGGCCACGGCTTCGTGACCCTGACGGACGACGTGGACTTCTGCTATAAGGCGGACAACCTCTATGACCATCCCAGCGACCGGTCCATCCGCTTCGACGACCCTGCCATTGGCGTGGACTGGGGCGTGACGGACCCCATTCTGTCCGACAAGGACAAAAACGCTCCGCTGCTGGCGGACAGCGACTGCAACTTCGTTTACGGAAAGGGAGAATGAGCCATGACCATTATCGTTACCGGCGGCGCCGGCTTTATCGGCAGCAACTTCGTGTTCCATATGCTCAAGGAGCATCCCGATTACCGCATCGTATGCCTGGACAAGCTGACCTATGCCGGAAACCTGTCCACCCTGGCTCCTGTGATGGACAACCCCAACTTCCGCTTCGTGAAGGCGGATATCTGCGACCGGGAGGCCGTTTACAAGCTGTTTGAGGAGGAGCACCCCGACATGGTGGTGAACTTCGCCGCCGAGAGCCATGTGGACCGCTCCATCGAGGACCCCGGTGTGTTTTTGCAGACCAACATCATCGGCACCGCCACCATGATGGACGCCTGCCGCAAATACGGCATCCAGCGCTATCATCAGGTGTCCACCGACGAGGTGTACGGCGACCTGCCCCTGGACCGGCCCGACCTGTTCTTTACCGAGGAGACGCCTATCCACACCTCCAGCCCCTACTCCAGCTCCAAGGCTGCCGCCGACCTGCTGGTGCAGGCGTATCACCGGACCTATGGTCTGCCTGTTACCATCAGCCGCTGCTCCAACAACTACGGGCCCTATCACTTCCCCGAGAAGCTGATTCCTCTGATGATCGCCAACGCCCTCAACGACAAGCCCCTGCCGGTGTACGGCGAGGGTCTCAACGTCCGGGACTGGCTGTATGTGGAGGATCACTGCCGGGCCATCGACCTGATCATCCATAAGGGCCGGGTCGGCGAGGTGTACAACGTGGGCGGCCACAACGAGATGCGCAACATCGACATCGTGAAGCTCATCTGCAAGGAGCTGGGCAAGCCCGAGAGCCTGATCGTCCATGTGGCGGACCGGAAGGGCCACGATATGCGCTATGCCATCGACCCCACCAAGATCCACAACGAGCTGGGCTGGCTGCCGGAGACCAAGTTCGCCGACGGCATCAAAAAGACCATCGACTGGTACCTGAACAACCGTTCGTGGTGGGAGACCATCATCTCCGGCGAGTATCAGGACTATTACGAGAAAATGTACGGCAATCGCTGAGCCATGGAGCAGCAGGCAGTAGAAGTCCGGATGGGGCAGACGCACCTGGGCTTTGTGGACGCGGCAAAGGGCCTGGGCATGCTGGCCATCATCTGGGGTCACATGGACTACCTGTGGAGCACCAGCTCCGTATGGTTTTCCTCCTTCAAGATCGCTGTGTTCTATGTGGTGGTGGGCCTGCTGAAGGCATACCGCTATGGGGAGCGGGGCCAGAGGGATTCCTGTGCACAGGTGATGAAAAAACGCTGGTATTCCCTGGTGATCCCCTATGGCGTGTTTTCGGCTCTGGCGATTCTGGCGCACCTGGCTTTTCTCACCATACACGGCGGCAGCAGATTGGCGGCCCTGAAGGGGGACGTGATCCTGACGGTGACGCTGCGGGGTGTTGCCACCCTGTGGTTTCTGCCCACGCTGCTGATCGCCGAGCTGCTGTTTGCGGCGGTGCGGCCGGAGGGCTGGTCTGCCGCCAAGCGCATACTGGTGTGTGTCCTGGCACCGGCTATCCTGTGCGTTATCGGCTATTTCTATCAGGGAATGGATATTCCCGGGGCGGATCGCCTGTGGGTGCAGGTGGTGCGCAATCTGTTTATTGTTTTGGCCAAGAGCGTCAGCGGCTTTTGGTTCATGCTGTGCGGGTATCTGCTTTACCGGCGGGGGAAGCCGCAGCGGCTGGGAAGGCTGCCGGTGCTGGCGGTCCTGCTGGCGGTGAATCTGGGCCTGTCGCTGCTGAGTCCGGACCTGGATTTCAACTCCTTTAAGCTGGGGTCCTTTGCTCCGGTGTTCTATCTCAACGGTGTGTTGGGTTCCGTGGCCGTTCTGGAGCTGCTGCGCTGGCTGGAGGCCCGCATATCCCTGAGGCCCCTGATCTGGTGCGGCAGGCACTCCATGTTCCTGATGGCCACGCATCTGCCCTGGCAGATCGCGCCGGAGCTGGTGATGCTGGGCAAGCGTTTTTACCTGGCACAGACGCCGACGGCGCCGTATTTCCTGATGATGCTGGCGGAGTTCGCGGTGCTGATGCTTATTGAGGCTGCACTGGTCTGGTGCAAAGAGAAGGTCAAAGCCGCCATGACCGGGCGCTGGGGAAAAGAGCGGCCCATCTGCAAGGCGGTCAAGTATCTGTAACGAGGAGGTTACAAGCAATGAAGGTATTGGTAACGGGCGTGGGCGGTCAGCTGGGCCACGATGTGATGAACGAGCTGGCCCGCCGGGGCCATCAGGGCGTGGGCAGTGACATCGCCCCGGTGTACAGCGGCATTGCAGACGGCTCTGCCGTGACGGAGATGCCCTATGTGCCCATGGATATCACCAATGACGCCCAGGTGCGGCAGGTGATGGACGATGTGCGGCCCGACGCCGTGATCCACTGCGCCGCCTGGACGGCGGTGGACCTGGCCGAGGACGCCGACAAGCAGCCCAAGGTACGGGCCATCAACGTGGACGGCACCGCTCATCTGGCGGCGGCGTGCAAGGCCCAGGACTGCAAGATGATGTACATTTCCACGGACTATGTGTTCAATGGGCAGGGCCAGACGCCCTGGCAGCCGGACTGCAAGGACTATCAGCCCCTGAATTTCTACGGCGAGACCAAGCTGGGCGGCGAGCTGGCCGTCAGCTCTGCGCTGGAGAAATACTTCATCGTGCGGATCGCCTGGGTGTTCGGCCTGAACGGCAAGAACTTCATCAAGACCATGCTCCAGCTGGGCAAGACCCACGACAAGCTGCGGGTGGTGTGCGACCAGATCGGTACGCCTACCTATACCCTGGACCTGGCCCGACTGCTGGTGGATATGATCGAGTCCGACAAGTACGGCTATTATCACGCCACCAATGAGGGCGGGTACATCTCCTGGTACGAGTTTGCCTGCGAGATCTTCCGCCAGGCGGGCCTGCCGGTGCAGGTGGAAGCCGTGACCACCGCGGAATACGGCGCGTCCAAGGCGGCGCGGCCCTTCAACAGCCGGCTGGACAAGAGCAAGCTGGCGGAGAACGGCTTCACGCCGCTGCCGGACTGGAAGGATGCGCTGAGCCGGTATCTCAAGGAGCTCGGCACCAATCAATAAAAGAAAAACGCTGCCTGCCCAGCAGGCGGCGTTTTTTTCGCCTTAACGGGGCTTTCCACCGGGGGGAAAATGCGGTATACTGTCAGATGAGAGTTTTTTGGGACAGCAGCCATGGTATCCTGCTGTCAGTGCGTCAGAAAGGAGGCGGGGCGGATGCTGTCTGTATGGGTAGGACGGGCCGGGTCCGGAAAATCCCGGCGGGTACTGGAGGCTATGGAGAAAAACCGGGGACTGCGGCGGCAGGTGCTGCTGGTGCCGGAGCATATTTCCCACGAGGCGGAGGTGGACCTGTGCCGGGCCCTGGGGCCCACGGCGTCCCGGGATGCGGAGGTGCTGAGCTTCCGGAGCCTGTCGTCCCGGGTGCTGGCCGAAACGGGAGGGCTGGCGGAGTTTACCCTGGACAACGGGGGAAAGCTCCTGACCATGCGGCGGGTTTTGCAGGAGCTGGCGCCGGAGCTGCGGGTGTTCGGGCGGCCCAGTCAGCGGGCATCGTTTCTGCGGCAGCTGACGGACCTGATGGAGGAGCTTTACGCCTATGAGATCGGGCCCCGGGACCTCTATGCACATGTAGAGGACCTGGAGGGCGCTATGGGCGATAAGCTGCGGGATATCGCGCTGCTGTATGCGGCGTATGACGCCCGGCTGCACAACGGAGACATGGATGCCCGGTCCCGGCTCCAGAAGCTCCGGGAGCATCTGGAGCACAGCGACTATCTCCGGGGCTGCGATGTGTATCTGGACGGGTTTTCCTATTTCAACCGCCAGGAGGAGAGCATATTGGAGCTGGTGCTGCGGCAGGCCAGCAGCGTTACCGTGACCCTGCTGGGGGACCGGGGCAATAATGAACAGCTGTTTCAGAATGCTCTGCGCCAGCGGATGCGCCTGGAGCGCATGGCCCGGCGTGTGGGGCAGAGTATGGAAGTCCTGTGGTGCGAAAAGCAGGGGAGCGGCCCCTTGGATCACCTGGAGCGGCATTTTTTTGGCCGGGAGACGGCCTATGAGGGCCAGGCGGAGGGAATTCGCCTGTATCAGGCCGCCACGGCCTTCACCGAGGTGGAATGGGTGTCCCAGCAGCTGAGGCAGCTGGCGGCTGAGGGATTCCGCTGGCGGGATATGGGCGTGTGCGCCCGGAATATGGAGGTTTACGGCCCACTGCTGGAGAGCGTGTTCCGCCGGGACGGCATCCCGGCCTATATCAGCCGCCGCAGCGATCTGCTGGAAAAGCCGCCCATCACCATGCTTTTGGGGGCCCTGGACGCCGTTACCGGCGGCTTTGACCGGGAGGACGTGTTCCGCTGCCTGAAGACCGGCCTGGGGGGCATTTCCCCGGATGAGTGCGATATCCTGGAGAATTATGTGATCGTGTTGGATATCCGGGGCGGCATGTGGCTGCGGGAGGGCGACTGGACCGCCAGCCCCGACGGCTACGGACGGGAGATGACGGAGACTGCCGCCGCACGGCTGCGGCAGGTCAATGGTGTCCGGCGGCGGGTACGTCTGCTGCTGGAGCCCCTGTATCAGGGGATGAAAACGGCATCATCCGCCCGGGACAAGGCAGAGTGCCTGTACACATTTTTGCAGGAGGCCGGTGTACCCCAGGCCCTGGAGGAAACCGCCGGGAAGCTGCTGGCAGAGAACCAGCCCCAGCTGGCGGAGGAATATGTGCAGCTGTGGGAGATATTCTGCGGGGTGCTGGACCAATTTGTGGAGATCCTGGGGGACACGGAGCTGACGGGTGAGGAGTTCGCGCGGCTGCTGCGGCTGGTGCTGACCCAGTACAGCGTGGGTACCATTCCTGCCACCCTGGACCAGGTGAAGGTCAGCGAGATCACCCGCAACGACCGGCACCGGGTAAGGTGCCTGTTCCTGCTGGGGGCCAACGACCACGTGCTGCCTATGCCGCCCAGCGGCCACGGCCTGCTGGACCCGGAGGACCGGGAGACCCTGCAGCAGCGGGAGATCCTGCTGTCGGACGCCGTGTTTGACCCGCTGGACAACGAGCTGCAGAATATTTACGCGTGCCTGGCCCAGCCCACGGAGCGGCTTACCGTCAGCTGGCCGGTGGGGGACATCAGCGGCGCTCAGCTGCGGCCCTCCTTCGTGGTGCAGCGGATGGAGAAGCTGTTTCCGGATCTGCACGTCCTGCGGGAGGACGGGGCCTACCGGCGGATGCTGCCTGCCACAGCTCTGGAGCTGGCCGGCAGCGACAGGGCACTGGAGCGGTATTTCCGGCAGCGGGGCGGCTATGACCGGGTGCTGGATGCCATGGACCGGGGCCGCGCCCTGGGCCGGGGGCGGCTGTCGCCGGAGGCGGTGCAGGCCCTGTATGGGCGGTCCCTGCACATGTCGGCCTCCCGGATGGACCAGGTGAAGCGGTGCCACTTCGGGTACTTCATGCAGTATGGCCTGCGGGCCAGGGAGCGCCGACCGGCGGGCTTCGAAGCCCCGGAGATCGGCACGTTCATCCACTATTTATTGGAAAATGTGGCCCGGGAGGTAAAGAACCGGGGCGGCTGGAGCCAGGTGGAGCAGGAGGAGCTGCGCCGCCTGGTCCGGGAATACATAGACAAATACGCCCGGGAGGAGATCGACGGCTATCGGGAGAAAAGCGCCCGGTTCCGGTATCTGTTTTCCCGGCTGCGGACGGCGGCCTGCGCCATCGTGGAGGACATGGCCGGGGAGCTGGCCCAATCGGATTTTTCACCGGTGGCCTTCGAGCTGGGCTTCGGTGGCCGGGACGGGCAGCTGCCCGCCGTTACCGTCACCGAGGGAGATGAGACCCTGTCCGTCAGCGGCAAGGTGGACCGGGTGGACGGCTGGCTCCACGACGGAAAGCTGTATCTGCGGGTGGTGGACTACAAAACCGGGAAAAAAGCCTTTGACCTGTCGGACCTGCGGTACGGCCTGGGCATTCAGATGCTCCTGTACCTGTTCACTCTGGAGAAGGAGGGCCGCAGCTATTTCGGCTATCCCATTGTGCCGGCGGGGGTACTGTATCACCCGGCCCGGGAGGTGATCCTGAAAAAGGACCGGGGCATCCAGCCGGAAAAGCTCCAGGCTGCCCTGCAGGAGGAGCTGCGCCGCAGCGGCATGGTGCTGGCGGACCCGGAGGTGCTGCGGGCTATGGAGCACAGCGCTCTGGAAGCACCCCATTATCTGCCCATTCGGGTGAAGAAGGACGGCTCCATTTCCGACGGCATCGCATCGGCGGAGCAGCTGGGGAAGCTGGGCCGGTATGTGGAGGACCTGCTGCACCAGATCGCCAGAGAGATCGGCTCCGGCAATATTGACGCCGACCCGGTGGCACGGGGACCCCAGGAGCGGGCCTGCGACCGCTGCGATTTTGCTGCGGCCTGTGCCTTCCAGGAGGGCCGGGGCGGCGATCGGGTGCGCTATATCAGAACTGTAAAGCCGGAGGAATTCTGGCAATTCGTGGACGCGGAAAATGGGAAGGAGGGGAGCACATGCCGCTGACGCCGCAGCAGGAAACAGCCGTATATGACCGGGGCGGAAGCCTTCTGGTGTCCGCCGCCGCAGGCTCCGGCAAGACGAAGGTTCTGGTGGAGCGCTTGTTTTCCTATATGGAGCAGGAGGGCTGTCAGGTGGACGACTTCCTGATCATCACCTATACCAAGGCCGCAGCGGCGGAGCTGCGGGGCAAGATCGCCCAGGAGCTGACCCGCCGGGTGGCGGACCGGCCCGGGGACGGCCACCTGCGGCGGCAGATGCTGCGGGTGTATCAGGCGGACATCAAAACCGTGGACGCCTTCTGCGCCGGACTTCTGCGGGAGAACGTGCATCTGCTGCCCCCGGTGGAGGAGCACAGCCTGACCCCGGATTTCCGGGTGCTGGACGAACAGGAGGCCATGCTCCTGCGGCGGCGGGTGCTGGATCGGGTATTGGAGGATTTTTACGCCCACATCGAGGAGGACGGCAACGCCCGCCAGCTGGCGGAGACCCTGGGAGCCGGACGGGATGACCGGGCGCTGGAGGCCCTGGTGCTGGACCTCCACGAAAAGACCCAGAGCCACCCGCACCCCCTGCGGTGGCTGGAGCAGCTGCGGCAGGGCTGGGAGGTCACCCCCCAGGAGCTGGCGGACACCGGCTGCGGCCGGTATCTCATGGAGGACGCCCTGCGCCGGGCGGACTTCTGGGCCCGGCGGCTGACCCGGGCCGTGGAGGATATGGCGGACTATCCCGCCGTGTACAAGGCCTACGGCGACCGGTTTCTGGAGGTGGCCCAGGGCCTGGAGGCCCTGCGGGACAAGGCCGCCGGCGGCTGGGACAGTCTTGCCCAGGGCGTGCCGTCCTTCCGGCGGATGGGCGTGGCCAAGGGGGAGGAGAACGCCGCCTGCCGGGAGCGGGCCAAGGCGGTGCTGGAGCAGGCCAAAAAGGCGCTGAAGGACATTCAGGCCATCTTTTCTGTGCCGGAGGCGGAGCTGCTGGAGGATCTGCGGCAGATGGCCCCGGCCATGCTGGCCCTGCTGCGCCTGACGGCACAGTTTACCCTGCACTATCAGGCGGAGAAGGTCCGGCGCAACGTGATGGACTTTTCCGACCAGGAGCACTATGCCATCGACCTGCTGACCGACGGCCAGGGACGGCCCACGGAGCTGGCAAAGCAGGTCTCCTCCCGCTACCGGGAGGTGATGGTGGACGAATACCAGGACAGCAACCAGGTGCAGAACTGCATTTTCCGGGCCCTGTCCGGGGAGGAGCGACGGCTGTTCGCCGTGGGCGATGTGAAGCAGAGCATTTACCGGTTCCGGCTGGCGGACCCCACCATTTTCCTGGAGAAATACCTGTCCTACCGCCCGGCGGCGGAGGCGGAGGAGGGCCAGCCGCGAAAGGTGCTGCTGAGCCGGAATTTCCGCTCCCGGCGGGAGGTGCTGGACGGCACCAACTTTGTGTTCCGGGCCATTATGTCCCGGGAAATGGGGGAGATGGACTACGGCGACGACGAGCAGCTGTATTTCGGCGCGGAGGCGGCGTACCCGCCCCGGCCGGGCATGGAGCCGGAGCTGCACCTGATCAGCGTGGAGAATACGGAGGAGGAAACCTTCGACCGCACGGAGGTGGAGGCCCGGTTTGTGGCCCGGCGCATCCGACGGCTGCTGGATCAGGGCTTTCCGGTGCAGGGAGAGGACGGACAGCCCCGGCCTGTGGAGCCGGAGGATATCGTCATTCTCATGCGGTCCCCCCGGGCGCGTCTGGCGGCCTATACGGCGGCCCTGCGGCGGGAGAACATTCCCTGCACCAGCGGGGAGAGCGAGGCGTTTTTCAGCACCCTGGAGGCGGCGGTGATGGTGTCATTTTTGCAGATCATCGACAATCCGCGGCAGGATGTGCCGCTGATCGCCGTGCTGCGGTCGCCGCTGTTCGGCTTTTCCCCGGACCGCCTGGCCCAGATCCGGGCGCTGCTGCCGGAGGGAGACTACTATGACGCCCTGTGCCTGGACGAGCATGAGGACACGGCGGCCTTCCGGCAGACGCTGGACGGTCTGCGGCTGGCCGCCCGGGACATGACGGCGGACCGGCTGCTGTGGAAGCTCTATACCCAGTGCCACGCCATGGCGGTGTTCGGGGCCATGGAGGGCGGCGCGGCCCGGAAGGAAAACCTCATCGCCCTGTATACCTACGCCGGGCAGCAGGCGGCGGCCGGGCGCGGCGGCCTGTTTGACTTCGTGACCCAGCTCCACGACCTGCTGGAGGAAGGACGTCAGCCGCCTATCTCCACCCAGGCCACCGGCAGCGGCGTGCAGATCATGAGCGTCCATCGGTCCAAGGGACTGGAGTTCCCGGTGGTGATCCTGGCGGATCTGCACAAGCGCTTCAACGCCGACGACTTCCACCGGCCGGTGCTGGTGCATCCCCAGCTGGGGCTGGGCACCGAGCGGGTGGACCGGCAGCGGCGGATCCGGTACGATACCGTTACCAAATCCGCCGTGGCGGCGGCCCTGACCCGGGAGAGCAAGGCCGAGGAAATGCGCATTCTGTACGTGGCCCTGACCCGGGCCAAGGAGAAGCTCATCTGCGTGGACTGCATGTCCCACGCCCGGAAACGGGCGGCGGACCTGGCAGTGCTGGCGGAGATGCCCGCGCCGCCGGAGGCGGTGGCCGGGGCAAAATGCCCCGGGGACTGGCTGCTGCTGCCGCTGCTGTGCGCCCCGGAGGGGGAGCCCATCCGCCGCTGGGCGGAGACGGAGCCCCAGACCCTGACAGGCGCCGGAGGCGGATGGCAGGTGCAGGTGTGGGAAAATCCCGTGGCGCCGGCTCTCCGGGAGCGGGACAGCACGCCGGAGGAGGCGCGCGAAAGCGGCCCTGTGGAGGTCCGGGAGCTGGACTATCCACACCCGGCAGCCTGCCGCATTCCCACCAAGGTCACGGCCACCCAGCTGAAGGGCCGGGAGCTGGATGAGGAGATCGCCCAGGGTACCGTCCGCCGGGTGCGTCAGGTGCAGGTGGAAACGCCGCGCTTTCTGATAGGGGAGCGGCCTTTGTCCGCAGCCCAGCGGGGTACGGCCATGCATCTGCTGATGCAGTATCTGGACCTGAGCGGCCCGGAGCCGGAGCAGCAGGTGCAGGCCCTGCTGGCCCGGCATCTGCTGACGCCGGAGCAGGCGGCGTCCCTGGAGCTGGAGCAGGTGCGCCGGTTCCTGGCCTCGCCCCTGGCGGAGCGCATCCGCCGGGCGGGGGAGGTGTACCGGGAGTACCGGTTCTCCCTGCTGCTGCCAGCGTCGCTGTATGATCCGGAGGCGGAGCCGGAGGATGAGCTGATGCTCCAGGGCGTGGTGGACTGCGCCTTCCGGACGGAGCAGGGCTTGGTCATTGTGGACTTCAAAACGGACCGCATCCTGCCCCAGGAGGCTGCCCAGCGGGCGGAGCTGTATCGCCCCCAGCTGACGGCCTACAGTCAGGCCCTGAGCCGGGTGCTGGAAACACCGGTGGCGGAGCGGGTGCTGTATTTCTTCGGCCCCGGATGCCAGGTGACGCTATGATGGCTTCATCTCCGCTATCTCCGGCGGCAACATTGATGTAAACATCCTGAACCGCGTTATCACCCGTGGTCTTGTTATGAGCGGGCGCAAGGCAAACCTGACCATTGCACTGGAGGACAAGCCCGGCCAGCTGAAAAAGGTGGCCGAGGTGGTATCCCGCTGCGGCAGCAATGTGGTGTCGGTGCAGCATGACGGCTCCGACCCCAATATGCCCATCTCCAGCTGCTTCCTCAAGCTGACGCTGGAGACCCGCGATGCCGCCCAGATCGAGCAGATCCGCACCGAGCTGACCAAGGCCGGTTTCCAGCTGGTCACCGAACGGGTGTAAACTTTATCGTTTGCCAGAGCGAAAAGAGAACTTTCCTTAAACTTAAAGTAATATGGAGGAGAAAATATACTATGAAAGTCGTATCTACCCCCAACGCACCTGCCGCCATCGGCCCTTACAGTCAGGCACTGGATCTGGGCAATATGGTGTTTGTGTCCGGGCAGCTCCCGGTAGACCCCGCCACCGGCACCATGGCCGATACCGTGGAGCAGCAGGCCGCACAGAGCCTTGCAAACCTGAAAGCGATTCTGGCCGAGGCGGGGCTTTCCATGAACAACGTGGTCAAGACGGTGATCTTTCTGGCCGACATCAACGACTTTGCGGCTGTGAACGCAGAGTATGCCAAGGCCTTTGCAGAGCCGTTCCCGGCCCGCAGCTGCGTGCAGGTGGCAGCCATCCCCAAGGGTGCAAAGCTCGAGATCGAGTGCATCGCGGTGCGGGGCTGATCCCAAAAGCAACAGATAGACAAAAGAGGCTGTGCCCACCGGCACAGCCTCTTTTGTTTATTGAGAAGAAGGAAGAAAAACGCAAAGTTACGGGCGCTGACCCATGCCGCCCTCCAGCGTGAGGGTCTCGCCGGACATGAACTTGAAGTCCGGCATGGCCAGCTGGACGCACACGCGGCCGATCTCCAGTTCGGCGTTGCCATAGTGGCCCATGGGCGGCATTTTGACGTTGGCCTTGAAGGCCTCCGGGTAAGCCTGCTGGAACTGCTCCAGCTTGGCGGTCCAGGCCAGCGGGCAGACAACGTTGACGTTGATGTCATCCGGGCCCCACTCGGTGGCGGCCACGCGGGACAGGCCGCGGATGCCCTCCTTGGCGGCAGCGTAGGAGCACTGGCCAAAGTTGCCAAACAAGCCTGCACCGGATGCAAAGTTGATCACGCTGCCATTGGACTTGGCCAGATAGGGATAGCAGGCCTTCATATAGTAAAATGCAGCGTACAGGCCGGAATAAAGGGCAAGATCAAACTGCTCGGTGGTGTGCTCTGCCAGCGGCACGCCGGAAGCGGATGCCTGTGCGTTGTTCACCAGCACTTGAATGCCACCAAAGGTATCCACAGCCTGATTGACGACATTTTGCACGGTGGCTTCGTTGTCGGTGCCTGCACACACATCTGCCTGCACCGGCAGAACGCGGATGCCATACTTGGCTTCCAGCTCGTTTTTTGCCTCTTCCAGTTTTTTCACATTACGGCCAGTGATGACCAGATTTGCGCCCTCTTTTGCAAAGGCGGTGGCAATGCCATAGCCGATGGAGCCGCAGCTGCCATCGGAAAGTACGGCGCGGCCTGCGCCGGTGATGATAGCGGTCTTACCCGTTAAAAAGCCCATAGTTGCCCTCCAGAAGTGCTCAATTGGCTGATGTTGGCCATATTATAGCCTGAATTTCAATAGAATGCAAGGCTTTTTACCGATAAATAAAAAATAGACAAAGAATGCCGAGAAGGTGAAAAAATTCACGACTTCTCGGCATTTTGTGAAAGATTTGTCAGAGACTTTGATGTTAAAATAAAGACAAACTAATTACTTCTGCACGCCCGCCTCGCACTGCTCAATAAACTGCTTTGCCACGCGGGGACTGCGGCCGCCGGCGCGGATGGCAAAGGCTTCGGCTTTGACCAGCAGCTGATCCATCGGCATGTCGATGCCGTGCTGCTTTGCCAGTTCGGCCAGAATGGTCTCAAACCGGGCCTTCTCCGGCCGCTGGAAAGTGACCGTCAGGCCGAATCGGGCGGAAAGGCTCATCAGCTCCTGCCGGGTATCGGCTTCATGGATGTCGTCGCCGGTGCGGTCGGTCAGTGTTTCTTTAATAAGGTGGCGGCGGTTGGAGGTGGCGTATACCGCAATGTTCTTGGCCCGGCCGCCCACGCTGCCCTCCAGAATGGCCTTGAGCGCGGCAAAGTTGTCGTCGTTGGCGGTAAAGCTCAGGTCGTCGATGAACAGGATGAACTTGAGGGGGTTGGCAGCCAGCTTGTCCATCAGGTCGGGGATCTGGTACAGCTGGTTCTTTTT